>Ga0182012_10005440_pt1 | contig 13180 bp, 15 predicted proteins | sample 612S2SmetaG_FD_120486 | JGI IMG/M metagenome (GOLD analysis project Ga0182012, IMG submission 120486) | Permafrost microbial communities from Stordalen Mire, Sweden - 612S2S metaG | ecosystem: Environmental > Terrestrial > Soil > Wetlands > Permafrost | place: Sweden: Stordalen | collected...
GACATTATTCAATAAGGAGCGAATGGTGACAAAATGATCCCGTTTATTAACGCCCCCGGTCAAGTCTTCCTGGCCAATCTGACGCAAATCGAGAATGGCAACGAGAAGATTCAGCAGGAAATTTCGTCTGGTTTGCAGATCAATCAGGCTTCCGACTCTCCCGACCAGATCACGCAGCTTCTGCAGCTTCAATCGCAGCTCGCCAGCAACAATCAGGTGCAGACCAACCTGAGTAATTTACAAGCCGGCGCGCTGGCCGCCGATAGCTCGATCACGAGCGTCCTGCAACTCGCGAATCAGGCGGCATCGCTGGGCGCGGAGGGCGCGGACAGCACCACCAGCGCACAAACGCGCCAGCAGTTGGGTCAGCAAGTCCAGACTATTTTCGACCAGATCGTCTCCACCAGCCAAACTGCCGTTGGCGGAAGATACATATTTAGCGGAGATGATGACCAGATTCCCCAATATCAGGTTGACCCCTCCAGTGGAAATGGCGTCGACCAGTTGACCACCGCCTTGAATACATCCGAAGCGCAAGATACCAATGGCGCCACCTTTCCAACGGGGCTGACCGCGGCACAGATTTTTGACCCCCGGAATTCCGATAACAGCTACGCGTCAACCAATATGTTCGCGGCCTTGACCTCTCTCTATCAAAGCCTCAATAGCAACAACGCCGCCGGAATTAGCACGGCGATTGCCTCCCTTCAAACGGCTAGTGCATACGTCAACACACAGCAGGGTTTCTACGGAGCGCTGGAGAACCGGATCACCAACTCGCTGAACACCGCCGCCACTCAGAACACCTCGCTCACCGCTCAGATTTCGACCATTCAGGACACCAATTTTGCCGAAGCCGCAACCCAGTTAACCGAGGGCCAGACTGCGCTGCAGGCGGCGCTACAGGCTCAATCCAAAGTTCCCACAACATCTTTATTCGACTTCTTGGGGTAACTCATGATCAGGACACTCGAATTTAGAGAACCTGCGCCGCGAAACCACACAATCATTTCTAATGGCCGGTAATCGACAACTAACGCAGGAGGAAATTGATGCGGTCTTCCAGAACCTGCAATCGCAAAAGGGCGCCATCGAGCCCGCCAAGAAAGCCATCCCTTTCGACTTCCGCCGTCCGGATCGGATCGCGAAGTCGCAACTGCGCGCCATCCACCTCCTGCACGACAACTTTGCACGCAATCTTGTATCGAGCCTCTCGGCCTATCTGCGCTCGTACCTGATCGTAAATTTAGTGAGCGTGGAGCAGCTCTCCTACGCGGAGTTCCTCGAATGCTTGCCCGCGCCCACATGCATCGTCTCGCTCGGACTGCGCCCTTATGATGGAAACGCCGTGCTGGAGTTGAACTCTGCCCTGGTCTTCCCTATCCTCGAGATGCTCTTGGGGGGAACCGGGAAGACCACGGCTCCCATCCAGCGCGAGATTACAGAGATCGAACAAAACCTACTCGATGGGTTGTTCCGGCTGATTCTGAGGGATTTGAAAGAGTCCTGGAAAGGCGTCACGGTCATCGACTTCTCCATCGAGTCGATGGAAACCGAACCGCAATTCCTGCAGATCCTCGCGCCCAGCGAAGCCGTCGTCGCCATTGCCATCGAAATCAGGATTGGCGATATCGTGGGCATGATGAACATCGCGATGCCCTCCATCATCATCAAAATGATGCGGCAAAAATTCGATCAGCAATGGTCCGTTCGAAAAACGCAATCCACCGAAGTAGAGCAAATGCGCATCCTCGACTTGATTTTCCCCGCCAAGCTTTTTGTCGAAGCGCAACTGGACGGACCCACTCTCCGGATGCGCGATCTGCTTCGTCTCGAAGAGGGCGATGTCTTGAGCTTCGATTATCCTGTCGACCGGCCGGTCGATTGTCGAGTCAATGGCAAGCTCAAGTTCCACGGGTTTGTTCAGTCCACCGGCCAAAAGTTGGCGTTCTTTGTTGACCACCCACAATACAAGCCTCTCCCATCGCGCAGCGCTGCCGAATCCGCCTAAGTCTTATTGAACCGAAATCCGAAGCGCAGCGCCCTCCCTGCGAGGCGCGTCGAAAGCCCCCACGTTAGAATCAGCGCCAGAAACAGCGCCCGCAAGGTGCAAGAGCACGTCCCGGCACACATCCAGCAAGAGATCGGCGTCCTGGCTCATGCCGCCCTTGCGGACTTCCTCGCGAATCCCAGCTAACAGCTCCGCTTTCTCCTGCTCGAACGGCGAATCAAAATGGGTAGCCCACTCCGGTTCGGACTCGCCGAGGCTCGCTCCCCCTAGATCCGCGCACAGAAACGCGAGCCGCGCCGCCTCCCGCGCAATCGCCATTGTTGTTGTCTCCGGTGTTGTTGCTGGTGTTTCCATTCCACAGTTCTCTTCGGCACGTCGCTGAACTTTTTCTAGCGGGAATTTCGCCGGTTCCAATCTCTACAGCCGCCGCCGCCAACTGCCGATAGGAGCATTGACGACAAAGCCAGGCGCCCAGCATGATCTCTCTGACCCGTCTCGACGACCGGCAAATCACTCTGAATTGCGATCTGATCGAAACCATCGAAGCCACTCCCGATACGCTCATCGCTCTCACCACGGGACAGAAGATTATGGTCCTTGAGCAAGCCGATGAAGTGGTCCGGCGCGTTTGGAAGTTTAAGAGGTCTCTTCTCCACCGCTCCCCTCCCCAAACCCATGAGTAAAACCAAAGGCGCCGCCCCTTCACGCTTCACGCCGGACTTTGCGACCGTGCTCGGCTTCCTGATCGCACTCGCGTGCATCGGAGGCGGCTTGCTCCTCGAGGGCGGTAGGATCGCGGATATCAGGCAGGGTACCGCCGCCATCATCGTCCTCGGCGGAACACTCGGGGCCGTTCTTGTAACCAGCCCGTTCCCGGTTTTCCTCGGAGCCATGAAGCGGGGGCTTACCGCCGTATTTGTTCCTCCCAAGCTTTTTGCCGTTACTCTCGATCGATTAGCAGCTCTCGCTGAAAGGGCCCGCAGGATGGGCCTGGCGTCCCTTGAGAGCGAAGCTCTTGAGGTGGAAGACCCGTTTCTTCGGAAGGCTCTGGGTCTGGCCGCGGACGGAACCGACCTTCGTGTTCTCCGCGAAATGATGAGTTTTGACGCCGATATCGAAATCGATCGCGCTGAACAGGAAGTGCGCGTCTGGGAATCCGCGGGAGGGTATGCTCCCACGGTCGGCATCATCGGGGCCGTCCTCGGACTGATACAGGTGATGAAGCACCTCGAGAACCTCGACGAGGTCGGGCGCGGTATTGCCGTGGCGTTTGTGGCCACCGTCTACGGCGTTTTCAGCGCCAACGTAATATTCCTGCCAGTCGCTGGGAAGTTGAAGTCTTATACTCTCGATCGCGGCCGGCTGCGTGAAATGATGATCGAAGGGGTCGTTTCGATAGCCGAGGGGATGAACCCCAAACTCCTGCGGATCAAGTTCGACGCACTGCTTCCACCGGACAAGGCCTCCCATCTTCGGGCCTCCGACCAAGCCTCTAGGCCGAGCTCATCGCCGGCCCAGGCGACTGCTCCAGCGCCCATTCCTTCGACCATTTCGACGACCATCTCGACGACCATCTCGACAAGAGGTTCGGCCCCGGCGGCAGCGGGTAGCCTGTGAGCAGGCGCCGACCCGCAACGGCGCCCAATCACGAACGCTGGTTGGTGTCTTATGCGGATTTCATTACCCTGCTTTTTGCATTTTTCGTGGTCATGTTCGCGTCGTCCCAGGCCGATCGCGCCAAGGCCAAGAGAGCGTCCGAGGCGGTCGAGGCCGCATTCGACGGCCCCAGAAAGGAATCCCCGAAGGCATCCCCAGCCAGCGGAATGAGCGGCCGCGAGTCTGCCCCGGCCAGTCTCGAACCGGCATTGAAGCTCCTCGCCAAAGAACTGGAAGTCGAGATCCGCGCCGGGAAAATGCAGGTTCGCATGGAAGCTCGCGGACTGGTTGTCTCCTTAAGCCAGTCGGCTTTCTTTCCTTCCGGCGAGGATGCTGTGGACCCCTCCACTTACGGCAGCCTCGAGAAAGTCGCGTCCGCCATCCGGAACCTGCCCAACTCCATCCGAACCGAAGGCCATACCGATTCGATCCCCATTCACAACCCTCGTTTCCGGAGCAATTGGGACCTCTCCGCCGCGCGGGCCATCGCTGTGATGCAGTTGATGAGTGACCGGTGGGGTATCGCGCCTGGCAGAATGGCCGTTACCGGCTATGCGGACACCGTCCCTCTCGAAGACAACGCATCCGAGACGGGCCGCGCAAGAAACCGCCGCGTCGACATCGTGGTTCTCAATGCAACCTCGGAGCTACGTGAAACTCCTCAGACTAGCGCCCCAAAAAAAAAGGAGTAAAGCTTCCCACCCAGTGGACGATAGCAAGTATTTGGAATCGATGAAATCAAATGCGTCCGGTCCCACGCTTGATTCCGGAGCCGAATCCGCAACGGACACCGACGTCCTGCTCCGCGCCCTGGTCAACGATTTTGGAAACTCGCCTCTGACGAACGGGCGCCGGATGCGCGAACTGATCCAGTTCGACTCGGCGGAATTCCGCCGGTCCGCCGTGACGCTCCTGCGCGGCGAGGCCGACCGCCGGGGCTATCGATACCTGCTCACTCTTCTTTGGACCCACGATCTTCTCTTGCCGATCTTGAGCGATGAGAGTATTCCGATTGATCGCGCTTTATTCGCCGCGCAGGTCGCCGCCGACGTCGATCCGCAGTTGCACATCCGTATCACCCGCTATTTGATCGCCACCACGCTCGAACAACAGACGATCAAGGAAACGGAAGCCACCCGGCTGCTCCGAATCCTCGGTTCCATCAACGATTCCGTCAGCTTGCAGCCCTTCGTGCGGCAGATGTTGCTCCATCCCAGCGCGCGCATCCGGTCCAAACTCAGCCTGCTCATCGGGCGCAGCCAATCTGGCAACAAATCCCTCGCGACTCTCTTGTCGGACCCCGACGCGAGGGTTCGGGCCAATGCCATCGAGGCGCTGTGGCACAACCAGAATCCCCAAATCTGCACTTTGGTGCGCGCTGCGCTGGATGACGCGAACAACCGGGTAGTGGGGAACGCCCTCCTGGGTCTGTACTTCGCCGGAGACACCCTGGCCATCCACACTGCCATCAAACTGACCGCGCATCCCGAACCCTTGTTTCGGGCCACCGCCGCCTGGGCCATGGGCGAAACCGGCGACCCACGATTTCTGGCCCGTCTCGGCCGCATGCTGGCCGACTCCGTCGGACCACTCCGGAAGGCGGTTTTTCGCGCCATCGGTCTGATCAAGAAGGCGGCTGCCGCCAGGGCCGCGGGCCCGCCTCTGCGCATCAGCATCCTCGATGTCGTGACGCTCGCCAATGGCAAAACCCGAGTGCAGGCCGTGCTCACGGCAAACATGTCCGCGTCCACGATCGACGCGCCCCCCACCGCCTTCGTGATCGAGTCGAATGGGGCTCTGGTAACGGAATATTCCTGTGCGGCTCGCAGCGACGAGCGCGCTTATATTGCGCTCGCCGTACCCCGCGGCGCCGGGCTCGGCGAGGAGGATTGCCTGATCGTCGAGCAGGCCATTAAGTATTGTGTGCGCGCAAAAAGAGTCTCCGATCAATGGGCTATCGCGTGGTATTCCGCCGGCGAGCCCCGAACAGCCAGTACCCTGACTCTCTTCGGTCAGGCTTTAGACTCCGATCCCGGCGCCGCAGTCGTGTCGGCAAGAGCCTCTTACACCGCGAATCCCGTGGCTCTGAACCGCGCCGCCGAGGCCAGGTCGAACCGCTTTGAAACGGATCCCGGCCTGCTGGCCAGCCTGCGCGGACTGATCGCCGGCACGCCCGGCGGCAGCGGCGCGAAACACCTCGTCGCCGTCGTCCCCGATCCGGAGTTCATCGAGGACCACGTTCTTGCCGAACTCATCCAGGTAGCCCGCGCCTGCCGGTTGTCGATCCACGTGGTCTCCCTTTACCCGGCGCCGCAATACTTCCGGCTCTGCTGCGAGACGCAAGGATTCTACCGCGAAACCACCTCGCTCGAAAACCTTCCGTTGGAACTCGAAGCGATCTGCGCCGGTGTGGCGAAGCTGTATCAACTGGAATTCGCGCACGCGGGCGAAAATCATGCGGGCGACAATCACGAACTAGCCCTCGACGTACATCTGCCGTCCGCCACCGGGAAGTGTTACTGGCGCCGTCCCGGGTTTCTGGAATCAGCCGGCTACCCCGAGGTTGCGTAATGAATGAACTCACCACCACGCATTTTGGGACCATCCGCTTCAACGACGATGATGTCCTCACCTTTCCCGCTGGCGTTCCCGGTTTCTGGCATGCCACCCGATTCCTTCTCCTCCCCCACCCGAGCAACCGGTCCATCAGTTACCTCCAAAGCGCCGATGTCCCCAGCCTGCGCTTTATCCTGGTGGCGGCGTTCAGCGTCGTGCCGGAATACGAGCTTTCCATCGAGCCGTGGGACATCAAGAATCTTGCGCCTCCCGAACAGGTTCTCACCGAGCTCGAAAGCTGGTTTGTGATTTCCACGCCTCAGCCGGACCGGCTGACGATCAACATGCTGGCGCCCGTCGTGATATCGAGAAAAGCCCGCAGAGGCGTACAGGCGGTCCGCTCCGATACGCGGTATTCCCACGCCTTCCCGCTCGATGACGCGGCCCTCGAACTCGCCCGCAGACCCGTATGCTGATTGTTAGCAGGAAGCCTGGGACTGCGCTGCTGATTGGCGATCATGTCAGGATTGAGATCCTGGGTATCGCCGGAAATCAAGTCAAACTCGGCATCGAAGCCCCCCGCGAAATCGCCGTATTGCGCAGCGAAGTCCTCGACACCATCCGGGCCAATGCCGCCGCTGCGGGACAAATCCCGGAACAGATTCTCAACCGGCTCCTCAACAATCCGGCGAACTCATCGGTCGATCACTAGAAATTAACCAATTCACACCGATAAGGTCTCAGGCGTCGAATAAAACGGCGCCCACCCGAAAAAGGATTTTCGGGATAAACCATTCAAGGAGTGAATTATGTTTTCCATCAATACCAACGTCGCTTCGCTGGAAGCGCAGACTTATCTCGGACAAACCAGCGAATTTCAACAGCAAACCATTGAAGAAGTGACATCGGGCCTCCGCATCGTCAATAGCGGAAACGACGCAGCCGGCCTCGCGGTCGCCAACGGTTACGCTTCGGACGAAGCCGTCCTGACTCAGGGCATCGCCAATGCCAACGACGGCATCGGCCAGTTGCAGACGATCGACGGCGGCGAGAACAATATCTCGCAGTTGCTCGATCGGGCCAGTACTCTGGCCACGCAGTCGGCGTCGGGCACGTTCACCGGCAGTCGCACTACGCTGAATAACGAGTTTCAGTCGGTGCTTCAGGAAATCAACCGCGAAGCTCAGGCGATTGGTTTGAATCAGGGCGGCAGCTTAGCGCAGAACCTGTCGGTTTTCGTCGGCGGCGGTCAGGCATCTCCGGGAGGGTCCGCGGCCTCCGCGGTCCTCAATGGAGAAGAGCAGCTCAATTTGACAAACTCTACTGTCGATGCGAAGAGTCTCGGCCTCGTTGGCGTACAAGTCGTCGGAGGCACGGTAGGCACGACAGACATCGGTACGGGCTCCGCTACCAGTGTCGAGAACATCGTCACCGATGGCGCCAATACCGCGACTGAGGCCCAGGCCGGCTATACGAATTTCTACATTACCGGACCCGGCTTCTCCAGCACTTCCGGCGCCAGTCAAATCAAGCTCGCCGTCAATCTGACAGGGGTCACGGACACCAATACGCTGGTTGCGGCCATTAACTCAGCCATCACCGCGGCAGGTGGCGCGGGAAATCAGCAAGCCACCGCATTCGCCAACGCCAACATCACAGCCAGCACCAACACCGACTCTACCGGAAAAACCCAATTGACCTTCAGTTCCAGTTCCAGCGCCTTCCAGGTGACGGGTGGCGATCAGGTGGCCACCGCGCTGCTCGGTAACTTTGCCGGCTTGACCAACGCGGCGACCGGCAACACCGCCAACCCAACCGTTACGGCGGCCGCCGCGACCACCGCTACCGCGACGGAAACGGTGCAGTTGAACTTCCAGGGCGCGGGCCTGGCTGCCCCGCAGCTAGCAACCGTGACCGTAACCACCGGGGACACGGCCGCGGCGTTGCTCACCGACGTCCAGGCGGGAATAGCCGCCAATGCGACGCTCGCAGCTACGGGTATCACCGCTAGCTTAAACGCGTCCAACGAGATCGTCTTCACCGGTCCGGCGACGCAAACCTTTACCGTGCAAGCCTCCGGCGATACCGCGAACTCGCTGGGGCTTGGCTCTTACCAGACGGGAGCCTCGAACGCATTCCAGTACAACACCATCACCGCCGCCGGCGCCCTCACCGCATCGAAGACTCAGGGCATTCAGATTTCCGTAAACGGCGGAGCAACTCAAGACCTGGGCGTGATTGCCGGCGGGCTCACTGAGGGTACCGCATTGACCGCGCTCAACTCGGCCATTCAAGGCAACGCGGTGTTACGCGCGGCCGGGCTCACAGCGGTTGACAACGGGTCCGGGGACATTACTTTGCAAGCCGCTGCCGGCGTTAATTTCCGCTTGAATACTTACGGGGGTACGGGCGATGCCTTCGGATTCGGCGCTTCGGCGGCCGGGTCGCTCTCTTCTACCGCATCCTTCCAGAGCGGATACGCCGCGGGCACCGCCCCACAGGCGGACGCACAGGGCGAAAACCAGAGCAACACGACAGGAACCGGGACGGATGCCTTCACGTTCACAGCCTTGACCGATTTGGGTGATGCGCAGACGGTCACCTTGTCCGCTATCGACGCGAGCGGCAACGCGCACTCAATCAACGTGGGGCTCACGACGGCCAATGCCGGAACCCTGGATCAGGCTCTGGCGACCATCAATACCGCGCTTCAGGATTCCAACGACAGCACTCTCCAATCGCTGGTCGCTTTCAAGGAACAAAGCGGTACTTCGAACACTGTCGAAGGAATTCGATTCGCTAGCTCGCAGGCAACCTTCACCGCCAGCTTGGGAGCAACCACAAACGAAGTCGGTCTGAGCGACGTAAATAGCAGTAACGCCCTCGTCCAGGGCGCAACTGACCTGCTCACCTCGTCTGTCTATGGAACTGCCGGAACGGCCAACATCAGCAACGCGACCAGTGCCGCGGCCGCTGTTACGGCCCTCACGAATTCAGTCACCATCCTCGGCAACGCGCAAGCCGCCATTGGCCGAGGTGAGAATCAGTTCCAGTACGCTGCCAACCTCGCTCAATCGCAGCTCACTAACGACCAGGCCGCTGAATCGCAGATTCGCGATGCCAACATCGCGCAGGAATCCGCCAACCTCACCAAGGCGTCCATCCAGTTGCAAGCCGGCGTCGCCGCTTTGGCCCAGGCCAACTCCGCGCCGCAGCAATTGCTTACGCTGCTCCAGGGTCACTAAACCTTGAACTCGTTGGCGCAGCCCAATGAGTCGCAGTGAACCGGGCGGGATTCGAAAGAGTCCCGCCCTTTTTCTGCCATAAAAACATCAAGACGGAATCAGTGCGACAGTCCGACATGAACGCATCCCGCGAATCTGGTTGGTCTGAGGGTTGGTCTGTTTGGTTGCGGGGGATGGATTTGAACCATCGACCTTTGGGTTATGAGTCCCATTCAGATCAGCAGCCGGAACCTCCTCCACGTGCCCAGCGCGTCTTTAGCCGCCCAAAACATCGCCCCAAATGACCGCAGATCGCGCCGGTGCGGGCACAATTTCGGGCACAGCACCGAAAGGTAAGAGTTTCAAATAAAGCTCCTCCCGGGGGCAATCCCCCGGCCGCGGCGTAGCCCGCAGGGAGGTCCTGGAAACTCGTCCCAGAGGCTCGTAGGGGCCGAAAACCACCCGCTCAACGAAGGCACCCAGCGTCGATACGGTCACTTTTTTCATCCGTCATCTGGACTTGGCAAGAGCCGTACCGATCCAACGCGAGATCAAGACGCCGGGACCACGGCACCGCAGGTGGCACAGCGGAGAACCTTCCTTTTCATTACAAGCAACCAGCCGAGAAGGCCAAACACAAACGCGATCACGCCGATCACAATGATGATTCCGCTGGCGATCCCTCCTGCAATCGCGGCGCTCGCGTCACTTCCGGGAGATGCAGAGCCAGTACTTCCAGCAACCGACATAAACATGAAGAGAGAAAGAGCGACGCCTAGAATTGACGGGACCAAGAGTATGTACCCAATCGCGACCACTGGACCGCTCATTCGATAACGCTTCTCGGAACGCAGGACTCCTACATCGCAAGTCTTGCAGCGAATACCCACGCTGGCGATAGGAGACCGGACAGGTGCCGTCTCGGTTTGGTTAACGCCTAAGGGCTTTCCGCACTTGTGGCAGAATCTAGACTCCTCGGGGGCGGCTTGGCCGCACGAGTTGCAGAACACCTTCACCTCCTGGCACAAACTCCCAATTATGGAGCCTCGCCGACGAAGTGCGCAGAGTATCGGCGTGCTCTCACTTCGGCGGTCCCTGGTAAGAGATTACGGCAATGTTCGAAGGAGCACAAGCGTTACGCCACCCATGCCGAGCACAAATCCGGGCACAGCCACAAAATACTCAGGCCCGCTGGGGGTAAACCGCCCGGTCGGCGCTAAACCCGTCCTTGAGGCTCGTAGGGGCCGAAAACTACCACTGTACAAGCGGATCGGGCTGAAGCCACTCAAGAACCTGCTCGAAGACTCATTCCTGCTTTGGGGCTGGACTATTAATCTGCGCACGCGCTCAGTTCCCGATTCGCCAGGCGGGGCTGACTACGATCCTGCGCGTCAATGTGGAACACATCATCGAGGAGAACAAGGAGCGCTTTCCGCAACCCTACCGAGACATGGCTAACTTCGCTCTTCAGACGTTTCTGAGCGGCTCGATAAACAATTCGCGCGAGCGAGTCCGCAGGAACTATAATACAGCCATCCCGCAGTATTATCGAGGCCGCATCCAACTGCTTTTGCCGCTATGCATCAGCAACCCCCACGCAGCGGATCTCGCGCTGGTGGTCGAAAATCACGATTCATTCTATCGAGCGGCTACGTGTCTGACCTTGGATATGGCCTACAACAATGCTCGGCAGCTTGCCCGTCCTGATCGTGATTGGCTGCAACCCTAGTCGCTGTCTGCGGCACGGGATGTACCAAAATCCTACGCCTGTTCCTACTTCAGATCCTACTGAAAACAAAGAGCCAAGAAGGGACCAAAGTTTTGTCCCTAAAACAACCGTTTTTGGGACGATAGGATTATGAGAATCGCACTGTACGCGCGGGTCAGTACCAAAGACAAAGGGCAGGATTACGAAAACCAACTCATTGAACTCAGGGAGTTCGTCAAGCGGAAGGCCCCGGAGGGCTGGCAGATAACCGATGAGTACGTCGATAGAGCATCAGGTAAGGATTCCGAGCGTCCCGCTTTCAAGCTTCTTTTCGATGACGCGTCTCGTAAGCGCTTCGACCTGGTGCTGTTTTGGAGTCTAGATCGATTCTCCCGTGAGGGTGTCGTGGAAACTCTTCAACATTTGCAGCGGCTCTCTTCACACGGCATCGAGTGGTTTAGTTTTCGCGAAGAGTATTTGCGCTCCATCGGTGTCTTCAAAGAAGCCGTTCTGGCCATTTTGGCCGCTATCGCCAAGCAGGAAAGAATCCGGTTATCCGAACGTGTTCTTGCGGGGCTCAACCGAGCGCGGTCCCAGGGAAAGTCACTCGGTCGGCCAAAAGTCGTGGTCCGCAAAAAGTTAGATTTTGAATTGCGGGAGAGCGGCTTGACCATTCGGGATATTGCCGATCGATCCGGAGTCAGCCCTATAACTGTCCAGCGACTGCTGAAGGGTTCGGACCCGCGTTAGGCTCGATATTTAGTTGATCTGTACTCTGAGGTAACTGCCGGAGTATTTGCTAGGGAGTGCGGCGAACCATAACGCAGGATTTTGTTCTGCTGTGATCGCTTGGCCGTGCACTTTCACCGGCTCTGACACCAAGTTAGCCATGAGCGTTTCATAGCCTTTGGTGGCAGTGGAAGTAATTCGTGTCGGTAGTAGCGTTACGATGCCAGCGAGAACCTGTCCGTGCTCTTTGGTTACTAGAATCCTGCACTTTTTCATTGGGGCTTAACTTAGTATACGCCAACTAGTCGCAATTGAGTTGCGTGTTGGCGCTCATATAGCTCGAACGTAGGACCCCAAGAGGAGTTTCACTGCTTGGTAAGCACGAAGGTCCCATAGTCCCCAGCGCATGCGCCGTTCAGTACATTGTACTGACCGGCAATAGAGTTACCGCTTGAGCTTACCGTCCCGTCGAATTGAGCTTGCTGTCCGCCGCTGAAGGCGCTTCCCAGCGAGATTGTTTCGGCGATGATGTTACCCGAGGCAGTCCCATTTGTGAAGCAAGGAGAGCCAGTCAACGAAATCGTTGCTGTCAGGACCGACATGTTTTGCGCGATATTCGCTGAGAGAGAACCGCTGAGCCCTGTAATGGAAAGAAACGAACCTTGCCATGCCCCAGTGATCGACACCTGGCCCGTCAGAGCAGTAAGCGAAAAGGTGCCAAAGTCCCCGGCGCACGAACCACTCAGCACACTGTACGCGCCGGTTCCCAAGAACTGCACCTGAGCGCCTGTGTTGAACGATGCTAACAGAGACAGAGACGAAAATGACTCCCCGACGGTCCCCGCAACTGTACCGATTGAAAAGCACGAGGAGCCAGTCAGCAATACTTCCCCAGACACCTCACTTCCAGCTTGGGTCAAACTGGCCCCGAAGGAACCCGAGGCACCAGTGGGCGTCGATAGCCAAGTGCCCTGTAATGTCCCAGGCACAGTCGCCTGAGCCGCCGTCACTATGAAGTTGACGGCGTTTGAGGCTCCGCCGCCCGGCGGCGCATTTGTCACCACAACCGGGAAGGAGCCAGCGACGGCCAGGTCTGAGGGAGCGAGGCTGATTGTCAGCGCGCCGCTGTTGAGGAACGCAGCCCGATGCACAACTCCATTGAACGTGACCGAGGAAGGCGCAATGAATCCACTGCCGTTGATGGTAACCGTGAGTGGGCCGGACGATCCGGCTATCGCTGAGGACGGGGAAAGTCCTGATATCGCGGGCAGAGGGTTCGGTCCAGCGGCACTTTCA
>Ga0182012_10005441_pt1 | contig 13177 bp, 13 predicted proteins | sample 612S2SmetaG_FD_120486 | JGI IMG/M metagenome (GOLD analysis project Ga0182012, IMG submission 120486) | Permafrost microbial communities from Stordalen Mire, Sweden - 612S2S metaG | ecosystem: Environmental > Terrestrial > Soil > Wetlands > Permafrost | place: Sweden: Stordalen | collected...
ACCCGCGAGAGGATGCAAGCTGCCGCTGCCGCAGGGGTTTTCGTATCTTCCGCTTCCATCTGGGAAGTCGCAATCAAGGTGCGCCTCGGCAAGATGAAGGCCAATCCCCAGGAACTATACGCACAGATTGCAATCAATGGATTCAAGGAACTGCCGGTCTGGTCGAAACACGCGCTTCTCGTATCGGACCTGCCGCTCCACCACACCGACCCATTCGACCGCCTCCTCATCGCGCAAGCCATCAGCGAGCCCCTGCGCCTCCTGACCGTCGATCCGCAATTAAGCAGATACAGCGATCTGGTCATTCAGGTGTAGGCGGTTCAATGTTGATGTCGCATCAAGCCCCCCGAGCCATCTTCCGCATCCCCAAACCACGATTTCAGTTGAAATATTTCACGAAATCGTGGAGTATAGTTACTAGGGGTGCATTATCGCCGCACATGTCCTTTCTTCTCCGGTTGTGGGCTATCCAGAGAAATCGGCAGTCGATTTTGCCGACGACGAAACCCGGCGCAGGCTCTCGCCCTCTGCCATCCGCGTGTTCTCGAACATTGCGGAGAAATGGGACCTCAGCGAAAGTCAGGTTCGCAGCTTGCTTGGCGGCATCGCGTCCTCCACGCTGCACGCATGGAAGTCGAACCCGGATAAGCGCGTGCTGGACAAGAACGCCATGACGCGCATCTCGCTCGTTATCGGCATCTACAAGTCGCTGCATACATACTTTGGCCCGGTTGCCGACCAATGGATCGCGAACCCCAACGACGCGCCGCTCTTCGGAGGCGTCTCGCCGATCGAATACATGGTTGCTACTGACATCCTGGGCATGGTCGAGGTAAGGCGGATGCTTGATTCCTGGAGTGCGGGCCACTGATGCCTGCTCCAATGTCGATGCCTCCTCAATCGATGCCTCCTGTTGCCGAGTTGGATATAAGCAACACCCACCGGCTAGTTCCAACCGAGTACCGGCCAGGCAAAGTTTTCCGGGAAGTGGCCAACGAGGCAGAGGCAAAGGACGCAGACCTGATCGCCTCCGCGACAGGTTTGCCGCAGCAGCAACACTCCACCGGCCTGGCCGGCATCTCGCATCGAGAGCTTGTGTACGGAGTCCCAAACTCCGAGATCGTCCGCAACGCATTTCGTTTCCCCGGTGACGGTGGACGATTTCACGACCGGACGCGCGGGGCATGGTATGCGGCAGACGATGAGAACGTGGCGATCCATGAGGTTGCCTACCACCTGGTGAGACGGCTGAAGACATCGCGGGGCATTCAGGTGAGCAACGCCGATTTTCCTTACGACGACTGGCAGGCCGACTTTCATGCGGATTTCTATCGCCTGGATTCGACCCGGAAATATGCCCGGTACTTGCAGCCTGAACTGGTGCCTGAGTGCTACGCAGCGGGGCAGGAACTGGCGCGCCGCATCCTGTTGAACGGCGGAAACGGCATCGTCTATCCCAGCGTGCGTTTCCCGGATGGTGTGTGTGTTGCCTGCTTCCGGCCCGCGCTTGTCTACAGGCCGAGGCTCACAGGGACTTACGTCCTTACGATCACACTGGAGCCTTCTGGCGGTCATCGGGTTTTGCAAAAGAAGCGAAAATAATCGCGGCGAACCTATTAGAGAACCTTGGCCAGCCACTTGCCCGTATGCGAATGCAAATTAGCCGCAATCTCCTCCGGCGGCCCCTCGGCAACAATGTGGCCTCCGCCTTCGCCGCCTTCGGGGCCCATGTCGATCACCCAGTCGGCGCTCTTGATCACGTCGAGATTGTGCTCGATCACAAGCAGCGACCCTCCCCCGTCGATGAGCTTTCGAAATGCCGTCAACAGCTTCGATACATCGTCGAAGTGCAGCCCGGTTGTCGGCTCGTCGAGGATGTAGAGTACGCGACTGGCCTGCGAAGGTTTGGCGGTGGCGTTGGCGGCGCGAACTTGAGATAGATGGGCCGCCAACTTGACGCGCTGCGCCTCGCCGCCGGAAAGCGTCGTGGCCGACTGGCCCAGTCGCAGGTAGCCGAGGCCGATCTCGTCCAGAACCGCGAGCTTTTCAAGCAGCTTGGGATGCCCGGCAAAGAAACGCAATGCCTCTTTCACCGTCATCTGCAGCACGTCGTGAATGCTCTTGCCCTTGTAGTGCACGTTGAGCACCTTGGCCTGGTAGCGGGTGCCGTTGCAGTCTTCGCAGGGCAGCTCGACGTCGGCGAGGAACTGCATCTCGACCGTCACCGTGCCGTCGCCCTCGCAGGTATTGCAGCGGCCTCCGGGAACGTTGAATGAAAAATGCCCCGGCGTGAGCGAGAGCCGCTTGGCATCGGGCTGCGAGGCAAACAGCTCACGCACCAGGTCGAAGCCCTTGATGTAGGTAATCGGATTCGACCGCGGCGTGCGGCCGATGGGCGTCTGATCGACCAGCACAACGTCATTGAGCCGTTCGACACCGGAGAGGGAAGTGAACGAGCCGGTTGGCTCCGCATTTTCGTTCTGGCCCAATGCGCGCGCGATGGCGTGATACAGCACATGGTGCACCAGCGTCGATTTTCCCGAGCCCGAAACGCCGGTGATGGCGACCAGAAGCCCGAGAGGGATCTCGACGTCGAGACCATGCAGATTGTTGGCCCGCGCGCCGCGCAGCACCAGTTTTTCCCGTCCAGGCGTGCGCCGCCGCGTCGGTACGGGGATAGAAATCTTGCCGGAGAGATAGCGGCCGGTCAGCGAATTGGGATTGGCCTCAATCTCCGCCAGCACGCCCTCTGCGAGTAATTTCCCGCCGAACTCGCCCGCGCCGGGACCAAGATCGAGCAGGTGATCGGCGGCGCGCAAAATATCCGCATCGTGCTCGACGACGAGGATAGTGTTGCCCAGATCGCGCAGGTCTTTGAGGATGTGAATGAGCCGCTCCGTATCCCGCGTATGCAACCCAATCGATGGCTCGTCCAAAACGTAAAGCGCGCCCACTAACTGCGAGCCCAGCGATGTGGCCAGTTGAATGCGCTGCGCCTCGCCGCCGGAGAGCGTGGAGGCCAGCCTGTCGAGGGTCAGGTATTCCAGGCCCACGGCATCGAGAAAACCAAGCCGCTTGCGCACTTCCTCGAGGATCGGCCCTGCAATCTCATCCTGCATCGGCGAGAGCTTGAGCGCCGAGAAAAAATCTTTTGCCTGCGCGATAGTCAGCGCGGCGGCCTGACATATATTGCGGCCTTCAATGCGCACCGACCGCGCCTCAGCCCGCAGCCGCTGCCCTCGGCAGTCCGGGCACTCCGCATAGCCGCGATACTTGCTCAGCATCACGCGCACGTGCAGCTTGTACTTCTTCTTCTCCAACTGCGCAAAGAAACCGAAGACTCCTTCAAAGCCGGCCTTGCCGCCCGTAGCGGGAAGGCCGCGCAGCACCGTCTCCCGCGCCTGTTCCGGCATCTCCTGCCAAGGCACGTCCATCGGAATATTCAGCTCGTCCGCGCGCTTATTCAAGTCGGTGAACCACGGCCGATATTTGGGCCGGTTCCAAGGGTCGATTGCGCCTTCGTTCAGGGTCAAACTCTTGTCGGGAATGACGAGGTTCAGGTCGAAGTCGACCGTATTGCCAAATCCCTGGCAGCGCGGGCAGGCGCCGAAGGGATTGTTGAAGCTGAACAGCCGCGGCTCCGGCTCGCGTCCCGGCCGGTGGCAGCTCTTGCACTCATACGCTCCGCTGAAGCGCACCCGCCGCCGCTCTGCCGCCTCGTCGCGCGGCGCTTCTTCAAAAATAGTTTCTCCTGCTTCGCGATAGCCGGTCTCGACCGCATCCACAATGCGCGAGCGATTCTCGGCGCTGACCACGATCCGGTCCAGCAGCACAAACACAGGAAGAGTAAAGTCCAACTCAAGCAGCGACTCGGGCGTGGAAAACTCCACAATCGTACCCTGTTGCCAAAGCCGGTTGAATCCCGAGCCGCGCAGCTCCGCCAGCCGGGCTTTCAGCGTCTCGGTGTGCAGATCGGTTCCGTCCGTCGCAACCGGCTTGGCCTTGGCAACGCGCCCTTTCGCCGGTTTGGCCGCTGCAACCATCGCGGACTCCGGCGCAGGAGTCGCCGTCAGCACCGGAAACAGCACGTTGAGCCGTGTGCCTTCGCCCAGCGCCAGCACGCCCTCGGCGGCCTCATCCACCGAGTCGCGCTTCACCAGCCCATCGCAGTGGATGCAGTGCACGGTTCCGCAGCGCGCGTACAGCAGGCGCATGTAGTCGTAGATTTCCGTTGCCGTTGCAACCGTCGAGCGCGGATTGCGCGTCGTGTTCTTCTGCTTGATGGCGATGGCCGGTGCCAGCCCGTCGATCTCGTCCACATCCGGCTTCTCAATGCGCTCCAGAAACTGCCGAGCATAGGCCGAAAGCGACTCCACATACCTCCGCTGCCCCTCGGCATAGATCGTGTCGAAGGCCAGCGAACTCTTGCCCGAGCCCGACACGCCGCTGACCACCGTCAGCTTGCCGTGCGGAATCTCGCAGGAGATGTTCTTCAGGTTGTGTGTCCGCGCACCGCGGATAAGGATGAAGTCGTTCAATCAAGGATCAAAACAGTATCGGAATTTAACCCGCAGCGCCGGAGGCCGACACAGAATCCTCTGTGAGGCTCAGAACACAACAGGCCATTCTTCACTATAAATGCTGAGGCGCCAAATGCCGAGGCACCGGTCAAGCGGCGCCTCAGCGAACCCAATCTGGATTTGGAAAAGGGGAGGGCAATTATTTGGTAAAGATCGGGTTGTTCGCGTCGCTTCGCTGTTCCGTCTTGGCGGCTCGGCCTGCGGCCTTATCGGCGATCAGTTCTATCTTCTTCTCTGCGTCGGTTGGAGGAACTTTCTCTTCCAATTTTTCAGCTTCCGGATTTTCGAACTGTTCAGACATGACAAACTCCTATTGCCACTATGAGCCCGCCTGCCATGCGCATCTGCTCAATATTGCTCACCGCGGGAACCGGGTGGTCTGCCGGCCACGCTACTTCGTAATCAGGCGCCCGTAACGGAAGCCTCCCCAATCGAAAGCACTTTCCCGTTAAACTGGATTTTGAGGTAATTTGTGCCGCGCTGCGCCACTTTCATTACGATTTTGTCCCTTCTCGCTGCTTGCGCCGGAGAGGCCCAGAGCCCGTCGTACTCCTCGTCCCAGGGCTCTGTGCCTGCGCAGACGGATGCATCTCAGCCCGTCAACTCCGAGGTTGCAGCCGCCGAAGCAGCCCTGGCGGCCTCGGACTGGAAGACAGCCGAGTCGAAACTCGATACATGGATCGCCGCCCACCCCACAGACGCGCGCGCCTTGTTTGACGCGGGCTATGTAGCGGACTCGCAGAATCGGCTGGACGCTGCCGCTGCACTCTATCGACGCGCCGTCGATGCCGATCCCAAATCCTTTGAGGCCACACTTTCGCTGGGCTTGCTGCTGGCCCGCCAACACAAAGCGGAAGACGCACGCCCGTTGCTGGTTCGCGCCACCAAGCTTGACCCGGTTCCTGCCGACCCTGCCGTCAACCCCGCGCTTAGGGCCCGCGCCTGGCGAGCTCTGGCAAGGATCGATAGCGATCAAGACCCAGCGCAGGCTTCGAACGATCTGCTCGAAGCGCTCAAGCTCACGCCGGAAACAGCGGACGATGCGCTGCTGGCCGCCGAAATTGCCAAGAAAGTCGGCCAACTGGACGCTGCCGAAACCGCCTATCGCCGCGTTCTGGCTAAAGATCCAAAGTCGGAGCCGGCCAACGCCGGGCTGGCGCAGTTGCTCATCCAAAGAAAGCAATTTCCTGAGGCAGAGGCACAGTTGCACCGAGCTCTGGAGCAAATGCCCAACGATCCATTGCTGAGCGAGCAGTTGGCCGGCGTTCTGGCGGTCGAGGACAAAGCCGAAGCCCTGCCGCTGCTTGAAAAGCTCCACCAGGCTCATCCCGAGGATGCCGCAACCACACGCATGTTAGCGGAGGTTCGGTCGACGGCCGGAGATTATGCGGGGTCCGACGCGCTCTACTTGAAGCTGCTGACAGCCACTCCCAATGACGCACCCCTGCTGCTCGGCCATGCGGAGAACCTGGTGCGCCAGGCCCAGTACGCGCAGGCTTACCCAGTATTTGACAAGGCAACCCAGGCAGACCCCAAGAGTCCGGAGGCATGGGGCGGGTTGGCCTTTGCGGCCTCTCGCACCAGCCAACCGAATATGACTATCCACGCTCTCACCATGCGTTCGCAGTTGGCGCCGGAGACTGCTACCACCTACTTTCTCTGGGCAACCGCTTACGACACACTGCATCAAAATGCGCAGGCTGCGGCCTATTATCATCACTTTCTCGATGCATCCGCAGGGAAGTTTCAAAATGAGGAGTGGCAGGCGCGGCAGCGTTTGCTGGTCGTTGAAAAAAGGCGATAGGCTAGATCTACATCTGGATTTTTTTGAATTTCGAAACGCTCCTTCGCCTCCCGGTTCGAACTTTGGTTTCGCATGGTGAAAGATTTTCATAATAGCTCTTGCGGAATGCTCTAAAAAGTGGCTACTATGCACTAACACGCCAGAAGTGGTGCCGCCTCAGAGGAGGTTCCTCATGCGGAGCAGAACACGATGTACCGCGCTGTTTGCCATCACCATTTCCTTGGCACCGCTCTGTGCCCTGGCCGGGGAAGCCAAATCTCCGGAAGAACTGAACCTTGATGCGCTCGAAGCCAGGGCTGTCCAGGCAGAGCCTCGCGAGCAATGTTTTCTCTACGCCCAACTGGTTAACCAGATGACGGAGTTGAGCGTGCGCCAGTACGCGACGGGAAACGTTGAGAAAGCGGATGGACTTTTGCGCCGTATCCAGCAGATGGCGAAGAAGATACATATGTCCATGGCGGGCAATGACAAGCGCCTCAAGAACGCCGAGATCCTGCTTAGCAACACCGCCTTCCGGCTGAAGGAGATGCTGCACGCCAGCGACTTTGACGATCGTCCGCTGGTGGAGACGACCTTGTCCCAAGTCAACGATGCCCAGAACGAGGCCATGATGCAGGTCTTTCAAAAGTAAGGGCAGCACCTGTCCATAGGCCCGGCAGCGGCATTACACTTCAATTCCATGCGATCTTTACGCCTGTTCGTTACTCTTCTTGTCTGCATATTCGCCGCAGTAGCAGTCCACGCTCAAAAAGGCCGCTCCGATTCCCGTTCCGATCCCCGCGATCCTCTTACCGATGCCCAGCACGAGCAGATCGTCGAGAGCGGCATCTTTCCCAACGAACGCGTAGGCCTCTACACCAAGTTCATTAACCAGCATGCAGACGTGATCCAGGGGCTCATCAAGCGCGCGGAGGCCGGGCGCGATGCCCGAATGGAAGGCGAACTCGAGGACCTCACCGAACTGATCGATGAGCTTGCCTCGAACCTCGACACCTTCGGCGAGCGCAAGGCGGATATTCGCGCCTCTCTCACGCCTCTGCTTGAGTCGATCCATCGCTGGCAGCAGATCTTGCAGTCCATCGCTCCCCGGTCCGGTTTTGAAACTTCGCGAGACGAAGCGATCGACGCGATCCATGATCTTGCCACACAAACTACGGATCTGATCGCGGAACAGAAAAAGTACTTCGAAGAGCACAAGGACGAGGCCGGCCAAGACCGTGCGGAGCCGAAGTAAACACCGGGCGCAGCCCAAACAAAGCCCGCGTCAGGGCGAAGAATAGAGCAGCTCCAAGCCTATAAAGATTTCTTCACTTGCAGCAGCCCACCCCAAGGGTTCATTCTTCCTGATATGAAAGCCATACAGATTCAAGAAACAGGCGGCCCAGAGGTACTGAAGCTGGCGGAGTTGCCGATTCCGCAGCCCGGTCCCGGCCAGGTGCTCATCCGCGTTGAAGCCACCGGCGTCAACTTTATTGAAATCTACTTTCGCAAGGGAACCTACAAGACAGCGCTGCCCTGGACTCCCGGCACAGAAGCCGCGGGAACAGTGGAGGCTTTTGGCCCCGGTGTCACCGGCTTCTCCGTGGGCGATGCGGTCGCGTCGACTGCCGTGCTCGGCAGCTACGCTGAGTATGCACTGGTTCCCGCAGTGCAGCTAGTCAAGACCCCGCCGGGCATCACGCACGAACAGGCAGCGGCTGCCATGCTGCAAGGCATGACGGCGCACTACCTTGCCTATTCCACATTTCCCCTCAAGGCCGGAGATACGGCGCTGGTTCATGCTGGCGCGGGCGGTGTTGGCCTGCTGCTCACCCAGCTCGCAGCGCGCATCGGCGCGCGCGTGATCACAACGGTCTCGACAGCTGAGAAGGCGGAACTCTCCCGCGCCGCCGGCGCATCTGAGGTGATTCTTTACACCGAACAGGACTTCGAGGCTGAGGTCAAGCGCATCACCGACGGCAAGCGCGTCGACGTTGTCTACGACTCGGTGGGCAAAACGACCTTCGATAAAAGCCTCAACTGCCTGCGCCCCCGCGGTCTGCTGGCCCTCTTCGGCGGCTCCAGCGGCCCCGTGCCGCCATTCGATCTCACCGTGCTCAACCCCAAAGGCTCTCTGTTCATCACCCGGCCTTCGCTCCCGTTCTACATTGCCACGCGCGAGGAACTGGAATGGCGGTCTGGAGAAATCTTGGACTGGGTCGCAAAAGGAGAACTCAAACTCCGCATGGAGCACGTATATCCGCTGGAGGATGCGCGCAAGGCACAAGAAGCCCTGGAAAGCCGCGGCACAACAGGCAAGATCCTGCTAGAACCTTAGCAGCGTGTCGCGGAGATCGGGTTTGAAAGGGCACGACTTCAGTCGTGCCGCAAAGTACCGAAAATCAACGCGGCTTTAGCCGCTGAGGGATGGTTCCCTTCGGATTTGACTTCTACCACAGGCTGTTAGGGCAGGGAACAAGGTCAATTTGAGCATCATTTCTATCAGCGCCGGCGACAAAGTCTTCATCCTCACCGGCGCAGGCATCAGCGCGGAAAGCGGCCTGCCCACATTCCGTGCCGAAGACGGGCTCTGGGCTGGATTTCGAATTGAGGAAGTCTGCACGCCGGAGGCGTGGGAGCGCGATCCGGCCAAGGTTTGGGCCTTCTACTCCGCCCGCCGCGCCGCTGCTCAAAGGGCAGAGCCGAACCCCGCGCACATTTCCCTGGCGGAGTTGGAGCAACGCCTGCCCGGCCGCTTCTTCCTATGCACGCAAAACGTAGACGACCTGCACGAACGCGCCGGCTCAGTCAATCTGCTCCACATGCACGGCGAGCTGGCCAGGTCCCGCTGCGAAGACAACTGCGGCGCGCCGCCGGTTGTAGACAGCGCAATCTACCCCGACTTGTCCGAGGTGCGTCGCTGCGGCTGCGGAGCCCGCCTGCGCCCGCACATCGTCTTCTTCGGAGAAACACCGCTCGCCATGGACCGCATCGACAAAGAGCTCGTCAACGCAACCCTGATGGTCGTCATCGGCACCTCCGGCTCCGTGTATCCAGCGGCAAACTTTGTCCACTGGGCGCGCCGCGCGGGAGCCCGCACCGTCTATGTGGGTCCCGAGCCGCCGCTCAACGCTGCCGCATTTACGCACGTTATCACGGGCAAGGCAGGCGAGGTGCTTCCCGGCTTGTTTGAAGCGATCGCCTAGCTCTTGCTCGCACTTGCCGAATCGCTATTCATTGTTTGCCGGCGTCGCTGCTGCCTGAGGCAGATTGTGAAGCGCTCCGGCTTCTGCTTCCCGGTCGAGCCGCGCGCGTATTGGTATCTCGTACATGTCCTGATCGTGCGCTGTTTTGTGAACCTCGGCCTGCGCGGGGCGCAGTTTTACGGGCAGTCCCTGCATTGTTCCCTCCTGTTTTTGATTGACTTGGTGTTTGGTTATCTGACTCTTGAACTGGAACGCTCTCGCTCGGCATTTCGCTTTGTTTCTCGTTCTGAATCTCGCCCGATGCCGCACGCTCAAAACGCAAAGCCACCCCGTGCGGGGCTATTTCTGCCGTCTCGACGCGGCTGAATCCGAGCGTTTGAAGAGTCTCCTGGCAAGCCTCCTCGCTCAAGTCGCTCTTGGTTGCATTCTTCTGGAATGCGATCCAGAGAATTCCATCTTCTGAAAGTCGAGCCGCAATCTCCGGCGCAAGTGCGTCGAGCTCGCTCTTCCGCGTGACGAAGGCCAGCCAGAATCCTGCCCTGCGCACGGACTCATAGTGATGGTGAATCGTCATCGCCGGCAGGCGAGACAACTCCGGCCTCAGCCTTGCAGGCGCACCCAGAACCACGATCTCCTGGATCTTCCTTGTGCGAATTTCTTCAAAAACTCTGTCCATAAATCCCATCGTATGGAAATCCAGCAATTAATCTGCAAACCGGAATCGGAAAAGTGGCTCGCTGTGCTTCCACTCTGGATTCCCGTGTCTGAAATTGCCTTCTCGGACGCATCCTCCAGGAAACTCAGTCAGGTATCATCGAGATGTCGTCGGCTGTGGTGATCCAATCCCCGTAGTGGGTCAGTTTGGGTCTGTTTTGAAAGGGCACGACTTTAGTCGTGCCGCAAAAGTCGCAAAATGAACGTGGCCTTTAGGCCCCGAGGGATGCTTCTTCAAACCCACTACCCAAATCCCGGCAAAGGAAGTTCCGTGTCAGAGAGCAAATCCAACCTATCCTCCAGCGCAACGTTGCAGCAACCCTTTGCTCCGGCCAGCCAAAACGGAGGCCCGCAGAGGCTGCTGCGCATTGCTCTCTTCGGCTTTGGCACCGTGGGCAGCTCAGTAGCGCGGATACTGATCGAATCCAAGCCGCCGGAGTTGGAACTGACGCACATCTTCAACCGCTCGGTCGTCCGCAAGCGCGTGGATTGGACCCCCGAAAGCGTAACCTGGTCCGAAGACGCCGACGCGGTCCTGGCCTCCGACGCCGACGTGATCGTGGAATTGGCCGGCGGACTCGACCCGGCAGGGAACTGGGTTCGCCGCGCCCTTGAATTGGGCAAGAGCGTTGTCACGGCCAACAAGAAGCTCATCTCCTACCACGGCGTCGAGCTGGAGCGCCTCGCCGCCAGCCATGGCGGGCACATCCGGTACGGCGCAGCCGTGGCCGGCGGCATTCCCGTCATTCCTGGCCTGGAGCAGGGTCTGGCCGGCGACCGCATCGTCCGCGTGGAAGGCATTCTCAACGGAACCTGCAACTACATCCTCAGCAAGATGGAGCAGGGCGCTGATTACGCCCCCGTTCTCGCCGACGCACAAGCCAAAGGCTACGCCGAGGCCGACCCGACAGAGGACGTCGGCGGCTTCGACGCCCGCGCCAAGCTGTCCATTCTCATGCGTCTGGCTTTACGCGTTCAGGTGGACCCGGAAGAGATCGTTCCCCAGTCCATCACAACCGTTTCCGCCGTCGACTTCAGCTACGCCCGCGATCTGGAATGCACCATCCGCCAGATTGCGCGCGCGCAAAATCTGAACAGTCATCTGGCAGCCTCGGTCGGCCCCATGCTTGTCCCTCGGCGTTCGCCGCTGGCCTGGTCGCAGGGAACGGAAAATATGGTCATCGCCACCGGTCACTATGCCGGGGATGTGGTTTTCTCTGGCCATGGCGCAGGCGGTCACCCCACGGCTGTCGCTGTAGTCAGCGATCTGCTGGCTCTGGCCCACGGTTCACGCCGCGTTGAGATTCCTTCCGCTCCAGCCCATATCGAGACGGAGTTTGAAGTCCCGCACTATATTCGTTTCCTGGTCACTGACCGCCCCGGCATCGTGGCCGCAATCACCACCGCGCTGGCCAATGAGAAGATCAACATCCGCGCCATCGCCCAGAAGGCCGGCTACCCGGCCAACGCCCTGCCATTTGTCGTCACCGTTGAGCCCTGCAAGTCGTCCGCACTCCGCCGCGCCCTGGCCGGTGTTACTGCAATGGACTGCATGTTGGTCGAACCGCTCGTGCTGGAGATGCTGGAGTAGAACGGGAAGGGGGAAGTTAAGCCTTCTCCGGATGTGACTGTCGCTCATACAATTCGTCTCTGGAGCGAGGGGGCGTCCACTTCAGATCCCAGCCAGCTCTGAGCATTTCAAGCGCACTTTTCTTCGCCTCTTCGTACCCCTTCCGCTCGCGCAAGGCCTCTTCAAGCTTCGAAGCCACAATCGCACTGATCGAAGTGTCCTGTTCCGCAGCCAAAATACGGGCTTCGCGCAATAAATCGGCGTCAATCTTCAGAGTCACGTTGGTCTTCATGGGCACCTCTTTCCGTCTGGCACAAGTTTACGTGCTTGATATAAGGAATTCGAATTATCTAGATGCAAGTGTTAGATTGAACTCAAAAGTCTTGCCCGTATCTCTGTCCAGGAGTTCATCCAATGATCGACCGGATTTACCGCTGCGAAATCTGCGCAGAAGAAAGCGATCACCCGGTGAAATGGCTGGTCATACAGTGCAATAATGCACAACTTACTGTTTCAAAATGGACCAAAGAAGCCGCCGATGCGCCCCACGCGCGCCACTACTGTGGAGAAGCCCATGCACAGGTCTATATAAGCCGTTGGTTTGAATCCGTCTGCTCGTAGCCGCATTGGAGATGGAATAGGCAGGTCGGAGGCCAATGGCTTGTGAAAATGCCTTGATTTCCAGCGTTTTCCCTCCCGCACGACCCTGATTTCGCAGTCTGTTAACCTCGCATTCACATTGCCACGGTAGGCTTCAAAATGTGAACGAAGCTAGCGCCAACGCGACGGAGATCCGCGCTCCGCAGGTCCATTTTGAAACGCCGCAGGCACCCGTAACCGTTGCCGCCCCAGCCGCCGCGCCCGAACCCTCAGACGTTCGCAAATATCTCTACTCCCGAGGCAATTCAGCTCTGGCAGACCGTGGCTTCCAGTGGCTCATGGTACTCTGCGCGTTCAGCATCTTCGCCATTGTTGCCCTGATTGCCTTCGAACTGATCCAGCGCTCCCAGTTGACATGGCACGCCTTTGGCCTGAGCTTTTTTACAAAAGGTTTCGTCGATTCCGACACCGGCCGGCTCAGCTATTGGGACCCAATCAACAGCCACTTTAGCGCCATCCCATTCATCTACGGCACCCTGGTCACCTCCGGCCTGGCGCTATTGTTTGCAGTTCCCTTGGCCATCGGTGTGGCAATATTTCTTACCGAGATGTGCCCTGGCTTCCTGCGCGGCCCGCTCGCCTTTCTTACCGAACTGCTGGCCGCCATCCCCAGCGTCATCTACGGCCTTTGGGCGGTATTCGTTCTTGTTCCCCTGCTGCGCGT
>Ga0182012_10005443_pt1 | contig 13174 bp, 12 predicted proteins | sample 612S2SmetaG_FD_120486 | JGI IMG/M metagenome (GOLD analysis project Ga0182012, IMG submission 120486) | Permafrost microbial communities from Stordalen Mire, Sweden - 612S2S metaG | ecosystem: Environmental > Terrestrial > Soil > Wetlands > Permafrost | place: Sweden: Stordalen | collected...
CATGCGAAGGCCCTTCGGCGCTGGCGGGCACGACGACAAGCTGCCCATAACGGACGCCACGTTCCCCCATCACATGCTTGGCGAAGTGATCGACTTCGGATTTGACGCCACGAAGCAGCGACACCTCCAGGCAGCTCTCCGCATCAATATGCACGTGCAGCGTTGCTATCGAGAGGTCGGTATGACTGTGATGATCGTCCATCAGCCGCTTGGACAATTGACGCGTCTCGTGGTCATAGACATAGACGAGCGCGGCCATGCAGCGCCTGTTGCTGTCATCGACCTTCGGCTGCCGCAGCAGACCGGCGCGCACGAGGTCGCGCACCGCTTCGGAGCGGTTCTGGTGCCCCGACGCTTCCATATAGCGATCAAGGCTATCCATCAGATCGTCGTCGATCGTCAAGGTGACGCGCTGCACAGTTAAACTCCCTATTGAATTCTCGCCAAGGAAACCGGCGTCAGTCATAGCCATACGCGGGCGCCGCCGCAATGGAAGCCGCATTACCGGCCTTGTCCGGCGCGGCGCCTTCGGGCATTGTAGCCCGAACAACGCCAAAGCTTTAGGGAAACGCCCTTATGAATCCGCTGTGGACGAGACTGGCCGCCATTCTTCTCTTGTCTCTCGGCCTCGCCGCGCCCGCGCTGGCCCATACTCCCGATATTTCGACCGCGAAGCTGACCCCAAAGGAAGGCGGCTGGGTGGTCGACGAAGGATTCCTGGCGACCGATCTTGAGCGCATGTTCTCCGAGACGATGAACGAGCGCCCCAACGCGGACCTGTCCGCGCCCGGCGTACTGGAAGACGAGATCGGCAAATTCGTCGCCCGCCGCGTGGCGATGCACGACGCCAACGGACGCACCTGCATCGGCAAGGTCGAGCACGCGGGCGAGGATCCGACCAATCAGGACAGCGCGCTCGTCGTTTTGAGTTTCAAATGCGATGGCGACTTCACCATTTACGACGCGACCAAGCTTCTGGCCGCCCAGGGTCCGCGCGGGAAGCAACTGGTCACGGTGACGGGCGGCAAGAACCCCGGCGAGACCATGCTCGACGTCAAGAGCCCGCCGCTCGATCTGACAAAGCCACTGGAAACGACTTGGCAGATCATGCAGAAATTCGGCCTCGCCGGCATCGAGCATATCCTGACCGGCTACGACCATATCTGCTTCCTGATCGCGGTGATCCTGTGGGCGAACCGCGTCTGGCCGGTTGTGAAAATCGTCACAGCCTTCACCGTCTCGCACTCGATCACTCTGTCCCTGGCCGCGCTCGACATCGTGACGCTGCCGACGACGCTGACGGAATCCGCCATCGCATTGTCGATCATCTATGTCGCGGTGGAGAATTTCATTTCGCGCGACACGGACAAGCGCTGGCGGGATACGTTCCTGTTCGGCTTCATTCACGGCTTTGGCTTCGCTAGCGGATTGAAGGAGCTTAACGTCCAACAGCAGACCATTGTGCCGGCTCTGGCGAGCTTCAACATCGGCGTGGAGATCGGACAGATCGCCATCGTGCTCGCGTTGATGCCGATTTTCCTGCTGATCGACCGCCAGACCGGCGGCAAGCGCAACGAGAAGCTCGTCTATGCGCTCTCGGCCGCCATCGCGCTGGCCGGCGCCTATTGGCTGCTGCAGCGCATCGGCGTCATTCCCGGTTGAGCGGCAGACGGCGTTGATCAGGTCGGGCGACATCTTCGCCGATGCGCACGGAGTGCTCGACGAAGAGGCGATCACAATCCTTGCCGCAACGCCAGGCGCCAGGATCGAGCGAATTCTGTCGACCGGACAGGCGAGTCCTGCCGGTTTCTGGTACGATCAGGACTGGACCGAGTGGGTCTTTTTGCTCTCCGGCTCCGCCGGATTGCTGATCGAAGGCGAAGACGCGCCGAGAGTGCTTCGCCCCGGCGCCTATCTCGAAATCCCCGTGCATAGACGGCACCGCGTCGAATGGACGGACGCGGATCAACCCACGGTCTGGCTCGCTATTCATATTAAGTCATAAGGCGTCGCTGGTCGCCCCTCATATTCGAAACGTGTCCGCCCTTGAGCTGTTCCACGCTGGAGCAAAACGCGGCGGGATGCCGCCGGCGAGAAAAGCGCCGGGCGCGGGCTCCGGATAGAGATCGGCGAAAGTCGCCACCTCATAGGGCGAAAGACGGCGGCAAAAATGCCGGGGCTTCATATCCTCGGGATGGTCGATTCCGACAGCCGCCGTCAGTTCGGCGAGCGCCACCAGCGTCGCGCGATGGAAGCTGTAAACGCGCTCGGCCTTGTCTGGAACGTCGAGAGAACGGGCGCGCAACGGATCCTGCGTCGCGACGCCGGTCGGGCATCGATCGGTGTGGCAGGATAGCGATTGAATGCAGCCGAGGGCAAACATGAAGCCGCGCGCGCTGTTGCACCAGTCGGCGCCGAGAGCCATCGCCCGCGCAATGTCAAAAGCGGTTATTATCTTGCCGGAGACGCCGATTCTGATTTGGTCGCGCAGGCCTACGCCGAGCAGCGCGTCATGCACGAAGGTCAGCCCTTCGCGCATCGGCATTCCGAGATGATCCATGAATTCGAGCGGCGCCGATCCCGTGCCGCCCTCCTTGCCGTCGACGACAATGAAATCAGGCCGCAGGCCCGTCTCCAGCATGGCTTTGCATATGCCGAAAAACTCCCAGGGCTGGCCGACGCAGAGCTTGAAGCCGATCGGCTTGCCGCCAGAGAGCCGGCGCAGTTCGGCGATGAAGCCGAGCAGTTCCAGGGGCGTCGAAAAGGCGGAATGCGCCGAGGGTGAAATGCAGTCGACGCCCTCCGGAATTCCTCGAATGGCTGCGATCTCCGCATTGACCTTCGCGCCCGGCAGCACGCCGCCATGTCCGGGCTTCGCGCCCTGGCTCATCTTGATCTCGATCATCTTGATCTGAGGATTCGCCGCCATCGCGGCGAAAGCGTGCGGGTCGAACTGCCCCTTGCTCGTGCGGCAGCCGAAATAGCCAGAGCCGATTTCCCAAATGATGTCGCCGCCGTGTTCCAGATGATAGGGGCTCACACCGCCTTCGCCTGTGTCATGCGCGAAGCCGCCCTTCTTTGCGCCCGCGTTCAAAGCGAGGATGGCGTTGGGGCTCAGCGAGCCGAAGCTCATCGCCGAAATATTCAGGACGGAACTGTCATAGGGCGCCGCGCAATCCGCCCCGCCAATTCGCACGCGGAAATCCGCGTCGGGCAGCGGACGCGCCATAATGGAATGATGCAGCCACTCGAAACCCTCCTCGTAAACATTGCTCTGCGTGCCGAAGGGACGCTTGTCGATGTTCATCTTCGCGCGCTGATAGACCACGGCGCGCTTGTCGCGGCTGAAGGGGCGGCCGTCCTTGTCGTCCTCGAAAAAATATTGCCGCAGTTCGGGACGGACGTTTTCAAGGAGAAAGCGCAAATGACCGGAGATCGGATAGCTGCGCAAGATTGCGTGTTGCTTTTGCAAAAGGTCGCGTATTCCCAGCGCGACAAGGCCGCCGCACAAAAGAGCGGGAGCAAGCAGCGCGGCCCGCCCTTCGCCGGCGCCTCTCGCGAAAACCGCCAGTCCCGCGACGCTGAGCGTGAGCGCGATCAGGCGCGGCGTAAACGGCAAAAGCAGGTGACGAAATGGCATTAAGGTCTGCCCCGGACGGAGTATTTCGCGCGAAGCGCACGCGGTTGTATTTTCGTTATCATATCAAGGCCTTTGACTTTCGTCCGCGCTATTCACAGCTGTCGCTTCCATCTTCACATTCGCGTTTAAATCGGGAAATACATTACTTTTTTTGTCTCATAGGGAACCAAATAAAAATATTATCCCTCCCCTCTCTTTTTCGACTCGTCGTCGCTCTGAAAGCCAAGAAGTGCGTTTGGAGTGGTCCGCAGGAGTTTGGCAATCTTGGACAGCTTGACCCATTGCACGGCGGTGCGACCCTGAACCATCTGCTTAACATTGGCCTCGGTCATGTCGAGGAACGCTGCGACGTCGTTGTATGTTAATTTTTGGGCTCTAATAAGCTTACGTATTTTTCCGCCAATTTTGGCTTCTTCTTTGCCTATTTCGCGGACTGACGCTGGCGACTGTTCATTCTTCGTGCGCACCATGACACCCCCCAGTCGAAAGACGTGATCCCAGTATCAACTTAAACACTCGCGCCGCAAGCAATCTGTCGGTTTGATGTAAAGATGAATAGAATAAAAATATTGTCTTGGATAGAAAGTTGCGTTGATGTCATGATTCCGGCCCACGATCGGGAGGCCTCATAATTTTTATTCTTCAGCGCCGATGACGCCGCCGATCAGATTCTGCGCGAGCAAAAATTCCGCCGTGAGTTCGGCGCCTCCGAGCGGCGTTAATGTCACCCCCGCCTCAATCAGCCGAGCACGCGCACGGCGCGCGACGATGGCCTGCTCCCATGTCACGGCTTCGAAAGACAAAAAGTCTCCGGGGCGTTTCTGCGCCAAGGCCCCGAGATCCGCCGTTATCACATGGGCGATTTTTGGATAGCCGCCCGTCGGCTGTCGGTCGGCCATGAGCACGAGCGGGGCGCCATCGCCCGGAATCTGTATCGCGCCAAAAGCCAGTCCGTCGGAGACGATGTCATGGCCTTTGAGGTGCTGGACTGGTGGCCCTTCCAGCCGATAAGCCATTCGGTCGCTGCGGGGCGACAGCCGCCAGGGCGACGACAGGAAAGTCTCGATGGTCGGGGGCGAAAAATAATCCTGCTGCGGCCCCAATATGACCCGCAGCCTTTCCGCGGCTTGGCCCAGCCACGGCGCCGATATCGCTATCCGCTCCTGTGGAGCCGGACGAGGATCGACAATCCTCACTGCGTCGCCCGCACGAAGCATTCGGCCTTCCAGCCCCCCAATTCCAGAACGCGTATGCGTCGCCAGCGAGCCGAATGCGGACGGAAGATCGAAACGCCCGAACGGCGCGACGTAGCACCATGCCCCGTAGACGCCAGCGCGCAGCGTAAGGCGTGAGCCGGGCGCCAGAGTCAAAGCGCAGGCGGCGGGCACGGCCTGTCCGTCGAGCTTCAGATCAAAAGCGCCGCCAGCGATGGCGAAGCCGATTTCCCCGCCCTCCGCGCTCAGCTCCATGCCTCCCAGCGACACCTCGATCGCCGCGCCATGAGGATCGCCCGACGCAAGAAGCGCCGCCATGAAGGCTCCCTGATCCATTGGTCCGGCAGGCGTCACGCCAAAACGCAGAAGACCAAAACGCCCCGCGTCCTGCAGTGTCGAGCCAGGCCCCGCAGAGCGGATGCGCAGCGTCGCGCTCACGACAAGGCCTCGCGCCGCGCGAGAACCTCGCCGCTTGAGGCGCGCGCCTCAAGGCTTTGAAAAACGTCGGCGCTGACCGGCTCAAAAATGATTGCGTCGCCAGGCTCGATCAGCGTCGGCGGATCTCGATCAAGCGCGAAGAGGATTTCAGGAGTGCGGCCGATCACGTACCAGCCTGTCGGCATCGGATTCGTCGCCACCAGCGTCAATCCGCCGCCAATGAGAGCCGCGCCTCGCGGCGTCGGCCCGCGTGGACTGGCCCGCCGCGCCAATGCAAGCTGCGCCGGCAGGCCGCCAAGATAGCACCAGCCGGGGGCGAAGCCATACATATAGGCGCGGTAATCACCGCCCGCGTGCAGGGCCGCGAGACGCTCCGGCGTCATGTTCAAGAGCTCCGCGGCTTCTACAATATCTTCCGCCAGTGAGGGATCGTAGCAGCAGGGCAGACGCCAGCGCGCCCTTGGCGCAAAGACCTGCGCCGCTTGCGGCGCCAGCTCCTCCAGCCTCGCCAGAAGTTTGGCGCGCGAAAGGCTCAGCAGATCGTAATGGATCATCAATGAGCGATAGGTCGGAACGGTCTCTTCGACGCCAGCGAGCGCCGCGTCGCGCAGGGCGGCGTCCAGCATCAGCACGCGCGCATTGATCGCCGGATGAACGCTATCGCCAAACTCCACGACCAGCGCGGCGTCCCCGGCGTCGAGATAGCGCGGGCGCTCGTAGAGCATGGCAGGTCACAGGTCTGGCGCGGCGAAGGCGCGCAGACGCCAGCCCGCATCCTCAAGCGCCGCGCGCAGGCCCTTCGCCATCTCGACCGCCTGCGGCGTATCGCCATGCACGCAAATCGAGTCGATCGGAGTCGGCAATAAGTCGCCGCTTTGCGTGACGATCCCTCCCGCGTCCAGCATCTTCAGCACACGCGCGACCACCGCGTCTATGTCCTCGATCACCGCGCCCTGCTGCGCGCGCGGCGCGAGACGCCCGTCCGCCGTGTAGGCGCGATCGGCGAAGATTTCATGCGCGGCGCGCAGTCCGGCGCGCTCCGCCGCGCGCGTTTGTTCGCTGAGCGCGATCGTGAGCATCGTCAGCGAAGGATCGACCGCGGAAACCGCGCGCGCAATCGCGTCAGCGACTTCGACATCGCGCTCGGCGACATTCGCCAGCGCGCCATGAGCCTTCACGAAAGTGATTTTGTGCCGGGCGTAATGCGCCAGCGCTTGCGCGGCGCCGAGCTGATAGGCGACCATCCGTTCGATTTCGCTAGGCGACATGGGAATGGCGCGGCGGCCGAAGCCGGCGAGATCCGAATAGGAAACATGAGCGCCCACAGCTACGCCCGTTTCTCGCGCTTCCATGAAACAGCGAGTCATTGTGTCGGGGTCGCCGGCATGGAAGCCGCAGGCGACATTGGCGCTGGTGACAATGCGCAACAATGCGGCGTCGTCGCCCATCCGCCATGCGCCGAAACCTTCGCCAAGGTCGGCGTTAAGATCGATGGTTGGCAATCGGACTCCTGCTACTGGGCCTGACGCTGGCGTTCTGGCGAGCGCCGACGCGATCAGCTTTATATACAGCCAACCGTCACTCCGCCGCGAGACCCTGAACCGAAGGGAAAGCCACCTCGATCAAAGTGCCCTCGTGCTTGCGGCTCTTGATCAGGAACGACGCGTGATTGGCCTCGACCAAAGCCTTTGTGACAGGCAGGCCGAGGCCGGTGCCGGTCGTTCTGCGCGAGGTGTCGACTTGGCGGAATGGCTCCAGCGCTATGGCTATCTCGTCGTCCGACATGCCGATGCCCGTGTCCTTCACGCGGATGAGGACATACCCCGCGTCAGTGAGCGCGGTGGAAACGATCACCTGTCCGCCCGGCTCATTGAACTTCACCGCATTGGACAGAAGATTGAGCAGAATCTGTCGCAGCGAACGCTCGTCGGCGCGGATGCGCGGCAGGCGGGGCGCGAGCGACAGCCGCACGATGACGCGATGCTGATTGGCCTGCGTCTGCATGATCGAGACGCATTCTCCAATGATCGAGTTGACGTCGATCTGCTCGACCATCAACTCCATCTTCCCGGCCTCGATCTTGGACAGGTCGAGGAGGTCGTTGACGAGGCTGAGCACATGCACGCCAGAAGTATGCACATCCTTGAGATATTCCTTGTAGCGCTCTGAACCTATGGGACCGAAACGCTCTTCCATCATCACTTCCGCGAAGCCGATGATCGCGTTGAGTGGCGTTCTGATCTCGTGCGAGACGCGGGCGAGAAAGGCCGATTTGGCCGCATTCGCGCGCTCGGCTTCCTCGCGGGCCGCGTCGGCCTCGGGCTTTGCCGCGACCGGCATAGTCTCGCCTGAACCGAAACAGACAGCGCGGGACGCGCCGTCTCCAAGACGTTGCAACGACAGCAACTGGGTCGCGGCGCCCTTACCCAGTCCTCGGAACTTTATTTCGGCGCCGTCGGCGAGGCTCCTTTCGGCGACCAGTATGGCTGGCGGCGAGAAGAAAGCTTTCACACGGCTCCCATCGCCTTCATCGACGAACCTGGCCAGTTCCAGGCCGACGCAGGCGTGTGGTTCGAGGCCCAGCATTTTCGCGAAGGCCTGATTTACGCGCTCAATTCGTCCATTTTCCGCGATTATCGCCGCAGGCGCAGGATTTCTCTCGAAGCAGGCCGAGAGAGCTCCGCTTTCTAACCGCATGCGCGTCAGTTCGGCGCCCTGGGATCGCGCCAGCGCCCTCGCCGCGACTTCGTCCCCACCCGTTGAAACCCGCCGGCGAAGACTGATCAGCGTGGCTGGCGCGCCGTCCCAGTCTATCGTTTGCAGATGCGCGTCGGCAGCCAGCGTTTCGCCGTCCTGAGCCTGGACCTCGACGGCCTCGGTCGGAGCCCGAGTCGCCAGAGATTGTGGCGAGCGCCCAAGAAACACGCGCGCAAGCCCTCCGTCAGCCATCAGGGCCTCAAGATCAGCATAGCCAAGATAATCAAGCAGCGTGCGGTTTGCGAACAGCGTATGCGATCCGCGCGCCACCAACACGCCAACGGGCAACAGGTCGATCAACCCCGCTTCCCGATCCGGCTTAGGGGTTTCAAGCGAAGCCGGCGCCCGTGACGTCTCCAGCACGCGACCCACGTGATCGATCAAATCGCGAGCAGAGCCCGGCGGTGGCGGCCAAGCTGGGGTGGGGGTCGGATATCCAAGCGTTCGCGCAATTTCATCGAAAGCGCTTTGCTCCTGCGGCGAGAGAGCCTCTGCCGCGTCCGCGCTTTCGCGCTGCGCCGCGCACATGGGACGCAAGGTCACGACATTTGCTCCCGCATATCCGTCGTCGACAGCCGTCTCCGCCACGGCGCTCGCAACCGGAGATTTTGGCTGCTCTTGGGGGGGCGCGTCAAATTCGGACGCCGAAGCCGTGATGGGCGCCTGCGGCTTCGCTTTCGCAGGCCGCAGCACGCCATAGCCCTGAAAGCCGAGAAAGCGCCGCTGCGCGTCATGAATCGGCAATGCGCCAAGCGTCGTGGGCGCGACGGCGTCTGGTTTCTCAACTGGCCAGTCGATCTCGACGCCGCTCCATGATTTGTGGGTGGCGAGCGCGGCTGCGAAAGCAGGACCAAGGCCAAGCGAGCGCGAAACCTCGTCGACGCTACGCCCGAGAAGATCTGCGTTTTTCTCCCCCACTACGTCCTCGAGGACATGTGTTACGTCGACAAATCGGCCGGCCGCGTCCGTCTTCCAGAGAAAGCGCCGGGCATGATCTTCCTGCCGTTCGCCGAGCCGCACGCGAAGAGCATCGGCTCCGGGGCCGGTTTTCACATCGGTGGATTCGATCGCCGCCAGTTTCTCGTTAACAGAGATTGTTTCTTCAATCAGTGACGGCGCTGCCGGCCCGGAGGGCGTCGTTTGCGAAGTGGCGGATGGTAGAAGCGCGACCCTCGCCGCGGGAATATCCGCCCGCAGGCCGAGGGCGGCGATGACGAAGCATGACTCTCCTTCAACGTCAGTCAGACGTCGGCAGAGAATTGTTATGGTGCGAACAGTTGAGCCAAAAGCGATCGGCATGCGCTCCAGGCGGGGCGCGGCCCCGTGACGAACGCTTTCAATCATGTCCGCCAGTCGATGCGCGCCGGGATCGTTTCCAGACAGCAGGCGCAGACCCGGGTCGTCGCCAAACACGGCTCGCGCCGAGGCGTTGGCGTAGGAGACTCGCAGGGGCTCTCCCATCATCGCGATGATCGGCGCTCCGGACGCCTCCAGCGCAGTGAAGGCTGGATCGGCGGAGATCAGGGCTCCCGCGGATTTACGCTCGTCCTCGAACATCTTGGACTCGCAAGCCTTTTCACATCTTGAGCACGCCACTCCGGTTGATCCGGAGCGAGCCTCACGGCTCAGTCTTGGGCCTTGAGCGCCATCCGCGAACAGCGTCCTTGGCATGCTGCGAAAGCGCTCCCCGTTAACAGGAACTTAATCTGTCAATGCCTCACGGTCCATGCAAACTAGATAGGATTTTCGTAAATTGATGATTCATCATGAACGCGCCCATCGACCATTTCCTGACTCTACTGGTCGGAGCAGGCGCACACCTGTTACGCGGTAGGCTCTTCGCAACCCGAAAAGATTGCGGCGCACAATTTATGTTGCATCGCACAATTAAATAATCCATATTGCTGCCGCCCGTCGCTAAAGCGCAGGCGCGCGGGTGGGGATATTCGCGGAGGAATCCTTTCCGCGGAGCTCCCCCTTAGGCGTCCATCAAGTTGTAAGGAGGAAATTCAATGACTGGTCCGGCTTATCAGATTCCCACCGAGGTTCGTGACTTCGCCGAAAAGAGCGTCGAGCAGGCGCGCAAGGCTTTCGAAGGTTTTTCCGGCGCCGCCCAAAAGGCAATCGCCTCCGTTGACACTTCCGCCTTGCCGTTTACTGGCGGCGCCAAGGATGTCGGCGTGACCGCGCTGTCTTACGCCGAGGCCAATGTGAAAGCTGCTTTCGACCTTGCCCAAAAGCTGGTGCAGGCCAAAGACGTTCAGGAAGTGCTTCAGCTGCAGAGTGAGTTTGTGAAAACTCAGTTCTCCGCCATTCAGGAGCAGACCAAGGAACTCGGCGCCGTCATTCAGAAGGCCGCCACGCCAAAGTAATTTCTCGGGCGCGGAAGCTCGGCTTATGCGCCCGCGTCGTCCTCCCCAGACGACGGACGAGGCGCTGATTCTTTTGGAAGTGGCGCCTTCAACGACGAATTAATGGAGCCCAGGACAATGACGACCCCCAAGCGAGATCCCAAAAAGAAGTTTCAAGTTGTTCGGCGCCCCTCTGCTACCGTGGAAAAAATTGTCGCAGATGCCCCGGCCATTCCTGAAACGACGACGTCAGCCGTTGAGACGGAGCAAGTCGCCGTTACGATGAATAAGGCCCCCGCGCCTGCCGCGGCTCCCCCGAAGGCGACCGAGGCTCCCTTGGCAGCTTGTGCTCCGGTGGCGAAAATTGCGCAAAAGGAAAAGGCCGCGTCCGAGATAGCGGTCGTCGCCGTCTGGACCGAATGGCCGGGAAAAGCTCTCGATATCTGGAAAGAAAACACGACGGCGATGATGGACTTCGCCACCGCCTTGAGCAGGGCGAAGGACCTATCCGAGATTGTGACTCTGCAATCGCAGTTCATGAATGATCGTTTCGGAACCTACACGCGGTTGTCGAGCGAAGCTTGCGCCTTCGCTCAGGACGTAGCCAAAGGCGCTGGTTCTTCGGTTACAAAGTCCTTGTTTGTCGTTTGCTGAATGCAGCCCAGCTGGATCAGCGGTCGAAATATTCAAATGAAAGCGCTCCCGCTCTTTGGGTGATTCGCGGGAGCGCTTTTTTGGGCCGGCAGCGTGGTCGGCCAATCCGTTAAAGAGTCGCGGCGACGAGCGCGCGCAATGCGGGCGTCACTTCGGGCATGGCGCCGGACCAATCTCGAAACGCCGGTCGCGCCTGATGCAACAGCATTCCAAGCCCATCCACGGTCGCAAGACCCTGACGCCTCGCAGCGGCGAGCAAAGGCGTCTCCAGCGGCGCGTAGACAATATCCGAAACCAGCGCCGAGGACGGCAGGGCGTCGAGCGATATTTCGAGTGGCGGCTGTCCGATCATGCCCTGGCTCGTGGTGTTGACGAGCAATCCGGCGCCGGCGAGCCCGGCGCTCCGCGCTTCCCACCGATGCGCCGAGACAGCCGGGCCGAAATCCGCCGCCAGGACGCGTGCACGCTCCGGCGTGCGGTTGAACAGCCGGATTTCCTTTGCCCCCGCATCGATCAGGCCCGCGACTATAGCCCGCGCCCCGCCCCCGGCGCCGATAACGACGGCTGGCGCCGCCTCCGCCCGCCATTTTGGCGCCGCAGCATGCAATGACGCTATGAAGCCGAAGCCGTCGTAGTTCTTGCCCGTGAGCGAGCCGTCCGATTCGACAACGACGCAATTGATCGCGCCGATTCGCGCCGCCGCCGGCTCCACGCGATCCATGAATTCGAGCGCGGCTTCCTTATGCGGAATGGTCAGATTGCAGCCGGCAAATCCCAGCGGCGCGAGCGCGCGCAGCGCCTGGCCGAGCGTTCCCGGAGCGACCGGCAAAGGAACATAGGCGCCCTCAAGACCATATTGAGCGATCCAGTGATTGTGGATTTTCGGCGAACGGGAATGGGCTATGGGCCACCCCATGACGCCGGCGAGGAGGAAGCGATGGTGGTTTTGCATCATTCCTCCCTCCCCCTTTGCCTGGGCGCTCGCGCTCAGCCCTGCGCGCAGGCGGAATGGTCTTGTCCGGCCAGCGCGGTGAACAGCGCGTCGTCCTCATTCACCCCGGCGTTGCCGGTGGTGAGGAGCTTCTCGCCATAGAAGATCGAATTGGCGCCGGCGACGAGGCACAGGATCTGCGCCTCGCGAGACAGAAACGAGCGCCCCGCGGACAGGCGCACGCGCGACTTCGGCATAACGATTCGCGTCGTCGCGATCATGCGCACAAGGTCGAGCGGGTCGAGCGGGGCCTGATGCGCGAGAGGCGTTCCCTCGACGGCGACCAGCGTATTGATCGGCACGCTTTCGGGATGAGGGTCGAATCCGGCGAGAACCTGCAGCATCCCCGCCCGATCCCTGACGCCTTCGCCCATGCCGATAATGCCGCCGCAGCACATCTCAAGCCCGGCGCCGCGCACGGCCTTCAGGGTCTCCAGCCGGTCCTCATAGGTCCGGGTAGAGATAATTTCGCCATAGAACTCGGGGCCGGTGTCGAGATTGTGGTTATAGGCGGTGAGGCCGGCTTCCATCAGGCGGTCCGCCTGCGAGCGGTTGACCATCCCCAGCGTGACGCAGGCTTCCATGCCGAGCGCGCGCACGCCGCGCACCATCTCCAGCACGGCGTCGAATCGCCGCCCTTCCGGCGCCGAGCGCCAGGCGGCGCCCATGCAAAAGCGGTCGGCTCCGGCCTCGCGGGCGGTCCTGGCCGCGCCAAGCACCTCTCCGACGGCCATCAGATCGACCCGGTCGAGCTTCACTTCGCGGTGATGCGCCGACTGCGGGCAATAGGAGCAATCCTCGGGGCAGCCGCCGGTCTTGACGGACAAAAGCGCGGCCTTCTGCACGTCATTGGGGTCAAAAAAGCGGCGATGCACGGAGCTCGCCCGCGCCACAAGTTCAAGCAAGGGCGAGTCGTGTATTGCGACAATCTCGTCGACGGTCCAGTCGTGACGCAGCGTGAATTCGGCGGGAGCGTTCATTATGCGCGGCCCTTCTCGGCTTTGCGGTTGCGGTTTGTGGAGCCGACTTCATTGGAGTTCGCGGCGTCCGCTTTCGGCTTCGCGCCAGCGCGCCAGATATCGAAAGCTACATAGAGCCCCAAGAATACATCAAAGCCAGCGTTCGCCAA
>Ga0182012_10005446_pt1 | contig 13170 bp, 10 predicted proteins | sample 612S2SmetaG_FD_120486 | JGI IMG/M metagenome (GOLD analysis project Ga0182012, IMG submission 120486) | Permafrost microbial communities from Stordalen Mire, Sweden - 612S2S metaG | ecosystem: Environmental > Terrestrial > Soil > Wetlands > Permafrost | place: Sweden: Stordalen | collected...
CACCAACCGCGACCTGCTGGTGCGCACCCTGCGCCACCCGTCCTTCGCCGCCGGCGACACCGACACCGGCTTCCTCGACCGCCACGACCTGGCCCTCCTCGCCGCGCCCCTGGCCGAACCGGCGGCGGTCCGTCGCCACGCCCTGGCCGCCGCCCTGGTGGCCCAACGGCACCGCCGGGACACCGCTCCGGTGCAGCCCGGCCTCCCCTCGGGCTGGCGCAACAACCCGTCGGCCCTGCAGGAGGCCGTCGCCGAGCGGCCCGACGGAGACGGGACAATCACCGTGGGCTACCGGTTCGACCGGACGGGGACCGACCTCGCGGCCCTCGAGCTGGACGGTGCGCCCTGGGTCGGGGTGACGGTCGGTGACGTGGGCCCGGGGTCGGCCTCGGTCACCGAGGGCGGCGTCACCTACCGCTACCGCGTCGACCGGGTCGGTGGCACGGCCTACGTGGACGGACCGGACGGCTCGTCGGCCCTGGTCGACGTCGAGCGCTTCCCCGTCCCGGGCAGCCGGCGGGCCGCCGGCGCCGCCGTGGCCCCCATGCCGGGCAGCGTGGTGCGGGTGGCCGTCGCCGTGGGGGACGAGGTGGAGCACGGCGGGACGCTGGTGGTCCTCGAGGCCATGAAGATGGAGCACACCGTGCACGCCGCCACGTCGGGGACGGTCTCCACGGTGGCCGTGGCCGAAGGTGACCAGGTGGAGTCGGGCCAGGTCCTGGTGATCGTCGACACCCCCGGGGACGCCCCGTGACCGCGGCAGCAGGGTCGGCCGGCCGCGACCCCGTCCGGATCGCCAACTGCTCGGGGTTCTACGGGGACCGGCTGAGCGCGGCGGCGGAGATGGTCGACGGCGGGCCCATCGACTTCCTGACCGGCGACTGGCTGGCCGAGCTCACCATGCTCATCCTGTGGAAGGGCCAGCAGCGCGACCCGAGGCGCGGATGGGCCCGGACCTTCCTCACCCAGATGGAGCAGGTACTCGGCACCTGCCACGACCGGGGCATCAAGGTCGTCACCAACGCCGGAGGGCTCAACCCGGCGGCACTGGCCGACGAGGTCCGGGTCCTGGCCGACCGGTTGGGCCTTCCGGTCTCGGTGGCCCACGTGGAGGGGGACGATCTCCTCCCCCGCGTGGATGATCTCCAACACGACGGCCACCCGCTGGTCAACCTCGACACCGGGCAGCCCCTGTCCGGAGCAGGGGGGACGGTGGTGTCGGCCAACGCCTACCTGGGCGCCTGGCCCATCGTCGAGGCCCTCGGGGCCGGCGCCGACGTGGTCATCTGCCCCCGGATCACCGACGCCTCGCTGGTGGTGGGCCCGGCGGCATGGCACCACGGCTGGCAACCGACCGACTGGGACCGGCTGGCCGGTGCCGTGGTGGCCGGACACGTCATCGAGTGCGGGCCCCAGGCCACGGGCGGCAACTACCCCTTCTTCACCGAGGTCCCCGGCCTCGAGCACCCCGGGTTCCCCCTCGCCGAGGTGGCGGCCGACGGCTCGTCGGTCATCACCAAGCATCCCGGCACCGGCGGACAGGTCTCCGTCGGGACGGTCACCGCCCAGCTGCTCTACGAGATCGCCGGCCCCGAGTACCCCAACACCGACGTGGTGGCCCGGTTCGACACCATCGGGCTGACCGACGACGGTCCCGACCGGGTGCGGATCACCGGGACCCGGGGCGCACCGGCACCCGAACGGGTCAAGGTGTGCGTCAACCTCCTGGGCGGCTGGCGGAACGCCATGACCTTCGTCCTCACCGGCCTGGACATCGAGGCCAAGGCCGACCTCACGCTGCGTACCCTGGTCGACCACCTCGGCGGCACCGAGCGGTTCGACGAGTTCGACGCCCGACTGGTCCGCACCGACAAGCCCGACGCCCCGACCAACGCCGAGGCCGCGGCCCAGCTGCGGATCACCGTCAAGGCCGCCGATGCCGAGACGGTCGGCCGGGGCTTCTCCGACGCCGTGACCGAGCTGGCCCTCTCCGGCTATCCCGGGCTCCACCTCACCTCTCCCCCGGCGACCGGGACGGCCTACGGCATCTTCTGGCCGGCGCTGGTCCCCGCCGAACTGGTCACGCCGGTGGTCGTCCACGCCGACGGGCGCCGGGTGGAGGTACCCCACACGGCCTTCCGGTCCCCGGCCGGGCCGGTCGACGACCCGACCCCGACCCCGGCCCCGGCCCCGGCCCCGGCCCCCACCCCGGCCCCGGCCCCGGCCCTGTCCACCACGGCGGCCACGGCCCTCCTCCCGCTGGGGACCCTCATCGGCGCCCGCTCGGGCGACAAGGGCGGCAACGCCAACGTCGGGCTCTGGGCCCGGACGGACGACGCCTGGGCGTGGCTCGACCCCTACCTGACCGTCGAGCGGTTCCGGGCCCTCCTACCCGAGGCCGACGACCTCGAGGTCCGTCGGTTCGCCTTCCCCAACCTCCGGTCGCTCAATTTCGTGGTGGTGGGGCTCCTCGGCGAGGGGGTGGCGTCCTCCACCCGACCTGACCCGCAGGCCAAAGGTCTGGGAGAGTACCTGCGGAGCCGCCTGGTCGACCTGCCCGTCGATCTCCTGCCCGCCCCGCTCCGTCCCGACGGGACCTGACACCGCCACCGCACCACCACCGCACCGCCACCGAGCCACCACCGAGCCGCAGCCCACGCCACCCACCCACCTACTCACCCAGCCACGCAACCCTCCCGCACCCCACCCGAACGAGGAGCACCGAGATGGAATTCACCGAGTCCGACGAACACCAGATGCTGCGCGAGGCGGTCGGCGCCATCGCCTCCAAGTACGGTCACGACTACTACGTGGCCAAGGCCCACGCCGACGAACGGACCGACGAGCTGTGGGCCGAGGTGGGCGCGGCGGGGTTCCTCGGGGTGAACGTCCCCGAGGAGTACGGCGGCGGCGGGATGGGCATCACCGAGCTGGCCCTGGTGTGCGAGGAGCTGGCCGCCAACGGGTGCCCGCTGCTCATCATGGTGGTCTCCCCGGCCATCTGTGCGACCATCATCGCCAAGTTCGGGACGGGGGAGCAGAAGGAGCGCTGGCTCCCCGGCTTCGCCACCGGGGAGCTCAAGATGGCCTTCGCCATCACCGAGCCCGACGCCGGCTCCAATTCCCACAACCTCTCGCTGACCGCCACCAAGGACGGCGACCTCTACCGCCTGAACGGCTCCAAGTACTACATCTCCGGGGTCGACGAGGCCCAGGCCGTCCTGGTGGTGACCCGCAGCAGCGTGGACCCCGAGACCGGCCGGGGCCGCCTGTCCCTCTTCGTGGTGGACACCGACACCCCGGGCCTCGAGAAGCAGGTCCTCCCGGTGGAGATCACCGCCCCCGAAAAGCAGTACACCCTGTTCTTCGACAACGTCCAGGTCGAGGCCGACCGGCTGATCGGCGCCGAGGGCGAGGGCCTGTTCCAGGTGTTCTTCGGGCTCAATCCCGAGCGCATCATGTCGGCGGCCATCGCCAACGGCGTCTCCCGCTACGCTCTGGACAAGGCCGCGGCCTACGCCCGGGACCGGGACGTGTGGGGCACCCCCATCGGACGCCACCAGGGCATCGCCCACCCGCTGGCCAAGGCCAAGATCGAAGTCGAGCTGGCCCGCCTGATGACCGACAAGGCGGCCTGGCTGTGCGACAACGCCGGCGAGACCCCCGAGGCCGGCGAGGCGGCCAACATGGCCAAGTACGCCGCGGCCGAGGCCACCATGGCCGCCCTGGACCAGGCCATCCAGACCCACGGCGGCAACGGCATGTCCTCGGAGTACGGGCTGGCCGACCTGTGGGGCATGGTCCGCCTGCTGCGCATCGCCCCGGTCAGCCGCGAGATGATCCTGAACTTCGTGGCCCAGCACTCCCTGGGACTGCCCAAGTCCTACTGAGCCCCCCCGGGGCCCCGTCCGGCCGTGGGTCCGGGGCCCGGTGCCGCCGGGCCCAGGTCCGGGTGGGACCGGCCGCGGCTCAGGCCCCCCGGTCCTCGCCGTCGACCACCCAGCGGCGGCGCAGGTCCACCAACCAGTCCGGCAGCTCGATGGCCGGGTCGGGCAGGGCGGTGGCCCCCTGGGCGGCGAGGGCCGCCTCGAAGGCCGCCGGGTCGTCGCCCCACGAGCGGGGGTCGCCCATCATCACCTCGAAGAGCACCACGCCGTCGGGGCCGGCCGTGAAGGGGCCGAAGGCCGCACCGAACGGGAGCTCGATGTGGGTGCCGGCCGCACAGGGCCGATCGCCGCAGGTGAGATCGCCCTCGATGACGAACAACACGTGGGGGCTGTAGTGGCCGTGACGGCGCACCACCATCCCCGGGTCCCACCGGGCGTAGAGGGACAGGTACTGCGGGTCGGGCGAGAAGGCCAGCCACTTCTCCCACACCGACGCCGTCGTCCCGTCGGCCCGGCGGACGGCCTTGACCTGTTGCCACCCGAGGTCGGGGTCGTCCACGTGGCGGAAGGCCGCCTCCAGCCCCGCCACGTTCGGCCCCTCGTCCCCGTCGCCGCCGCCCCTCGTACCGACCATGGGTCCCCTCCGGTCTGCCGCCGTGCACGCACCGTGCACCCCCGTGACGGTATCCCGGCCGGGCCGGGGTAGCCTGGTGGTCCCTCCCGTGGTGACCCACCACGGCCGGCGCGCCGGCGTCGACCATCCGATCGGCGGACCGGCGGACCACCCCCCACCGGGCCCGGTCCCCCCGGACGCTCCGGTCGGACCACGGACCGGGCACCCCGACGTACCACCCCGAAAGGCCGCACCGCCCCCATGCAGACCCGCGACGACATACGCAACGTGGCCATCGTGGCCCACGTCGACCACGGCAAGACGACCCTGGTCGACGCCATGCTCTGGCAGTCCGGGGCCTTCCGGGCCAACGAGTCCGTGAACGAGCGGGTCATGGACTCCGGTGACCTCGAACGCGAGAAGGGCATCACCATCCTCGCCAAGAACACCGCCGTGGTCCACAACGGCGTGAAGCTCAACATCGTCGACACCCCCGGGCACGCCGACTTCGGCGGTGAGGTCGAGCGGGGCCTGACCATGGTCGACGGGGTCCTCCTGCTGGTCGACGCCTCGGAGGGGCCCCTGCCCCAGACCCGGTTCGTCCTCCGCAAGGCCCTCCAGGCCCGCCTACCGGTCATCCTGGTGGTGAACAAGGTCGACCGGGCCGACGCCCGCATCAAGGAGGTGGTGAGCGAGGTCGAGGAGCTCTTCCTGGACCTCGACGCCGACGAGGACCAGATCGACTTCCCCATCCTCTACGCCAACGCCCGGGCCGGTTGGGCCGCCACCGAGCAGGGGGTCGAGGGGACCGACCTCGAGCCCCTCTTCCAGGCCATCGTCGACCGCATCCCCGCCCCGGCCTTCGACCCCGACGGGCCGCTCCAGGCCATCGTGTCCAACCTCGACGCCTCGCCCTACCTCGGGCGCCTGGCCATCTGCCGGGTCCACAACGGGACCCTGCGCAAGGGTGCCTCGGTGGCCTGGTGCAAGCTCGACGGCACCATCGAGCGGACCCGGATCACCGAGCTCTACGTCACCGACGCCCTCGACCGGGTCGACGCCGAGGAGGCCGGGCCCGGCGAGATCGCCGCGGTGGCCGGCATGGCCGAGATCACCATCGGCGAGACCCTGGCCGATCCCGACGACCCGCGGCCCCTGCCGGTGATCACCGTCGACGAGCCCAGCCTGGCCATGACGGTGGGCATCAACACCTCGCCGCTGGCCGGTGCCGACGGCAACAAGCTCACGGCCCGTCAGGTGCTGGGCCGGCTCGAGGCCGAGCTGATCGGCAACGTCTCGCTGCGGGTCAACCCCACCGAGCGACCCGACACCTGGGAGGTCCAGGGCCGGGGGGAGCTCCAGCTGGCCGTCCTGGTCGAGACCATGCGGCGCGAGGGCTTCGAGCTCACCGTGGGCAAGCCCCAGGTGGTGACCCGGGAGATCGACGGGACCCTCAACGAGCCCATGGAGCGGGTGGCCATCGACGTGCCCGACGACTACCTGGGCGTGGTCACCCAGCTCATGGCCCTGCGCAAGGGGACCCTGATCGAGATGATCAACCACGGTACGGGCTGGGTCCGCATGGACTACCGGGTGCCGGCCCGGGGCCTGGTGGGGTTCCGGACCGAGTTCATGACCGAGACCCGGGGCACCGGCATGCTCCACCACGTCTTCGACGGCTGGGAGCCCTGGCACGGTGAGCTCAAGACGAAGCGCAACGGGTCGATGGTGGCCGACCGCCGGGGCATGACCACGGGCTACTCGCTGATGAGCCTGCAGGAGCGGGGCCTGCTGCTGGTGGGCCCGGGCACCGAGGTCTATGAAGGGATGGTGGTCGGGGAGAACGCCCGCGACGAGGAAATGGACGTCAACCCCACCAAGGAGAAGAAGCAGACCAACATCCGGTCGGCTTCGGCCGACGAGGCCATCCGCCTCACCCCCCCGGCCCTCCTGTCGCTCGAACAGGCCCTGGAGTTCATCGCCGACGACGAGTGCGTCGAGGTCACGCCGAAGTCGGTCCGGCTGCGCAAGGTCATCCTCGACCAGGCCACCCGGGGCCGGGCCCGTAGCCGCAGCCGGAACGCCCGCGCCTGAGCCGCTCCCCGTCGGCCCCTGCCGCCCCCCGACCACCGCGGGTGCACGACGGACCGGAGCGTCCCATGCCATTGTGGTGTGATGCCGACGTCGGACCCGGTACTGGCGCGGACCGACGCCCCGCCGGGGACCGTCTCGGACGGCACCGGACGGGGGTCGCCCGTCGCCGTGACTGATCCCCCAGGTGTCCCCGCCGCCGCCGGGGCGCCGGACACCGCCACCCTGCCCGCCAGCCTGCCCACCGACGGCGCCGACCCCACCCTCCCGTCCCGGCTCCACCGGCTGGCCGCCGTGCTGCGCACCCACCGGGTCGCCGTGGTCGTAGTGCTCCTGGCCGCCGGGGTCCGGGTGGTGGTCACCCTGGCCTACCGCCCCGTCCTGCTGTACTCCGACTCCGTCGACTTCCTCAAGCAGTCGGACATCCTGCACCCGACGGCGTGGCACCCCATGGGCTACCCCCTGGTCATCGCCGCCCTGGCCTGGGCCCACAATCTGACCGTCTACGCCGTGCTCAACCACGCCATGGGCCTGGCCATGGGGGTCCTGCTCTACGCCCTGCTGGTCCGGCTGGGGGTCCGCCGGTGGCTGGCCGTGCTGGCCGTGGTGCCGGTCCTCTTCGACGCCTACCAGCTCATCACCGAGCAGTACCTGCTCTCGGACACCACCTACCAGTTCCTCATCGTGGTGGCCGTGGTGGTCATGATGTGGCGGGGACCCGACCACCGGTGGCGCCGGCCGGGCGCATGGCGGTGCCTGGCCGTCGGCCTGCTGTTCACCGCCGCGGCCATCACCCGGTTCGACGGGACGGTCATCATCGTGCCGGCCCTGGCCTTCCTGATCGTCCGCCGCGTCGGGATGTGGCGGCTGGCCGTGGTCGTGATGGCCTTCGTACTGCCCATCGTGGCCTACGCCGGGTGGTACGACGCGGTGAACGGGCAATTCACCACCAGCGGCCTGACCGGTCTGTTCCTCTACGCCCGGCTGGCGCCGTTCGCCGACTGCACCGGCCTCACCCTTCCGGCCTACGAGCAGCGTCTCTGCCCCACCCAGCCCGTGGCCGACCGGCCGACCGTCGGCTGGTGGTCGTCCTCCCACCAGTCCCCGGGCGAGTCCGAGACCGGCCACGACGGCCGGACGGCCAACCAGGTGCTCCTCGACTTCGACGAGCGCATCATCCTGCACCAGCCCGTCCAGTACGCCTCGGCCGTGCTGCACGACTATTTCTTCCAATTCTCCCCCACCCACGCGTCGGGACGGGAGGTCCCCGACACCAGTCCCTGGCGGTTCGCCACCCGGGCCCCGGGGAGCAACTACGTCCCCGACGCCCGGTCGTGGACCGAACGGTTCGGCTCGCAGGTCCCCTCGGTGAACGCCGGCCTGGCCCGGCTGCTCGCCGACTACCAGGTGGTGGTCTACACCCCCGGCCCGCTGCTGGCCGCCCTGCTCGGCGTGTCGCTGGTGGCCGTGTGCTGGCGCCGGCGGACCAGGGGGTCCGGCCTGCGGGCCGAGACTGCGGCCCTGGCCGGTGGGGCGGTCCTCACCATGCTCTTCGCCACGGCGACGGCCGGTTTCGACTGGCGCTACCAGCTCCCCTCGTTGGTCCTGCTCCCCGTGGCCGGGGCCCTGGCCGTCACCATGCTGGTGTGGCCCGGCCCGACCCGGCCCCGCTACCGGCACTCGGTCAGGAGGTCCGGAGGGCGGGCGTCCGAGGACACGACGCTGTCCCCGGTTCCGGCCCCGGCCCCGGACTGACCCCGGGCTCCCGGCACGGACCGTCGCCGGGCGGCACCCGACGGTTCAGTGCAGTTCCACCACCTGGGGACTGTTGGCCGCGTTGTCGGTGATCACCAGGCGACCGCTCGGTGCCCCCGACGACGCGGTGACGGTCACGAGGATGGTGCAGGGTTTCGGTGCCGCCACCTCCGTGCAATTCTCGGCGGACACCCGGTAGTCATCCGAGCCCTCGACGGCCACCCCGGTCACGACGAGCTTCGTACGCCCCAGGGCGGAGACGGTGACCGACTGCGGTAGGGACGTCACCCCCGGCTGGAAGGCGAACCGCAGCTGCGTCGGCGCGAATTCCGCGAAGGCGCGGTTGTCGACCTCCTGGGTGACCGTGGCGCTGGAGGAGTCACGGGTCGATGTCCCGGAAAAGCTCGCCGTGACCATGAACGTCCCGGAGTCGCTATAGGTCACCGTGCAGAACGCCCGGCCGGAACTGTCCTCCAGCGGATGACGGCAATTGTCGGCCTGCCGGGCCTTGCCGGTGAACCGGAACGTGAACGTGCCGTAGGTCTGCGACGCCCCGGCGTTGGTGGGCGTCACGGTGGCCAGGTACGTGACCGGCTGGCCGGGGCTGGCCGTCGGCAATTTGGAGAGCGTCGTGGTGGTGGCCTGGGGCGTTGTCGACCCCTGGCTGTAGTTGAGGAAACCGTCGATGGTGATCACGTAGCCCTTGGCCTCATTGAACTGGACGTCGATGTGCAACGGTCCGTCGACCTGCCCGGCGGGCTTCGTGGTGCCGGTGGAGATGTCGGAGGTGACGCCCGACCCTTGGAGCCACCCTGAGGTGATGTCGAGGTTCCCCGAACTTCGAGTTGGCATCTGACCGTCGAGCACGGACCCACGACCGCTCACGAGGGTGATCCCGACCGTTCCACCTCCTCCACGGGACCCCACCCAGTCGATCCGGTACCACGGGGAACCGACCAGCAGGCACGAGCCGATTCCCCAGCCGAACTTCGCGCCCTCCTCGATCTCACCGGCACAGTCGTGCAACTTGGGCTGGGGTGTGGCCCGGAGGTTGAACGCATGGGCGGAGGCCGCTCCCGGAGGCGCCACCGAGGTGGAGGTCAGGTGCGCGGAGCCGCCCGGGGACGCCGCAGCCGTGACCGGGGTCGCTCCGACCGCCACCGCCGTCGCCACCAGGGCGACGACGACCGCTACGGCGCCGACCGCCCGACGCGCCCGCTGTGATCTCGTCATCCGTCCACCTCTCGTCACCGGCGCCGGGACCAGCATGGCCCATGGAGCCCCCGTCGGCGGACCGCCCCACCGTCTCCGCCCCACCGTCGCCGCCCCCACCGGGTCCCCCAGGGTGATTTGGGGGATTGCCCCGATAGCCGCCGGCGTCCTCCGGGCGGACACTGTGGGTATGCCCACACCACCATCGGTCCTCGTCATCATCGGTCCCTCGGCCGGCGGCAAGTCGAGCGTCCTGTCCGAGCTCGACCGCCGTGGTCTGGTCCGCGTGCGGCCCACGTGGTGCACCCGGCCGCCCCGTCCGGATGAGGAGGCCGGGACGACCAACCACGTCTTCGTCGACGACCGGGAGTTCGACCGGCTCGACCGGGGTGGCTTCTTCCTCTGTACCGGCGGCATCCAGGGGCTCCACTACCGGTACGGTCTTCCCCGCTTCGCCGACGGGTGCGGCACGGCCCTCGACACCGTGATCCTGCGGGCCGACTACGTCACGATGTTCCGTCGGCACTACCCCCGGGCCGTCGTGTACCTGGTGACCGCTCCCCACCACGACCTCACCCGGCGGCTGGGTCGCCGGGACGATCCCCCGCACGTCGTGGCCGCCCGGGTGGTTGCCAACCGGCACGAGGAGACGGCCGGTGCGGCACTGGCCGACCGGACGTTCGTCAACGCCGGCTCCGTCCCGGAACTGGCCGACGCCGTGGAGCTCGGCCTGGTCGCCGACGGTGCGCTCGACCACCCGTCCCACCACCTGGACGTGCCGGCATGAGCCCCCCGGACCCCCGGTTCGCCGTGGGTGGGCCGGCGCACCCCGTCCCCCCGCCGGGACAAGTGGCCTTCCCGTCGACCCTGCCATCGGCGGTTCCGCCACCGGGTTACCCCCCGTCGGGGGCCCTGCCCCCGGGCTACCCCACGTCGGGGGCCCTGCCACCGGGTTACCCCCCGTCAGGGGCCCTACCCCCGGGCTACACCTGGCATGGGCCCCCGCTTCCGGGTTACGCCTGGCAAGGACCCCGTCCGTCGGGTCCGATGCCGGCGTTCGCCCCGTACCCCGGAGCCCCCCGTGGCGCCACCCGGGTACAGACCGCGCTCAAGGTCACCGGGATCGTCGTCGGGGTAACGCTGGCCGTGGTCGGCCTGGCTGCCATCGGGCTCGTCGTTCTCACGTTCATCGCCTTCGCCCAGTCGGGGAGCAACAAATGATCCGCCGCATCCATCTCCTCGTCGTCGCCGTCCGTCCGGCGGTGATCGTGCTGCTGGTCATGTTCGCCGGAGTGGGGATGTCCTTCTCCACCCGCCACCCCGGCGCCCTGGTGACGGGTCGGGTACTGGTGGTGGTCGTGGCCCTGTTGGTCTTCACGGCCGACATCAACGATCTCTCCGACGAGGCCATCGACCGGGTGAACCTCGCCGGCGACCGACGCCGACCGCTGGTCGCCGGCACGGGCACCCGGACCGAACTGCAGGTCATCGCCGTGACCGCCGGGGTCCTGGCCGTCGTCACCGCGGCGTCGCTCGGCTGCGCGCCCCTGGCCGTCACGGTCGCCGGACTGGTTCTCAGCGCCGGCTACTCTCTCCGTCCCGTCCGCCTGGCCGACCGGGGTGCGGTGGCCTCGATGCTCCTGCCGGCCTGCTATGTGGCCGTTCCCTTCCTGGTGGCCGCCCTGAGCGTCGAACGGGGGGTGACCTTCCGACAGCTCGCCCTCCTCGCCGGGCTGTACGTGGGGTTCGTCGGGCGCATCCTGCTGAAGGACTTCCGCGATGTCCAAGGAGACGCCCTGTTCGGCAAGCGGACGTTCCTGGTGCGCCACGGCCGGCGGGCCACCCTGGTGGTCAGCATCTCCTTCTGGACCGCCGGCGGGCTCGTCGTCATCGTGCTCACGGGCCGGACAGCGCTGTGGTGCGCCCTGTACCTGGGACTCCTGGCTCTCACGTGGTTTCTGTTCATCCGGCTCGACCGGTGCACCGGCCGACGGATGGAGGATCGGCTGATCTCGGCGACGGCCATCGTGGGCCGGGGCACGGTACTGCTGGTGTGGATGCACCAGGCCACGGCCACTGCCGGCTGGACGGACGCCCGAGCCGCACTGGCCGCCACCGTCGTCACGCTGTTGACCGCGGCCCAGGCGCTGGCCATGGTGGCCTACGGCCCACGCCAGACGTTGACCGTCCCTCCGGAGTGGAACGCCGAGGTCCGTCCGGAGCCGCTGGACATCCGGACCGCCGCATCCGTCCCGGTGGGTACCCAGTGATGCGTCGTCGGTACGGCAGGGGAAGTCGCTCGGGCTGCGGCGGGATCCGCCACGGACGCTCAATCCGTCATTCGGCGCTCCTGCCGGTGGCTCGAGCCGACGTGTCCGGCATGCCGTTCTGAGGTCGAGGGGGTCGCCGACCGGCGTGGCAGATCAGCCGCGCCACCACAGGAGGGGGCGCCCTGAACGGCACTTCGGTGACATGGCCTACTTCCGTCCAATGAGCCACGGACTGAGCTTGATTGGCGACCGCTCAACTCTGACACGATGACCCTCGAGGGATTCAAGGATGGATTCCAACTGGGTAGTGAAGAACAGCAGTGCCGCCCTTGATTCACCGAGGTGGAGCCTCACTCCGACTGGGTACTCGTCGAGCGTAATTCCCCACCTGGTGGTCCAGAGTGGCGTCTCGAATACCTGTGCCTGCTCGAACTCGTGATAGCTCCAGGACCCACCAGTCCAGGGGGCGAAGGTCCCTTTGAGCGGGCCAATCAGGATCTCGGCATTGAGATTCTGTGCACCAAAGGTCATCCGTGCCCTGGGTGGCGGTGTTAGCGCGTTGCTGACTAGCCCGTTACCGCTAATCGAGAACCGCCCGACGAAGTACTCACGGAACAGCAGGCCCTCGACCACCTCTGGCTTGCTCCGTGGCGCGTCATGCTCCATTGGCGAGAATCCTGCCATATGCGAAGTGTGGTGATGACGTGCCTGCCCATGCACGCCAGGTCGGCACTCAAGGGGAACAACGGGACGCCGGGTACGCTCACCGGATGGCGAGACCTGAAGGGACTCAGGCCCTGGTAGCTGTCACGGTGACCGCCACTCTGGCCATCGTATTCTCGGTTTCCCTGATCGTCATCACCCTCGCTACCAATCGGCCCGTACCACCCATGAACACCCTGCTGGTTCTGTCCGTCGTACTGGCCGTAGCCGGAGGGTTGTGGGTCAGATTCTCGACCAGAGTCCAAGGTACGTCGCCATCAGGTGCCGATCGATCCGGAGCGACACTCACCCATCGGTTCACCAATCCCCGCGCTTGGTCAGGACTTCCCAAGCCGGGCCGCCTAACCCTGGCAGGCCTCTCGCTGGTTGCATACATCGTGGCAGCAAGCTCGAACCCCCTCTTCGGGGGGTACCACAATGACCCCTCGTTGCACCTGTGCGGGGATGGCCGATCCGGTGGGCCGGCGTGTGCGACGTTGTCCGCTCACCTGCACGCACTAGCTGCCCACCAGCGATTCTTCGCAGCCGTTCTCACGGGAGTGTGCATCCTCGTCATCGGTAGCGCCCTGAGCCAGATGCGATCACCCACTGCGATTGCCACTGGCGCCGACCGATGAGC
>Ga0182012_10005448_pt1 | contig 13167 bp, 12 predicted proteins | sample 612S2SmetaG_FD_120486 | JGI IMG/M metagenome (GOLD analysis project Ga0182012, IMG submission 120486) | Permafrost microbial communities from Stordalen Mire, Sweden - 612S2S metaG | ecosystem: Environmental > Terrestrial > Soil > Wetlands > Permafrost | place: Sweden: Stordalen | collected...
AACAACTCGTAAGCTAATTGAACGGCCAGTGTTAGGGTCGGATACGTTCGGGTAAGCGCGCGCACTTAGGATGTTGCCACTGAGCACGGCGTCGGCGCGGCTCTCCTCGTTCACAATGCGGAAACGGGTGCGCGTGAGAAACTCGTTGCCAATTGCTCGCGGCATTGAATCCACGAGTTTGTAGCTGGAGCTGGTTGTGGCAAAGGGTGGAATGGCGATGGTGTGAATGGTTTTCGGCAGCAAATCGGCCTTGCCGCCGACGTGGTAGCCGCAGGAGGAGAGCAGCAACAGAACAACAACGAAGCAGTCACGCGGGGCAAAACCAGGGGTCATGGGCGTTGAGCTTTTATCGAACGGAGAACAGTAACGGCGATGTCGGCGGTGGCGCGCAGGTTGTCACAAACGACCCACAGCCAGGCAGCGCGCGGATTATTTCGATCGGCGCGGATATCGCCCGCAATGAGACCGCTGTGACCGGCAGCGCCGATGCTATGGGGAACTTCCTGGCCGGACTCGCGAACTTCGATTTGCGCGGAAGCCAGCGCATGGCCGAACTCCGAGATGACGATATCGGTAGCGAATTCAATCCAGAACGAAATGCTATAAGCGTGGAATACGGGCACTTGAACAAGGCGTACCGAAGGTGTTGGCACACTGGGTTGCGGCTTCAGCAGGAGCGCAATGTGGCGCTCAATGCGGCGTTCCACGGCGGCGAGTTTTAACGGAGCGGCAGGGCCATACTGCGGCAGCAGATTGAATCCTAACTGAGCGTCAAAGATATCCTTGTCAAGCCCGCGAAATGCCAGCAGACTGGTGGTCTGTTGATGTAATTCGGCGGCGCCGGGCTTGCCGCGCTCACTGGCAGGTTCAAAAACATTGATCACCGAGCGCGTGATCGGACGCCAGCGGGCCAAGCGGCGCAATGTCTCGACGATGGCGGCAGCAGCGGGTTGCGCCGTGACGAAAAGCCAGACGCCCGGGGGATTTGCTTCTCCTGGAATGGGAGCGACAATGCGGGCTTCCGGCTCTTGTTCCAGATGGCCGCCACAATCGATGACGGCGACCTGGCCTTTGAGATTCTTGGCGAGTTCATAAGCCTTAAGCGAACCGGCAGCAGCGCCGGCCGCCACAATGGCGGCGGCGGATTGGATGGCTTTGGCATCGAACGGGTCGAGGTAAACGGCTTCGCCTTCCTTTTCGCCAAACGAGCCTTCGCCGGTAGCGGCATAAGAGTTGACGAAAGAATCTTTGAGTTGCGCCTCGAATACGTCTTTGAGTTCGCCTCCCAGGAGTGTTTCACCGCCGAGGAGCGCAATTTGGAAGAGACTGGCGGATGCTTTAGCCAATTTGATGCTCCGGAAGCGGATTGGGAGGACGGGCGCCTTTGTGGCGTTTGACCACGCCGCTGAGCCGAATGACAATGCCGCTCATGAGGTAAGCCAAGGAGGCGGCTAATAACAACTCCCTTGACCACTCCCAGATCATGAAGGCAATACCGCCGATGAGCAAAACAATAAGAGGAGTGCGCGGCTTGGAGATATTGATTTGTTTGAAGCTGGGATAGCGCCAGGTGCTAATCATAAGGATGCCGACGAGAATAACCAACACTTGCCAGGCAATGGACAAGGCAAAAGAACGAACCGGCGCGTCGCTGATATAGACAACGGAAGCGATGAAGCCCGCGCCGGCAGGAATGGGAACGCCGACGAAATGCTTGAAGTCAGGCTTGGCCGACGCTTTGCCGGCCGGATTGGTTTGCACGTTAAAACGAGCCAAGCGCACGGCACCGCACAGCAGGAAGAAGAATCCAGCCATATAGCCGGCGCGGGTCAACTGGCTTTGCCACTCGGCGGGCGAGGCTACAAATAGCACACCCCAGACAAATACCAAAACTGCCGGGGCTATGCCAAAGGTGATCACATCCGCCAGCGAATCCAATTCGCGTCCGAAATCGCTGGTGGTGTTCGTCATACGCGCGATGCGGCCGTCCAGGCCATCGAACAGAACAGCAAAGCCGATCGCTTTGGCCGCCAAAACGAAATGTGCATTCGGGCCGATATCGCCGGAAGCTGCCTGCAGAGCGCCCTCGAAGGCCTGAAGGATCGCAACAAACCCGAGAAAGATATTACCACTTGTGAATAGCGTAGGCAGCGCGTAGGCAGCGCGCCGCGGACGTTTGGCGGGTCCGGCGGGAGTGTGAGCGAACCGTTCTCTTAGACTCAGATGGGTTCTCCTCTATCGGAACGCCGGGCCAGAATTGTCGAGCCGGCGGCAACCTTGTCGCCGACTTTGGCAACAAACGTCCACTCCGGCCCAAAGATTATGTCTACCCGCGAGCCAAACTTAATGTAACCGATACGTTCACCAGCCGCCACGGAATCCCCCGGCTGCTTGTAGCAGACGATGCGGCGAGCGATGAGACCGGCAATCTGCCGGCATACAACACGCGTGCCGGAACCTTCGACAACGAGGGTATTTTGTTCATTCTCGGTCGAAGCGGCCTCATGGCTGGCAACCAGGAATTTACCCTTTTGGTAGGACACGTCGGTAATGACGCCGGCAATGGGCGTGCGATTCACGTGCACATTGAATATGTTCAGGAATATGCTGGCGCGGGTTTCATGCGGGCCGAGTTGGCGAATGGCGACAATGCGACCGTCGGCCGGAGCTATGAGCAGATCGCCGGCCGGGGTGGCTCTCTCGGGATCGCGAAAGAAGTAGAGGCAAAAGGCGGCCAGGACGTAAAAGGGCGCGCCCAGCCAAGGGTTTAGGAAGTAAGAAAATCCAAGCCCTAAAATCGTTACGCCGCACGCAAAGCTAATACCGTCGGAAACAATTCGCAACTCTCCATTTTCTCATGGCAGTAAAAGGACAGCTAAAGCGAGGCAACTAAACTCGCTGGAAGCAGGTAGCCTCTCCGATGACCACGCGATTGAAACCGGGCCCCATGGGAAGAGAGACTTCGCTGCCGCCCAGGAATAGATAGGCTCCGGGGCGCAAGGCGGCATGGATGTCTTCCACAATGCGCGTCTTGGTAATCGGGTCGAAGTAAATGAGGACGTTACGGCAGAAGACGATGTCAAACTGGCCCAACGCGCGCACGTTGTAGCGCAAGTCAAACAGTTGAAATGTTGTCATGCGGCGCAAAGCGGGTTTGATTTCCCAATTTTCCTTGTCAATTTGGGCGCAGTATTGGGCACGCAAAGGGGCGGGTAATCCCCGTTCGATTTCAGTTTGGTTGTAGATGCCGGCAGAGGCGCGTTCGACCACGGCAGAGGAAATATCTGTTCCGACGATGCGGATATCACCCGCATTCAAGCCCATTTCGCACAGCAGAATGGCCAAGCTATAAGCTTCCTGACCAGTGGAGGCGGCGGCCGACCAAAGCGAAAGCTTTTGCTCAGCCGGCCGGGCTTTCAGGAGAGCGGGAACGATGGTGCAGCGAAGGGCATCAAAATGCGCCGGCTCACGAAAGAAATAGGTTTCATTCGTGGTCATGGCTTCGACGACCTTGCGCTGCAGGGAAATATCAGAGAGGGAGCGCAAGCGGGCACAGAGTTCGTCCAGTGATTTCAAACCATGGTCGTTCGCAACAGGCAGAAGCCGAGCCTCAACCAAATAGTCTTTACCGTCATCCAGAACAATGCCGGACTGGCGGCGAATATGTTCCTGTAGAAAGCGGTAATTTTCCGGTTGTAACTTGGTCAAGATTTCACCACCGCGATGGATTTGTCCGGCGGCCGGCTGTTATCGGCGCGGGAAAGCAGCAGCACGCGATTGAGCATCGCGGGCACGATCCGTTTGAGGGGCAAGACCAGATCCGCCAAGCCAGCGTCGACAACGGCACGGGGCATACCCCAGACGGCGCTGCTACTTTCGTCTTGAGCGATGACGAATGCGCCGGCGGATTTGAGAGCGGCGGCGCCGCGCAAACCGTCTTGTCCCATACCAGTCATTATGATGGCAAGAGCCGCCCCTCCAAAGACTTGCGCCGCCGAGCAAAAGAGAGCATCCACCGCGGGACGGCACGAATTCTCAAGTGGTCCGTGGTCGAGCAGAATCTCGGGCAGATTACCGGAGGGCGGAAGGGCGACGCGCATATGGAAATCGCCCGGGGCTACCAGAATCCCCGGTTTGTGAACCTTTTCGCCATGCCGCGCCTCGCGCACCGGCAGCCTCGACCCATCTTGCAACCGGTCGCACAAAAAGCGGGTGAATTGCGCCGGCATATGCTGCACGATCAGGATCGGCAACTGAAAATCCGCTGGAACCTGCGGTAATACGGCGCCTAAAGCCTCGGGTCCACCCGTGGAGATCCCGATCACAATGACGCTGGGACGTTCGATTGAGCAGCACGGACCGGAGGATGGGCGATTAGGAGACGGCGGGATATCCTTGAGCGGGGTTGGCTGAGGCACAATACCGGAAACGTCTGGAAGAACAAAAAATTGCTTGATTTTAGAAACCAGGGCAGCGTAAGGGTTGGCGTTTGCCGAACAAGCTTTTGTCACATAGCCGTCCGCACCGAGCGACAAGGCTTCCAATGTGCTCGCGGCGCCGCGCTCGGTATGCTCGCTGAACATCACGATACGGAGGTCAGGAAAATCGCGGCGGATGCGGCGTAGCGTTTCGAGACCGCTCATCTCCGGCAAGGCGAGATCGAGCGACACTACATCAGGGCGGAGTCTGGCTATGCGATCAAGAGCTAAACGACCATTGGGCGCCGAAGCCACAACTTCAATGTCGGGATCCTGATCCAGCGCTTGGACGACAAGTTGCCGCAAAACCGCTGAATCCTCAACGACGATGGCCCGAACACGCTGGCCAGCCTGGAGGCGATGTTTGGCCGGGATCACAAGTTTTTCCCGCCCCATTTTCTGCCGGCTGAGATTTTGCAGCACGAGGCTTTATTGCTAGGAAGCCAAGAGCGGCGCTGCGGCGAGGATGTTGATATTTTTCGCAAGAGGTCCTCCGCCGGGCTAGAGCTTGTACTTCGCCAACACAGCTTGCAGATGAGCGGCAGTCTGACTTAATTCCTGAGCCGCCCGTTGTGCCTCGGTCGCACCGCTCGTGGTGCTTTGAGCGGCGGTCGCAACACTGCTCACACTTTGCGTGATGTCACCCACGCCGCGCGCGGCCTCGGCCATGCTGCGGTTGATTTCGTTGGTGGTCACCGTTTGTTCTTCCACGGCAGAGGCGATGCTGTTCGATATATCGTTGATTTGATTGATGATCCCCGAAATACCGGCGATGGCGCTGACGGCGCCATTGCTATCGCTCTGAATCGCCTCTATTTTCTGGCTGATCTCTTCCGTTGCCTTGGCGGTTTGCTTAGCGAGTTCCTTGACTTCATTGGCAACGACGGCGAACCCTTTGCCGGCCTCGCCCGCGCGCGCCGCCTCTATGGTGGCGTTCAAGGCTAGTAGGTTGGTTTGTTGGGCGATGGACGTGATTACTTTGACGACATTGCCGATTTCGAGACTAGACGCCCCCAACTGGGTGACGGTCTGGTTGGTGGCGTTGGCGGATTGGACGGCGCTGCGGGCGATTCTGGCCGCTTCCGCCGAATTCTTGGCGATTTCCCGGATCGAGGCGTGCATCTGTTCGCCGCTGGTGGCGACCAGCACGACATTGCGGGAAATTTGTTCGCTGGCCGTTGAGACGACGTTAGCCTGACTGGAAGTGCGATCCGCGTTGCCAGCCATTTGCTGGCTGACATAGTTCAGTTCTTCGGCCGAGGCCGCCAGCATCTTGGCATTCTTGGAAAAATTGCTCAGATTTTCGTTCAGACCGGAGGCCATGGCGTTGATATCGTTTTTGAGAGACGCGAAATCACCGCGATAGGCGCCTTCGAGTCGGGCTTTGAGGTCGCCGGCAGCGATGCGCGCCACGACCCGAGACGCTTCCTGAACCGGTTCGCTAACGGCCTCCAAGGTTTTGTTGATCGCCTCAACAATTTGCCGGAAGTGACCCTTATGGCGCGCGGCAGCGGCACGTTCGGCTAGTCTGCCATCCGCGGCTGCCTGGAGCAAGGACTGCACGTCGGCATCCAGACACTTGAAATTCGAGCAAAGTCCCTCGATCGATTGATTGATAGGTGTCTGCTTGCCCGGAAGTTTATCGAGCCGAGCATCAAAATCTCCACTTGCCAGCGAATTGAAAAGGTTTATCAGCTTGCTCTCGGCGGCAAGGCGGCTGGCGGCGATGGCATTCATACTACTAGCCAGGGTGGCGAAAGAGCCTGGGAAGTGTTCGGCGGGGACGGTAGTTTCCATCTCGGCGCGGCCCTGTTTTTCGGCCATTTTTGCCCCATAGGCGAGCACAGACTTGAGATGCGACCGCAGGCGATCGAGAGTAGCGTGGAGAACTTCATGAGGGACAGCGGAATCCTCCAGCGGCGTGTCAAGACGACCCTCGGCGATTTCATCAAGCGAGGCCAGCACTTGCCGTTCAAACGCCGTATGGGCTAGTTGAAAATGCTTTATGAGCTTTCCCACCTCACCGAACAAACCTGGAGTGGAAGGGAGATTGAAGCCGGCAGCCAAGTTGCCACGCGCGACTTCGACGATTAGCGAGCGAATGGCGGCGATAGTGCGGCCGAATTCGTCGCTCGAGCGATTTAGGCTTTTTTCGAATTGTGTCAGACCGCCGATCAGCGAGCCATCGGAGCGGGTATTGAGATCTGCAATGCTGATGCCTTGCAAACAACGGATCGACTGGCGCAGCGGTGAAACAAGTGTGTCAAGGAGAGAGTTGATATTGACCAGCAATTCCTTGTCGGCCGCGCTGAAACCGGTCAGACTGGCGCGATCACCGATGTTACCCGCTACCAGACTTTCCTGCAAACGGACGATTTCATCGTTCACCCGGCGGCGGGGAGGCGCCTTTTTGGGAGCCTCGGCGGCTGGCGAGACCGGCTGAACATCTACTGGGTTATATGTGTCTTCTGCCAGGCTCACGGCGTTTTCTGCAAGGATTTCGTTTGCCATCGTTCGTGTCGATTTCGTTCATTTCTCCGGCCGGCTACTGATGGGGTTCCAGCGGCAGACCGGCAGATTTCAAAATGGGAGTGGCAAAGCCGATATCGACGGTTTTGTCCGTGTCCAATACAAACAGCAGTTGGTTTTTGAGCTTGTAAACGCCGCGGATCATCTCCCTCACGTTGGATGAGACGTTGGCAGGGGTATTCTCAAAGCCGCTGGAATTTAATTCGAGCACATCGCCTATCTCATCGACCAATAGACTGATGGCCGCCTCCTCGGTTCTGACCACTAAGTTCATGGGCCGTTCATCACCGGTTCGAGAATCCAGACATAGCCGGCGGCGCATGTCGATAGCGGGCACGATTTGGCCGCGCAAATTGATGAGGCCCACAATGACGGGAGGCGCCAAAGGGACTCTCGTCATTTTTTGGAAGCGGAGTACTTCCTGCACATTAAGAACATCAATACCGAAGAGAAAGCGACTCACCACAAAAGTGGCGAGTTGTACGTTTTCGGCGTCATTCAAATTCCTTACCACGGTGGCCATCAAGAAACCTCCAAAACACGCTTTAGAGGAAAAGCGGAATGCTCGTCCAAGGACTGGGCCAAACGTTCAACGGACCGCAGCATGGCTTCGCTTTCAAAGCGCACTTGATAATCGTCGAACTCCGGGTAGGAGACACGCTTTTCGGCGATTTCGCTCGGGCTATTCGCCAAGCCGATGACACGTAGCCCGCCCGCTCCCGGTGAGCGGCGGAGGCGCTCGATGGCCGGCGGATCAGCCGAAAGAAAGTCAAAACCGGCCACCAAAATCTTTACCGGCTCGCCTTCAATGCGTTGCACCATTTCCGCCGCCGTAGCCGCCTCGATCACCCGGTAGCCAGCCATTTCCAATTGGTTGCGTAAAAGACCGCGGTTGAAGGCTGACGAATCGGCCAGCAAAAGAGTGGCCGGGATAGAAGAACCGCTATCTAGGGAATCCTCTTCGGCCGCCTTGAGAATTGCCTGTAAATCGATAAAATCGGCGACCCGCTTTCCTACCACGCCAGAGCCGAGCAAGCCGCGGCGCGGCCGGCTGCGGCGACGCATACCGATGGACTCTTCGACAATATCGAGAATTTGATCGACAATGATTCCTATGCAGCGGTCATCGTTGCCGAAGACCACCACCTGCAGAGGGTCAGCTTCCTCGATGCTGAAACTGGTACCTGGCTCCAAAATCTGCTGCAAGGGAACCAGCGGAAGAATTCTGCCGCGGTATTGAACAACGCGCCGGCCATCAGCCCATTCGAGAACGTCGCGCGAAAATTCTTCCAGCCGCGACACTAAAGACAGCGGAACCGCTAATCTTTCAAAGGATCCGGCCCGGAAGAGCAGGAGCCGCTGGCGGTCGGACGCGGTTTGAATCCGCGGCGGCCTAGATTGCCGCACATCGGCCCGATTTTCGGCGAGGACGCCGGAGAGGTGACCGATGCCAGGGACATCCAGGATCAGCGCGACTTCACCATCACCCATGATGGTTGAGCCGGAGTAGCAAGTCAGTCCCTTGAGCTGTTTGCCGAGCGGCTTAACGACTATCTCCTGAGTGTCGTTGACCCCATCAACCACCAAGCCGAATTGCTTCTGTTCCGCCTGTAGGACCACAATATTGCAAACATCCCCCGAATGGGAATTGCCCAGCGCCAGTATTTCATTCAAATAGGCGATGGGAAGAAGCGCGCCCCTGCGCCGGTAAACTGGCACGTCGTGCACGTAATCGATTTTGCTGGCTGGATTGTCCTCTAAGCGGATCAGCTCGAGTAAGCTTACTTGTGGAATCACGAAACGTTGTCCGCCGCTGGTGATCAATAGCCCAGGAATAATGGCCAGAGTAAGCGGGATCTTGAGTTTGACGGTGGTGCCCTCCCCCAGCCGGCTGACCATGTCAACCGCGCCGCCGATTTTCTCGACATTGGACTTTACAACGTCCATCCCGACACCACGCCCGGAAACATTCGTGACTTGGCCGGCCGTCGAAAAGCCAGGCAAGAAGAGCAAATTGATCGCTTCCCGTTCACTCAGTTGTGCCGCCTGGTCGGCGCGGATTAATCCCCGCTCGACAGCCTTGGCGCGCACGCGCTCCACATCTACCCCGGCCCCGTCGTCGGAGATTTCGATGTTTACCTGCCCACCCTCGTGATAAGCCTTTAAGCAAAGAGTTCCCTTTAAAGGCTTGCCGCGCATGGTGCGCTTTTCCGGATTTTCGATGCCGTGGTCGCACGAATTGCGAACCAGATGCGTGAGGGGGTCTTTTATCGCTTCGATGATGGTCCGATCTAACTCGGTGTCCGCGCCCTCCATGCGGAGATCAATTTGTTTGCCAAGGGAGTGCGCTACATCACGGACGACGCGGGGTAATTTATTCCAGACGACGCCAATTGGTTGCATGCGGGTCTTCATGAACCCTTCCTGCAATTCAGAAGTGATGAGGTTCAGCCGTTGCGATGCGCCGTTGAGCGCGCTGTCCTCGCGCTCAGTGGTGAACTGGATGATTTGGTTCCTGGCCAGCACCAATTCGCCGATGAGATTCATCAACTTGTCCAATAAGCTGACATCAACGCGAATCGTTGTTTCCGCGACCGATAGACTTTTTTCCGCCTCGGCAACCGGATTAGCTGCGACCGGATTAGCCGCAGTTGGCATAGGCGCTTGTGGCGAGGGCTCAACCTTGCTTTTGATAACAGGGGCGGCCGGGATTGGCTCGATGGAGACGGCCGGCGGCGTCTCGGGCAACACGGATTCTTCTTCCGGTGCCGCGAGAAACTCGGCGTTATCGGCAGCGGCCGCCTCGAGCCGGCTCTTCAGATCGGCGTACTGGGCAGATCCTTCCGAGCCGGTGGATTCGATATTCCCTAGAATATGGCGCACCGCGTCGACAGTCTCAAGGATCAAGGAGACCACGGCGCCGTTCACCTGTTTCTGACCACTGCGGAGCTGGCTTAAGATGTTCTCGGCGTGGTGCGTAATCCCTTCCAATAAGCCGAAACCCAGAAATCCACAAGTTCCCTTGATGGTATGGATTGTCCGGAAAATACTGGCCAGCCTTTCCGGGGTTGGATTGCGCTCCAGGTCGACAATCTCGCTATCCAGCCGGTTCAGGTTTTCATTACTCTCGATCAGAAACTCGCGAATGACTTCGTTATCTTCGAAAAGCGGGTTCTGATTGTCGCCAGCGGAGGTTGGTTCGTTAGTTTGCATGCCAATCAGTGCTGTGGATTAGGCCTCGACTTTTTCGGCCGTTACGGACGCATGAGCGCGCCCGGGGCGAGGGTGCAGTTGCAGATCACGATTCGGCATGAGGCAAAATTTCAGTTCCATTTCGTCGGTTCCGGCTTTAAGCGGAAAGACGGTCCAAGCCTGCTGACCGACACTCCTGGTGGCGAAGTTTCTGCCAAATATGACGGTGGGAATGCTTAAGCCAAGCCCGCCCAGACTTTCTTCGAGTTCCGTTTTGACATTGCCGAAGATCATGTTTGCCATTTCAGCCATCGCGTCGAGGACGTCTTCGTTGACCGCCTCATACTCGGCCATCAGCATGGTCGAAGCGATGCGGCAGGCAAATTCCGGCGAGCAGCCAACCACGCCGGTGCCAATCCACTGACCTGCTAGGCCGATGAGGGCGACAACTTTTTGACTCTCGGGCGGTGAGGTCTTCTCGATAAATGATTCGCCCACTTCGATTTCCAAACCCAGCATCGTGCCGAAGACATCACGCGCCGCCTTGGAGACGGTAGCCACTATTGTTTGTTGGTCCATCGATTTCCTCTACTTACTGCCGCTGCTCCTTTGCGCAGCCGTGTTCCGCTGAAGTACAGACGGCACTGAATTAGGCGGCCTTTAGGCATGCCAGCACTTTTTCTTTTATTTGTTCGGGAGTGAAGGGTTTGCGCACGTACCCTTTGGCGCCGAGTTGGACAGCCTCCATCACCTTAGCCTGGCTCCCCTCAGTGGTAATCATGACAACGGAGAGGTCTTTCCATTTCGGCGTGTTGCGGAGTTGCGTTAACAGCTCCAGCCCGTCGACGTTGGGCATGTTGATATCGGAAAGAATCAGCGATACGTCGTTGGCTTCGACGATCTTGAGCGCTTCCGAGCCGTCGTTGGCTTCATGAATCTGCTTAATCGGAAGATCGGTTTGAGATAACACCCGAACTAAGATTTTCCGGATAGCGGATGAATCGTCAACAATCAAAACATTTAGATCCATTTGATAAAGAGTCCTTTGTAAGCCGTACCGGCCTGGTTGCCAAATCAGATCGCAAGTTGGCACCGCCGTGGCTCACTACCTATATCGTCGTAATGACTCTGCCTATGTAGGACGATTTAGGCGCGGAGCCAAAAAATGTCGTTGCACGGTGGTCCATAAAATGCTCAGTGGTTTAGGACAGACATGAGTATTTGTGAAGATTTAGGCGAATACTGCCGCTAAGAAAGTTGAGTAGGGATGCTAGACGAAGCTGACATCGAGAAGAAGCTGACCGGCTTGCAGAAGGCGGCTATCTTTCTGATTGCCATCGGGCCGCGGGAAAGCGCCAAAATCGTCAAACACTTGCCGGAAGAAGACGCCGACCGGCTGGCGAAAGCGATTGCCAGGCTCGAGAATGTCGGCCACGAGGCGGTCGAAGAGAGTCTTACCGAATATAACCAGTTCGTGACTTCGCAAAAACTGCTGGTGCGCGGCGGGGTGGAGTACGCGCAGAAGGTACTCATAGAAGCTTACGGCGAGGAAGCGGCGCGCAAACTCATTACGCGCTTGAATAAGTCGCTTGAAACCGATCTGGGGGTATTCGACAATTTCCGCAAAGTGGATCCGCAACAACTCGCTAAATTTATCCAGGATGAGCACCCGCAAACGATCGCGCTAATTCTTTCGCATCTTGATCCCACGCACGCGGCGCGGCTGATCAGCGCTTTGCCGGCGGACATTCGCCCCGACATTGCGGTGCGCATGGCCGACATGGATGAAATCTCGCCCGTCATCGTTCGTAATATTGCCTTGGTAATCGATCAAAAACTGCGCAACCTGGGTGAACTAAGCCGCCAGCAGTTCGGCGGCGTAAGGGCGGTAGCCAATATCTTTAACCGGCTTGATCCAAACACCTGCACGCAGATGATGGACTCGCTTGAAACGGGGAATCCGCAATTATTTGAAAATGTGCGGCGCTTCATGTTCGTTTTTCGGGATTTGGAAAACCTGGATGAAACGTCGATCAAAAGCATCATTACTAAGGTGGACCGCAAAGTATTGGTGGTCGCGCTCAAAGGCGCCAACGAATCTCTGCGCACGAAGTTCCTGAAAACGCAGTCGCAAAGAGGCGCTGAAATGATGAAGGATGATATCGATTCGCTCGGTCCGGTGAAACTCAAGGACGTTGAAGCGGCGCAACAGCAGGTGATTGCCACGGCGCGCGAATTGGAGAAGGAAGGCGTCATCAGTTTGAGCGCTACGGCGGAAGATCAGGTGATCGAATAACCATAACCCAGGGAATCGAGCAGGTACAATGGCGGACTTTCAAATTGTCGAAAACGTAAGGATTGTAATTCGCGCCGAATTGGATAAGAGGACGATTTCGTTCCCGGACCTCATGAAACTGGAACCGGGGAGCATTCTCGAGTTGACGCGTCCGACAGGCGAGAACGTCGATGTTTACGCCGAGAAGGTGCATCTAGGAAACGGTGAAATTCTGGTAGTCGAGTCAAATTTGGCGGTGCGAATCGCGGACTTGTTCTATCGGAGCGGTGTCAAGAAGGAAGAAGGATTCTAGGCATGCCAACGGAAGACAGCATTAGCGGGTATTTTGAACACTGGATTGAGGAATTCGCCCGCGCGGTGGAGATGTTCACGGGTGAGCGTCCGGTGGTTTCGGAAAAGGCGGCGGACAAAGGACAGCTGGATGAATGCGAAGCCGCGCGCGGCGAGTATCATTGGTGGCAACAGGAAACCGAAGCACCGCAGAAATTTGCCGCTTGGATTGGCGCGAAGGAGGCTTGCTACAGCGCGCTGGGCGGGAGCGATGGCAGCGACCCCAAAGAACTTTTCCAGGAAATGCTGTCGCAAGCCAACCAGGGCGCAGTAGCGGTTCTCAGCTCCGCCTTTCCGGCACCGCTCCGATTCGGGAACGGTTCAGTGAACCCACCCCCGGCC
>Ga0182012_10005452_pt1 | contig 13165 bp, 5 predicted proteins | sample 612S2SmetaG_FD_120486 | JGI IMG/M metagenome (GOLD analysis project Ga0182012, IMG submission 120486) | Permafrost microbial communities from Stordalen Mire, Sweden - 612S2S metaG | ecosystem: Environmental > Terrestrial > Soil > Wetlands > Permafrost | place: Sweden: Stordalen | collected...
GGCTACGATCTGGAAAAGAACAACTCCATCATTCTGGCGTCGCCCGTGAGCAGCGCCATCAACTTTACCCTTACGTCGTCCGACCCCGCCCGGCTGCTGCTCGGAAACCAGGCCAATCCCAATGGAGTGGCATCTCTGGTCGTGAGCATTGCCGCGAACCAGACCAGCAGCACTTCCTTCTACCTCATAGGACTGGCTTCCAGTGGCACGGTGGCATTGAATGTCTCGTCCGCCGGCTTGCCGGCATCGAACCCCACCGTGACGCTGCGGCCCTCGGGATTCATCTTCGGGACAGTCCCGGGCAGCGCCAGCGTCGAGTCGCAAGTGTACGTGCCGGTGCAGGCCCAGGAACTCGACCCGCAGACGCTCGCGCCGCTGGGCATTTTCGCCTTGCGTCCGGGCATCGCTTCGGTCGCGGTAACGATGGCGAGTTCCAACCCTTCCGTGATCGCCAGCCCCGTCACCATTTCGATGAGTGCAGGCACTTCGCAAGCCTCCGCGACTATCGTGCCACGCGCCGCCGGAACCACTACACTGTCGCTCGAACCCCAGGCGGGATTTTCGGCTCCATCATCCGGAGCATCGGTCACTCTAACGGCCCAATAAAACTCATGTCGATCCGCTCCGTATTCATTCTCCTTTGGCTCTCCGCGGCGCTCTGCGCGGCCGATTCCCATCCCGCAGTGGATGTCTGGGGCTCGCACGCGGCGTTGTCGTTCGAGCCGAACCTCGGGCAGACCAGCGAAAGTGTCCGCTATCTCGCCCATACCGGGCAGGGCATGCTGTATCTAACCGATACGGGGGTGGTCTTCGCATCGCCGGGTGGGCCGGGAGGCTTCGAAGTCGCCGGTGGGAATCCCGCTGCGGTGTGGGAGCCCCTGGAGGCAGTCGGCCGCACCACGTCCTATCGCATCGGACGAGACCGCAGTCGCTGGGTGGAAGACGTGCCCGGTTATCGACGGCTGGTCCGGCGGCAAGTCTACCCAGGCATCGACCTGGTGTACTACGGGAAAGACAATCGCCTGGAATACGATTTCCGCGTGGCTCCTCACGCCGACCCCGCGCGCATCCGCCTGCGTTTCCCCGGCGCGCGTTCGCTCGCCATCGCGTTGGACGGATCGTTGACAGTGCAGATGGCGGAGTCGACGGTGCGCCATCAGCGGCCGGTCGTTTACCAGACGCTCCCCGACGGCTCGCGGCGCGAAATCGCCGGCGAGTACCAGATTACTGGCGACGCGGAAGCGGCATTCCGCGTCGCGAAGCACGATCCGGCGCTCGAGCTGTCGATCGATCCGGTACTCGATTCCTCCACGTTTCTCGGTGGCAGCGCCGACGATTCGGTAATCGCCGCGGCCGGCGCGATTGCAGTGGGGAATACCGATTCGCTCGACTTGCCGGGTGCGCCGTTCGGACGCCGCGTGGGCACCAATGTATTCGTCCGCTTTCCGGACCGCACCGTGATCTTTGGAGCCACTGGGAACGTGGTGGCGCTGTCGGCATCTATCGTCCCGAATGAAAACTTCGTGGTCGTCGGCGGGTATACCAACGCCAAAGACCTGCCGACCACGGTGGGCATTATGAACAGCTCGAGCTATGGCACGGCGCAGGCATGGCAATCCGATTTCGCCGGTGGCGAGACGGACGGCTTTATCCTCGCGCTCTACGACAGGCAAACCAACTACCCGGTGAGCGAATTCTTCACGTATGTCGGCACCCCCGGCGACGATCGCGTCACTGCGGTGTTTACGAGCGGCAGCTATTTCCTCGCCGCCGGTTCTACAGACGGCCGTGGCCTGCCTTCGGCCGGCGCCGCTACCTATGTGGGCGTTTCCGAGGACGCCGCCGCAGGCGTAGACGGTTTCCTCATCAGAGGTTATAGCGAGCTTCCTTACTCCGAACTGTTTTACGGCACCACGTATTTCGGCGGCTCCGGCCGCGACACGCCGCTATCCGTTTTTTCGTCCAATTACGGCGACTACGTGGCGGGCTCAACCACCTCGACCGACTTTCCGGCCGCCAATGGAATGTCCTCCAGTTTGAAGGGCCTGTCGGACGCATTCGTGATGTGCTTCCCGCCTTATGGCGGCGCCGGTCCTGCGACAGCGATTCTCTATGGCGGCACCGGCACGGAAAGCGGAATGGCGCTCGACGTTCTGGCGGACGGCACGGTCGTGTTGGCTGGCACCACGTCGTCCACCGACCTCCCACTGGCGCACCCCGCGCAGGGCGCCTACGGAGGCGGTGTTTCCGATGGCTTCCTGGCGATGTTTCCGAAGGATCTCTCCAGCCTGAAGTATGCAACTTATATCGGCGGATCGGGCGCCGACGAAGCGGCCAGCCTGGCGCACGATTACAACAACGCCAACCTTTTCGTGGGAGGCTGGACGGCTTCGCTGGACTTTCCGCTGCTCAATCCGCTGCAACCCACATTCGGCGGCGGACCGACCGACGGCTTCGTCATGCGGTACGACCGAAATGGGAATCTGCAGGACTCGACTTATTTCGGCGGGTCGGGCCGCGATCGGGTTTTGAGCGTGATTGCCAACGGCGGCTCCGCGGTGACGGTTGCCGGTGTGACTTCTTCGGCTGACCTCCCGCTGACGAATGCGGCGCAAAGCAATCTGGGCGGTGTCAACGACGGATTCGTCGCCAGCATGAGTTCCAATGGGTTCTAGGCTCCCCCGGTCGCTAACGGCAAGGACCTCCGCGCGGAAGGTTATTTCTATATTGGCAACGCAGCCGCGGCCGCTTCCGCCATCGTGACTATCACGAGCAGCGACCCGAACACGGTCCAGTTGGCGGTCCTTTCCGGCGATCCGGGCCAGGCTTCCATCCAAGTTTCGCCGAGCCCGGCGTATGGCGGAACCGGTGCATATATCGGCTATTACGTTACCGATTGCCTGAGCGATCGCGGCGGAGCCACCTTGACCCTGTCCGCTGCCGGCTATCCGGATCTGGCGGTGCCGGTAACCTGCTACCCGAGCGGCGTGATCGCCTCGTTCAGCAGTTCCCAAAACAGCCCGTCGGTGACGCTTGCACCTCGCGCGTATACCATTCTGTCTGTGGGCGTCGGTGTGAATAGCCAGACGGCCGTAGTTTCCGGGTACATCGTCGGGCTTCGCCCAGGAGCGAGCCCGATTACAGTCGCCATCGCCAATTCCAATTCCTCTGTGGCAACCCTTTCGCAGTCGACCGTGACGCTTTATCCGGGCACCCCTCCATCCGGCACGACGCCGCAGGTGACCGTGACCGGCGTGGCCCCGGGGCAAACGCAGTTGAGCCTCACAGCCTCCGGCCCAGCCTACATGGGGGGCAACCCGTTAACCGTAACGGTCACTGCGCTGTTGAGTGTCCAGAAGCAATACGTGGCGCCTTCCGGGTTCCAATCGGAGATCGGTTATGCGAACGCCAACCCGACGCAGCCCATTGTGGTCACCAGCCAGGATCCCAGCCGTGTCCTGCTCTCCCTCGATCAGACCCAGACCGGGTCGGCCAGCGTGAATTTGAGCGCAAGCAGCGGATGGTTATGGCTGCAGGCAGTCGGCTCTACCGGGGACGTAACACTGACGTTCTCTCCGCCCGGAGAAACGCCGGTTTCGTCGACCGTCCACGTCACGACGCCTACTCTTGTCTTCCCGGATTCGCAGGCTATGGCGCAGCCATACATTCTGGGAGTTGGTGAAACCTTCAGTGTCGCCGCCACGTTCGGCGGGGCCGATCCGCAGCCGAGTTGCTGTTACACGCCGAATCCCGGCAACAATATCACGCTCTCGATGACGGCTTCGAATACCCAGGCGATAAGCGCTCCCCTGGTGACTACGTCCACGCCAGGCTACACCGGCTTCCAGGTTACGGGAGTCGCTCCAGGCAACACCGTGCTGAGCGTGCATTCCTCCGTGGCGATTCCGCCCGCCGCCACGTCGCGGAACGTGGCAATCAAGGTGACCAGCAAACGGCTGCGGCTATCGAACCTCGAATTGGGCAACAACCTCCAGGCATATCTGACGCTCACGTTACCAGAGACTGCGTCTGCAGCCACCACTGTGCAAGTTACGACCAGCGACCCCACGTTAGTGTTACTCTCGACCAACCAGTCCGGCGGCGGACAGCCGCAGATCGGCTTCACAATTAGTTCCGGGGCTGCCAGCGCCTCGATTTTTGTCTACGGGCTGGCGGCCTCCGGGCAGGCGCAAATCACCGCGACCGTGAGCGGTATCGGCGCCGCGACCGGCACGGTCTATCTCGATCCCTCAGGATTTGCCTGGGGGGCGCCGACATATGCCGCCACGCTCTACACGACGAGCTATTCCTTGCCGCAGTTGCCTTCGATCATGAGCTACGCCCTCGATCGCACGACCTTGCTCCCGCTCGCTCAGCAATCGCTGCGGCCGGGAATCTCGGCGACGGTGTCCCTCGTCAACCAGAATCCGAACATCGCAACGCTTTCCGTTTCCACCTACCAGATCCCCGCTAGCGGCTCGTTGGGACTCACCCCGGTATCCGCCGGAACGGGGACTATCGGCATCGTGCAACCGGCTGGATTCAGCCCGCCGTCGGCCAACGGAGTGCTTACGGTAACCATCGAGACTCCCACCTTGAGCCTGAGTTCCGTCACCCTCGCGAACAACCTGCAAGCGGCACTCTCCATCTATAACCTGCCGGGTATCGATTTGCCGCTCACGGTCACCAGCAGCGACCCTTCGCGCGTGCTGGTGTCCGCCAGCCCGACCGCTGTGGGCTCGGCGTCGGTGACGGTGAATAAGGCCGGGTGGAGTAACATCACGCTGCAGGCGCTGGCCGATAACGGGACAGTCACCATCACCGCTTCGATGCCCACTTTCAATTCCGGGACGATGACCATCTCGCTCGTCCCCACGGGTATTGGGCTGAACGTTATTGGCAATAACGGATACCCGCCGCAGGGAATCATTCAACAAAACGGCCAGTATTATTCCTCCACGCAATCGCCCGCCAGCGCCCTTACACCCGCGATCTTTGCGATCGATCCCACGCTGGGGCCGCGAGCGATCAACGGTACGCTGCGCGCCGGAGTGGGCCCGCTACAGGTAAGCGTAGTGAGTTCGAATACCGCGGTGGCGACCATCGCGGGTAGTCCACTTACGCTCAACGTGACGCAGTACGGGCAGCAAGCCACTGTGACATTCACGCCTGCCGGAATCGTGACCACCAACGTTACCGTGTCGCAACCAGCGGGATTCAAGGCCGTGCCGGGCTACTCGACTCTCGTTTTCAATGTGACCGCGCCAACTCTTACCACCAGCAATTACATACTGGCGAAGGACACCTTCCTCAGCACTGGGGTGAGCCTGGGATCGAACGTTACTCCGCCGACGGCCAACGTCGCGGTGACTCTCACCAGCTCCGATCCTTCCCGAGTCCTGCTGAGCCCCGACGCCGTCACTCCGCCGGCGGCGAGCATTACCGCCACGCTGATCGCCGGGCATAATTTGTGCAACTTCTACGTGCATACGCTGGCAAACAACGGCACCGTGCCCATCCAAATTGGCGCGCCTGGTTACACCTCCACCACGATGAGCCTGCTGCTCACCGACCTGACGTTCACGTTCAACCAATACATTTCGACGCCCATCACGGCCACCCTGCAAAACGGCGCGCAGACTTTCGCCATCGCTCCGTCGATCGTGGTTCCGGCCTCCAGTCCATCGAACTACAGCATGTTTGGAGCGGTAATCCGGCCCGGCGTGACTATCCCCGTAAGTGTGACATCGTCCGACAGCACCATTGTCAGCGTGAGCACACCGCAGGTGGTCTTCTCCGGAGGCATGACGCAGAGCACGGTCACCTACGTCCCGCAAAAGGCGGGATCGGCAACGCTCTCTCTCGGTGTGCCGGCGGGATATGCCAGTCCGGGCAAGAACGGGCAATTGGCGATCGACGTAATTGGCGCGCAGATCACTTTCGGCCAGAACGTGACGGTGGGACGCGATCTTCAGATGGCGGTCAACCTGGGCGCGAACGGTACCACCAAGCCGTCGACGGTAACCGTGACGTCGTCCGACCCGACCCGTCTGCTGGTGTCCGCCGATGGCCGGTCGGCAGGGCAGGCCAGCGTGAACGTCACATTCGGGAGCAACGGGAGCGGTCTGATGTACCTGCAAGGGCTGACCGATAACGGAACCGTGAATGTGTCGGCTTCCGCGCCGACTTACCAGACAGGTACCGCGCCGGTCACGCTGGCGCCATCGGCGGCGGTATTCACGTACCCGAGCCAGGGCAACACTCAGTTCAACCTCGCGAGCAACGCGCCGCTGCAGCAACCGCAAGTCGTGTTGGCGCCGCTCGACCCGGTGACGCTTCGTCCCAACGGCCAACAATTGCCGCGACCCGGCGCCAACGTTGCCACGACCGTGACTTCATCGAATCCCACGGCGCTGGCGGTGGACAGCCCAGCCATCAATTTCGCCGTGCCCGACCCATCCAACGCACCGCAGTTCTCCGCCTCGCTGCAGCCTCTCGCGGCAGGCACCGCGATCGTCTCTTTGGGCGAGTATCCTACCGCGGGAACTCCGGCCTATGGCGCCAGCCTGGTGTACAACCTGGCGGAGCCCAACCTTGTTCTGCCGGGCTTCAGCCTTGGGCAGGACCTGGTGGGATCGACGCAAATCAGCCTGGGCAGTTCCGTGCCGACGTCCGCCTCGAACCTTGCGATCAATCTCTCGTCCTACGGTCAGATTGGTTTTTCCACTACGCCGACGGGAACGCCAACTTACTCCACCACGGTCACGATTCTCGCCGGCCAGCGTACGTCGCAGCCTTTCTACGTGCAAGCCACGCAGCCCGGCGTAGGCACGATCAACTACTACGCGGGCAACGCCTCGTATTCGACCAGCGGGAACGTCACGCCGACGTCGTTCATCTTCAAGGAAGCCGGCGGGACACAGCCGGCGACGTTGAGCGCCGGCTCCAACGGCAGCTTCACGGTGATCCCGACGATGGCGCCGCAATTCGCCGCTCCATTGAGCCCGCTCTCGATTCGCCCGGGAGTCACGGTTTCGATCGCGGTGATCTCCTCCAATCCTTCCGTCCTCAGCGTGCTGACGCCCAGAGTCTTCCTCAATTCCGGAGACCGGCAGGTAACGGCGAGCGTCATGGCGGTTTCGCCGGGGCAGGCGACGCTCACGCTGACCGGGCTGACATATGACTTCACGCAACCGCAGGCGTCACTTACCGTGACGGTGAAATAGCGGAATAGCACGGACGTCTAATGTTACAGCTTACGCCTACACTTATTCCGCCCGCACTCGCCGCGGAATTGGCCCGCGGGCCTGGCCGCTTCATAAGGTGAAGTCCGCTATAATTCGGCCATGCCGCTGAGCCGAAGATCGTTTGTTACCGGGTTGCTCGCGTCCCCGTTGGCCGGCCTGTACGCCGCCGCGGCCCAGACCGCCGTGCCAACCAAGATCACGCGCATCGAAACGGTCTACTGGAAGAGTCGCGACGATGCCCCATTCTGGCCGCATTGGACGTGGGTCAGGATCGATACCGACGCCGGCACCTTCGGCATCGGAGAGACGTATCCGCGTAACCCGGCCGAGGCAGCCGTGGTCCACGCGGCGGCCTCCTCACTGCTCGGCCACGATCCGCGCGATATCGAGCGGATATGGGCCGACCTTTACCGCAGCTTCGATTTTCAGATCGCCGGGGGAGCCGAAATCCGGGCGTTAAGCGCTATCGACCTGGCCCTGTGGGATTTGCTCGGAAAACACCTCAACGCGCCCGTATACCGGCTGATTGGCGGAAAGGCGAACCCCAGCGTCCGTCTTTACAATACGTGTTTCCCCTACAAATACGACTTCAACCGCGAGCCGGAAAAGATCATGCGCGAGCTGATCGACACGCGCGGCATCAAGGCTATCAAGATCTGGCCGTTCGACGGCGCTGCCGCCCGCAACCGGAACCAGTTCATCACCGCTCAGGATCTCGACGAGGCGCTCCAGCCGATCAAGAAACTGCGCGATACCTTCGGTTCCGAGATCGAGATCGCGGTGGAGTTCCACGCCCAGTGGAACGTCACCTCGGCGATTCGCATCGCGCACGCCCTTGAGACTTATCGCCCGATGTGGCTGGAAGATATGCTGATGCCGGGCAACTTCCTCCAGTATCGCGAACTGGCGGGAGCCACCAATCTGCCGCTGATAGCCGGGGAACGGATGGCGGGCAAGATGCAATTCGAGCAACTGCTGGAATCGCGCGCGGTCAAGTACGTCATGTTCGACGTCACTTGGTGCGGCGGGTTGACGGAGGCCCGCAAGATTGCCGGCATGGCGGACGCATTCGAGTTGCCCATCGCGCCCCATACCGCCGGCGGGCCACTGCTGTTCTACGCCACCACACACCTTACTACGGCGTCCCCCAACGTCTGGATCCAGGAGAGTTGCCAACGGTTCTACGAGCGCGATTGGCCGGCCATGCTGGAGAACCCCATCGCTCCGGCGGGTGGATTCATCAGCGTGCCGGAGGAAAGCGGCTTCGGCATGCGGATCAAGCCGGACGTCTGGAATCACCCCGCGGCCATCCGGCAGGTGAGCGGGCGGAGTTAGTGTAGTGCGTCATGCGGAATACCGATGTCCGAATGGACTTGAGTATCGTGGGGTCGGGTTCTACCGCGGCGGCCTAACTATAACTAACATCGGCGTCGCGCTGCCGGTCTGCGCCAGTAACTGTTCGAGGGCCTCATCCCTCCTCAGAGGGGACCCCGGACTTCAGTCCGCCTGCCGCAGATTTCACCCCGTGCGCGGGAGGGAGGGCTCAAGCCCTCCGCAGACTGAAAGTCTGCCCCACGAATCATCAGGATTTCCGGCGCAGCCCATTAGCTCTTGATTCTCTGATGCTTGATCTCGGGGAAGCAAGATCAATTGCCGAGCGATTGCAGGAGAGCGTTCGGGAGTGTACTGAATCGGAGCTGGAAGCTTCGGCCAAACGGCACCTGGACCTTCGCGGACTTGAGCGCAGTTTCCCGTTACGATAGACACCCCGCCTATCCCTGAGCCCTTCTCTATTGGATGACAAGCCACGTCATCCCATGGGCAGGCACGGTCACCGCCACTTCGACCCGATAGGCGCGGTCAAGCCTATAGCGCTTCGGTCTTCCGTCCTGCTCGCGGATGAGCGCCGCATCGGTCAATCCGGTGTAATACAGCGGCAGCGTTATGACGCCCCGCTTCTCCTGGTCCAGAGGGTTGTAGACAACCGCCAGCCCCTTCTCGGGCAATCGCGGATTGACGTGCAGAATCACGTCCAGGTCTCGTCCATCCGGCCGGCGCACGTGAACGATATCGGAATCGAGAATGCCGCGATAGCGCTTGTAGAAATCCACCCAGTGCTTGACCAGAGCTTTGGTTTCCTCAGAGTCGTATAGCCGGGGACCGCGATAGCAGGCTTGAACTCCCGAAGCGAAATTCTGCGCCAGGTGCGCGCCGTAAGCTTCCAGGTGTTCGCGAAGAGGCTCGAGCGTAGCAGCCTCGCCGCCGCCTTGATATTGCACCAGCGGAACGAACATCCATCCCATGGCAGGGGCCTTTTCCCAAGTGCCATCGAAGATATTCTGGCGTCCCAGCAGAATCTGGCGCTCCCGCGGAAGCGACCAGTTCACTTCGCGATAGCCCATCGCTGTCTTGTTGGATCCTTCCAGAAAATACCAGTCGGGTACGTTGAGGTATACGCCGCGAGCGCGGCACCATGCGTACAGGTCCGTGATCTTCTTCCACTGCGCCCATTGAGAGTCATCCAGGCCGCGGTGCCCGGGATGCGTAGTGGACGCGCAAACATCGCCCGGGTAGGAGCCGTCATGCTCCAGCACGGAAATGCCGGTTTTCTCGATGAAAGACATTACTTTGCGGAAGTACTCATTGCCCCAACGGCTCCCCAGACACGGCGAATCGCCGAAAATCGCACCGCCCGGCTTGCCAGTGGTTGGGTTGATCACGTCATTCTCGGCGCCGATCTTGCGGCTTGCCAGCAAAGAGTAGCCGCCGAGTTCCACGCCCTTGGCCTTGCCGTAGTCGACCAGTTCTCTGATCTGCGCCAGGTAATGCGAGTCCTCCTTCTCGATGTCGAAACCACTGCCGAAACTCATGATGACCATTTCGAAGCCCACGGCGGCGCTCTGATCGATGGCCATTCTTACGGATTCCGGATCGGCATTGCGAACGTGCATGAGGATCGGGTTTTCTGTAATCCAAGGGGCCAAGGTGCGATACATGCGCCGTACCGCCAGTCCGCGGCGCTCCCGTTCGGTATTGTCATGAATTAATTCGAAGATCCGGAACGTTTCGAAGGCGCCTCCCGGTTGGACAATCTGCGCGGGTCCGAGCTGAGGCCTGGTTTCCAGGAGCAAAGGTGCGTCCAGGCGATAGTTCACCTGCGTGGTGTATTGCTTATCGGGAACCCAGTTGGCGACCCTGTTGCTCCCGCTTCCCGCATGAGTGGACACGAAGGAGTAGTCGGACTCGACTTGGACGTACGGATTTTCAGCGGCACCGGCGGACTCCACCTGGGATTCGTATTCCACGGCGGCCAGGATTTCGCTGGTAAACGTGTTGACCGTCACCGGGTGTTTACTGCTATTGCGGACCTCTACCCACTTGGCGAGCAACGGTATGCCGTCGTACATCTCGTAGTGCACCAGAACCGCGATATCCGGGCAATCCTGGTGCGCAAAACGCAGTGCCAGAGACAGCCCGGGTGGAGGCCACGGAAGATCGTCCGAACGGCGCACACGCTTCCAGTCGAACCTGGCCTGAGTCTTTCCAGTGTCGAAGCCGGAAAAGTGGAAGGCCGACGGATCGGCGGTCATCTTATCGAGCCATGCGGAGCGAAGGTAGGCGTAATCCGGCTGGCCAAGCAAGCCGCCGATGTTGTAAGCCTGGCCGTTGAGCGTGATGGCAGCTTCCGGCTTCACGCCGCGTAGCAGCGCCGCGCCGGTACTGAGGTTGTCAAAGGCTACAGAGGCCGCTTCGGGGGCGAGCCGCCACACTCGCCGGATCAGCCCGTTGGTCATCGCGATTTCATTCGGAAGCGCAGTGCGGCAGAGGATCGTATGCGAAGAGATGCCGGCTACCAGCCAATCGGCCTTGGGTCTTTCCGGGTTCGCCGGGCACGTTGGGAGGTCCTGCGCGGTAGTGGCAAACAAGGGCTGCGACAGACAGAAGATCAGGAGGCAGAGTTTCATTTATTTTTCAGGCTCTCTGAAAAATAGCATGCGCCGTACTCTGCCGTTGGCATCCCAAGCGCCGCCACGCCCCATCGATATGAAATAACGAGCCAGACGATGCGCGAGACAACTTCCTTCACTGGTTCACAGCAGTCAGGTTTGCGGTGTGAATCCGGGACGCAGCGCGGCGCTATAATTGCGTTCTTTCCAAGACTGCGATTACCGGAGAACATCCAACCATGAACCTGAGAGCATTTGGAATTGGTGTGGCGTTAGCCGCCATAGCATTGACCGGATCTGTGGGTCTCGCACAGAATGCCGTTGCTACCGCGAAACCCGCGAACTGCCCTGCAGAGGGATTTAGCGGGGCTTCAGCACCGGCTGTCCACAAAAGCAATTTGCCAATCCCGCCGACATTTCGGCCATGATGGCCGCCCTGCCGGACAAACCCTACGCGACGCCTCAGAGCCTGCGCCATGTGTTGGTCCTCGCCCGAGCCGTGGGTTGGGTGCACAGTTCCATCCCGCTGGCGGCGAAGATGGTGGAATATCTGGGAGACAAGACCGGCGCCTGGATGACTACTATCACCTACGATGCGGCTACGATTACGCCTGAAAACCTGAAACAATATGACGCGATTTTCCTGGACAGCACCACCGGCGAATTTCTGGACGCTCCGAACGACAAGGCGGCGACGGACCTTCGCCGGCAGGCGCTGCTCGACTTTGTGAAAGGCGGCAAGGGTGTGGCCAGCATCCACGCCGCGACCGACAGCTACCATACCAATGGCCCGACGCCGACCGGTACATGGCCCGAGTTCAACCAACTGATCGGCGGATTCTTCAAATTCCACTGGGTCTACCCGACCTTGATCCCGGTCAAGGTCGACGATCCGAACAGTCCGTTGACCGTCATGCTTCCGCGCAACGGCTTCGAAATGGTGGACGAGACTTACACATTTCCGCAAGACTCATTCAGCCGAAAGCGGGTGCATGTTCTCACTAGCATCAACTACGCCAAAATGAGCGCGGAAGACAAAGCCAAAGAGCCGGCAGCCACCAGGCGTACCGACGGCGATTACGCGTTGAGTTACATTCAGCGCGTGGGCAATGGCCGCGTGTTCTATGAGGCGCACGGTCACGACGAGAGGGTGTACTTCCTGCGGCCCTTCGTTGCTCATATGCTAGCGGGGATTCAATACGCTCTCGGCGACCTGAAGGCCGATGACAGCCCGAGTGCAAAATAGGGGTGCCGAAGTTTTAGGCGTAGTAGTTGTGGCGCCGAACTCCTGACGTAGAGGATGCGAACCTCGGTGTGGCAGTTAATCTTGCCTGCAGACGGCCGTTCAGGCCGGGCGGGCTGGAAAGCCCGCCTGCAGCCACGATTGGCTGCCACACAACAACCTTGCGGGTCACCGCAATTTCCTTCGCATAGCAGAGACTTCCGCCGACTTCAGGAGTCCGGAGTCTCGACCACGGCGGGATAGCGTGCCTGCGCCACGAAGGACTCGCTCACCGCAATTTCCTTCGCGACTTCGCGGATTCAGCGCGACATCGAAGGCGGCGCGGCGTCCACCGCGCTGCCCCATTGCAGGTTCGGCCGCGGCCCCATTACCAGCACCAGGCTGCCGCCCGACGCCATATCGGAATGCGCAAACCACGGCTTGTCCCACGGTTTGCCGTTCAACGTGGCCGATTGGACGTACTTGTTCTGTGCCGAGACGTTCTCGGCCCGAATGGTGAACACCTTGCCCTTGTCGAGCGTGATGCGCGTCTCTTCGAACAGCGGACTGCCGATCTCGTATGACGGCGCTCCCGGGCTCACCGGATAGAATCCCATGGCGCTCAGTACATACCAGGAGGACATCGCGCCGCCGTCTTCGTCCCCGCAAATGCCGAGCGGGCCATCGCCATACCACACGTCCATGATCTGGCGTACCCTGCGCTGCGTCTGCCAGGGCTGGCCGGCGTA
>Ga0182012_10005453_pt1 | contig 13164 bp, 11 predicted proteins | sample 612S2SmetaG_FD_120486 | JGI IMG/M metagenome (GOLD analysis project Ga0182012, IMG submission 120486) | Permafrost microbial communities from Stordalen Mire, Sweden - 612S2S metaG | ecosystem: Environmental > Terrestrial > Soil > Wetlands > Permafrost | place: Sweden: Stordalen | collected...
ATCGCTCATGCGGGCCGATGACGGCGTTCTTCGGTTTTCGCCATCAAGCCGCGGTATGCTTCTTCTCCGTCGATTGGCTGCACACGGCCGCTTTCGATGTCCCGATAGCGGCGCTCTAGCATCTCGCGCGTGGAGGCTAATTCATCGAAAAAGCCCATTACGGCGTCTTGCACAAGCTCATCGCTGCGGCGACCCGTATCTTGCGCCATTTGGTCCAACTTCTCTTGCACGTCTGGGGTGAATTGCACTTCCATGCCTTTAGCCTACGAGAAAACCTGCGACATCTCAACCTGAAAATTTGTCCGCAGACGCTGCCCAATTGGCTATGGCTGCGGCGCTCAGAGGGGTGAAGGCCGCAACTTCAGCGGCGCATATCCTACCGAGGCCGCCGATATTGTAGTGGAGATTGTTTCCGGCGACGAGCCCTTTCCCCACCTTAAAGATAAATGCCGGAAGTACCAAGCTTGGGGCTTCGGACAAATCTTCGTCGTAGACCCGAGCGACCGCTCGGTATGCGAGTGGCGAGGGGCACTGGTCGAGACCGATAATTTAGCCGGCATTCCCACCAGCCGCATTTGGCAAGATTTAGACCTGGACTACGACTCCAGCCCCAGCCACTGACGCCCGTTTATTTTTCTACCTGCAGATTATTTGTGACCTGGAAAACATTCGGCACTCCGTTGGCACGAACGTTGATCAAGTTCTTGTCGCCTTCGTTCGCCACCACGCCCTCTAACGTCACATTGCCATTCTTGACAATGATGTGAATTGAGGGAAGTGCGCGATCCCCATAACGATCGCCAATCGCTGGATCGCCATAGATCGCCCGTGCGACTGCCCTCCGGATTTGGTTATCCATCGGCGAAAGCGGCAACACTTCAATTTCGTTATTCACTTGGGTCACGCCTTCAATGCCCTTGACAACATTACCGGCGTCGCTCTTAAGGGTAGGCCGCGTCACCGCGCCCAGGAGCGTCACGGTAGTGCCATCGACGCGAAACGCTAAGTCGTCAAAAATCGAATAGTACGGCAGCATCACGAGCTGATGGCGAACTTCCTGAGCGAGCTTGCTCATTCCCGAAGGACCTGGGGTGAAGGCATCGTTGTGATCTTTCTGTTGGCCGGCGAACAACTGCAACGGCAAAAAGCATAGAGCCGCAAGGCTAGTAGGTTTCAATAGACTGCGCATGTTTTTCTCCTACTAACTTGGATTGAAGAAGAGGTGCGCAAGTTACATGCGGTCAAGTACGCGGTTTCTACTAACTTAGCCTGCGATGGAACAGTTCAAGCAGCAAACCCTGGCAAAGATACGCAAGGGCCGGATCATAGCGATAGCCTTCGTCGCGCAGAAAGGCGTGCGCGCCATTCAATTCCACCCATTGAAAATTTGCCTGGATTTCGTCAAGTCGCGCCTTGATGGCGTTGCGTCCTGAGAGCGGAACGTGCGGGTCCTGGCGGCCCCAGATGTGCAGTAGTTCGCCTTTAATCTCACTAGCGCGTTCCAGCGAATTATCCTTCTTGCCTTTGCCTAGCGTTCCTGAATGAATGTCTGTGGCGTAGAAACACACTGTCGCCAGAACGTCCGGATTCATGGCCGCGCGAAACGCTAAATGGCCTCCCAGGCAGATGCCCACCACGCCTAACTTTCCCGTGCAATCGGCGCGCGACTTTAGGTGATCCAACGCGGCGCGGGCATCGGAGTCATAGGAAGACAGCTCTTTTTCATATTTGTCGGCGTTACCTTTATCCGCGCCCGCCTGATCATAAGGAAGGACAGCTCCGGCAGGTTCCAACTCGTGATACACCTCTGGCACGGCCACCACATAGCCGTGACCCGCAATGAAGGCCGCCGTGCGGCGGATCGGCGCGGTAATTTGGAAAATCTCGGAAAACAAAATGATTCCGGGATAGCGGCCGTCGGCTGCGGGGCGGAATACACACGTCCGCATGGGGCCGGTGGGTGTATTGATTGTTTCGACAATGTCATCCTTGATAATCACGAGTGTTCCTATTGCGCGCGCGGCGCCTCTTCGAACGCTACCAAGCCCTTGCCGTTTGACAGGCTCTTCTTCTTGCAGCGTACGACCTGGCCCGGAACGTATTCCCAACTTTCGTCGGCGGGCATTTCGCCGACAATCATATAGAAATCCCGGCCCAGGTGTTCAGCGGGCACGGCGCGGAGCACGTTCATTCCTTCGCCGAGCATGTTGACGTAGATACTCACCTCTTTGCCGGACAGAACCGGAGGAGGCGCTGGGATTGCAACTGGCGGCGGCGTGGGAGCGGGTGCGCTCGGGTAGACGGGTTCTGGCTGAGGCTCCACGGCGCGCGGTGCTTGATAGACCGGGACTGGCGCAGGACTGGGTGCCGCCGTAAATGCCTGCTGCGCAGCCACTGGCGGGGGGACGGTCGAGAAGATGGTCGTCGGTGTCGCTCCCGTTGCTTGGGGATACCCGCCTGCGCCGGCGTATTGCCGCGAGCCCATGCGGGAACGGTCAATCAGAAAGAACATAAAGGTTCCGATCAGCCAAATACCCACCGGCAGAAAATTCGCACCCACCATGCCAGCCAGCAAACCATTTAACGGATACAAACAGGCCACTAACAGTGCCAGGCCGCACACGAACGCAAAGGCCAAGCTCTGCGCCGCCGTGCGCGCACCGCGTTGATCATAGGCAAACAATGCCACCAACAAGGCTAAACCTGCCAGGCAGGCCAGCAGGTTTTGCGCATCGCGTAAAGCCACTAAGCCGGCGATGAAGGCCACCAGGAGCGAGGGTAAATTAATTCGAGACGTTGCCATTTTTGTTTTTGAGAGAGCCTCTTCCAATCTACGAAATCCGCTTTTGAGCCGGAGATTCAGAGACGCATCCATCGCCCGCTTCGGTTTCAAATTCCGGCGCGGCCGATTCGCCTTCTTTTGCGAGGGACTAAGGCGAGACAGAGGGCGTCCCGGCTTGTATACTAGTGATTCGGACCGTTTAGGTCTGGTTCAGCCCAGGCAAGACCCCACGCAGGAGATTCCTTCTAGAACATGTTTGATTTATTCCGCAGCCGCGAGAAAAGTGTGCGCCTTCTTTTGGGCGTGATGTTGGTCTTGGTAGCGGCATCCATGCTGATTTACCTGATTCCCGGCGGTTTCGGCAACGCGGGCATCACCGGCGACAATGTGATCGCCGCCGTAGGGAATGAAAAAGTTACCGAAACCGATGTGCAGCGCCAAATTGCCATGGCGACGCGCGGCCAGACGAACCTGCCCAAAGGTGTTTTGGCCATGTATGTACCCAACATCGTGAATCAGCTGATTGAGCAAAAAGCGATGGCGTACAAGGCAAAGGAAATGGGATTGACGCTTTCCGACGATGAACTAGCCGATACCATACAGGCCGAATTCGCCGGCCAGATGGGCGGCAAGTTCGACAAGCAGATGTACCTTGGCTACATCAATCAGATCGGCATGACGCCTGTCTCCTTCGAAAATGAACAGCGTGATATGATCCTGGGCTCACGCCTGGAGGAGTTGGAAAAGCAGTCGCTGGTGGTTTCCGATGCCGACGCGCGCGCCGAATATCAGCGCAAGAATTTGAAGGTTGGGCTGCAATATGTGGCCATCGACAAGAATCAATTCTTAAGCAAAGTGAGCAACGACCCTGCGGCCATTAAGGCTTATTTCGATAAAAATCGCGGCCAGTTCCGTATACCGGAAAAGCGCAGCTTCGACCTGATTGTGGGATCAAGCGCCGACTATATGCAGAGCGCGCAGGTGCCGGATGCGCAGTTAATGAAGGATTATAACGATTCGATCGATAGCTTCCGTACGCCGGAACGCGTTAAGGTGCGGCACATTCTCGTGATGACGCAAGGCAAGCCGAAGGCTGATGCACCCGTTTTGAAAGCCAAAGCCGAAGGGCTGTTGAAGCAGATCAAGGCGGGCGCCGATTTCGCGGAGCTCGCCAAAAAGAATTCCGACGATCCCGGTTCGGCGCAAAAAGGCGGCGAATTAGGCTGGGTCACGCATGGCCAAATGGTGCCCAATTTTGAAAAAGCTTCGTTTTCTCTGAAGCCGGGCGAACTGAGCGGCATTGTGGAGACGGAATATGGTTACCACATCGTGCAAGCGGAAGAAAAGCAGGAAGCGCACACCCAAACGTTTGACGAAGCGCGGCCCCAGTTGCTCTTAGAGGCTAAGAAGGGGGTTGCGATGGATATGCTGCGTAAGAATATCGACGCGGCGCGCGCGGAAGTTTTGCGCAATCCTTCACAGGCGGCAGCCGTAGCGGCCAAGTACGGGCTCAAGTACTTCAAGCAAGAAAACGTGGCTAATGGCACGCCGCTGCCGGATCTTCCGGCACCCGGCGAATTGGGTAGTGCCATTTCGGCGGCTGCCAAGGGCGCGGTTACCGAGGTTTCTAACTATGAAAACGAAGCCAAATCCGCCTTTGCGGTGGTGCTCAACATCATGCCCGCGCGCAACGCCGACTTCGCCGAAGTGCAGGCGCAGGTAATGCAGCGCTATACCTCCGACGAAGCCGCTCGTCTGGCGCAGGAAGCGAGCAAGCAGGCAGCCGACAGCGCTCACAAAGGCGAGAGCCTGGAAGAAATTGCCAAGCGTTATGGAACAACCGTAAAGACGGCTGCGCCCTTCACCGTTGATGGCGCAGCTGAGGGAATTGGTTCCGGCGCGCAGCTAGCCGCCGCTTTCAAAGCGAACGTGGGCGATGTCATCGGCCCGGTGAACACCGGCGTGGGTGAGTTCATCTGTAAGGTTACGGAAAAGGTTCCAGCCGATATGAGCCAATACGCCGCGGGCAAAGCCGCCATTGTGCAGACCCTGGAGCAGGAAAAGCTCCGCGTGCAGCAACCTCTGTTCCGCGATAGCGTCCTTACCGACCTGAAGCGGCGGAATATCGTCAAGGTGAACCAAGCCGCCATTGACCACATCATCGAGCGCTACCAAGGATAACGATTGCTCTTACAAGCTCTTCAATTTCTGCGCAGTCTTACCGACCCGGATCAACTCATTCAATTGCTTTCCACCGTGTTAAACGGCTGGGTTGGCTATGCTGCTTTATTCCTGATTGTTTTTGCCGAAAGCGGTTTGCTCGTTGGGTTTTTTCTGCCCGGCGATTCGCTGCTTTTCACTGTTGGCGTGGTGGCGGGCGCGGGTAAACTACCGATCCTGCCGGTGATTGTGATGCTTGCCGCGGCTTCAATCCTCGGTGATGGTTCGGGATTCTTTTTGGGCAGCACGCTCGGTTACGCGCTCTTTAAGAATCCGAATTCGCGGATTTTCCGGCGCGAATATCTTGATAAAACGCACGAGTTTTATGAACGGCATGGCGGAAAAACCATCATCTATGCCAAGTTTGTGCCGATCATACGAACCTTTGCGGCTTTCATTGCGGGCGTAGGCAAGATGCACTACGCTCGCTTCCTTATGTTCAATGTGGTGGGCGCGATTGGTTGGGTGACTTCGATGATTCTGTTAGGCGATTGGCTGGGCAGCGTTCCTCTGGTGCGCCATAATTTCGAAAAATTCGTGTTGGGCATCATTTTCGTCTCGTTGATTCCAGCCGCTTTGCAAATATTCCAGGGCCAAAAGAAAGTCTCGCCGGTGCAAAACTAAGCTAAAAATGAATTCCGCCGCCGCACACCAGAACTTCGCCCGTTACGTAATCCGATAACGGCGAACAAAAGAACAGCACGCTTTTCGCCGCATCCTCCGGCGTGCCCAATCTTCCGAGCGGAACCGTCTTCTCCACCTGCTCCCGTACCTGCGCTTGCATGCCGACGTGTACTTGCCGCTCGCCGATTGCAATATTCGTTTCCGCGCTCTCCATGGGCCGGGTCAGCCGTGTGTCAATCAGCCCGAAGGCTACAGCGTTTACCGTTACGTTGTAGCGGCCCCACTCCTTAGCAATCGTCTTCGTCAAGCCCACAACGGCTGCCTTGCCCGCTGCATAACCGGATTGCCCGGCGTTTCCTCCCAAGCCGGAGATAGAGGTGATGTTCACCACTTTGCGCATCACCGGGTGGCCAGATTCGATTTCTTTCTTGGCGGTCTCGCGTAACCAGGGAGCAGCCGCGCGCAGTAAGCGGAACGGCGCAACTACATGGATGTCGAGCATGGCTTGAAACTGTTCGTCCGTGGTTTTTTGAATGACGCTATCCCAGGTGTAGCCGGCGTTGTTCACGATAATATCGAGCGATCCGAAGTCTTTGATCGTTTTGGCAACCGCCGTCTCGGGAAAGCCGCTAGCGGTTATATCGCCGGAGATGGTGGCTAAGGTACTCTTCTCTCCGATAGAGGATTCAGCCTCGTGTAGCGCGGATTCATCAATATCCGTCAGCAGCACTGACGCCCCGGCTTCCGCCAGAATCCTTGCAATCGCGCGTCCTATACCCCGGCCCGCTCCGGTGACAATCGCGCTTTTACCTGCCAGTGAGATTTGCAGCATGCAAACGCCACAATATCATCTGATGCTTTTGTTATCGGCTTCGAACTGATGGTGGTGCTGGAAGCAATCGACGGGCTTCACATAAACAGCAAACCCCGCTCTAACGAAGCGGGGTCGGCAATCGAAGCAGAAAGGAGGTACAGCTTATGTATCTTCTAGCGTTAGTCGTCATTCTGGTTTTATCCAGAAAACGGCGAATCAGGATTAGAATAGAAATTTCGTTCTAACACCTGTTCGGTTGGGCTGGCAGCACCACCTGCTGGCCCCACCTAACGTAAGTATACCTCAAAGAGCAGACGGTTCGCCATATGCGACCGAAATCAGCACCAACCCGCTCGGCGGAACTGCGGGACCAGGCAAAATCCCGCAACCTGGACTCAGCCGTGCACGCAACTCTCCTTCACCCAGATTCCCCTTCCCCACCTCCAGCAAAACTCCCACAATATTCCGCACCATATGCTTCAAAAATCCTGAACCCGTTACCCGGTAAATGAGAATCTCGTTGTCCCGCGCTAAAGCCGAACTATAAATCGTTCTCACTTTACTCTTACCTTCCGCATCCCGGTAATCGGATGCCGCGAACGCACTGAAATCGTGCTCGCCTTCGAGTAACGGCGCGGCTTGCAGCATCGCCGCTTCGTTCAACGGATAAGGATGATGATAGACAAACCGCCGCATGAACGGCGAGCAAACCTCTTCGCGAAAGATTCTATATTCATACGTCTTGCGATGCGCATCGAACCGCGGATGAAATGCCAGTTCTACCTCGCGAACATGATTAATGCGTATCGTGCCCGGCAGCAATCGATTCACCGCGCGCCGGAAATTATCCGGCGGAATTCGATTTTCCAACGTGACAGCCGCCACTTGGGCCAGCGCATGAACGCCTGCATCGGTGCGGCCCGAACCGGCCACCTGCACAGGCTTTCCTTCGATGCCGCTGATGATTTTCTCAAGAATACCTTGAATCGTCGGCAATCCGGGCTGCACCTGCCAGCCATGAAAATCGGTGCCGTCGTAAGCGACTTCAAAACGCAGTCTGCGCATGGCAGCGGCTTACGATAGCGGTTCGGTGCGCCGTGAACCCGGCTTCACTACCGGCACCCCTTCCTTGCAAAGCGGGCAATGCTCCGGCTGATACGCCACCGCCTTCAGCGATTGAAGCGCCACTCGCGGCACGCCTACATCGGCACGGCCGCCGCTACGGTCAATGATTGATCCTGCGGCCAACACTTTTCCGCCCAGCTTTTCCACCACGCGAATCACCTCTTTCGTGCTGCCGCCGGTGGTGATCACGTCTTCTATCACCACAACGGTTTCGTCCGGTTTGATTTCGAAGCCGCGCCGCAGCGTCATGTCGTTCGTATCAACGTCGCGTTCGGTGAAAAGCGAACGGGCTTTGAGCGCCTTTGCCACTTCATGGCCAATCACAATACCGCCAATGGCGGGGGCAACGACGACGTTAGGCTGGCTGCCAGCCAGCAATTCGGCGATCTGCCGGGCCAATTCCTGCCCCAGTTGTTCCGCATAAGGCGGGACGGCGAGCACCTTCGCGCACTGCAAATATTCGTTGCTATGCAATCCGCTCGTCAATCGGAAGTGGCCGTGCAAATAGGCAGCGGTTTCTTCAAACAACGCCATCACCGAAGTCTCCATCGCCGTCAGGATAGCAGCAAGCGGCCAGTTGATTCCCAAAACCGAACAGCCACGAGGGCGTCACGATGAGGTTAAGTCCGCCTTTTCATGGCGCTAAGCGTTGGCCGTTCTTTTGCCTGTAAGTTACTATGGTTTGCACGGACTAAAACGGAACTTCGGCTCCGCAATTCACGTTCTTCGTTCAAGCGGGTAAGCTCGTCTTGAGACGCGGCGCGTGGTGTGCAAGCGCGCTCCTGCGTTTTATTTTTGGGGGTCTTCAGCAAATTCTAATGCGACACATCAAAGCACTTTTGTCAATGCTTTGCAGTTTTCTGATGTTGACAGGCACGGTGAACGCGCAGAACGCCATACGCGTCGAACCGGCGAAAGGCATGTTTGGCTGGTACCGGCAGCGGAGCGTGGCGCCCATTAACTTGACCAATTCATCCCGGCTGAATTCGCTGATCCATGCGGGCAACCTATATCTGTCCGCCCAGGACGTGATCGCCTTGACGTTGGAGAACAATCTCGACATCGAAATTCAGCGCTACGGACCGATTCTCACCAAAGAAGTGACTCGCCGCGCCCAAGGCGGCGGCGGGCTGCGAACCGTTGGCACGGGCTTGGCAGCCGGACCCACCAGCGTGAGCTTAACCGGCGTCAGTGTCAACGCGAGCGGCGGCGGCACCAGTGCCAGCGGCGTCACCTCGAGCGGCATCATTACTCAGCTTGGTCCGGCTATTCCCAATCTTGACCCCCAACTATCGTTCGTTAGCCAGTTCTCCCATTCCACCAGTCCGCAAAGTAATACCTTCCTGACCGGTACGACGTCACTCATCGTCAATTCCCGGTTCTATCAGGCGCAACTTTCCAAATACAATGACTTCGGCACCTATTTCCAGTTCACTGTTACCGACAGCCACTTAAAATACAACAGCCCTTTTTATACGTTGAACCCCTACAGCTCCGGCGATGCCGATTTTCAAATCACGCAGAATCTGTTAAATGGTTTTGGGCGCCCGGTTTTGGGCCGCAACATCAGGGTATCGAAGAACAACGAGAAAGTCTCCAACCTGCAATTCAAGCAACAGGTGATTACCACGGTTTCGGCGGTGCTGAATTTGTATTGGGATCTGGTGAGCTTTAACGCCGACTTGAAGGCGCGCAGAGACGAGCTAGCCACTGCCAAGGCGCTTTTTGAAGACAATCAGAAGCAAGTAAAGATCGGCACACTCGCGCCGATTGAAGTGACACGCGCCGAAGCGCAGGTTTATTCCAGCGAGCAGGATTTACTGATATCGCAAACCAATTTGCTGCAGCAGGAAACCGTGTTGAAAAACGCCATTAGCCGCAATGGCGTGGCCAGCCCTGAGTTGGCTGATGTTCATATTGTGCCGCTGGATACCATCCAGGTGCCGCCGCAAGATGATATTCCGCCCATTGATCAACTGGTTCAGGAAGCCCTGAGCAAGCGCATTGAAATCGCTCAGGACAAGATCAATATCGATAGCAATGAGATTAATCTAAAAGCGATTCGCAACGGTTTGCGGCCAAGCCTGCAACTCTTCGCCGAAGTCACGAATAACGGTTTGGCCGGCAGCGCCAACTACCTAACTCCGGGAGCGCTAGCGCCGAGCTTCTTGACTGGCGGTACAGGCACGGTGTTCGATCAAATCGCGCGTCGAGATTTTCCGAACTATTCCGCCGGCGTTTCGTTCAACATCCCGCTACGAAACCGCGCCGCCCAATCGGACTACGTGACCTCGGCGCTCGAACAACGGCAAGCTGAATTATCGCTCCAGAAGGCCGTGAATCAAGTGCGCGTAGACGTGCAGAACGCTTTGATTGGTTTGCGCCAGGCGCGGGTACGATTTGATTCCGCGGTAAAGGCGCGCATCCTGCAACAGCAAACCCTCGATGCCGACCGCAAGAAATATACGCTGGGTGCCTCGACAGTGTTTCAAGTGGTGCAAGACCAGCAGAATTTGGCTTCGGCACAAAGCACGGAAGAGCAGTCGCTGGCCAATTACAGCCACGCCCGCGTTTCGTTCGATCAAGCGTTGGGCACCACGCTGGAGGTAAATCGTATTTCGCTGGATGAGGCTCTATCCGGCAGAGTATTGCAGCCGTCAGCGCTGCCTGCGACGTTGCCGCCCGCGGCACAGGAGCAGAAATAATGAAAAGCTTTAAGCCATGGATTGCCAGCGGACTTTGCGCTCTGACAGCGGGGCCGATGGCGTGGGGCCAACAGTCAATCAGCCCTGTTCTGCCGCGCGGTGGTCTCTTCGGTTCCTATTCGGCACCGGCCATCCCGCCGTCCCGGCTAGCTAATAGCGGCCGCCTGAGCCGCTTGATTCAGGGGGGCAAGCTCTATTTGACGGCGCAGGACGCCATTGCGCTGGCAATCGAAAACAACATCGACATTGAGAGCGATCGTTACAACGCCTTGATTGATACTTGGAACTACACGCGCCAGCAGGCTGGCGGTCCTTTGCCGGGCGTGCCCAGCGGATCATCGCAAGCGGGCAGCGTGCAAAGCGGTGAAGGGGTAGCCGGTAGCCAAGCGGCCGCCGGCGTTAGTAATGGAGGCGGCGGCAACGGCAGCAACGGAACCAATACCACGATTACCCAGATCGGCCCGGTAACCCCTACGCTCGATCCATCTTTTCAAAGCTCGGAGACGTTCTCGCACAAAACGAGCCCGCAAGCCAACGCTACGCAGAGCCAAGTCGATAGCCTGATTGACAACACGCGCAACTATACCGAAACCATTAATTCCGGCTTTATCTACGGCGGTAAAGCGAGCTTGTCATACCAAGACTCTTACTTGAATGAAAATGCGCCAACCGACTTACTCAATCCACAGAACGGTACTTCGCTTACCCTCAGCTTGCAACAGAATCTTCTTTACGGATTCGGCAAGGCGCTTAACGCGCGCAACATAACCATAGCCAAAGCGAACATTGGGATCAACGACTTCACATTCAAGACCCAAGTGATTGCGGTGGTCGTCACTGTCTTGAACAACTACTACTCGTTAGCGGCCGATTATCAGGACGTAAAAGCCAAAGGCCAAGCGCTGGCGGTGGCACAGCGCTTCTTTGAAGACAATAAAAAGCAGGTGCAAATTGGCACCATGGCGCCGCTCGATGTCACCACGGCCGAATCGCAAGTAGCTACTAGCGAGGAAAATCTGGTGGTTTCTGAAACAACGCTCCAACAGGAGCAGGTCACGCTGAAAAATCTGTTGAGCCGCAACGGCTTGGCCGATCCGCTGCTGGCCAACGTCGACATTATTCCCTTAGATCAAATTGAAGTACCCGATAAGGATACGCTGCCGCCGTTCAAAGAAGCGCTGGCCATCGCCATGACGAATCGCGCCGATCTTGAGGTAGACCGGCTCAACCTGATCAACACCAAGACCAATACACTCGGTACGAGTAATGGAGTGCTGCCGCAAGCCGTGGCGTTTGGAACACTCTCACAACAAGGCCTGTCGGGTTCCCCGCACACCGTGCTCGCCGGCGTACTTCCCCCAGGTGTTCCTGTTCCTTCCGGCTACGATGCGTGTCCGGCATCCTTTGGCCCCAACACTATCTGCCAGGCTCCCAATAAATACTTTAGCGGCGGCATCACCAACGCGCTGGGCCAGATGATTCGTCGCGATTTCCCGAGCGAAAGCGGCGGCGTCTTTTTTGGTCCCACGCTGCGCAACCGCCAAGCGCGGGCCGATCAAAGTATCGACCAGCTTTCCCTGCGCCAAACCGAACTCGAAAACGAGAGAACGATTAATCAGGTTGGCGTCGACGTTTCCAATCAATTGATTGGTCTGCAACAAGCGCGGATAAAATATCAAGCGGCCGTCAAAAATCGCGTCTTGGAAGAACAGCTGCTCGAAGCCGAGCAGAAGAAGTTTGCGCTGGGCGCGTCTACTACCTTCAATGTCGTGACGCAGCAGCGCGATTTGGCCAACGCGCAAGCCACCGAAGTGTCGACGTTAGCCGGCTACAGCCAAGCGCGCATCTCGCTGGATCAAACATTGGGCACCACGCTTAAGACGAATCACGTGCAAATTGAAGAAGCGCAGAGCGGGCAGGTAGCGCACCAGTCAGTGTTACCGGACAATCTTCCCAAGTAGGTAAAAAGTTCTTCAGTCTCAAGCGGCTAAGTTGCTGAAATCAATAGTCTGTCGTTTTGGCAAGGCAGATGCTTCGTTAGCGCTGACAAGGTAAAAAGGCAGCTCAAGGAATGATGGTTGTTCCGCTCGTATCCACGCTTCACCTTTCCAGCCAGTAAATTTCTCCACAAAAATCCACATATAACCCACCCGACCAATTTCCCTGAGCTGCTTTTAACGTCCGGTACTTTTGGCAATAGCAGCGGCGATTTGCGCGCCGTGAAAACGGCCATTTTCAATAAAAATTTCGTTGGTATGCGTTCCGGCTACGATCACCCCAGCCAAATAGACCCCGGGCCTTTCGCTCTCTAGGGTTTCCGGATCGGTAATGGGCTTGGAAGTTTTGGGGTCGAGGTGAATGCCGTGCGCCGCCATGAACTCGAAATCGGGGCGATAGCCGGTCATGGCAAAAACAAAATCGTTCTTCACCGTGACTTCGCCTTCTTTGGTTTGAATCACCACCTCGTGAGGGCGGATTTCTTTGACGGTGCTATGGAAATAAGCTTTCACATCGCCGCACTTGATGCGGTTTTCGATGTTGGGCTTGATCCAGTATTTGACGTTGTGATGAATGCCGGCGCCGCGGATGACCATGGTGACGCGCGCGCCTGTCCAGAAAAGCTCCAGCGCCGCGATAGCAGCTGAATTTTTGGCGCCCACAATCAGCACGTCATGGTTGTAGTAAGGATGGGCCTCGCGATAGTAGTGGATGACTTTTTCGAGATCTTCGCCGGGGACGTTGAGCTTGTTGGGAATATCGTAATAGCCGCTGGCTAGAATGATTTTTCGAGCGCGGTAGCAGGCTTTTTCAGTGCGCACGACGAAGTTGCCGTCCGAGCCTTCAAAGCCGAGAACGCGCTCATATTGGTGAATGTTGAGCTTATAATGGTCGGC
>Ga0182012_10005456_pt1 | contig 13162 bp, 11 predicted proteins | sample 612S2SmetaG_FD_120486 | JGI IMG/M metagenome (GOLD analysis project Ga0182012, IMG submission 120486) | Permafrost microbial communities from Stordalen Mire, Sweden - 612S2S metaG | ecosystem: Environmental > Terrestrial > Soil > Wetlands > Permafrost | place: Sweden: Stordalen | collected...
CCGGAATTCCACGTCGAGTATGCCTGTCACAGTCCGACTGAGCGGCGCTGGTTTCTCATGAGCGTCACCCGGCTGGAAAGCGAGACGATCGCGGTTGCCGTCAGTCACTTGAACATCACGCAGCGCAAGGAGGCGGAAATTGCTCAAGGCCGCGCGCGTGAGATGCTTCAGGGACTTTTCGATCTGGCGCCGGTGGGGATCAGCCTGACCGACCTCGATTCGCTGCAACCCGTGGACTTCAACGCGGCCAGCTGCGACATTGTCGGATATACGCGCGAGGAGCTGCTGGGGAAGAACGGCAAGCACCGTGTGCTCTATGAGTCGCCCGGTGCGCGTGATCGATACCAGCTTCAGGCCCGCGATACCGGTCGATGCGGACCCGTCGAGAGCGTGTTCATTCATAAGGACGGTAGTCGAATTGACGTACTGCTGAGCGGCACGCGGGTGGTGGGGCCCGATGGCAGGCCCTATCTCTGGTCGATCGAGCAGGACATCACGCGACGCAAGGCGATGGAGCGGGAATTGCGCGCGGCCGCGGAGCGGGATCGACTCACGGGTCTGCCCAACCGAACGGTATTGTTGCAGCGGTTGCAGCAGCTCTGTGATCGCACACGCGCCGACCCCTCTTTCTGCTTTGCGGTGCTATTTCTGGATTTCGACCGCTTCAAGCTGGTCAACGACACGCTCGGCCACGAGGCGGGCGACGAGTTACTGATCGCTTTGGGACAGCGCTTGAGCGATGAGCTGACGGTCTCGGGCGCGGGCAGCGACCCCGGCAGGTCGTTCGCCGCCCGCTTCGGCGGCGATGAGTTCGTCTATGTGGCCGCCGGCATCGATGGAGTCAAGGAAGCCCGGGTCATCGCCGATCGTCTGCAGTCGTCACTGTCCGTGCCTTACCGGCTCACCAGCCACGCCTTCGAGTCTTCCAGCAGCATTGGCATTGCGATGGGCGGCGCCCACACCGGAGGGCCGCACGAGCTGCTCCGCAATGCCGATACGGCCATGTACGAGGCAAAGCGTTCAGGGCGGGGTAACACGGTCTTTTTTGACGTGACGATGCACGATCGGCTCACCAGAGCTCTGCGCATCGAAGCGGGGCTGCGGCTGGCGCTCAAGCGTCAGGAGTTGACCGTGCTCTATCAGCCCATCGTCGACCTCGGCAGCGGCAGCATGGTCTCCGTCGAGGCGCTGTTGAGGTGGGACCATCCCGAATTGGGCAAACTGTCACCCGACGAATTCATTCCGATTGCGGAAGAGACCGGCCTGATCGTTCCGATCGGCGAATGGGTGTTGCGGCAATCGTGCCTGCAATGGGCGCGCTGGCAGCGCGAGGACGCGAGCATCGCGCCGGCCAGCGTGAGCGTCAACCTCTCGAGACGACAAATGGTTTTGGGCAACCAGCTGCTGTTGGCCGTACGTGATTCGTTGGAGCAGGCCGCCATGCCCAGCGCCGCCCTGCAGCTCGAGCTCACCGAGCGCGAAGTGATGAGAGACCCCGCTGGCGCACGCGAACTGCTGCTGGGCTTGAGTGCCATAGGAGTGCGTCTCGCAATGGACGATTTTGGCACGGGGGCCTCGTCATTGGGTTGCCTGCGGGACTACCCGTTTCACACGATCAAGATCGACAAGTCGTTCATCACGGATCTCTCCCGGGACCCTCATGTGCTGGCAGTGGCGCACGCCACCGTCAGCGTGATCGAGAACCTCGGTATGGCCAGCGTCGCCGAGGGTGTCGAGGGCCCCCAGCAGGTGGCAATGCTGCAGGCCATGGGCTGCCGCTACGGACAAGGTTACCTTTTCGGGCGACCGGTGACGGCGGACCGGTTATTGATCGCGATGACATCCAAACTCACGTAGCGCTGCATGCTCCGCCGTAGCGCTCTCTGCCGTCGTGCCGCCGCGCCGCTGCCACACTGCGCCACAATTGTTCCACGGCCTCGCCACAAAGGATTGCGAGACTCTTCCTGACGAGCCAGTCCGGCTCGGTAACGGGAGTGGCGAAAATGTCAGCTGGCCTGGATGCCTTGCTCGAGTTCGTGCGACGCGGGATCATCCAACCCCTGGTCGGGCTCGCGGGTTTGGTGCTCGTAGCCCTGCGGTCCCTTGCTTCGGGCCTCTGGCGTTTTCGTTGGCGCCTCGTGATCGCCGCCGTCCTGCTCTTGATCCTCCACGGTCTGTACACCCATCCGCCATTCGAATCGGTGCGCCGCGGCGAGGTGCTGGCGCGTACCGATGCGCTCGATGGATCGGTGACCGTGTACAGCTCAGGCACTGTGCTCGTCATACCGGGTATTCATCAGGTGCGACACTACTCGATTCGCGATCAGGTATACCGGCCGACCGAAGCCGAGAGCGCGACCGGCCCGGCTCCCTTCCAGTCGATCGAGGGCCTGTCGATCGGCGTCGATCTCGCGGTTCGTTGGACCGTGGACCGTACGCGGCTTGCTCAGATGTCCAGGGAGTTTCCCGACGACATCAGCGCCGATCTCGTCGCGCCCGCCGTGCTGGGAATCGCCTATCCGACCTTCGCGCGATACTCCGTACGGGAAATCTTTTCGCAACGGCGGACGGAGATCCAACGTCAGCTTCTCGCGGAACTCAATCCGAAGTTCACGGCCATGGGCCTCGTGTTGCGCGAGGTCGATATGGGAAAGGTCGATCTGCCTCCCGACTATCGAGCCGGAATGGAAAAACTCCTTTCCGAGGAACTCGAGACGGAAAAGGTTCATTACACGCTGCAGCTCAAGGAGGCCCAGGTCAAACAGCAGCAGCTCGAGGCCGAGGCCGACAAGGTGCGCCGTCAAACGGCTGCGGAAGCCGCCGGCCAGGAGCAAGTCATCGCGGCCCGAGCGCAGGAGGAGACCATGAAGCATATCCTGCCTTTCAAGCAGAAGCAGATCGAGCAACGGCAGCTCGAGGCGGAAGCCGAAAAAGTCTCCCGCATTCGCACGGCGGAGGGCGCTGCGGAGGCGCGCCGTATCGAAGCCAAGGGCGAAGCCGATTCGCGGCAAAAGCTTGCCGATGCGGAGGCCTATCGTCTCGATCTCGTGGGCAAGGCGAGTGCCGGCCAGATGGAGCGCGAGGGGGCACTCGTGTCCCGATATCCGCTGCTGATCCAAAAGACCCTGGCGGACAAGCTATCCGATAAGGTTCAGGTCATCATCGCGCCGCTACCTGCGGCGGGTAAATTCATCGGCTCAAGCCTGCTCGGCGACCAGACCCCGCCAAACCCCGTGGACAACACCTCCGCCGTGACCCTCCAGGCGGGAGATTCCCGGTGATCCTCGCCCTCACGGCGACCTTCGCCATCGTGGTTCAGGACCACGCCGCACTGCGCTCGGAGCCTCGATCCAACGCCATGGAGATCGCGCGGCTATGGCAGGGTGACGTGCTCGAGATCCGTGGGGAACATGCCGGATACCTGAAAGTCTACGACTATCATGGCGAGCGGGGCGGATACTTGCGGGAGGACGCGGCGCGGGCGGTCGAACTTTCCGAGACCGCCGCCCCCGGGCTTCTCGCCGTGCTGCGCTTCCTGCGCGATAGCCCGGGTTCCGAGGCCCTCGGCATCAGTTACGGCGCGGCGTACCTCAAGGCTGTGCCGCCGCAAGCCATCACCGCCGAGCCCTTCGACGCCATAGGCCAAATGGCGGAGCGGCTCGCCGATCAGGCCTCGGGCGGCACGAACCATCTCGCCGATTTCGCGCCGCATCTGGAGGTTGCAGAGCAGTTCGGCGTTCACATGCGCAATTTCGAGCGCAACGGTCGCATGCGACTCTGCTACGACGGTGAGTTGTTCCACCGCGTTATGGGACTGGCGGGGGCGCGTTCGGAGGAGCGTGCGCGCGCAGTCCTCGGCCTTACGCGCCCCGATTGCATCGATCCGGATCTGGGCCCGGTCGCGCGCGCAGCCGTCGACGCTGAGCGCTCCGAGCTGCTGGACGAGGTCGAAGATGGCGATGTGAACGCGATCACCCGGAGCCGCCTGCATGCGCGGCGCGCCGGAGTGTGGGCGTCGCTTGCCTACGCCCGCGACCGCCGCGGCGAGCCCGCCGGGCCTGCGGCGCAGCGTGCATTCGCCGAGCTTCTTGCCGTGCGGCCGGAGGATCTGGGTGAGGACCGGCGGCCGGAGTACGTGGACGCCGTGCTGCGAGTCAGCGCCATCCGCTGGGCCGGGGCGTCGATGGCGCCGCAGGCGGGACCCCTCGTTCTCTCGGCGGCGCCCGGAGATCCGGGCCAGACGTGTATTGCCCTGGAAGATGCACATCCTCCGCGCGCTGCCACGATCATCCGGCGCTGCACTTTCGGGATCGTGAGGATGGCTTCGATCCAGGCCATCCCTCAGGGTCCCGCGCTCGTGCTTGCGGTACAACCGCTCGAGGGCTGGCGCGAGCTCTGGGTGTTTCACGAAAAGGCGGGAAGCTGGACCATCGATGTGCTCCCGCCGGGGCTCGACAGCCCCGACGAGGGCTACGTGGATTTTGCGGGCTACGTGCCGGGCACCCGGCGCCTGCTCATCGCGCGAGAAGTGAAGGATGGCGGGCGATTCCGCCGGAGCTTCGAGGAGTTGCGGCTCGATGATCTCGCCTTGGTGCGGCAGGCGAGCAGGCCCGAGTTCTTGCGGGATTTCGGCCGATGGCAGGACGTTGCCTGGCGACGGGACACGCTGGCGTTGCATTGACGCGCAACCCGCTCGAATTCAGAACGAAGTAAACTGGAACGAGGAGAATACCCGGAGATACGTTGATGAGCTCACGCAGGCGTTTCTTGACCAGCGCATCCCTCGGCGTCGTCGGCGCCTCGCTGGGCTCGTACGAAGTCGTCCCCGCACAGAGTGCTGCGCCCCCGGGCGCGCCCTCCGCATTCGCCACCTCGTTGCCGACCGGGCCGGAAGTCACCGCGGCCACTTTCGTGGAGGCTGAAAAACTGATGCAGGTCGAGCTGACCGGTGAACAATGTCATGCGGCCGCCGGCAGTTGGCGGGAGGCGATGGCACCCCTTTACGAGCGGCGCACCGGGCCCAGGAAGGTGCGACTGGAAGCGACGCTCGCGCCGGCATCTCGATGGGAGCCCGATCAGTTCGGACAAAAGACGGATTCAGGTGGGGATCGGTTCGTTCGCAGCAAGCCCGGGCCGCGGCGTCTGCCGGCCGGCGATCCGGACATTGCCTTTGCGCCGGTGACGCAACTTTCCCACTGGATCGAGACGCGGCAACTGTCTTCCGAAAGGCTCACGCAGATCTACCTCGAGCGGTTGGAGCGTTTCGACTCGAAGCTGAGGTGTGTCATCACGCCCACCCGCGAGTTGGCCCTCGAACAGGCCAAACGCGCCGATGCGGAGATTGCGGCGGGAAAGTACAGGGGACCGTTGCATGGCATTCCTTGGGGCGCCAAGGACCTTCTCGACACGGCGGGCATCGCGACCACGTATGGTGCAGAACCATTCAGGGATCGCATTCCTGCGGCGGATGCCACGGTGGTTCGGCGGCTTCACCAGGCGGGCGCGGTGCTGGTCGCCAAGCTGAGCCTGGGAGCCCTGGCACTCAACGACATCTGGTTCGGAGGTCAGACGATGAATCCGTGGCTCCTCGAGGAGGGGTCCTCCGGATCCAGTGCCGGGCCGGGCGCAGCCACCGCCGCGGGTCTGGTGGGTTTTTCTGTGGGAAGCGAGACGGGCGGCAGCATCGTGGCCCCAAGCATGCGTTGCGGTGTGACGGGATTGCGTCCCACCTATGGTCGCGTGCCGCGCACGGGGGCGATGACACTTTGCTGGTCGCTCGACAAACTCGGCCCGATGGCGCGCAGCGTCGAGGATACGCTGCTGGTGCTGCGGGCCGTTTCGGGGCCGGACAACCTGGATGTGGCTTGCGTTCCGAGCACTCTGAATTTCGACGCGGCCGCGCCGGTAACAGGCTTGCGGGTGGGCTATTTTCCGCAGTGGATGAAAGAAGCCACCGACGTGGACCGTGCCGCGCTCGAGGCGGTCCGGAAAATCGGTGCGAGGGCGGTCGAGGTCTCGATCCCGGACTGGCCTTATGATTCCCTGAACGTGATTCTTTTTGCGGAGGCGGCTGCCGCATTCGAAGAGCTGACGCTCAGCGGAGGCCTGGATCGGCTGAAGATGCAGGTTCCCGATGCGTGGCCCAATATCTTTCGGCAATCCAGATTTCTTTCGGCGGTGGATTTTGTGCAAGCCGATCGATTGCGCCGCAAAGTGGCGATTGAAATGGCCCGGGTCTTCTCGCAGGTGGATCTGCTGCTGGTCCCTTCATTGCAAGACGAAATCTTGGTCATCACGAACGCCACGGGCCATCCTTCGCTGACCCTGCGCGCCGGATTCGTCGAAGTCTCCGAGGCGCGCAGCGATTGGGCGCCGGATGCCGCGAATCCGCTGCCGAAATTCAACCCGCCCCGACGCGTGCCCCATGGCGTTACCTTGATCGGGCGTCTGTTCGATGAGGGGACCATCGGGCGCGTTGGTGTCGCTCTCGAACGCGAGTTCGGCGTGGCGGCGCAGAGACCGCCCGGGTTCGAAGGCTAGGAGTCGCATGGCGCTGAATTCCACCATCTATGCCTTTTCGGTGTGCCTCGCGGACGCCGACCGCGGCGTGTACGAGACGTTGTCGCTGCGGGTCGCGCAGCACCCGTCGGAGACTGCGGAGCACCTGATCGCTCGGCTGCTGGCCTATTGCCTGGAGTACGTGGAGGGGATTACCTTCTCGAAGGGTTTGTCCGATCCGGACGAGCCCGCCATGGGCGTGCGTGATTTGACCGGTGTGCTCAAATCATGGATCGACATCGGTTTGCCGGAGGCCGCGCGGCTGCACAAGGCGAGCAAGGCGGCGCGGCGGGTCGCAGTCTACGCACACCGGGACGTGGTGCCGTGGTTGTCCCGTCTGGAAGGCGAGCGAATCCATCGGGCAGAGGAGGTGGAACTCTACGTGATGGACCGTGACCTGGTAGCTCAATTGGTCGCTCGGCTCGAGCGGCGGATGACATTCGATTTGTCGGTCTCCGAACGCACATTGTACGTAACGTTGGGTGAGGAGACGTTTTCCGGCACAGTCGAAGCGCGACGGATTGCGGGATGATTCCGCAGAACCGAAGCGCGGAGCGGCGGGGCGGACTATGGCGGGCAGGTGCCTCTGCCCAGCAACGCGGTCATTGCGGCACAGGCATCGACCGCGCCGGCCGCAGCGGCCGCCCCGTCGGGGAAACCCTTTCCGGGACGCGTACTGGTGCTCTGCAGAAGCCTGTAGGCCGCGTCGGCCGTCAACGCATGGCGGGCGGCCAGTAACAAGGCGACTACGCCGCTCACTTCAGCGGTTGCGATCGAATCGCCGGTGGCAAAATCATAACGACCTCCGGGCATCAGGGTCAGGATCTCGCGACCGGGTGCAGACAGAGCCGTATCCAATCGGGATGGGGTCTCGGTGCTTTCGACCTCGATCACGCCCGGCTGATGCAGCAGCCCGCGTCCTTCCGCCACGGAGGAGACGGCCCCCACGAACACCACACCGCGCCGGAGCCCCTCGTGGATGAGATCGCGCAGCAACGGGTCATCCGGGCCGGTAAGACTCAGATTGATGATCTGCACGTGAGCGTCCAATGCGGCAACCAATGCCCGGGCGAGGGTAAAGGAATTGCAGCTGGCTGCATCGGCGTCGTCGCGCAGCTGCCAGCATGCTTTGAACACGAAAAGGCGAACGCCGGGCGCGATACCCACGATGCCCTCGTGATTGTTGGCGACCGCCGCTATGGTCCCGGCCATTTCCGTACCGTGTCGATCACGACGGAAGCGCTCGGCATCGGCATCGACGAAGTTGTCAGCCGCCGCGATTCTGCCGCGTAAGTCCGGGTGCTCGATGTCGGCTCCGGTGTCCACGATGGCCACCTTCACTCCGCTGCCGGTCGACCATGGATGCGTCTCGAGCACGTTCATTTGCCGAAGCCCGCGTTGCAGCTCGACGTAAGGGTCGTTGTATTCGCTGCTGCGGGTGGAAAAGTTTTGCAGGGGTTGCGCGAGTCTGACGCGGGGATCGGCCGAGATCGTTGCGAGCAGCGCGGCCCGGTCGGCGCCCTCGGGTATTTGGAGCACGGCGCAGTGCATGTGGAGCGGTTCGATCGGCCAGTCGCTGATCTCACGGAGCCGGTAGTCTTTTGCCAGCGAATGCATGAGCGCCTGCGCGCGCGACGTGGCACCGTACGGCGCGATGCTGTCGTACCCGTGCGGCGTGCTTCCGGCACGGGCCAGAAACGCGGTTGGGTCGTTATCGACCGCGGCAATGATGTAGCGGTCGCCGGATTGACCGGCGACCGTGCCAAGGGCGTGCGATTCGATTCGGGGCGACGCGGTGCTGCACGCACTCAGCATCGAGAGCGCAAGACCGATCGCCGCCCATGGCTTCATGGAGATTTGCTGTCCGCGCGGCTTTCGCCGATTCTCGTGCTTTCCGCGAAACGAACCGCCGAATGGCGTCGAAGCAGGGTCAGCGAAGAACTCACCGGACGATCCGTGTTGGCCGCGAGGGAATACACCCCGGCCTCGGTTGGCCCGGAGACGATCCTGAGCTGCGCTTCGTCCAAGATCGCCTGCAACTCGACCAGAGTGACGGTCGGTGAGAACACCGCGCGAATGACCTCATTCGGCGGGCGCGGTGCGGATGTGGTCACGGTCTGATAAGGGGACGGAAGCCCCCAACCGCGAAGCCGATACCACTTGTCGGTCGATACCAGGCTGGCTGCGAGGATCGCCACGGCGATCGAGGCCGCGATCAGGTACCGACGCGGCATTCGTCGACGGACCCTCGGCTCCCCGGGCGTCTTGGGTGCGGTGTCGGGCGCGCTTTCACCTTGCTCGATCCTAGCCTGCAGGCGTTTGAAGGAGGCGGCCGGCATGTATTCGATGCCGGAGTCCGCGGACATCGCCTCATACATCCTGCGCTCTTCCAGCATCTCACTGCGACAAGCGGCACAGGTCAGGAAATGCGCATCGAGCTTCTGGCGATCGAGCGCGCCGATCGTGCCGTTGACGAACCAAGGGATCAGTTCGGAGATCTCCTGATGTTCCGCCGTCCAGGTGCCGTCGAGGTGCTTCATTTGTCTTCCGTCGCGAGTTCGTGCGCGGTGCCGTCGAGCGCCGGCAGATGCCGGCGGAGTTTTCGCCGGGCATGATGCATGCGGGCTTTGACGGTGCCGACCGGCGTATCGGTGATCGCCGCGATTTCCTCCAGCGAATGACCCATGTGGTAGGCCAGCTCCAAGGTCAGGCGTTGATCAGGAGGAAGGCGATTCAAGCCATGGGCCAGCCAATCCTGCACTTCGGTTTCCGCTCCCGGATCGATGGCCGGCTCGGGATGATCGTCCAGGCTCGATGCGGCCGTGTGGTGTCGTTGACGTCGCAGGGATTTCAAGGCGGTGCGATAGGCAATGCCAAAGATCCAGGTCGAGACACGCGAGGCGTTTCGAAATCCCCCGGCGCTTTGCCACACGGTCATGAAGGTATCGTTGATGATCTCCTCGACATTTTCATATCGCGGGGTAAACCTGAATAGGAAGCGCGCGAGGCGGCGGTGATAAGCGAGATATAGCTCCTCGAAGGCCACGCGGCTGCCCGCTGCGATGGCGATCACGCGATCGACATCGCTTTCCTTCGGGCTCTTGGCCGACGCGGACATCATCCGGCTTGCTCCGCTTTAGCAGCTCTCTGGATCATGCTCCGTATGTACCTGAGGCGGACAAAAAAGTTGCATGCGCCGGCCGCGCCTAGAAGCGCCAAAACACCGTCCCTGACCATCGTCCGCCGACGGCGGCGTTATAAAACAACGAGTTAGCAGCCCCTGTTGCCCCTACGTATGACAGCCCGAGGGATACTGGAGCCCAATCATAGGCAATTCCGGCGCTCCAATAGGCGTAGCCCGCGCTCTGCGCCCCGTTCGATTCGTAATACCCGATGCCCGCCGTAGCCGACAGCTTTCCGATGAGCGGCCGTTGCAGGTTCAGCTCCGCCGATTCGGCCGTCACATGAGCGACGCCTGCCTCGTAAGAATAGCGCCGCACGTCCGGATAAAAGGAGAGGGCGAGCTGCATCCACTGCTGATAGGAGATCTGCAGATCGATTTCATCGTAGTTGTACAGCGAGCCGGCCTGATTCCACGGGTAGCTGTAATTGGCCGCGAGAATCTTCCCCTGCCAATCCTTGCCGTCCGACCAGATGTAGCCCAGGAAGGCGCTGAGCTCCGCGTCGCGCCGGGCGCGGGGATCGATCTGCGTGCTGGAAGCAAAAACTCCCGCGACGAACCCGGCGGGATCCAGATAGTGAAGTTCGAGTTGCAGGGCGGGATGATCGTCGCTGCGGGAAACTCCGCGTACCAAATAGTCGCTGGTCAGATCGATCGAGCCGCCCCATGGGTCCGCCGCTTCGCAAGGCGGTGCCGCACTCAACAGGACCAACGACATGGCGAGGAGAGCCGCGACTGAACGCTCAGCATCGTCGCGATCGGATCCTTCCTCGCACATCGCTGACACAAACTCCGTGGTTCGGGGCCCTTAAAAAGCCGCGGTAGGATCGCACCGATACCGGCAAGATGCCAGCAGAATCAGCATGGAACGGCTCTCTCGGCGCGATAGAGGATCTCTATCGAGAATGCAGCGGACTGCATTCGTTGCGCACCTGTGGGGACATCGATTTCATCTCCCGGGTAACTTTTTCTCGGCGTCCCGGTACCCACGCGAGTGGTTAATTCGCACCCAAGTATGGAGGATCAATGAAATCGAATCACTTGCAGACGGGCCGTGTGGTCATTGCGGCGGCTGTCACCGCGCTCGGAAGTTTGACCATCGCAGCTTGCGGCGGAGATGGAGGAAGCGGCGGCATGAGCCCGTCAAGCACTGCGGGAGGTCAGCAAACATCTACGGTATTCACCGACAACGCGTTGGTTGCGGATAAGTCGGAAGTCGTTGCATCGGCGAAAACCGTGGATGCCAATTTGCAAAATCCCTGGGGCATCGCGGTTGCCACCGGATTGCCGTTTTGGATCGCGGACAACAACAGCAATCTCGCGACTCTGTATAGCGGCGCAGGCGACGTGGAGACGCAGGAAGTGACCGGCTCCCCGACCACGGGCATCGCCATTCCAGCCTCGGCGGCGGCCGTCCAGGCCAACCCAACAGGCCAGGTATACAACGGCAGCGGCAGCTTCCTCATTGCGACGAGCAAAGGTCAAGAATCCGCCTTGTTCCTGTTCGACGGCGAGGGCGGCACGATCGCCGGATGGGCAATGGACAGCGGCTCGACGGCGGTCACCGCCTACGACGACGGAATTGCGAACGGCGCCAATCACGCGGTCTATAAAGGTCTCGCGCTGGGCACTGTCAATGGCTCGACGTTTCTTTATGCGACCGATCTGCACAACAACAAAGTGGACGTGTTCGATACGAACTTTGCCAAGCCGGCCGATATGCAGGGGAAATTCGTGGACGCCACGATTCCCCAGGGATTCGTTCCCTTCGGCATATCGGCCATCAATAACCAGCTCTACGTGACCTACGCAAAGCAGGACTCCGCCAAACATGATGAGGTGGCGGGAGCCGGTCTGGGGTATGTCGACGTGTTCGATCTCTCCGGCAATCTCGTGAGTCGCTTCGCCTCGACTGGCGCGCTCAATGCGCCCTGGGGGATCGCCATCGCGCCCAGCGGATGGGGCTCGCTCGCGGGAGACGTGCTGGTCGGCAACTTCGGAGACGGGAAGATCAATATCTTCAAGCCCAACGGAACGCAATTGGCGACCTCGGTGGGGCCGCTCAAGGAGAGCAATGGGCAGCCCTTCGCCTTTCCGGGATTGTGGTCATTGGTGTTCGGCAACGGGGATGCAGACAAGCCGATGACGAATCTTTTCTACACGGCGGGGTTCGCCACTCAAACGGACGGGGTATTCGGGGCGATCACCCCGTCGACCAGCACGGCGGCGACCGGCGGAGGGGGGTACTGAGCCTGCGATAACGTCACCGATGCAACATCCGCGTGCGTCGCGGGTGTTGCATCGGGGTGATTGGGGGCATCCGCGGTGCGGCCGCCCGCCATCCGTTTAATCAGGAGAAACTCAAATGACGCGAACGACCCCGAAGATCTATTTGTTCGAACGGATATTCGTATCCCTTGCGATCTGCGGCCCAATCCTCATGGTCATCGTCGCGGGGTTGCTGCCGGTGGGCAGCCGCGGGCCGATGATAGTGGCCGGGCACGAGTTCCTGGTGGCGATATTGGGACTCGCGTTGGTGTCGCGGGCCGCGTACGAAATCGGCTTTGTCCAATGTGCACGCGCGACTGCAGCGGCCGGTGAGGGCGTGCGACGGCGCTCGGATGGACTGCTATGATTGAGCATCGTTGGGCTTGGATCCATGAATGAAGGCGCGAAAGAAAAAGGGCGGGCGGAGCGGTGCGCCCAAGAGGAGGGCGGCCGCGACGCCCGGCGTTGGAAGACCCCGAGATGAGCGCATCGATATCGAGGTCGTCGCGGCGGTGCTCAGCACTTTACAGTGGGGTGGATACGGTGCGGTAACGATGGAGGGAGTCGCGCGCAAGGTGAATCGAGCGCGCACCAGCATCTATCGCCGCTGGCCCACCAAGAGGCATTTGGTCGCGTACGCGGTGGTGAGCGAGATGGGCGGGAATCCGGCCGCCGACACAGGAACGTTGCGCAAGGATTTGGAGGCGGCCGTCGAGACGTTGCTCAAGGCCTTCGGTGGGCCTTTGGGCCAAGCCCTCCCGGGGCTGGTGGCGGACATGGCGCGAGATGAGGAGTTGGCTCAAACGATCCGATCGCAAGTTCTTGCCACCAGGCGGGATTCGATGCGGGTGGCGTTTGAAAGAGCGAGGGCACGAGGAGAAATTCGCTCTGATCTGGACATCGAGATGGTCCTTGATATGTTGACCGGACCGTTCTACTACAGGATTCTCTTTCGGCACGCCCCAATCACCCGTCGGAGCACCCGGACTGCCGTCGAATATGTGCTGCGGGTGGCCGCGGCTCATTGACGCCCTAACTTGCCGAAGCAGCCTGAGGCAGGTTCAATTTTAATGCCGCCGCCGCGGATTCGAGCTTGTTTCGCGCATCTTTGGCTGCCGTTACAGCGTCTGCGGCGTTGCCCGATTTGAAAACGGA
>Ga0182012_10005460_pt1 | contig 13156 bp, 12 predicted proteins | sample 612S2SmetaG_FD_120486 | JGI IMG/M metagenome (GOLD analysis project Ga0182012, IMG submission 120486) | Permafrost microbial communities from Stordalen Mire, Sweden - 612S2S metaG | ecosystem: Environmental > Terrestrial > Soil > Wetlands > Permafrost | place: Sweden: Stordalen | collected...
GAGTGGGTTTCTACGTCTTCGATGGATTTGAAGGCGAGGTGCAGCATGCGGCGTTCGCGGGAGTTGGTGGGGGGGAGGCTGACGGGGGTGCCGGTTTGGCGGACTTTTTCTGCGGCCGTCCTGGCGGAGAGCTCGATCTCCTGCTGGCGGAGGGCTTTGAAGTTGAGGGCATCGAAGCTGACCAGGTCGTGTTCGCGGACGTCCAGGCGGAGGATCTGAATGCCGATGTGCTCGAGGGCGCGGAGGAGTTCGCCGCCGCGCGCAGTGAGCATGGGTGCGTCCTGGCCGAGGAGTTCGACGTTGAGGATTTCCTGGCCGGCGGATTCGGAGTCGGCTGGGGCGGCACTGGCGCTGATGCGGTATTTGAGGCGCAGGCCTCCGAGGCGGATGACGGAGTTGAGGAAATCTGCAACTTGACGGGCGGCCTGCTGTAGGTTATCGATTGGCATGACGATTCAGTATTGCAAATTGGACTGGCAATAGGGAACGTTACCTGGGGCTCGTCCGGCGTTTCTTCGCGAAAAGGGGATTAAAAGCTGGGCTGGCCGGGGAGTTCGCGGGCGGATTGGAATCGGCGGACGGCGACAGGGACGCCGAACGCCAGGGTGAGGACGAGGCCGGTGGAAACGAGGTCGCGACCGTAGAACGGGAGCCCGGCGGCGAAGCAGGTGAGCAGGCCGGCGGCGGTGGGGGCGTACATGCCTCCGGGATGGCTGGCGGTGACCCAGACGGCGTAGTTGGAGACGAGGAAGAAGGACGTGGGTCCAAGGAGCGCGGCGGAGGCTACGCGCGGGACGGAGACTTCGCGGCTGAGGAGGATGCGGCCGAGGACGATGGCGGCCAGATACCAGCCCCAGGTGATGAGGTAGTCCTGCCAGTGGAACTCGTAGGCGTAGACGCGGGTGGTGAGGTAGTAGTCGACGGCGGCGAGGACGGCTACGGGGAGGAGCATTTCCCGCCAGTTGCGGCGCGCGCCGAAATAGAGCAGCGAGCCACCGACGGCTGTAAATCCGAACCAGCCGGAGTGGGGGATGACGCGGCTCAGAAGAGCGGCTAGCAGCAGGAGATACGCGGGCATGAAGACCTCAGTGGCGCGGGATTCCCCGAAATATGACGGACGGGGCGAAATTTATGGACTTAGTTCATTCTGGGGTTCGCGGGGCGCGGGGTCAACTCGTATTTGTTTATGAGACAAACAAATGTACTGACGACACCAATTTGGCGGTCTTTGCGAGTTTCAATTATTCGACCAGTTTGGCGATTTCGCTCATTTCGAATTGGATGCCGTGCTCTGGAAGCGAGAAGGACTCACGATCCACGAGACGGCCGTCTTCATAGCGTTGCCAGACCGGATCGGCAGGGTCGAGGAGCCAGATTTGCGGGATGCGCATTCGCTCGTAAAGGTCCAGCTTGATCATCATGTCGCGAACCTTATTTTCGGGGCTCCAGACTTCAAAGACGGCCAGAGGCGGATGCGTGGCGGTCCTCGACCTGGGTAGCGCGGCATCGAGGATGGAGACGTCCGGGACGAGATAGTTCTCAGGCGTTACCTGAACGCGAAGCGCTGGGCGGATGCGGATGTTCCATTGGTCGCGATGGTCGCGGAACCAGGCGCAGATGGCAAGTTGCCAGGAGGAGTGATCGTCTTCGCCCATGGGTCTTTCCTTGATTTCTCCGTGAATGAACTCAGCATCGGGTTGGAAATCGGTGTGGAGGTAGATTTCGAGCGCAGATTGGATTGCAGTCGCCATGGAACCCTCCTGGATTTCCTAATCTTACGCCTATCTTTGTTCTTTTCCGTCGAGGAACTGGCCGGCTTCTTCGTGGCCGTCGAGGATGTAGACCCAGCCGGAGAGACGGGATTGGGTCAGTGTGGGGCCGAGCCGCTGGTTGGAGGCGCCGGCCATGCTGGTGTCTAGGAAGTCGTAGGCAAAGCGCAGGTCGCTGAACTCGACTGTGGACCATTTGCGTGCCGGTGGAAAGCTGGGCGCAGGCTGACCGGGTATGGTTTGCTGGCCCAGGTCGCGGACGACTGGCCATTGCGCCCAATCCAGGTAGACGCGGCCGAGTTGGGTGCGTTTGGCGGCTTCGAGGGATGGGGTGTCGGCTGGTTTGAAGAGGGAGTCGGTGCGGGGGTCGCTGGCGACGATGCCGGTGCGGGTATCGACCTCGGCGGTTTGCCAGGTGGTGGGGGTTTCGAGGATGGCGTGCCAGCGCCAGGGGTTGATGGGGTAGGGTTCGAGGGCAACGCGAATGGCCGGGGTGGGGGTGATGCTGGCGGCATCGGCGAGATTTTGGGCTTCGGCGTGCTCGGTCCAGCGCCAGCACCAGAAGACGACCATGCCGGTTAGGGCGAAGATGGCCCAGCCACGACCGCGGAACCTGGTGCGGCGCGCGCCGACTTCGCGGTCGGCGAGACCGAGGAGCCAGGGGAACACGAGGGCGCTGAGCAGGAGCGCCCAGAGGACGGGTTCGGCGATGAAGACAAAGCTGCCGGCGTACCAGCGGGGGTTGAAGGGGAAGAATGGGCGGAGGCCGTAGTTGTTGGTCCAGTCGAGGAGGAGATGGCTGAAGTGGGCGATGAGGGCGGCGAGCCAGACCCAGAGCCAGCGGATGGGCTGGGCATCACCTCTTCGGCGGACGAGGAAGCGGTCGATGATCCAGATGAAGCCGGTGACGATGGCGGCCATGAAGGGCGCGGCGAGGAAGGTGTGGGTGATGCCGCGATGATGCTGGAAGTTCACGACGGGGCCGGCGACGCCCCAAAGGATGTCGAGGTCGGGCGCTTCGGCGGCGAGCGTGGCGGCGAGCGTGGCGTAGGCGGTGCGGCGGTTGAAGCCGGCGCGGCCGATGCAGGCGCCGGTTAAGAAGTGGGTTACTGGCTCCATGGTGGGTTCATTCTAATGGAGTTGGCCCTTTGATCTTATTAAAACGACGGGCATTTGTGGTTGCCCACCCTTTTCGTAACGGCGGCGAAAAGGATGGGGCACCCGATTCCTCGTGGGTGGCCCGGCTAGAAGCGTTTGAAGGGAAGGAATTTGCCGCTCATTTCGATTTTTACGCGGTCGCCTTTGGGGTCGGGCTCACGGGCGATGGACATGTTGAAGTCGATGGCGCTCATGATGCCGTCGCCGAATTCTTCTTCGATGAGGGCTTTCCAGGTGGTGCCGTAGTTCTGGACGAGTTCGTAGAAGCGATAGATCAACGGATCAGTGGGAGGCATGACGGAGCTGGCGCCGCGATTGGGGGATTCGGTGAGAAGAATGGCGTCGGCGGGATCAAGTTCGAGGAGAGATGCGGCTTTGTCGGCTTCTTCCGCGGTGAGAGGGAATTGGCCGAGAAGCGCCGCGGTGTAGATGATGGGGGAACTGTCGCCGAGGGCTGAGGCGATGGTGGACCACTTGAGGCCGAGTTTGCGTTTGGAGGCCAGGATTTTTTCGTTGAGTTGTTCGCGGGCGGCCATGGTTGCTCCTTTGTACTATTCGATTCGAAATATAACAATGTGGAGGCGGGAACCGGGATGGAAAACTTCGCGTACTGAGACCCGGCTTGTGTTTCCTGGCAAAGTCTGTCAGCATCGGTGACAACCTTTCATGCGCAAATCCAGAGAAGTTCCGCTTACACTCCTCGCTGCTGCGGCGATGGCCTCGATCGGCTGCCATAACGGTCCGCGCCATTGCGTAGACGCGCAGAATCATCTGATGCCGGACTCGTATTGTGAAGAACACCATGGCGGCGGATATTACTACGTCTATGGCGGATCGAGCGGCGGGCATATTGGCGACTCGGTGGTGGGAGCGAGCAGCTCCAGCTTTGGCGGCTTTGGCCACGGTGGCGGCGGCGAAGGCGGCGAGTGATGCGGCGGCATGCGATAACTCCGAGAAGTAACTGGAAAGATAGCGTGGAGCGGGTCGGGCTGACTTACCATACGTTGGACGATGGCAGCCCCTATTGGGATGAGTCGGCGTACTGGGAGTTTTCCGCGGCCGAGATTGACCGGCTGGAGGCGGCTACGACGGAGATTCAGCGGATCGCGCTGGAGGCTGGGGATGCGATTCTGAGCCGCGGCTGGCTGGAGCGGATGCATATCCCGGCGAAGGCTGCGTCGTTCATTCGCGAGACCTGGCAGAGCGAACCGCCGGCGCTGTATGGGCGGCTGGATCTGGCTTACGACGGGCGCACTATCAAGCTGCTCGAATACAACGCCGACACGCCGACTTGTCTCGTTGAGGCCGCGGTGGCGCAGTGGTATTGGTTGCAGGATTGTTTTCCCAAGGCGGACCAGTTCAATTCGCTGCATGAGAAGTTAGTGGCTAAGTGGAAGGACTTGGTGCCGTATGTTTCTCAGCCGGTGTGGTTCACGCACGATGGCGCGGAAGAAGACGGGATGACCATCGCTTATTTGCAGGATACTGCTCATCAGGCGGGACTGAAGACTTCCGCGCTGGCGATGAGGCAGGTGGGGTGGAACTCGGCGCAGCAGCGATTTGTGAATCCGATGGGGCAGACGATCGAGACGATTTTCAAGCTGTATCCGTGGGAGTGGATGCTGGGGGATGCGTTTGGGGATAACGCGCTGGCTACGTTGAACGCGGCGTCGCAGAAGCCGGTGCGGGGCAAGGTGCAGTGGCTGGAGCCTATCTGGAAGATGATGTGGTCGAACAAGGCGTTGCTGGCGATTCTGTGGGAGTTATATCCGAATCACGAGTTATTGCTGCCGGCGTATCTGGATGGTCCGCATACGATGCAGAATTATGTGCGCAAGCCGCTTGTTGGACGCGAGGGTGCTGGGGTGCAGTTGTTTCGCAACTGGGCTGAGGACGGAGGCGCTGCCCCGCCGAACAAGTGGGATGTAAAAGCAGCCGATGGCGGATTTGTGTACCAGGGGCTGGCGCGGATGGCCGAGGCGGATGGAAAGGCGGCGGTGTTTGGGAGCTGGCTGATCGATGGCGAGCCGGCGGGGATGGGGATTCGCGAGTCGGATGGGTTGATTACGAATAACACCAGCCGGTTTGTGCCGCATTTGTTTCGGTGAGAGGATGTGAGGGTCTGTCCAATTGAATCGCCGGGGATTTCGTTGGCTTTTTGTGACGCCGATTGAGTGATTGCTGAAAACCCCGAAATTTGCGTGGACTTCGACGAAAGCATGCCTCAGGGCCTGAAGGCCACGTTAATTTCATTGCGTTTACGCCGGGGATAAATCCCCGGCCTACCTCAATGCGATGGACTTGATCAGCTGCCTTCCATCAATTGCTCGACTTCTTCGAGGGTGGCCATGGAGGATTGCGCGCCTTTGCGGGTGACGGAGACGGCGGAGGCGGCAGAGGCGAACATGGCGGATTCGAGGCGGGACTTGCCCATGGTGAGGGCGGCGGCGAAGGCTCCGTTGAAGGCGTCTCCGGCGCCGGTGGAGTCTACGGCCTGGACGTGGTAGGGCTGGATGGCGGCTTCATTGCCCGATGCGAGAGCGAAGTAGGAGCCGTTTCCACCTAACTTGAGAATCACGCCCTTAGCGCCTTTGGCTAACAATTCGTGGGCGGCGGATTCCGGGCCTTCGTCGCTGACCTGATGACCTAGATAAAAGGCGGCTTCGGTTTCGTTTGGAGTTAGCCAGGACACTTGCTCGAATAGCTCGTCGGGTAGTTTGCGGGCGGGCGCCGGGTCGAGGATGAGAGGGACATTGGCTTCGGTGCAGAGCTTCGCAAGATGGAGAACGGATTCGAGGGGGATTTCCAACTGGGCGAGTACGAGGCCGGCGTTACGGATGAGACTCGCGTGCTTGTCGAGATACTCGGGAGTTACCTGAAAATTCGATCCGGAGGCGACGACGATGCTGTTTTCTCCGCTGGCGGCGACGGTGATGAGGGCTACGCCGGAGGGTCCAGGGACGGTGCCGACGGCTGCGGTGTCGACGCCGGCTTGGTTAAGGCCCTCGCGGAGTTGCTTGCCGATGTCGTCGGAGCCGAGGAGGCCGATCATCTGGACGGGTACGCCGAGACGCGCTGCGGCTACAGCCTGATTGGCGCCTTTGCCGCCGGGGTGAGTTTCAAAACCGGTGCCGAGGAGGGTTTCGCCGGCGGCCGGGATGTGGGGGGCGCTGGCGACGAGATCCATGTTGATGCTGCCGACGACGACGATGGGCTTTTTTTCTGGCATGTAGACTCCTCTGATTTCGATCCCCCTGCGTTACCGTACGCTGTAGAGCGGCGCGATGGCAATCAAGGTGAGTCCAAGGAGGAAGAGTACAAACATGCAGAAGAGCAATTGTTTGGCGAGTTTGGGTGCGGCGGCGAATTCGCGCCAGATGAAGACGCCCCAGGCGGCGGAGATCATGGTGGCTCCCTGGCCGATGGAGTAGGAGACGGCGGGGCCGACGATGGTGGTGCGGGAGGCGACGAAGTTGAGGGTTGCTCCGGTGCACCAGATGACGCCGCCGAGAATGCCCCAGAGATGCCAGGAGGGCTTGGCCTGCGTATAGCCGGCCATGCTTACGGCGGCTTTGCCGTCGAGGGGCTTGCGCATGAGCAGGTAGTTGAAGGGGATGGCGCAGAGGGCGACGCCGAGGGTGAAAAAGAAGGATGTGGCGTAGGGGCCGGGCGCGTTGTCTCCGGCCATGGCGCGTGAGACGAAGGGATAAAAGGTTCCCATGAGCAGGCCGGCGGCGAGCGAAAGCAGGATGCCGCGCTTGCCTGCGGATTGCTTGGTCGCTTCGCGGGCGCGGTAGGCTGCTGCGTCGCAGACGATGGCGGCGACGACGAGGGCTACGCCGAGGAAGAGCATGAGCGGGTTACCCTTGGGCGCGAGCAGGTAGCTCGAAACGGCGCCGACAATGAGTGCGATGCCAATGCCGACGGGGAAGGCTACGGCGAGGCCGGCAACGTCGATTGCGGCGACTAACAAGAGATTGGCAATGTTGAAGTCGATGCCGCCGAGGAGCGCGAGCAGGATGTTATGCGGGGCTGCGTGAGTTATGTCGGCGAGAAAGGGCAGGCCGATGGTTCCGCTGGTGCCGAGGGTAAGTCCCCAGGCGAGGGCGCCGAGGATCAGGCCGATTACATAGTCCCAATAGAAGAGCTGGAAGCGGTAGCCGGGGGCGAGCTTGAGTGTGTTGGCCCACGATCCCCAGCAGAGCATGGTGAGGATCATGAAGGCCAGGGCTACTGCGTAGGATTGAGGCTGATACATGGTTGTTTGCCTTGCCGGTCTCCCACCCTAGCCGGAAAGACAACGGCGAGGGTGGGGCACCCAGATTGGTGTTCTATGCGCGGCTAGTATTGTTGTTTGGCAGCTTTGGCTTCTTCCCAGGTGATGCGGCGTTTTTCGCGGAAGGCGAGGTTGGACATGTGAGCGGCTACGGAGGAGAGATAGCCGGTTTCTACGGGGGCGTTGGTCTGCTTGTTGCGAGAGCGAATGCAGTCGACCCAGTTTTGCATGTGGCTCATGCCTTTGGACTGGCCTGTGAGGGTTTCTCCGCCGGGACGGTTGGCTTTTTCTGGATAGAAGCGGAGGCCGGAGTCGGATTTGCCGGTGACCATGTCGGTGGAACCGCTGACGTGTTCGATGGTGCCGTCGGAGCCGAGGAAGTGTTCGCCGAGGCCGTAATGGCTGTTCGAAAAAGTGGATTGCCAGACCACGGTGAGGTCGGGGTATTCGAGGGTGACGGCGATGGTGTCGGGGACCTGGCGGCCGTCTTTCTCGCTGAAAACGCCTCCGCTCATGGTGGCTGCGAGGGGCTCTTTGAGGCCGAGGACGGTGGTGATCCAGGCGATCTGGTGGACCATGTTTTCGGTGATGTTGCCGCCGGAAAACTCCCAGAAGAGGCGCCAGTTGATGAAGCGATTGCCGTTGAATGGCTCTTTGGGGCGGTCGTTGAGGAAGAGATCCCAGCCGACGTGCTGCGGGTTGCAGTCGCTGGGAACGGGGCGGACCCATTGGCCGTGGCCGTGCGGAGTGTTGCGGCTCATCCAGGCTTCGACCATGGTGATTTTGCCGGGAAGTCCCTGCTGAACCCACTCTTTGGCGTCGGCGTGGTCTCCTTCGCTCTCATGCTGCATGCCGATCTGGATCACTTGCTTGGTCGTTTCGGCGGCCTTACGGCAGGCGATGGCTTCGGCGATGTCCCAGGTCATGGTCTTTTCGCAGTAGAGGTCTTTGCCGGAGGCGAGAGTGTCGTGGAAGTACTTCGAATGAAGGAAGAGCGGCGTGGCGACGATGACGCCGTCGATGTCTTTGCGGTCGAGGAGGCGGCGCGGGTCGTCGTAGACTTCAGCGTTGGGGGCGATGGCTTTGGCTTCGTCGCGATGGCGGGAGTAGACGTCTGCGATGGCGACAAACTCGACATCGGGGACGGCGATGGCGGCTCGCATATCTTCCTGGCCACGGCTGCCGGAGCCGATGATGCCGATGCGGACGCGGTTGTTGGCGCCGAGCACACGAGACGGGGCGAGGGTGACGGCGGCCGCGCCGGCGGCGGCGGAGGCGAGAAAGCTGCGACGGTCGAGTTTCATAGATATATGCCTCGGGGGCTGAAGCCCCGTTTCTCTTGTTTAGCTGATGTAAGGGCTGAAGCCCGTACCCTTCGATTCATTAGCCTTCTACCGGTTGGCTTTCTCGACTTGCTTCGTACTTGATTGGCTAATTGCTTGTCTGGCTGCGCCGATTTGATCTTTGCTAGGCGCCGGATTTTTCGAAGGCTTCTTTCATGCCGGCCCAGCTGATGCGGGAGCTGGCTTCGGGTGAGCCGCCTCCGGTCCAGTGGGTTTCGAGGCTTACTGCGGCTTTGTATCCGGCTTGCTTGAGGGCTTTGAACTGGGCGACCCAATCCGGTGAGCCCTGGCCCACGGCGGCCCAACTGAAGCCTGCTTGCGTATCGGGCTTGCTTACGGCGCACTTGACATGGCAGTGGCCGATGCGGTCCTTGGGCAGCAGGTCGTAGCCGGCGGGGAAGGCATCAAGTTCGCCGCGGGCAACGGCGTTGCCGGGGTCCCAGTTGAGCTTGAGGTGGGGGGTCTGGACGGCAGCGAGCGTCTTGGCGGATTCGCGGCCGGTTGCGGTGTTGCATTCGTACTCGTTTTCGAGGACGAGCAGGATGCCGTTTTTGCCGGCCTTTTCGGCGGCTTCGAGGAGCTTGGCGTTGATGGCTTCGCGGTAGGGAGCCTGATCTTCGAGACGCCAGAAGTCGAAGCAGCGGATGCGTTCGGTCTTGAATTTATGGGCGATGGCGACGCATTTCTCAAGCACTTCGTCCTGCTGCCTGAAGGCGAAGTCTGCGCCGTAGTTTTTCACCGTGGGATCGGCTTTGGGGCTGTATTTGGAGCGCGGCGCGCCGGGCCAATCGACCTTGAAGAGCGGGCTGGCGAGGTCGGTGACGCGGAGCTTGTACTTGTCGAGGATGCCGTTGGCTTTGGCTATATCGGCGTCGTCGAGGTTGGAGATGTTCTTGCCCCAGAGGCCGCGCAGCTCGACCCATTGCAGGCCGAAGTCGTTGGCGATTACGGAGCAGGCGTGGTCGAAGTCCGGTGAGATTTCGTCGCTGATGACGGCGACGCGGAAGGGCGATTGGAAAGGGGATGCGAGGGATTTCATGGGGAATGCGCTGGCGAACGCGGCTGTTCCTGTGGCTTTGAGGAAGGTGCGTCGGGTTACTTCGGGCATGAATGCTCCTGCGCGGTTGAGAGTTGAGAGCGGGCCGCGAGTGGACAGCGATAGCGATGCAATACTAGTATCGCGACCATGGACTCTGCAACGAGCCGTAGATTATTCCTTCGCCATGCTGCCATCGCCGCCACCACAGCCTGCTCTGTTTCTTCCTTGCCGGCGCTACCCTTATCAGCCTTGGAAGAGAGTCGCCAACCGCGGATCAAGCTTGGCGTTTGCAGCTATTCATTTCATAAATTCGATCGCGCGCATGTGATCGATTTCGTGAAGCAGTTGAATACACCCTGGCTCAATGTGAAGGATGTGAGCGACCATCTGCCGATGAAGCCGGCTTCTGCTACGGATGACGCGCTGGCCGCGTATAAAGCCGCAGGAATTGAGTTGACGGCTGCCGGGGTGATCTATTTTCCGACCAAAGACCCTGCGGATATTGAGCAGAAGTTCGCGTATGCCAAGAAGATTGGCGTTCCGCTGATTGTGGGCTCGCCGACGCGCGAGACGCTGCCTGCCGTGGAAGCCTTGGTGAAGCAGTACGATATTCGGCTGGCGATTCATAACCATGGGCCAGAGGATAAGGAATGGCCTTCGCCGCTCGATGTTTTGAAGGCGATTGAGCCAATGGATTCGCGGATCGGTCTTTGCATCGACGTAGGGCATACGGCGCGTACTGGAACGGATGTTGTGGATGCGATTCACAAAGGCGGGGCGCGGGTATTCGATATCCACATGAAGGACCTGGCGGATTTGTCGAAGAAGGAAAGCCAGGTGGCTGTGGGCGATGGGAAGATGCCGGTGCGGGCGATCTTTGAGGCGCTGAATGCGATTGGCTACAAGGGGTATGTGGATCTGGAGTATGAGATTCAGGAGAACGATCCGTTGCCGGGGATGGTGAAGAGCTTTGCGTTTATGCGCGGGGTGCTGGCTGGGATGGGGTATTAGGGCTAACAAGCCGAAAGTGGATACGCGCACTCATCCTCACTGATTCGGATTTAGCCGTTGCCGAATTCCCGATCGTGGTGCGCGATTGCGTCTGCCAGCGAGTCGAAGGTCGTAGAGCGTTCGTCCGGTGGCTGGCTCAGGAACAATTCGACAAATTGCCTTTCGTGAAACTCACGTTGTGGCGTGTCGTTTGATATCGGATAGAAATCTGCGCTCTGCACACAGAATCGCCCGGTCGAAATTACTTCAAAGCAGCGATAGCGTTTGGCGCGATCGCCGTCCCGTCTCCAAACGTCAATAGCTTTGTATAACATCGAACCACGATAGCAGAGCGCGGAAGTTCAATGCCATCTTCCTGCTTTACGATCAGTTTTCTTCGACGATGGCCAGGTCCCAGGGCTTTAGCGTTACCGATTGTTGAGCGGAGATTGCGGTTCCTGTGAGCAAGTCGTGGCCCGCAGCGTAGGGGTATTGGAGCGTCTGGTCGTCGCTTGAGTAATTCAGGTAGTAGTGAAGCTGTTTGCCTTCGCGGTTGACGCCGTGTTTTACGTGAACTGATGGCGGAAGCTGCTGATCCGCACTGGTGAGCCCTGCGCTCTTTAGGCAGTCGAGGACGATCTTCGCTTGCAAAGCATCCGATAGCTGCGTCCCTTCGTAGGTGAGTTCGCCGGAGCCGAATTGGTTGCGGGTGATGGCTGGCCATTGGCCGAAGAAGGGGTGGTCATACCAGGCGAGGGCTTTGGCGTGATCTAACTGGAGAAACTCGGCCCAGGTGTTGACTTTGTTGTCTGCGCCGGTCTGGTAAGGGTCGTCTTTGAGGGCGAGGGGATGTTCGAGGTTGGAGAACTCCTGATAGGTAAAGCCTGCGGCTTCACGCAGTGGGCCGGGAGCGCGTTCCCAGCGCACGGCATCATTCTCGTTGGTGTAGCCGCTCTTGAAGGTCATGAGGACGTGGCCGCCGTTCTTGACGTAGTCGGAGATGGTCTTGAGCAGCGCATCGTCTGCCACGTAGAGCGCGGGGACGATCAGCAGCTTGTACTGCGATAGCTGCTGGGCCAGTTTGGGTGAGTCGGGAAAGACGAAGTCTGCGCCGAGGTTGGCGTTGTAGAGCGCGGTGTGGAACTGGAGGACGAGCTGGGTGTAGCTGTCGCCGGCCTTGCCGGGCTGCCAGCCGCTGTTGCCGCCACCAGCGTAGGGCATGAAGTTGATGCCGTTATCGGAGTCGACGCTGTAGAGGATGGCTACCTTGTTTTGAATCTTGAGATCGACGAGTTTGGGGCCGATTTTTTGCAGTTCGTGCGCGGTCCTGGAGACTTCGGCGTAGGCGCGGTTGGGTTCGAGATCGTGGCCGAGGACGCCTTGCCAGTAGGTCTCCTGCCCGGAGTGGATGGAGTGCCAGTGCCAGTACTCGACCATGTTGGCGCCGCTGGAGAGATAGGTGTAGACATCGAGGCGGAGCTGGCCGTCGTAGGGCGGGTATAGCGAGGCGGAGTCCCAGCCGAGGGTCTGGGCGTTGGTTTCGGTGACGAGGAAGTTGCCGTGCTTGAGGGAACGGGCGAAGTCGCTCTGCTCGGCCTGCCATGCGCCGTCCATGTGGTCCTGGGTGCGGTGGTAGATGTTGTTGGCGACGATGTCGAGCGATGAGGCGATCTGATTTTCGTTGCGGTCGTTGTGCATCATGCCGCCGTAGTCATGGGTGACGAACTGATTGGGGCCGCGGTATTGGCGGACGAGCGCGGCCTGCCATGACAGAAAGTCGGTGACGCGCATCTGCTGCCAGCGGGACCACTCCAGTTTGAAGCTGGGGTTGGTGGCGTGGTCGGGAGTGGGCATGTTTTCCCAGCCGTTCACGTCCTGGCCCCAGTAGTTGAGGAACCAGGCTTTGTTCATGGCGTCGGTTGAGACGAACTTTTGCTTGAGATGGTCGACGAAGCCGGCGAAGACATCGGGATTGTAAGCGCCGTAGGAACCGGTTTCGTTATCGATTTGCCAGCCGATGACGGTGGGGTTGTCGCGATAGTGGGCGACCATGTTGGCGATGACGCGCTGAGCGTAGAAGCGGTAGGTGGGGTTGTCGGTGTCCATGTTCTGGCGGATGCCGTAGGTGGTGACGGCATCGGCGCCCTGGTAGCGCGCGAGGATTTCGGGGTGGGCGTGGACCATCCAGGTGGGCACGGAGTAGGTGGGAGTGCCCATGATGACCTTGATGCCGGCCTTGCCCATGGCGTCGACGATCGAGTCCATCCAGGCGTATTCAAAGTGGCCGTCCTGGGGCTCCCAGAGGCTCCAGGTGGACTCGCCCATGCGGACGACGCTGATGCCGGCGGCCTTCATGAGGGAGACATCTTTTTCGAGACGCGCAGCGCGGAGGGCGGGGTCGCCGTCGGGTTCGGCGGGCATGTACTCGTTGTAGTAGGCGGCGCCGTAGAGGATGGTGGGCTGGGCGGCGTTCTGGGCGTGGGAGGGGATGGAGACACCGAGGAAGGTGGCGACGAGAAGGGGTATGGCGGGTGTGAAGCGGCGCACTGGATCTCTCCGGTAAAGGTTTTCTTTCGACGGC
>Ga0182012_10005461_pt1 | contig 13156 bp, 7 predicted proteins | sample 612S2SmetaG_FD_120486 | JGI IMG/M metagenome (GOLD analysis project Ga0182012, IMG submission 120486) | Permafrost microbial communities from Stordalen Mire, Sweden - 612S2S metaG | ecosystem: Environmental > Terrestrial > Soil > Wetlands > Permafrost | place: Sweden: Stordalen | collected...
AAGTCTTCCGGGCAACCACAAAGTACCCGGCAATCTTTGCGATCAATCTCGATACAACCGATGAGGCAGATTCAGCACATCAGCTCATCGACGAGGCCATTCGACAAAATGCAGCCGGATCGATCGTAACCGTGCGATGGTTGGCGCCGAGCCCCGCAAGTTTGAGCCGGACAGGCAGCGAAGCCGGTCGCCACGACACCGGCCAGATCGCTCTGACGGATTTTGAATGGAAGGAACTGCTGACTCCGGGCACAGATCTATATAAACGTTGGTGTGCGCAGGTAGACGCGGCCGCCACCCATCTGAAGAAACTTCAGGACAAGAATGTCGCGGTTCTGTGGTTGCCCTATCCCCAGCCGAACGGCAAACAATACTGGTGGGCCGGACATCCAGGCATCCACGGCAGTGCAGCCCTCTATCGAATGCTGTTTGACAGGCTGGTGAATTACGACGACGTTCACAATCTGATCTGGGTGTGGCAAGCCGCGCCCGCCGGATTTGGTCCCGGCGCGAATGGACCCTATGGGGAATTCTTCCCAGGCTTTCTTTATGTAGACGCATTGGGGCTCAGCGTGACGCGAACGCAATCCAGATTCCGCAGCGACACATTTCTGCAAGGCTTCGCAATAAACAAAGTTATCGGCATTGAAATCGACGGTCCCGCGCCTGATCCGGCCTTCTTCTCGCGCGAAACAAACTGGGCATGGTTCATGCTCGCGCCGCAGACTGCCGGCATTGCCGATGATGCCGTAACGACGCAAGCTTTGCAGACGCTGTACAACGATCCTCGCGTTCTCCCGCGATGAACTTGTTGGTTCGGCGGGAACGGTATCATCGGCATCCGGGTGGCGTCAATCGAGGCCTTGCCATTCGAGGCAAATTCCAAGATTGGATGGCCAACAATAATTGCTCAGGCACGGTCTTGTAGATTTTATAGAGCTCAGGGGGTGATCTCATGTATTGCATTTCAAGAATTGGCCGGCACTCGTACGGCAGTCTAAGCAAAGTTGCTGTTGCCGCATTGGTTTTCATCTTCGCGTCGATGCCTGCTTTGGCGAAGGTAGTGGTCTTCTGGCAGGAAGGGTTTCCAACGGTTGCGAGCGAGCCGGTGGAGCGCGCCACTCTCGAAAAAGCGCTCGACGGGATGAATCCGCAATTTGCCGATGTGGTAAGCATTCAGGCATCAGCCGCCCTGAAAGACGCAAATCTGTTGGTTCTTCCGTATGGCTCAGCTGTTCCTGTCGGCGCTTGGAAGGCGATTGAGCAGTACCTCCGCGACGGGGGCAATCTGCTCGTCCTTGGAGGGCAGGCGCTCCGCGTTCCGGTGACTGAGGTAGATAGTAAATTCGCCGAGGCGCGAGAACAGGATACATACTCGCGCGCGCTCGATTTCCGGCATACCTACGAGGTTCCCGTTTCAGCCGATGCGAAGTTCGCATGGAAGCATGGGTACGACTTTCCGGAGACGCCGCATATCCGCGCGCATCGATTTTTTGCACTTGAGGGACGGCTTGATGGACTGGGCTACATGGTCGACAACACCGGTCTGCTGGTGGCTGCGCCGGTGATCGTAACAAATCATGACGCCGGCCCCATGCTTGGCAGCCGTGTTGTCGCCCTTGACTTCGAGCCGGAAAAGGGATATTGGCGAAGCGAAGATGGTGTGTCGCTGATTCGCGAGGCCGCTAATTATGCGAGGCAGGGCGCCACCTACTTCTCAATCGAGTTAGAGTTCTCGGCCATTAAGGAGTATGAGTCGCCGGAGATCACTGTCCATTTGCGGAATTCGCAGCAGCAGCGAGTCGGCGGCTCGAGCTCCGGCGAGGTGAAACTGACATTGAGGTCTGCGGATCAGGTGGTGGACTCGGCGACGCTCCCGATTACGACCAGAGATGGAGTCGCGGACATCGATGTGCCCTTTCATAGAACTTTGCCGCCCGGCTTTTATACGGTCTCCGCGGCTTTGAGAGATGGCGGCCAATTCCGCGAGTTCTACGAAAATGGGTTTTGGGTTGAGGACTCGAAGGTTCTGGATTCCGGACCCGTCCTAGGCGTGAAAGGCGATTTTCTAACACGTGACGGCGCACCGTTCTTTCCGGTTGGAACCAACTACTTCACAACCGAAGAAAATGGATGGGATTTCTCTGGACCTCGCAACGCATGGGTTTGGGAGAAGGATTTTGATGAGATGTCGCGTTATGGCGTGAGCTTTGTGCGCACAGGCGTGTGGATGCCGAATGGAAGATTCATCGAGGCCAACACAGGTGGTGTGAACGAGCGTTTTCTGCGCAACCTTGAAGCATTTCTGCTCTGCGCACAGAAGCACAAGATCTCGGTGAACTTCACGTTCTTTGCCTTTTCTCCGCACTCCGGGACTGATTTTCGCGAACCGGCAGATTCTCCACTCCCCAATCCGTACACCGATCCGAATTCGGTACGCGCACAGCGGTCTTACATTCGCTCGGTGGTTGAACGCTTCAAGAATGTTCCGTGGCTTTCCTATGACCTGATCAACGAGCCTAGTTTTTCGAATCCGCGCCACATTTTCAAAGGCAACTACCCGAATGGTGACCCGACTGAGGTTGCTGCGTGGCGCAAGTGGCTTCGACAAAAGTACGACGATAAACTAGCGGGGCTGGCCGATGCATGGGCAGTCACGCCGGAGCAGCTTGGCAGTTTCGACTCTGTGCCGTTGCCGTCAATCAACGACATCAGCTACGAACGTTATAGAAATGCGCAGGAGGCCAGGGCGCTGGACTACGGTTTATTTGCGCAGGATATGTTCAGCGATTGGGTCAAGGAGATGGTCGCATCGATCCGCGCCACAGGAAGCCGGCAACTGATCGATGTGGGCCAGGACGAGGGCGGTGTGACGGATCGTGTACTGAATCAGTTTTACGGGGGTGCAGGCGTATCGTTCACTACGAATCACACCTACTGGCAGGATGATGCATTGCTGTGGGACTCCGTTGTAGCGAAACGACCCGGCATTCCGAACATCACCGGTGAGACAGGCTATCAGCCGGTGTGGGCCCCCGATGGCGCCTGGCGCTACGACGAGTTCACGGGACTTGGATTGATCGAGCGCAAGTGGGCGCTTGGATTCGCAGCAGGGTCCAGCGGCGCGATGCAATGGGACTGGGCGCGCGAGGTGGACTTTGGGATGCAGCGAAGCGACGGCTCGGCGAAGGTCTGGGAGAACATGATGCGCGACCTGGGGGAGTTTGCGCAAAAAGCTGCGCCATCTGCCACTGCGCTGGATTTGCCCGAAGTTGCGATCGTACTACCCCAGTCGAGCCAACTTTCTGCCGCGAATCCACTGGCGCTTGAGGCGCAGCAGACGGCAGTGCGCGCGTTGTACGGGTATGCCCGTAGCGAAGCATACGCTGTGGGCGAATATCAAATCGATCTGCTCGGATCGCCCAAATTGATCATTTTGCCCTCGCCGTTTGGACTCACGCAGAATGCATGGCAAGCGATCGAGGACAAGGTGAGGGCGGGCGCAGTCCTTCTCGTCACGGGGCCCTGGGACGGCGACCCGCACATGCATACAGCTACGATGCGGAATTCAATTGGCATCGCATACACGGATGATCCGCTCACCGTTCGCAATCCTGTCATGCATTTTGCAGGCGGAGACGAGGCGCTGAGTTTCAGCGGCAACAAGACCACAGTTTTGAGCCGGGCCGTGCTGCCCGATGGCAAGGATTGGGTGGAAAAACCTCTGGGGAAGGGCAAGATTCTGTTTATAGCACTTCCGCTGGAATTGAATGATAACCTCCAGGCGGTCGGCGATGTTTACTCCTATGCCCTGAAAGCCGCCGGCGTCGCACCCGTTTACAGTACGACGCTCAAAGACCCCGGAGTTATGATCTGTCCCACGCGCTTTCCAGATGCGACTCTCTACGTGCTCACGTCGGAATCGAATCAGGTGCGTGTCGAATTCACGGATGCTCGCAGCGACAAAAGCTTTTTCGGCAGCCTGGAAAGTGGCCGAGCCGCGATTCTGTTGGTCGGCGCTGACGGCAAGCTGCTAGCCACCTACAACTGGGGAACTGACTGAGAGGGGACGTCGGAAAGGAGCGAGAATACCCGCGAATGGACGCGAGGTGAAATCGAATTGGACTTCGGGCTTTCCGCTTCCACTAACTTCCTCAATGCGCCCGGCTATGCTCCGATGGACGATGCGCGATGAATCGCCAATCATAAGGCGAATCGGCTCGAACTCGGCGGATTTCCCTTGCGATGATCAATTGGTATCGGTGATCGCCAATGCACTCAGGCTGCGCACTACGAGGCTATGAGTTGCCCATAAAACATGCCGCCCAGGCCACGTGTCAGCCGATCTGGCCTGTTGCTGTCCCCGCCAAAATGAGGCGGAGAGCTTAGACCGGTTGCACCACAAGGAGAGATGATGGCGAGCGGGATCTCTTACAAACAGGCAAAGCTGGCGGAGCAATGGGATGCGATCGTGATCGGCTCAGGCATCGGCGGACTTACGGCAGCGGTCTTGCTGGGGGCGGATGCGGGCAAACGCGTGCTCGTGCTCGAGAGGCACTACGAGGTTGGGGGTTTCACGCATACGTTTCATCGCCCGGGATATGAATGGGACGTTGGTTTGCATTACATAGGCCAGATGCAGGATACATCCTCCGCGGTGCGCCGCGCATTCGACCACGTCACCGAGGGCAAGGTGCATTGGCAGGCAATGCCGGAGGTTTACGACCGCTTCATCATCCAGGGACATACGTTCGATTATGTCGCCGGACTGGAGCGCTTTCGGGAAAGACTCAAACAATCGTTCCCCAGCGACGTTAGAGCCATCGACCGGTATATCGCGACGGTCCAGGCATGTAACCGTGTAAGCGGCCTTTACTACGCTGAGAAGGCAATCCCGGCGCCGGTGGCGGCACTTGTCGGCAGCCTGATGCGTGCGCCATACATGCGCTGGGCTAAGCGCACAACAGGTGAGGTCCTTGAGGGCCTCACTGCCAATCGAGAGTTGATCGGAGTGCTTACCGGGCAATGGGGCGACTACGGGTTACCGCCCGCAAGAAGCAGCTTTGCCATCCACGCCACCATTGCGGAGCACTATTTTGCCGGGGGTAGCTATCCCGCCGGTGGAGCGGGTACCATCGCTGCGGCCATGGTGCCGCAGATCGAGGGCAACGGAGGCAGCGTGGTGACCAGCGCTGAGGTGGCAGGCATACGGCTCGAAGGCGCAAAAGCTACTGGCGTGCGGATGAGCGACGGTCGCGAATTTCGCTCGGGCGTGGTGCTGAGCGATACCGGCGCGGCGAACACGTTTGAGCGACTCCTGCCGCCAGACCTGCCCGCACTTAATTCGCTGCGAGCCCGACTGCGGTCGCTCCAGCCTTCCACGGCGCATATCAGCCTCTATATCGGGCTGTCGCAGAGCGATGCCGAGCTCGGTTTGAAAGGGACCAACCTTTGGATCTATCCATCGTATGATCACGACGCGAATGTCGAACGGTTCGCGCGGAATAGCGATGCACCATTCCCGGGTGTCTATCTCTCATTCCCATCTGCCAAGGATCCGGACTTTCAGCGCCGTTATCCTGGAAAGAGCACTGTCGATGCCATCGCGATGCTTCCATACGCGGCATTCGCCCGTTGGGAAGAAACCCGCTGGAGGCGGCGCGGAGACGAATACGATGCGTTGAAGCAGCGGCTGTCGGACAGGTTGCGCGGCGAACTCGAGCGTCAAGTGCCTTCCGTCGTGGGCAACATCGCCCATACGGAGTTGTCCACGCCCGTCACTACCCGCCACTTCATGAATTATGGCTGCGGAGAAATCTATGGCATTGCCTCTACGCCGGAACGTTTCGGTGTGCGCGACCTCGGAGCCAGAACGCCGATTCGGGGTCTCTATCTCACGGGGCAGGATGTGGCCAGCCTGGGTGTGGTTGGTGCAATGTTCGGCGGCGTAATCAGCGCTTCAGCCGTATTGGGAAAGAATCTCCTTTCGGCCGTATCGAAGCCGCGTGTTGAGCGGATTACTTGACTCGGCATGCCGCGGCTCTAGGAGTCCGTCGGGGATAACAGTTTAGCTTGTGGGCGTTGACATTTCCGACGAGTGGAAGAGCATCGGCCACGCGGCTTCGGGCGATTGATTTCGAATCGGTTTTGATAGGATTTCGGGTCATAACCGGCGAGGAGCTGTCGAAAAGACTTTTCGCTCGCTGTTCAGGCTGTTTGCGGGGTCCACCCGGAACCGAACAACTTCAGCAGGTTGGACGCCAGGCACACCATCTTCCACTCGTGGCGCACATTCTCCAGGCCGCGCAGGCTGAAGCGCCGGAAGCCTCGTCGCTCCTTGATCTGTCCGAAGACTGGCTCGACGATCGCTTTGCGCATTTTGTAAATGGATCGCCCGGCACAGTGAGCGTTGGTGTGGCTACTGCGCTCTCTCGACAGGGTGGAACGATGCGGATGCCCGAGAGCCTGCTTCTGGCAGCGGATAACGCCTTGTACAAAGCAAAGCGTGAAGGCCGGAATCGGGTAGCCACGGCTCTGCTGGTAGCTTTCAAGGAACCGTAATTCACCGACACATTTCGGCCTGAGTCTCCTTGGGAATTTCTGCCGATCTTGATAGTACTGGCGTTGCCCCCTGGAGAGTCCAGCTTTCAGGAATGACTGCGCGCTATCAAACGAACGCTGGAATATTGCCAAAGAGTATCGCCCGAAGCAACGGCAGGTAGATTCACCATCTCCTAAGAACGTACACAAGCGGTGATAGATGCCCCAACATACGAAAGCCTCTCGTCGCCGAGAGGCTTCGTGAGCGAGTGGAAGGGGTAGCCCGTGTACTGACGCTCCGCGGTAGCGCCCGAACCGTCAAATCCAAATTGGCGAAGTTGGAGAATGAGCCGTTGAAATTAGAAACCACCAACGGGCTGGGTCAACTGGCGAATGTTGCAAATTTCATCCTTTGACCGACTCACTCGAACACTTGCCCTGACCCCCTATATCAACTGAGCATTCGCCGGCGTTGCCGACCCACGGGGGATGAAACCGACGGCGTCGGCGTTTGCCGTTTAGATTCTTGCCCGTACAGGATGTCCGAGGCGTTGTTTCAACTTGGAGCTTAACTTAGCGGCTGTCCGGCTTTGCAAACGCAGGGAAAAAGTTCCGCGTTGACTGTGACTGAGAATTGATGGCCAGGAAAGGCCACCACCAATTTGCCGTTTCCCCGATTCTGAGTCTGCAAGTCATTGCCACCGCAACTCTTGAAGTGGCTGAAGGTCTTCCGTTCAATCCTGCAGAGTAACGCACTGAGCAATTGGGCTCAGCAATGAGCAAACTGCTGTTTTAATCTCGCGCTTGAATATGAACATTAATCGGTCTCAAAACGGGCTGAAAGTAGTCAGGCGCAAACACGGTAACGCTACCCCGGACCCCACGCGCGAGAAGTTGCTGGAGGCTGCCGGGCCGATTTTTGCCAACCGCGGCTATCAGGCTACGACGATTCGCGAGATTTGTGCAGGAGCGGGAGCCAATGTTGCCGCGATAAATTATCACTTCGGCGATAAGTTGGGGCTGTATACGGAGGTCTTGCAGCAGTCTGTGCGAGCTGCCCAGGTATTGGCTGTTCACAACGCGCCCGATCACAACGCCTCCCCAGAAGACATGCTGCGATCTCTGATTCGAGCTCGACTTCGGAGCATCAATGGGAAAGATCTGCCGGATTGGCATTCCCGACTCCTGGCACATGAGCTGGCACAGCCCACACCGGCGCTTCGACAACTCATCGATAAACTAACTCGGCCGATCTACAAGCGACTACTGGAACTCATCGGAAGAATCATTGGCCTTCCACCCGATGATGACAACACACGACTCTGTGCAATCAGCGTAGTGGGACAGGTTCTTGCTTACGTCCTGCCGGGTCCATTGTTGACGGAGATTTGGCCGGAACTCAAGATGACACCCGAACAGGTGGAACGGATTGCGGATCATATCGCTGACTTTTCACTTTCGTATCTGAAGGACTTTCGCTCGAAGCATGGAACGATGACGCCGGCAAGCAAACGGAGGGCAAGCAAATGACGACGCCCACTGCTGAAAACGCGACAGAACAGGCCGAGCAAAAAAAGCAGGCGGACCCGCCCGGTGCAAAGTCGGCACCGGCGGAAAGCGCCAAGCCCACCGTCACTGATACTGCGAAGCCAACCGTAGCCGCCGGCGCGAATCCAGCCGCAGCGGATAGCGCCAAGCCGGACCCACCGGAAAGTGAAAAGAAAGCAGCGGACGAAAAGGCTAAGCAAGCAGCCGACGAAAAGACGAAGCAGGCCGCGACGCGACGACGACTAATCGTGATGATCGTCGCTGGCGTGGTCCTGATTGCGGCGGCGCTTCTAATCTGGAAGATCTTTTTTGCGGCACCACCTATCCCGAAAAGCATTGTTGTGGTGAGCGGTCGAATTGAAGGCGATGACTCCGCGGTTGCTTCCAAGACATCCGGAGGCATTCTTGAGATTCGTGTGCGCGAGGGCGACACCGTAAATGCAGGAGACACGATCGCCACTCTCGACGACGCCCAGATTCGGGCGCGCGAGGACCAGGCTCGCGATGCACTTTCGGTGGCGATAGCAAAGGGCGAAGCCGCGCAGGAGCAAATTGCCGTCCTTCAAGAGCAATTACAGCAAAGCCGCATGCAGGTGGGCCAGTCAAAGCTCGATACAGAAGGCCATGTTGGGCAGGCGCAGGCGGATCTGGCAGCCGCGCAATCGGAATTGGCTCAGCAGCAGGCGGCGTATCAAATTGCCGCTTTCAATAGAGATGCCTATACACGTCTTGCAAAAACCGGAGCTGTATCGGAGCAACAGGGACTTCAGGCTTCAACGACGGCCGATCAACAGGCCGCGGTGGTTGCGGCTTCGAAGCGCCGGGTTGAGTCGTCACAGGGCGCTTTGACGACGGCAGAGGCAAGTCTGTCCAACCCTGGTATTCGCGAATCGCAGGTTGTCTCGGTTCGAAGGCAAATCGTACAGCAGGAAGCTGAAGTGGCGAGTGCAGCGGCCCAGACACAACAAGCTCGCGCCGAACTTGCAGAAGCAGGAGACAACCGCAAAGACCTGACCATCAGGGCGCCGTTCTCCGGAACAGTAGTGACGCGCGGGGCGGAACCGGGCGAGGTGGTGGTCGCGGGAACTGCTGTGATTACATTATTGAACTTGACCAAGGTGTATCTGCGCGGCTTTGTGCCTGAAGGCCAAATCGGCAAAGTGAAAGTGGGACAGTCGGCGCGTGTTTTTCTCGATTCAAGCTCGCAGAAACCCATCTACGCATACGTCTCCAGGATCGACCCACAGGCCACTTTCACTCCGGAGAACACATACTTTCGCGACGACCGCGTCAAGCAGGTAGTCGGACTCAAGCTGCAATTGATCGACGGATTCGGATTTGCCAAGCCTGGCATGCCTGTCGATGGCGAAGTTCTGGTCGAAGGGGACAAGTGGCCGAAGGTCAGGCGCAAATGATCGCTGAGACGCACTGGAGAGCCTCCTGCCGAAACTCTAGGTGCGAGTAGCCAAAGGAACCAATCCGCACGAAGCGGAATTTCAAAACGAAAAGAGGGAAACTGAAATGACTTCAGTGCCTGAAGTGCAAACGAATTCAGGTCCCGCCGTCATCGACAAGACGGACGCACGGGAATTAACTCCGCCTGCTTCCCCGTCGTTCCCGTTTCCGGTCGGGTATCACGATCTGCACCCGGACATCAGCATCAATTTTCAGCTGAACCGCTTTTATGGCTGGGTCGGCGACGACAGCATGCTTACCGAAATGCGCGACTCGGTGGCCAGCGTGAACGACTATCCGACGTTCACGAGAATTATTCTCGACTTGGGAGAAAAGGCGCTCGCTCGGCGCGATGTGCTAAAAGGGGCTTACTATCTGCGTCTCGCCGAGTTCTTCTTGCACTTTAGCGACCCGCGCAAGCTGCCCACGCGCCAGCGCTTTGTCGATCTGCTCCTTGACCATTTCCAGATTGCGCCGTCTGCCTATTGCAGAATTCCTTTTGGGACCGGCTGGCTCCCCACCTATCGCCTTACCCCGGCACAGCCCAAGGGCACGCTTGTTGTATTCGGCGGATTCGACAGTTACATCGAAGAATGGCTGCCTGCAGCTCTGGTCTTTCGCGACGCCGGCTACGACACGATCCTATTCGAGGGCCCTGGCCAGGGAGCGGCGCTTGAATTGGCGCACCTGACCATGAGCCCTGAGTGGGAGAAGCCGGTCAAAGCGGTGCTGGACTTCTACCACCTTGACGCGGTCACGTTGATGGGCTTCTCCCTCGGCGGTGGATTGGTCATTCGCGCCGCCGCCTTTGAGCCCAGGGTGCGCCGGGTGATCGCATACGACATTATGACCAACGGGCTCGAGTGCTTCCTTCGTCCTCTGCCCCCGCCGGCACAAAAGGAGCTCCTTGACTGGATCGACACTGGAAACGAGGGAGCAGTTGACAAGTTCTTCGCCGATGCGATGGCCAAGATCCTGCTTCTGGACTGGATGGTGAAATTGGCGATACACAACACTGGAGTTAAGACGACGTATGAGATGCTGAAACACTATCAGAAATATGAATTCGCTAGCATCTCGTCCCAGCTGACCCAGGACGTACTCCTGATGGCGGGCGCAGAGGATCACTATATCCCGGTGCATCAGTTGCCCGACCAGATTGCGACCCTGACACATGTACGTTCGCTGACCGCGCGTCTGTTCACGCGCGCGGAGCAGGCGCAGAATCATGTTCAAGTGGGCAATATGGGCCTCGCGTTTCGCACAATCATCGACTGGATGACGAACCTTGGGCCGATCGAAAGGCGCAAATGACAACCGCCAGTCTAGATCGCGCGCTGCCAGAACAGACGGTCCCAGATCGGACGGTCCAGGATCGACAAGCCTTAGCATTTCAACGGACGATTGATGTTCGCGGCCTGACGAAACGCTATGGCAAGCTCGAGGCCGTGCGGGGAATTACGTTTGAAGTGAACCGCGGCGAGATGTTTGGGCTGATTGGCCCGGATGGAGCTGGAAAAACTTCAACGTTTCAGATTCTTGCAGGCGTCATGGAAGCATCCGTCGGCACCGCGAACATCCTCGGCCGCCCGGCACGGGATATGCGGTCCCAAACCGGGTATTTGACGCAGGACTTCAGCCTCTATCCCGATCTGACTGTTGCGGAAAACATTCGTTATAGTGGCGATCTGCGCCTCATTCCGCCTGATGAGATCGCGGAGCGCAGTCTTCAATATCTTCGAATGTTTGATATGGATCGGTTCGCGGACCGGCTCGCTGGCCAACTGAGCGGCGGGATGAAACAAAAGCTTGCGCTCGTCTGCGCGCTCGTTCCGCAACCCAAGGTGTTGCTCCTCGACGAGCCAACCACAGGCGTCGATCCTGTATCCCGTCGGGAGTTTTGGGATGCACTTGCTCACTTGACGGCGGAGGGTCTGACGATTCTTGTAGCTACCCCTTACATGGATGAGGCCGAGAGGTGCCATCGAATCGCGTTTATGCACTTGGGCGAGATTCTTCAGATCGGCACGCCGGCCGAGCTTTGCGCGAGTCTGGGGGCGAAGCGGATCGAACTTCGCACGGCAGACCTCAGGAAAGCGGAAAGTTTGCTTTCCGAGGGGTCAGCGCCTGATTCAGGTCCTGATAAGGACATCATCGACGTGGAGCGTTTCGGCGACAGGCTGGACCTGCTGGTGCGCGATCCGGACAAGGTGCAGAAGTGGGTCTCCGAAAAGCTGAAGAGCGCGGGACTATCCGCCGACGAGATGCGTGTCGACGAACCGACGCTCGACAACATTTTTGTAGCCAAATTGCGTGCGTTAAGCCAAAAGGCCGATACAGTCGAGTTTCCCGCGAAGCAGGATCACCGCAGCCTGCGCGGGCAGGTTGCGGTTGGTGCGAAGAACCTCGTCAAGGTTTTCAAAGGATTCACAGCTGTGAAAAATGTGAGCCTCGATATTCGAAACGGGGAAGTCTACGGACTCCTCGGAGCGAATGGGGCGGGCAAGACAACAACTATCCGGATGCTTTGCGGGCTTCTGGACCTGACAAGCGGAACCATGGAGCTGGGTGGCACAGGCGGAAACCTGAGAACGGAAGCTGTTCGCAAGCGCATCGGTTATATGTCGCAGAAATTCTCTTTGTATGAAGACTTGACGATTCGCGAAAACCTCGATTTCTTTTCGGGCGTCTATGGCGTCCCTGACCAGGGCCGCGAAGAAAAGATTCGATGGGTGCTTTCCTTTTCCGGCCTCGATGGAAAGCAGGACCAGATAACGGGTAGCTTGCCAGGTGGGTGGAAGCAGCGCGTGGCCTTCGGCGCTGCAATCATGCATGAACCGGATATTCTCTTCCTGGACGAACCGACCTCAGGCGTCGATCCTCTGGCACGGCGCGCATTCTGGACCATGATCAATCGGCTGGCCGACGGCGGCGCGGCGATCCTCGTGACAACTCACTATCTTGAGGAAGCGGAGCAATGCAATCGCCTGGGCATGATGGTTGCGGGCGAACTTGTGGCCGAAGGAACGCCCAGCGGCATTAAAAGCCAGCAATCCGGACATGTGCTCGAATTCGTCGTCGACCAGCCGCAACGCGCCGCCGACCTTCTGAAGGCGGACCTGCTGAAGAGCAAGACGGAAGACTGGCGAGTGTCCCTGTTCGGTGAGCGCCTGCATATGATAGCCGACGAAGACCCAGCTACCGCCATAGAGGAAACCACAAAGCGCCTCGAAGAGAACGGAATTCACGTGACCAGCGCGAGCGAAAACCGCTTCTCGCTTGAAGACGTGTTCATCTCCATCGTGGAGAAGGCGCGTACGCAGGGCAAGGCGGCCACCGATGACTAACGAGGGGCTCGCATGAGGCGAATCATTGCACAAATGCGCAAGGAGTTGACCCAGATTGTTCGAGACTGGCGCACCCTGGCTCTCGCGCTTGCCCTTCCAACGTGCTTGCTTATCTTGATGAGCTCAGCGCTTTCGCTCACGGTGAACGAGCTTCCGATCGTCGTGCAGGATTTTGACGGCTCGCCGGCGTCCAATGAATTTATCGACGCTTTCCGCGCTTCGATAACGCTCAAGGTCGTCTCATGGCCGATAGATAAAACAGCCGA
>Ga0182012_10005462_pt1 | contig 13155 bp, 10 predicted proteins | sample 612S2SmetaG_FD_120486 | JGI IMG/M metagenome (GOLD analysis project Ga0182012, IMG submission 120486) | Permafrost microbial communities from Stordalen Mire, Sweden - 612S2S metaG | ecosystem: Environmental > Terrestrial > Soil > Wetlands > Permafrost | place: Sweden: Stordalen | collected...
CCTTAAGGGCGATGTCCAGGGCTCGGTCGAAGTCATCAATGACCTGCTCATGAAGCTTTCCAACGATCAGGTTCGCATCAAGGTGTTGCGTCACTCGGTCGGTGCCATCACCGAGAGCGATGTGCTCTTGGCCGCTGCCTCCAACGCCATCATCATCGGCTTCAACGTCCGTCCGGAACGCAAGGCGCAGGAAATGGCCGAGCAGGAGAAGGTTGATATCCGACTCCACTCGATCATCTACGAGCTCCAGGATGAGATGAAGAAGGCGATGACCGGACTGCTCGATCCGACGATCAAGGAATCCTACCTCGGACGCGCTGACGTGAAAGACGTCTTCCGCATCCCCAAGGTCGGAACCATCGCCGGTTGTCAGGTCAGCGACGGTGCCATCAAGCGCGATTCCGAAGTACGACTGCTTCGCGACGGCGTGGTCGTATTCACCGGCAAAATCGGTTCGCTCAAGCGCTTCAAAGATGACGCCAGCGAGGTTCGCACCGGTATGGAGTGCGGCATCGGCATCCACAACTACAATGACGTGAAGAAGGGCGATGTCATCGAAGCCTACCTCACCGAGAAGGTCGCAACCCAGCTCAACTAACGAACGAGGCGCGCCGGTGGACACCGTTCATCGGCGTTTCGTGTTTCACCCTGTAAATGGTCCCGAAGCTTTTTCGCTTCGGGATTTTTTTGCGGCAGATCGCCCCGTTTACTCCTGCGATGCTCTTACAAAACCATTACGCACCTGCTGCATAATTTGTCTCGATTGCGAACTTACATTCATGTAATATTCCTCCACTTATTCAGCGACTCTGGAATACGTTCCAGAGATTGCGCTCATAGAGGATGGCTTTGCGAGGGTGCTGTACCCAGCTGTTTTCGTGAGGAGACGTTTGAGGGTGTGGATTGCCCAATAGGCTGCACCGGGTTGCAATGCAGTTCAATTCGGGAAGCTTCCACAATCCGCGCAGTTTCATTTAGTTACGCAGGCATCCAAAACGTGTCTGCACGGTTCAAAACATCGACGATCAGAGTTCCTGAAGGGGTGATGGCTGCAAACCGTCGCTTACAAGGGAATCCGGGAGCTAGAGAATGAAGAAATTGCTTTTGGCAGTGCTACTGCTTACCCTCTCCGCCTGCGCTTTTGCACAGCAGGACTATGTCGGACGTTACGACGTCTTCGCCGGATACAGCTATCTTGGGTCCCCCAAGATCAACCTCACACAAAGAGGATTCAATACTCAGCTCGGTTACAACGTCAGGCGTTGGCTCGCCCTCGGCTTCGATTACAGCAACCAGGACGGCAGAGGAACGCTGGTTCCCAACGAACTCAAGACGGCTTACTACACAGATGTCGAAGGGTTGATCCAGGCGGGAATTTACGGGGTCCCAACTCCATTCGGTGTTCCCCCGTCCATTCCGGCAAACTATTCTGCCTACGTCCCTTTTAGTGCGAGAACCCAGACCTTCACGGGAGGTCCTCAGCTTGCATGGCACCATTTCAAAAAGGTTACGTTGTTTGTGCATCCGTCCATTGGCGCGATCCACGAGCATATCAATTTGGAACCGCATGACGCCTTCACTACCTTCGTTGCAGGCCCCTCAGGTGCACTGGTTCTTGCTGGAGTCTTGCACAGCACGCACCCCTCCGATACCACTTACTTCTATGGGGTGGGCGGCGGTGCCGATTACAATCTGACAAAGCACTTCCACTTGCGCGCTGATGCCGAGTTCGTGCATGTGTTCCTCTTCAGCGGACTCCTCGCGGATTCGCGCAACAGCGTTCGTCTCTCCTTTGGTCCCACCTTCAACTTTGGCAAGAACGTCTCGCGTTAAGTGAGCGTCGCTTCTCCATCGGCCTCGTCCAATTGGACGGGGCCTCTTTTTCGTCCTTGCATTTTTCCATTGCTCCTTCCTACACTCGCCACACCGGAATCGCGGAAGGTGTATCCGGCAAAGCAGCCGGAATCTCTTCCCGGCGGCCATTAGCCAGGCACACCGACCCTGAAACGGGTAACCCATGCCCATCGCACATCTCACGCTTGAACTTCGCATTGAAGCCGCTCAGTCGCTCAAAGACCGCCGTCAGGTCCTGCGCAGCCTCAAGGATCGTATTCGCGCCAGCTTCAACGTCTCCGTGGCCGAAGTTGATCCCACTGATCTCTGGCAAACGGCAACTCTCGGCGTCGTGGCCATCAGCTCCTCGCGAGACTACCTCACAGGACTCATGAAGCAGGTGGAATCAGCAGCCACCCGCATTGCCAATAATCATGGCGCAGAGATCATCGACAGCTTTGTGGATTTCCTCGACTAGCGCTGGGCATCCTGTCCTCGCGTCTTTTTTTGTGCGTTCAAAGCGACCGGAATCCTCCGCGCACATCTAACCAACCTGACAATGGACGTACTCCGAACGTTCAACAATCCGCGTTCTGCGTTCTGCCAATCTTTTATTGACTACTGGCGGAGAACACGGTACGCTCCTGCCCAATGCTACCTGCTTCCAACCAGAAGCAATCCTTCCAGCCGCTCTCGTACATTCGTGCCTCTGCTCTCCACGCTCCAACTCGTTCCTGGCATCCACGTTGTTCAACGTTCCAAACTGCGCCCGAGGTGAATCTAAACTCTCGATGAAGAAAAACATCGAACTTCGCCCCAATGTCGAAACTCTCTTCGGTACTCGCGACGAAAACCTTCACATGCTTGAGGATGGACTGAATGTCGCGATTGAACTGAAGCCCAACTCAATCCAGATTGATGGCGAACCCGCTGACGTGGCGCGCATAGAGCAGGTCTTCAACGATTTTGAATACCTCCGCACCCACGGGCAACAGGTCTTCAACGGCGAACTCAATTCCATGCTGCGTGTCTTGGTCTCTGATCCCGCGGTCACCCTGCGTCAGCTTGCCGACTCCGCCAAGCAGCGCGCCGTGGGAAACAAGCGCCAGGTGCAGCCCAAGAGCGTCAATCAGCGCCAGTATCTTGAGGCCATTGAGCAGAGTGACATGGTCTTCGGCATCGGTCCCGCCGGAACCGGCAAAACCTATCTTGCGGTGGCCATGGCGATCTCAGCCCTGCTCTCCAAGAAGGTTGCGCGCATCATCCTTGCCCGCCCTGCCGTGGAGGCTGGCGAGCGTCTCGGCTTCCTGCCCGGAACTCTCCAGGAGAAGGTCGATCCCTATCTCCGTCCGCTCTATGATGCGCTCTATGATCTTCTTGAGCCGGAGAAGGTGGACCGCTTCCTGGAGAAGAATGTCATCGAGATTGCTCCCATCGCATTCATGCGCGGTCGAACCCTCAATGACTCCTTCGTCATCTTGGACGAAGCCCAGAACACCACCAGCGAGCAGATGAAAATGTTCGTCACCCGTCTCGGATTCAACTCCAAGGCCGTCATTACCGGTGACATCACCCAGATCGATCTCCCCAACGCCAGCCGCAGTGGTCTTATCGAGGCCATGAATGTGCTTCAGGGAGTCGAAGGCATCCGCTTCCAGATGTTCAATGAAACCGATGTTGTCCGTCATCAACTTGTGCAGCGAATCATTCGTGCCTATGAGGACTTCAAGACTCGTGATGATCGCCAGCTCAGCCTTCAACTGGAAGGCGAAACCGCCCGTGCCTCAGCCGACTTGCAATTGAACGGCAAGGCCAAGGGGAGCGTTCCCGTCCAGCAGTAGCCAATTCGGTACAATAGAGGGAGAGCCTCGCGCTCTCCCCTTTTTCTTTTTCAACGATTTCTTTTCAACGCACCCGGTACAGCCCGGAAATTTGAGAGCCGTGATTCTGGAACGACGAAAAACGAGAGACCTGAGCCGGTTGGCCCTGGCACGTTTTGCGAACCGGGCACAACGCGCTGCCGGACTTGCAGGCGAGGTCAATGTCCTGCTCACCAGTGACGCCGAACTGCGTCAACTCAATCTGCAATTCCGCCACAAAGACCAGCCCACTGACGTTCTCAGCTTTCCAGATCCGCAGGCGCAAGGTGGAGACATAGCCATCTCCCTCCAGACCGCGCGCACCCAGGCCGCATCCTTAGGCCATGACCTCCTCACTGAAGTGAAGGTGCTCATCCTGCACGGCATGTTGCACCTTGCCGGACACGATCATGAGTCTGACCGAGGCCAAATGCTCAAGCTTGAAAGCCGTCTTCGCGCCGGACTGAATCTGCCCGCCGGACTCATCGAGCGCACAACGTCCACTCCCCGGAGGCGCCCGTAATGCTATTAGCCTTCGCGCTTCTCATACTCATCGCGCTGCTGCTCATCAGCGCATACGTCTCCCGCCTCTACACCGAGAGCGGCAAGTTTCTCTCGCGTGAGTTTCAGGAGAACATCGAACTGTTTGAGCACCAGATCGAGCCGCGTCTAGGATTCAATCATCAACGCGCGGCTCTTTCCTTTGCCCTGTTGGAGCAGCTTCTTACCGCGACCATCTGCTTTCTGCTCGCCTACTCCGTTTTCTCACATCCGGACTGGCACGCCGACGAAGCCGCGCAGGCCGTGGGCTTGGGCATACTCGTCATTCTTATCTTCGACCGTTTTGTTCCCTACCTCATTTTTTCGCGGACGCGCGGCGGCTGGCTTGTGCGCTTCATTTTCCTGCTCCGTCTACTCATCTGGGCGGTCTTGCCGCTCACCCTCTTTCTCGCATTCCTGCAATCCATCGTCTCGCTCACCCGTCCTGAGCACGCTGGAGAAGAACCCGAGCATCCTTCCGAGGCCGTCGACGCACTCATAGAAGCAGGTCAGGACGAGGGCATTCTCGAAGAAAGCGACCGCGAGCTCATCCACTCCGTTGTCGAGTTTGGCGATAAAACCGTGCGTGACGTAATGACTCCGCGTCCAGACATCGTTGCCGTCACCGCCGCAACAACGGTAGAGGAGCTTACGCATCTCCTTTCGCAGCACCCTTTTTCACGCGTCCCCGTCTACCTCGGAGACCTCGACCACATCGTAGGAATCGTGAGCGCGCGCGATCTGCTCCAAGTCGCAGACACGGAAGCTGCTCGCCGCGCCGCCAGCAGCCTCATGAAGACCGATGTCTTTTTCGTCCCGGAAACGCGTCGCGCCAGCGAACTCCTGAATGAAATGCAGCGCGCCAACCGCCGCATGGCCATCGTAGTGGATGAATACGGCGGCGTTGCTGGACTCGTAACCGTAGAGGACCTGATCGAAGAGATCGTAGGCGAACTCAGCAACGAGGGCGAGCTCCGCAATGAAGCCATCCGCGAGAGCGACAACAGCTACATAGTCCTCGGCAGCCTTGAAGCAGACCGCCTCGAGGAACTCCTCGGCCTGCGCCTTGCCGAGGACTGGCACGCCACCACCGTCGGCGGCCTGGTCACAGAAATCGCGGGACACATCCCGCTCCCCGGTGAGGTGGTGCAAGACGGCGACCTCCGTTTTGAGGTTCTCGAATCCACCGCCCGCCGCGTAGAAAAGCTCCGCGTCACGGCTAAACACCAATCGCCCATTCCCAAGAACCCCGCAGTGGAATAGCATCAATAGGTGCGCTCAGGATTCGTAACAATTATCGGCCGCCCCAATGCGGGCAAATCTACTTTGCTCAATTCGCTAGTCGGCGAAAAACTCGCCATCGTCACCCACAAAGCGCAAACCACGCGCAGCCGCATCACTGGAATCGTTAACGTAAAGCGCCAGGGCAAACGTCCCGCTGGCCAGATCGTCTTCGTTGACACTCCCGGCGTACATAAGCCGGAGGACCAGCTCAACAAACGCATGATGCAGGAGGTCTATGACTCCATGGAGGGCTGCGACCTCATCCTGCTCATCGTCGATGTAACCCAGAAATTCGGCACCGGAGACGAGTTCGTCCTCGACATCGTAAAACGTGCCAACGTTAAAACCTTCCTTCTGCTCAACAAAATTGATCTCTTCGAAAAAACCAAGCTCCTCCCAGTCATAGAAGACTGGACCAAGCGCTTCGAATTCGCCCAGATCATCCCCATCTCAGCCGAAAAAGGATTGGGCCAGGAAGAGCTGCTAACCTCCGTAGCCAACACCCTCCCTGAAGGTCCCAAGTATTTTCCTGAAGACCAGATCACCGATCAACCCGAACGCTTCATAGTGGCCGAACTCATCCGCGAGCAGATTCTAATCAACACCGCGCAAGAGGTTCCCTACGCCAGCGGCGTGCTGATAGAAAAATTCGAAGAGGGAAAAAAGCTCTCAAGAATTTCGGCAGTAATTTTCGTAGAGCGCGACGGCCAGAAAGCCATCGTAATCGGCAAACAAGGCGCCATGCTGAAACACATTGGCACCCGCGCCCGTCAGCAAATCGAACGCATCCTCGGCGTCAAAGTCTTCCTCGAACTTTTCGTAAAAGTGCGCGAAGGCTGGCGTGACAATGTTCGCGACGTAGACGAAGCCATAGACTGGCGCAAGCAACTGGAGTCCCTGAACACGCGCCTCTCCGACAAAGACGAGAAGCCCGCTCCCCGCAAGCCTCAGCCCAGGAAACCCAAGGCACCCAAGCCTCAAGCCTAGTCAGAAATTCCGGGACATCAGAACTCTTGCGGGTGCCCCATCCTTACGCCGCGCGGGTGGCCTACTCAACGCTCTTTTCGTTGAGTGGGGTTCTTGCCCTTGCTCCTGATTTTCGCTCTTGACCTTGCTCCCCTACTTCGCCTTCCACCGCAACTCCAGCCCCGCAATCACCCCGCGCCCCGGCATCGCCACGCCCGCAATCTCCTGATACTTCGTATCCGTAAGGTTTGTCAGCTGTACATACGGAGTTGCGTATCGAAACGCGCGTCCCACCGTCCACTCCACCAGCGGATACGCAGACTGCCCGTATCTCTGCAAGGCCGCTACCCTGAAGCGCGAATCAAATCCGCCCGGCACCCTGCTCCACCAGGTCGCCACGCCGGCATTCACCGGATAATTGAAAACGTAAAGGTACTGATCTCCCGCCAGCGTAGCTCCCGCGCCGTGCATTCCCGTGTAGCTCAATTCAATGCGTTGTTGCCGAGGCAATTGCCAGCGTACGGAAATCTCCGCGCCCGTAAAGTTCAACCGCTGAATATTCTCCGCCCCATAAGGAGTGTTCGGATTCGCCATCGCTGCAGCGTCCGTCCGCACATAATCAATCACGTTCTGGTCGCGATGATGAAACACTGTCGCATCCGCCGTCAGTCCGCGGGCCAGCACAAACTGCACTCCGCCTTCATAACTCCAAGAGGTCTCCGGCTTCAGATTCGGATTCCCTAAATGTAGCGGATCGGTATAGTAAAGCTCCGTGTAGTCCGGCAGACGAAACGCATGGGAAGCCGACGCCCGCAGTTTTACCCGGCTATTCACCCAATACGCGCCAGACACCGAAGGACTGAACACCTGCCGCCCCGCCGTGTAAAGCTCCTCCCGCGCCCCCACGTTGAATGAGAAGCGCTTCAGCGCCCGTGCGTCGAAACTCACATAAGCTCCGCCTTGGTCGCGCGTGTGTATGCCAAGATTTGTGCTGTCGATGTGTTCGCGCAATCCATCTACGCCGTAATACACGCGCATGCTGTCGCCGATTTTTTCATACCGTCGCACCGCCGCCTGGTAGTCCGTGTCGATGTGATTGTTCTCATACGCCGCCGGGTCTGCAAGCGTGTAAATGTAAACGTCCGTATGCCGACGGTAAGCAAACTCCGCGGAGGTCTGTGTCCCAATCGGTTGCGACCATGCGGCCAGCCAGCCTTTCGTGCGCTCCCAACTCGGTATGCTCGCAGGCACCCCATAAAATCCTGCCGCACCAAACGGCCGGTCGCTGACGCCAAGCAGAACATCGCTAGCCCCCAACGCAGTGTTGATCCTGCTCTCCGAGGCGATCGCCAGGTTCCGATAATTGCGGTCGGCGATGAATCCCGAAGACAGTTCACGCACAAACGTCAGTTGTTCGCTGAACGGCTTGCGCACCAGTGAAAGCGCACCATTTTGCAGATTAGTCCCAAAGTTGCCGATCCCAGCACCAAAACGAATTTCCGTGTGCTCCGGCGCAGCGGTAATAAAGTTCACTGCCCCGCCCATCGCGTCCGAGCCATACATCGTAGAGCCCGCGCCCTTCAGCACTTCCACCCGCTGAACGGCCTCAAAAGGGAAGGGAATATCCAGATTATTGTGACCGGTCTGCACATCGTTCAGTCGCAATCCATTCACAAGTATCAATGCTTCGCCAAACGTCGCACCGCGTATCGAAATATCCGCCGACGTTCCCGGCGCGCGCTGCTGCACGTCGAGCGACGGATCCTGCTCCAGCACGTCCACCCAATTGCGGTAACTCACCGGAGACCCACCCACGGGCAGCGTGTCCACGCTGCGGTCCGTCTCCTCCAGCGGCACCGCGTCATAGCTTCCGGTCACTACCAGTTGCTCGTCATGTCGCGGTGGTGTGCTCGTCGTTGGAGCCTGCTGCCCCGGCGAACTCTGCGCCAGTGCGGCACAGCTCAGTACAATCAGTACAAGTAAGATGGCGAAGCTCTTCATGAAGCCCTCGATTGCGTGCTCTTCTTTGGATGCGCGTGGCCGCGCCACCATTCTGGGCTGCATGAAGAGGAACTCACAACCACGGTTTCATATTGTTCTTGATAGTTGATCCCCTCAACTATATAAGTGTCTCCATGCGCATAGACGCCTTCTTGCACGAGAGTCCGATGTTTGCCATCAATCGCGCCGCCCGCCGCTTTGACGCCCTCGCCGCACGCGCCCTCGCCTCCGACGGCCTGAACTTTCTGGAAGGCCTCGTCCTTGCCGCCCTCTTTTTCGACGAGCCCGAACCCGCCAAGCCCTCGCAACTTGCCGACACATTCGGCACCACGCGTGGCAACGTAAGCCACTGCATATCATCGCTGGAAGCCAAGGGTTTCCTGCAGCGCGTGATTGACCCCGCAGATGCCCGCTCCTACCTGCTCGCCCTCAAGCCGCAGGGCAAGCGCTGCGCCCTCCGTGCCATCCGTGCCTTCGACAAATTGCAAGCAGAGTTCGAGAAAGAGGTAGGCAAAACCGTACTCAGCGAAACTCTAAAAACCATCCGCAAACTAGAAGCGCTCGCTCCGGGAAAGTAGCTTTCGGGTGCCCTACCCTTCCGCCTGTTCTTTAGGCGGAGGGTGGGGTAGTTGACCTTGATCTTGACCTTGATCTTAACTTTGAAACTTTGAAACCTTGAAACCTTGAAACCCGTTCCCCTTGAAACTTTGAAACCTTGAAACCTGCTCCCCTATTCCTTCACCGCAATTCCCAGCGCCTTCATCTTCCGATACAGATGGCTCCGTTCCAGCCCCAGCACTTCTGCCGTGCGGCTGACGTTACCATTGGTCTCATCGAGTTTCTTCAGAATGTAATCGCGCTCATAAGCCGCACGCGCCTGATGCAAGGTTGTGAAATCGCCCAGCGATCTCCGAGTACCTTCGCGATACAGCACCGACGGCAAGTGTTTGCGCTCCAACCGCTGCACCTGCGGATTCATGATCACAATCCGTTCAATCACGTTGCGCAGCTCGCGTACGTTTCCCGGCCACGAGTAGCGCGTCAGCACCTCCAGCGCCTCGTCTGCAATCTCTTTTGTTCGGCGACTGTATTGGCTGCTGAATTCTTTCAGGAAGTGTCGCGCCAGCACCGCAATATCCTCTTTGCGCTCGCGCAGCGGAGGCACCACAAAAGGCACCACGTTCAGCCGGTAAAACAAATCTTCGCGAAAGTTTCCGCGGCCAATCTCTTCTTCCAGATCCTTGTTCGTAGCGGCGATCACGCGTACGTTCACCGTCACCGGCTCTTCCATTCCAACCGGAGTAAAGCGTCCTTCGTCCAACATGCGCAGCACCTTCGACTGCGTTTTCAAACTCATGTCGCCCACTTCGTCCAGAAAAAGCGTGCCCCCGTCGGCCTTGCGCAGCTTGCCTTCTTTTGCGCTCTCCGCGCCCGGGAATGCGCCTTTGCAGTAGCCAAACAGTTCGCTTTCAATCAGGTCTTCTGGGATCGCCGCGCAGTTCACATCCACAAACATTTCATCTTTACGCAAACTCTGTGCGTGGATAGCCCGGGCCACCAATTCTTTCCCCGTTCCACTCTCGCCATAAATCAGCACGCGCCCATTCGTCGGAGCCATCAACCCAATCTGTTGTCGCAGCGCCTTCATCGGAATGCTGTCGCCCGCAATTTCCGTGTGCGATACCTGACGCTTCAACTCCTGATTTTCCGAGCGCAACCGCCGCGCATCCGCCGCGTTCTTTACCACGATCAGCGTCTTGTCCAGCGAGAGCGGCTTCTCCAGGAAGTCGTATGCTCCAAGCTTGGTAGCCTTCACCGCGGTCTCCACCGTGCCGTGTCCGGAAATCATCACAACCTCGGGCCGATCGGTAAGCCCTCTGATCTGCTCCAGCACCTCCAGTCCGTCCATCTTGGGCAGCCAGATGTCCAGCATCACCACGTCGAAGTGCTGATCGCGCAGCAGCACCATGCTGCTCTCGCCGTCTTCGGCGCCCGTTACGTGATAGCCCTCGTCTTCCAGAATTCCGCCCAGCGTCTGGCGAATGCTCGGTTCGTCGTCCACCACCAAAATGTGGATCATCTTCCGCCTTTCCAGTCTCTCAAGCTTGTTCCTGCGCCTCAGCTTCAGGACGCGCCCGCTCCACGGCTGCCACCGGTAACTCCACCAAAAAGCGAGTGCCTACCGGACGGTTTTCCTCCACGCGAATTGCTCCCCCGTGGTCTTCCAGGATGCGCGCCACAATTGCCAATCCAAGCCCCGTGCCGCGCGATTTCGTAGAGAAATACGGTAGAAAAAGTTTTTCCTTCGTCTCGGCCGTCACGCCCTCGCCTGTGTCAGACACTTCAATTTCCACCGCGTCACGTGTCTCCAGCAATGAGGTGCTGATGCGTATTTCGCGCTCCACCGAATCCTTCATGCTCTCCGCGGCGTTGTCCACCAGGTTGGCAATGACGCGCTTGATCGCCTCGGGATCGGCCATCACGCGTGGCAGCTCGGGGTCCAGCTCCAGTTGCACGTGAATGCCCGCCAGCCGTCCGTCGAACAGTGCCAGCGCATTCTCCACAATCCTGTTCAGGTCCGCCGCCTGCGGTTGCGACTGCGGGAAGCGCGCCAGCAGAGAGAACTCGTCCACCAACTTGCGCACGGTCTCCACTGCGGAGCCAATCGTATCGACGCAGCTCTCAATGATTGTTCGCGAGGCGCTTTCGCCGCCTGTTCCGCGCTCTATGTGCCGCTTGATGCGTTCGGCGGAGAGCACAATGGGCGTAAGCGGATTCTTGATCTCGTGCGCCACTCGCCGAGCCACTTCGCGCCAGGCCGCCTGCTTCTGCGCTTTCAGCAAGTCGCTCAGGTCCTCGAAGACAATCACGTAGCCCAGCCGTCTCCGCTGCTGCTGTGAGCCGGTCATCGCCGCTGCCGTTACACCCACCTCCAGCGACGTGCCGCCATTCGGAATTTCCATCTGCGCGCTTGTCGTTCCCATGCGGTCTGCCTTGCGCGTCAGCCGCCGAATTTCTTCAGCTACATCCGGCGCAGTTTCGGCAGGGAAGAGGTCAGCCAGCCGCAATCCGCTCTGCGGCCCGGGCTGGGTCACGCCCTTTGGCCTGAACATCCGGATCAGTGCATCGTTCACGCGCGTCACTTGCCCCGTGGCGTCCATCGAAAGCACGCCTGAGGGAATGCTCTCCAGAATTGTCTCCATATGCAGGCGGCGTTCTTCGAGTGTCACATTCACATCCTGCAACTGGCGGCGATTGCTTTCCAATTCGGCGGCCATGCTGTTGAACGAGTCCACCAGTTGGCCCAGCTCATCGCCGGCCATCACCTCCACGCGATAATCCAGCCTGCCTGCTGAAATCGCCTCCGTGCCTTCCACCAGAGCCGTCACCGGACGCGTCACGACCTTGCTCAGCGCCAGCGCCGACCACGTAGTGCCAAACAGCACCAGCAGCGTAATCAGCAGCAGCGCCTGCATGTAGGTCTGTCGAATCAGTTTGTTGTTGAAGCGTAGCTCCTGGTATCGTCGCTCGCTTTGGTCGAGCTGGCTCAGTGCGTCGCTGTAATTGGGTGGCAACGGCAGCGCCACCAGAATAAAGCCCAGCCCTCCCACCGGAGCCGTGCCCAGCATGTATCCTCGACTGTTCAGCGTGAACTGTCGAGGCTTTGCCTGCATCGTGTCCAGTCCCGGCACTTCCATGCGAAGCTGGCTCCAAGGTATAGGTGCACCAAAGCTCGCTTCCGGCTGTCCTTTGTAGAAGCCCAGTGCGAAGCCGCCTTGCAGCGTGATTTCATGCTCGCGGAACTCTGCCAGCACATCTCTGAAGTTGCCTTTCCGGTATGCCTCCAACACTTCCTCGTTGGCGGCAATCGACTGTGCTTCAGCCTGCGCGTTCTGTCCGGCATATCGGCTCAACAGTTCGGTCACTGCCGTGCTGCGTCCATGCACCTCTTCAATTGGCTGGGAGAACCACTTGTCAATTGAGCGGTTCATCAGCCCGTAGGCGAAAAGAAACATCGCAATCACCGGACCGAACGAAAGCACCAGCGCGCCCAGTACCATCTTGCTGCGGAATCGCGAGCCCGCCACGCCCGCCTGCCGCTCCAGGTAGAGCTTGAGCAGCGTGCGCAGCAGCACAAAAATCAGCGCCACCAGCGCAAGAAAGATCAGCGCCGAAAGTGCCGCAAACAGGAATGTCTGGAACAGCGAGTCCGGACGCAGAAACTTGAGGTTGAATGCCGCCTGCGAGAAGATGATGAAGACCAGCAGCGAAATCACAACCGTCAGCAGCACAAGCCGGCGGCGACGTGGGCGGGTTGGAGTCGGTGTACTCAAGCAAATCCCCAATCGATTCTAGTGCAGAAAAGACACAATAATCTCAGGAATCGCACAACATTCATCGCGAGTCTTTAGGCGGAGTCTGGAGCTCTGGGTTTTCCGCTTCTGGATTTCGGCAGCATCTCGCGCAGCGGACACTCCTCGCACCGCGGCTCCCCTTTTACGCAGAAGTGCTTTGCCGTCTGCACAATCAGCGCATGAAACTCGTTGTAGCTCTGCGCCAGCTCGGAACGCTCGACCCGCGAAGCCGTAGAAGTCGAAGGACCACCGAAGACATTGCGGCGCGATGGGATATTCGTTAGTCATGCGCCCTCTGCGGCTTCGGGTGCCCGACC
>Ga0182012_10005464_pt1 | contig 13153 bp, 10 predicted proteins | sample 612S2SmetaG_FD_120486 | JGI IMG/M metagenome (GOLD analysis project Ga0182012, IMG submission 120486) | Permafrost microbial communities from Stordalen Mire, Sweden - 612S2S metaG | ecosystem: Environmental > Terrestrial > Soil > Wetlands > Permafrost | place: Sweden: Stordalen | collected...
GATCCCGCGGCCGTAGGTGATGTCGAACTCGGCCTGGCGGAACGGCGGCGCGACCTTGTTCTTGACGACCTTCACGCGGGTCCGCGAGCCGACGACGTCCTGGCCGATCTTGATCTGCTCGAGCTTGCGGACGTCGAGCCGCACCGACGCGTAGAACTTCAGCGCGCGGCCGCCCGAGGTCGTCTCGGGGTTGCCGAACATGACGCCGACCTTCTCGCGCAACTGGTTGATGAAGATCATCACGCAGTGCGAGCGCGAGATCGCGGAGGTGAGCTTGCGCAGCGCCTGCGACATGAGGCGCGCCTGCAGGCCGACGTGGGCGTCGCCCATGTCGCCTTCGAGTTCAGCCTTCGTGACGAGCGCCGCGACCGAGTCGACGACGACCACGTCGACGGCGTTGGACCGCACCAGCACTTCGGCGATCTCGAGCGCCTGTTCGCCCGTGTCCGGCTGCGAAACGAGCAGATTGTCCAGGTCGATGCCGAGCGCGGCGGCGTAGGTGGGGTCGAGCGCGTGCTCGACGTCGACGAACGCGGCGGTGCCGCCGCCGCGCTGCGCCTCTGCGATCACGTGCAGCGCGAGCGTCGTCTTACCGCTCGACTCCGGCCCGTAGATCTCGACGACGCGGCCGCGCGGAAGGCCGCCGACGCCCAGCGCCAGGTCGAGAGCGATCGAGCCCGTCGAGACGACGTCGATCGCCATCCGCTCGGAAAAATCTCCCATCTTCATGATGGAGCCCTTGCCGAACTGACGCTCGATCTGTGCGAGCGCGTTGGTCAGGGCTGACGTCTTGTCGTCTTGCGCCACCTTGGGTCTCTCCCTCCGTCTTCGGCAATGGCCCCGCTGGGCGGGGGTCTATGACGGCATCATCGCCGGAGCGGGTGCCAACTGGCTGGCACTCCGGCGCTTTCCGTCCGCGACGACCCTCACGCCCGGACCACTCATTGGCAACCCTTATCCGCCGGCAAGCAATCGAACTCCTGTTCGATTCGAGCTGCCGCCGCCTGCTGCTATGCCGGCTCGAAGACGGCGTCGACGAAGTCCTTGGGGTCGAAGGGCTGGAGGTCGTCGATGGCCTCGCCGAGGCCGACGTACTTGATCGGCACCTCGAGCGTGTCCACGATCGCGACCAGCACGCCGCCCTTGGCGGTCGAGTCCAGCTTGGTGACCACGACGCCGGTCAGCTTGGTGGCCTCGTTAAAGAGTCGCGCCTGCGAGATGGCGTTCTGGCCGGTCGTGCCGTCGACGACGAGCAGCGTCTCGTCGGGCGGGGCGCCGGTCTCGCGCTCGATGATGCGCCGCATCTTCTTCAATTCTTCCATCAGGTTGGTCTTGGTCTGCAGCCTGCCGGCCGTGTCGATCAACACGACGTCCGCGCCGCGCCCCTTGGCCGCGGCGATACCGTCGTAGACCACCGACGACGGGTCTTGTCCCTCGCGCCCGCGTACGAACTCGGCCTGCGCCCGCTCGGCCCAGATGCCCAGTTGCTCGGCCGCTGCCGCGCGGAACGTGTCGGCCGCGACGACCATCACGCGCTTGCGCTGTTTGCGCAACGCGCTCGCGAGCTTCCCGATCGTCGTCGTCTTGCCGGTGCCGTTCACGCCGACGACCAGCACGACCGCCGGCTTCGACTTCAACACGAGCCCGGCGTCGGGCAGCGTTAGGAACGCGCGGACGTCGGTTTTGAAGCGGCCGATTACCTGATCGCTGCGCGACCACAGTTGCGCCTTGGCGACCAGCTTCAACCCGTCGACGATTTTGGTGGTGGTCGGGACGCCGAAGTCGCCGCCGATCAGCGCCTCCTCGAGGTCGTCCCAGAACGCTTCGTCGAGCGGGCGGCGCGCCGTCGCCAGGGTCTCGACCCCGGCGAACGAGTCCCTCGTACGGCTGAGGGTCGCGCGCAGTTTGGTCAGCCAGCTCACGAGGGCTCGGGCTTCTGGGAAGCGGCATCGAACCCTCGCCCCGCGGCGAAGGAGGCTGGGTGACGCGACGTCTGCTCGCGGCCGCGCCGGCCGCATTCGTTCTGGGAACGGCCCTCGCCGCGTGCGCGGGCGGCGGCCGCGATGCCGCAACCGCGCGCCCCGTCCTGGCCCCGAGCGGCGCGATCACCCGCGGCGAGTTCGCGCGGCGGCTGGTCGAAGCCAACAACCGCCTGTGGTTCGACGAGTCCGGCAAGCAGATCAGGCCGTCGAACTACGGCGCGCAGGCATTCCCCGACGTGCCGCCCTCGCACGCCGACTACGCCTACCTGCAGGCGCTGGCGGCGGCGGGCTACGCCACCGCATTTGCCGACGGCACCTTCCGCCCCGACGCGCCGTTGACGCGCGAGCAGATGCTGGCGCTCAAGGAAGCCGTCGACCGCGGCGGCGTGGACCGCTACTACGAGTACGCCTGGCGCGCGAACGTCCCGTATCGCGACGCCGCGGCGATCGACGCTCGCTACCGCGGCGCGGTTGCGGAAGACGAAGCGCTCGACCGCTACGCCCGCGCGCACGGAACGCCGGCGCTCGCGCTCGACAACGTGCGGCGCGCGTTCGGCTCCGGCGCGACGTTGCGTCCGCAGCAGCCCGTCACGCCGGCGCAGGCCGGCCGCGTGTTGGGTAAGATCGGCGGCCACACGCCGAACGTCGTCACGCTCGCCCCCGGCGACGCCCCGCGCGGCCGCTAGCCCGCGGCTTCGGTCTCCGAGGAGCCGCGGCGGCCGTACTTGCGGCGGGCCGTCGCGTCGGCCTCGCGATAGCCGAGATCGCCGCGCATTTCGCGCAGCAGTTTGCGCAGGCGCACGACGGCTTGTGCGTGGATCTGTGAGACGCGCGACTCCGAGACGTTCAGTTCGTCCTTGATCTGCTTGAGCGTCCGGCCCTCGAAGTAGTACTGCGTGATCACGATGCGCTCGGCGCGCGGCAGCCCGAAGACCGCGTCCGACAGCCGCTTGCGCATCTCCGTGCGCTCGAGCGACGAGCCGATCTCCTCGTCCGATCCGCGCAGCAGGTCGCGCAGCGGCACGTCCTGGCCGCGATCGCTGGGCAGGCGCTCCTCGAGCGAAAGCAGCGAGGTCCCGCGCACCCGCACGATCGTCGCGTCCAGTTCCTTGCGGGTCACGCCCATGCGCTGCGCGAGTTCGTCCTCGGTCGGCACGCGGCCCAACTCGGCCTCGAGTTCCCGTTGCGCGCGCTCGAGCTCGCGCCCCCGCTGGCGGACCGCGCGCGGCACCCAGTCGAGGGCCCGCAGCGCGTCGACGATGGCGCCGTGGATGCGCGTGATCGCATAGGTCTCGAACTTGACGCCGCGCCCGTCGTCGTACTTCTCGATGGCGTCCATCAGGCCGAGGACGCCGTCGTTGACGAGGTCGGCCAGTTCGACGTTCTGGGGCAAGCCGACGGAGATCCGGCCGGCGACGTACTTCACGAGATGCAGGTAGCGGTGAATGACCTCTTCGCGCGTGAACCGCTGGCCGGCGATGACATAGGTGCGTTGCGCCCCGGGGGTTGCCTCCAACGTCAGATGCTCGTCACGCGCGGAGGGCCCGCACGGAGAACAGCGCCGCTTGTGCGTACAGATAGAGCCACTCGGCCGGCGTGAAATCGTTGCGGTCGCGCTGAAGCAACTGCGCGAAGCGCGGCGTGCGGTCCAGTTGACCGAACAGCACGTCGAAGCGCGCGGGGCGCCGTTCGAGGAACGTCATCAGCTTGTGACGGTGGCGCAGCCGTCCGTAGAACGCCTTTTTGGTGGCCGCGGCATAGCGCGACGGGGCGGACGGCGCGCGGCCGTGGTGGACGTCCGCGACCGCGGCGGCGGCGAACCGTCCGGTGCTGGCGGCCTCGTGAATACCTTCGCCGGTCGTGGCGTCCACCAGGCCCGCGGCCGTGCCGCCGAGCATGACGCCGGCGTCGGAGATCGTCGGGCGGGGGCTGCCGCCGTAGAGCAGGTTGCCTTCCTCGCGCACCGTGTAGGCAACCCCGGGGAACAGCCGGCGTTCGACCGTCGGCAAGAACGCATCCAGTTCGGCGCGCAGCGCCTTCCCGTCGACCTTGCCCATGATGCCTAGCCCGATCGACAGGTGATCGCGCTTGGGGAACATCCAGGCGATCACGTTCTTACCGCTCGCCGCGGAGACGTAGTAGTGCATTTCGAGCGTCTGATAGGCGGCGGGGTCGGCCGGGCGCTCGATGTAGACGCGGTACTGGTAGCAGGTAATGAGGCCCGATCGCCAGGGCTCGTACGCGAACGGCGACCGCTCGTCGAAGCGCGCGCCTGAGCCCTGAGCCAGGAACAGGTGCCGCGCGCGAACCTTCCGCCGCTCGCCCGAAGCCAAGTCGGCGTATTCGACGACCGTCGCGTCGCCGTCGCGTTCGTAGCCGCGGAGCAACGCGTTGGTGACGATCTCCGCACCTTCGCGGCGGGCGAGGTCGGCGATCGTGCCGTCGAGTTCCTCGCGGGTCGTCGTGTGGGCGGGGCCTACCGGAAAGTCGTAGCGCCGCCCGGTCGGGGAATGCAGGGCGATGACGGGCGGGTCGCAGTGGACCAGCGAGCGCGGCAAGTCGAAGTCTTCGCAGAAGCCGGGGCGCAGCCCGGCGGCGCAGACCCGCTTGGCGCCGACCACCGGGTCGCGCTCGAGGACCATCACCTCGACCCCTTCGCGCGCAGCCTCACGCGCCGCAGTGCCCCCCGCCGGCCCGCAGCCGACGACGAGAAGCTCGACCTCCCGCATGGGAAGCCCGCTTTTCGCACCCGGGTCGCGATTTCCGCGTGCCCGCTCGCCCCGCTCTCCTGGTGTCCCGGCGTCGGAGAGGACCGCCCGACTGCCCCGCCAAACGTGCTCAAGTTGTGCGCCCCGTTGCTCAATCGCGGGGCATTCTTGTGTGACCCCCGCCACGAGGAAGGGCCTCTTGACAGCGCAGTTCGCCATCATCGTCGGCCTCATCGCCGGTTTGCTCGCCATCATCTACGGCGTCGTCTTGATCAATTACGTCTTGCGGCAGTCCCCCGGAAACGACCGCATGCGCGAGATCGCCGCAGCGATCCAAGAGGGCGCCATGGCGTTCCTCAAGCGCCAGTACACCACGGTCGCCATCGTGGCCGTCGTCCTGGGAATCCTGATCGCGGTGGCGCCGGCGCCCCTGGGCTGGGAAGCCGCGCTCGGCTTCATCATCGGCGCCCTGCTGTCGGGAGCCACCGGCTTCATCGGCATGATCGTGTCGGTGCGGGCCAACGTCCGGACCGCCGAGGCGGCCCGCGGCGGCCTGGCGCCCGCGCTGGCGCTGGCGTTCCGCGGCGGCGCCGTCACCGGTCTGCTCGTGGTCGGCCTCGGCCTTATCGCCGTCAGCGGCTACTACGCCCTCATGCTGCAGGTCAACGCGAGCCACGAGTCGCCGGTCGGGGAGTCGCTCGCGGCGCTGGTGGGCCTCGCCTTCGGCTGCTCGCTGATCTCCGTGTTCGCCCGTCTCGGCGGCGGCATCTTTACCAAGGCGGCCGACGTCGGCGCAGACCTCGTCGGCAAGGTAGAAGCCGGCATCCCCGAGGACGACCCGCGTAACCCCGCCGTCATCGCCGACAACGTCGGCGACAACGTCGGCGACTGCGCGGGCATGGCCGCCGACCTGTTCGAGACGTACGTCGTCACGACGGTCGCTGCGATGCTCTTGGGCCACCTAGTCCTCGGCAAGGTCCTCGAGAGCGCGACGACCTTCCCGCTCATCCTCGGCGCCGTCTCGATCGTCGCTTCGATCATCGGGACGTTCTTCGTCCGCATGGGCAACGACGCGCGCGGTTCCATCATGAACGCCCTGTACCGCGGCCTGATCGTCGCGGCGGTGCTCTCGGCCGTCGGCTTCTACTTCGTCTCGCAGTCCGAGTTCGGCGCCGGCGTCTCGCTGCCGAACGGCACGACGATTACCGCCCTCAACGTCTTCATCTGCGCGCTCGTCGGGCTCGCGGTGACGGGGCTCATCACGTATATCACGGAGTACTACACCGGCACGCAGTTCGGGCCGGTCAAGGACATCGCGAAGGCGTCGGTCACCGGGCATGCGACCAATATGATCGCCGGCCTCGCCGTCTCGATGCAGGCGACCGCGCTGCCCGCGATCACCATCGTCGTCGCCATCCTCGTCAGCTACGGCCTCGCCGGCCTGTACGGCGTGGCGATCGCCGTCATGTCGATGCTGTCGATGGCCGGCATCATCGTCGCGATCGACTCGTTCGGCCCGATCACCGACAACGCCGGCGGCATCGCCGAGATGGCGGAGCTGCCGGAGTCGGTCCGCGGCGTCACCGATCCGCTCGACGCCGTCGGCAACACGACCAAAGCCGTCACGAAGGGCTACGCGATCGGCTCGGCCGGCCTCGCGGCGGTCGTGCTCTTCGCCTCATTCCTCCAGGAACTCTCGGACAAGTGCGCCGCGACCGCCAGCGCCGCGTGTTCCACGACGCCGATCCTGTTCGGCGTCGGCGATCCCTACGTGCTGACCGGCCTGCTGGTCGGCGGCCTCTGTCCGTACCTATTCGCGTCGCTCTCGATGCAGTCGGTCGGCCGCGCAGGCGGCGCCGTCGTCGAGGAAGTGCGCCGCCAGTTCCGCGAGATGCCCGGCATCATGGACGGCACGCAGAAGCCGGACTACGGCACGACGGTCGACATCGTGACCCGCGCCGCGCTCAAGGAGATGATCCTTCCGGCGCTCATCCCGATCGGCGTTCCGGTCGCGATCGTGCTCCTGTCGTTCGTGCTCCCCAATAACGGCGGCGCGAAGATGATGGGCGGCGCGCTCGTCGGCACGATCGTTACCGGCCTCTTCCTCGCCCTCGCGATGACCAGCGGCGGCGGGGCGTGGGACAACGCCAAGAAATACATCGAAGACGGCAACTATGGCGGCAAGGGTTCGCCCGCGCACGCCGCCGCCGTGACCGGCGACACGGTCGGCGACCCGTACAAAGACACCGCGGGCCCGGCCATTAACCCGATGATCAAGGTCTTCAACATCGTTGCGCTGCTGCTCGTGGGCTTTCTGGTCCACTAGCGAGGCATCTGCGAGGGAGCGAAGAAACGGGCGCTCGGTCGGGCGAGCATTCCAGGGGGTCAACGATCGTGCTACGTCTTCTTCGCGCTCTAGGGTTCGCGGCGGTCCTCGCCGTGCTGCTCGTTCCGCTCTACCGTCAAGCGACGGGTGCCAACGTCCGGCGGCACGTGCAGCCGGCGGGCCGCGCGGCGTCGTCGCCGATCCAGCACGTCATCGTCATCGTCATGGAGAACCGGACGGTCGACAACCTGTTCGCCGGCTACTACGGCTCGTGGAAGGGCGTCGACCTCGCGAATCCGGCGGGTAAGCCCAAGCTCACGCAGATCTCGCTGCGGACGAAATGGAGCCCCGACCACGACCACCGCAAGGCGTTCACGACCGAATTCGACGGCGGCAAGCAGGACGGCTGGCAGAACGAGCAGTTCGCGTGTCCGCACCACCGCTGCGAGCCGAACCCGACGGCGCTCTCGTACATTTCCACCTCCGAGGTTGCACCGTACGCCGCGATCGCGCAAAACTTCGCGTTCGCCGACGAGACGTTCCAGGCCGGCGAGGGTCCGAGTTTTCCGGCCCACCAATACCTGATCGCGGCGCAAGCGGGCGGCCTTGCCGACTCGCACGGCGCCCAGGCCGGCTACGCCGAGGCGGAAAATCCAGGCGACCGCGGCGGCCGCGGTCAGCTCGAGCCGCTCGAAGACCTCGGCGGCAACCGCGGCTTCGGGTGCATCGGCAAATCGAAGACGATGTTCGTCGACATGAAGAGCGCGTATCCGGGGACGGAAAACCTCAAGCAGCAGTTCTGTCTCGATTACCCGACGATCTTCGATCTGCTCGACGCGCAACTCGGCACGGGCCACAAGAACTGGCACTACGACACATCGAATTATTCCATCTGGAACGCGCCGCTCTCCGTGCAGCATCTGTACAAAGCGTACCTGCAGCACTCGCGCAACGTCATCAAAGGCCGCAACGGAAAACAGCTGTTGGCCGACCTGAAGCACAACGACCTTCCCGCCCTGACCTACGTCATGCCGTGCTTCCAGAACTCGGATCACCCGGACTCGGTCTCGGCGGACGGCCCGAAATGGGTGGGCTACATCACCAACGCGATCGGCTCGAGCGCATACTGGAACAGCACGGCGGTCGTCATCCTCTGGGACGACTGGGGCGGTTGGTACGACCACGTCAAGACGGGGCACCCCGCGAACAACCCGTATGAGAATCCAAGCGACCCGTACGAGTGGGGCTTCCGCGTCCCGCTGATCGTCGCATCGCCGTACGTGAAGAAGCGCGGCTACGTCGACCACACCCAGCGCAGCTACAGCGCCGTCCTACGCTATATCGAGGACAACTTTGGACTCGGCTCGCTGGCCGGCGACGACGCCATCAATGACGACCTCTCGACGATGTTCGACTACAGCAACAAGCCGCTGCCCTGGGTCCCCGTGGACGTCGGAAACTACCAGCCGAAGAGCTGCTAGCGCCCGGCCGCGACGTTCCGGGCCTCCGCTGCGTTTTTATGGCGGAGGAACCAGCCAACCATGAATCGCCTCGCGGCCCTTCCTGCGCTCATCGCGCTTTCATGTTGCCTTGCGGCGCCGGCCGCCGCTGCCGACCAGGAACAGCAGATCGGCCAGCAAGTCTACCAGCAGCTCCAACAGAAGGGCGAGATCATCACGAACTCGCCCTTGTACTCGGTGTTGCAGCCGATCGCGGACCGCATCAAGACGGTGGCCGATCCGCAGTACCAGTACCCCTTCCACTTCATCCTCGTGCACGAGAAGTCGCCGAACGCCTTTGCCGTCCCGGGCGGCAACGTCTACGTGACCGACTCGCTGATGCATTTCGTGGAGAACAAGGAAGAACTGGCGGGCGTGCTCTGCCACGAGACGTCGCACGACATCCACCACGACGTCGTCAACAACATGCGCAAGGACCAGAACCTTCAGATGATGGCGACGCTCGCGGCCATCCTGGTCGGTCGCGGGCAGAATCCGATCGCGAACGAGGGGATCGGCCTAGCAGCCAACGCGCAGGCGATGACGTTCTCGCGCTCGGTGGAGACCGCGGCCGACCTCAAGGGCTCCGAGACGTGCGCGCAGTCCGGTTACAACCCGTACGGCATGGTCTGGCTGTTCCAGAAATTTGCGAAGTCGGGCCAAGGCGGGTCGCTCGAGATGATGGCCGACCACCCGCGCGACGATCACCGCATCTCCGACCTCGAGAATCACTTCAAGCAGAACCCGTCGCTGTTCGGAACGTTCGCGAACGATCCGTCGAATGCGACGCCGTTGCCGTTACCGGTTAGCGACCCGAATGCACCCGGCACAGTGGGGCCGGGATCGCCGGCTCACCGGCTCCCGCCCGGCACCGTCGTCCCCTATCCGCCGAGTACGCCGCGCAGCACGACGAGTCCGGACGCCGGCACCGAGTAAGTCGCCCCGGCCCCGCCGCCGGCCGTCGCGGTGGCGGGCGGTCCGTCCGGCGAGGCGTTCCCGGCCCGCTTGTTGGAGTGCCACACGTATTGCGCCGGCCCGAACGTCACTTGCGCGACCGGATACGAGAGGTACTGCGCGCCGCTCGCCCCGTTGAAGGCGACCGCGACGGTGTAGGCCGTCGTCGGATCCTTGTTGACGAGCAGCACGGCCCACTGGCCGTCGGGACGTTGTACGGCGTACGCCGTCACGATCTGGCGGCCGTGCGAATCCACGACGTCGGTCTTCGCCGGATGGAGCGCGTGAGCGGCGTCGACGGGCTGCGACCACTGCTGCGTCAACAACTGCGCCGCGAAATACTGTGACGTCGGCTGCTTGATCGTGTAGTGCGTCGTGGCGTTCCACATGCCCCACGACCCCCAGCCCGTCGCGCAGTGCGAGTAGTCGAACAGCGGATCGGGCTCGTACTCGTACAGATAAAACGACGACCCGCCTGCGTCCATGAAACTCGCCGCGGCGTCGGCTAGCCACAGCGCCCCCGAGATATCCTGGAAGTGCTCGGTCGTATTTGCCGAGTAGTTCGACTCCGTGATGAGCAGCGGCGTTCCCACGGGCAGGCCGTCGGCTTGCCACGTTTTCACGATGCCGCCGACGAGGCCGGGCTCGTTCAACAGGTTCTGCTCCGTCTGGGCGCCGCACGGCGCGAACGGATAGTGCTCGAACGACATGAACGCGAGGTCCGAGAGGCGCCCGTGTGCCGACAGGTACGCGAGGAACCGATTCAGCCACGACGTGTTGCCGTATTGATTCGGCCACGCCGGCGTGTCGCTGTTGGTGCCCTGGAACACGGGGCCGCCCAGTTTCAGCCGCGGGTCGACCGCGTGCAGCGCCGTCGCCCACTGCAGGTAGAGCGCGCCGTAGTCCTCGGGCACGATCTCCTGGCCGTCAGGCTCTTCGCCGAGTTCCACGTAGCCGATGGCGTAGCCGCGCGACTCGACGTACCTGATCTCGGCCGCGGCGTCGCCGGGCGTGCCATAGAGCATCGAGACGGGAATCACCGCGGGCACGCCGCGCGTCAGGCCGCTCTGGAAGACGACGTCGAGCCCGGCCTGTTCTTCGTCCGTCACCTCGTTCGAGGATTGATGCCACGGGTCGACTGACGATACGTACGTCGACGTCTGCTTGTTGTTGGCTTTGTGGACGACGAGGTCGTGGAACGTGCTGCCCGAGAGCGTCCCGACCCCGATCTCGTCCATCGCGAAGCCGACGCAGTTGCGTTGGTCGCCGCTGCCGTGCGTGTCGCACGTATCGGACGACGACGTCATCAGCACGCGCACGTAGCGCACCTTCGTGGTCGAGGCGGCGAGCGCGAGCGTCACCGTGCCGCCGGCGCCGTTGGTCACCGTCCCGCCCGGGAACGTCGCCCACGAGCCTTGCGCGGGGTTGTAGATGGCGTCGTTGCCGGTCCAGTACTGGACGAGATACGACGTCGCGTACGGGGCGGCCCAATACAGCTTCGCGGCGTCGACCGGTTTAGGCGCACCGAGGTCGACGACGATCCAGCCGGGGTGCAGCGCGTCGCTCTCGCCGGTGTACGCCTGGTCGAGATAGGGATCGCTCTTCCAGTACGTCGTCACGTCGCCGTCGTCGAGCCGCGAGTAGCCGTCGTTGTTTCCGTTGTCCGTCGTGAAGCCCCGGTGGGGCAACGCATAGCCGTACGTGTCGGTAATTTCCCCGGACGGGGAGGACGAACCGGTGAAATAGCCCTGCTGTCCGGAGGCGTCGCTCCACGTACCGGCGGGGTTCCAGTGCCAATCCTGCACGCTGAGTTCGGTATAGAGCCGGTACGTGACCGGGCCGAGTCCGGCGCCTAGCATCTGCGTCACGTTGTTCTGCGTGTAGATCTGCTTGACGGCGCCGGCGTTCTGGGCGTCCACCCCGGCGCCGAACGCCCGCACCGGGCTGAAGGTGTTGAGGACGTGCGACGGCAGCGCGTCGACGGTCACGTGGTTGACGGCGTGGCGATGGATCGGCGCAGCGTGCGCGACGGCGGCGGTCATCGGTCCCTCCTAGCGGTCTGCCCGGGCCACAGACCTTTTCAGCGCCCGGCCCGCGCAGCCCCCGGCAAGGCAACGGTTCGCCGAGCGCCTAAGGACGCCGAACCGCTCATTTGCCTCGCTCAGATTTGCTCGAGAGAGGACTCCCCGTTGAACCGATACGCTAGACTCGCCATCGCGGGCGTCGCCGCGACGGTCGCGGCGTCGTTGCTCGTCCATAGCCGAGGCGCAGCCCAAGGATCGCCCGACGGCAAGGCCCTGTTCGCGGCACGCTGCAGCCAGTGCCATCAGGTGAACGGCGCAGGCAACGGCCCGTACCCGCCGCTGGCCGGCAACCCGTACGTCACGTCGTCCGACACGCAAGCGATCATCTCGACGGTCCTCAACGGGCGGTCGGGTCCCATCGAGGTGCTCGGCAAAACCTACAACGGCAACATGCCCGTGTGGCGCGACAAGTTGACGAACGCCGAAGCGGCGGCCGTAATCAGCTACGTCCGCTCGGCGTGGGGCAACAACGCCGCGCTGGTGACCGCCGATCAGGTCGCGCTCGTCCGCTCGCCGGCGGCTCTCAGCGGCGGTCAGATCTTCGCTGCGAAGTGCGCGACCTGCCACGGCGCGTCGGGCCAGGGCAGCGCGACCATCCCGCCGCTCGCCGCCAACGAGACGGTGGCCGCCGAGGATCCGTCCGCGATGGTGGGCATCATCGTCAACGGCCACAGCGGACCGCTGACCGTCAACGGCAAGACGTACAACGGCACGATGCCGACGTGGAAAGGCCAGATGTCGAACGCAGACATCGCTGCCGTCGCGACGTACGTGCGCGCGTCGTGGGGCAATAAGGCCGGCGGCGTGACCGAGGGCCAGGTCGCGGCATCGGGACCGGCGGTCTCCACCAAGGTCGGCGCGTCCATTTACTCAGCCAAGTGCTCCGCGTGCCACCAGGCCAACGGTCAGGGGAACGCCATGTTCCCGAGCCTCGCCGGCAACAAGACGGTCACGGCGGCCGACCCCAGCGCCATGATCGGTACGATCGAGCACGGGCGCAGCATGATGCCGTCGTGGAAGGGCCAGCTCTCGAACGCCGACATCGCTGCGGTCGCGACGTACGTCCGCTCCGCGTGGGGCAACAGCGGGGCGCCGGTGACGGAAGCCGACGTAGCGGCGGTTCATTAGGCGATACGTACCGGTAGCAGAAAATGAAAGCGGCCCCGGAAAAATCCGGGGCCGCTGCATTTGGGCTGACGGAAACGAAGGTTACTTGATCTCGACCTTTGCGCCGACTTCTTCCAGCTTGGCCTTGATCTGCTCGGCTTCGTCCTTGGGGATGCCTTCCTTGATCGCCTTGGGCGCGCTCTCGACGAACGCCTTGGCCTCGGTCAGGCCGAGCGACGTGATCTCGCGGACGGCCTTGATGACCTTGATCTTCTCGGCGCCGATCTCCGTGAGGACGGCGTCGAACTCGGTCTTCTCGGCGGCGGGCGTGGCGCCCGCGGCCGGACCGGCGGCGGCGGCTACTGCGACCGGCGCGGCGGCGCTGACGCCCCACTTCTCTTCGAGTGCCTTGACGAGTTCGTTGAGTTCGAGAACGGTGAGCTTTTCGACTTGTTCGATGAGTTCGGCAACTGCCATGATGGTCGTCTCCTAA
>Ga0182012_10005465_pt1 | contig 13152 bp, 10 predicted proteins | sample 612S2SmetaG_FD_120486 | JGI IMG/M metagenome (GOLD analysis project Ga0182012, IMG submission 120486) | Permafrost microbial communities from Stordalen Mire, Sweden - 612S2S metaG | ecosystem: Environmental > Terrestrial > Soil > Wetlands > Permafrost | place: Sweden: Stordalen | collected...
AGGGGCTAGGGAATAGGGAATAGTGGACAGTTCGGAATCAATCGCGGTTATTGCTGGAGTGGGGCTGTGGACGCGGCTGGCGCGGCTGCTGGGGGTGGCTGGACAGGTGGGGCGCCGGGCTTGGCGGGAGGAGTTAGTACAAAACCGTCGCGGACCAGGGCGAACCCTGACTGGGGGAGTTCGGCCTGGAGGAGTTGGTTGTCAGGGCCGGAGAAGATCTGGGTTTTTGCGCCGGCGATGTTGGCTACCAGGTGATGGACGGTGATCGGCTGGCTGTCGAGGGTGCCTTGCTCGTCGGCGTATGTGGCCAGCACGACGGAGGCGATGGAGCCGGCCTGGACTGTACCGTCGGGGCCGGTGATCTGTTTCGGGATGATGGCCCAGAGGTTGCGATTGTTGTTGGCGACGGCAAGGGCCAGCAGGGTTTCAAGAGCGCCGGGGTCGAAGTCGGGGAGAAAGACTGCGCCGGGATGGGGAGCGAGGCGAGCGGTGGAACTTGTGCCTCCAGCCAAGACAGTGAGGAGAAACTGGCCTGCGGCCGCGTCTGGCGCTCCGGTTACGTTGACCGCGACGTTGTTGAGGGTGGCGCTGACCTGGACACGGCGCAGGTGGTTGGCGGAGGAGAGCGTTTCGGTCTTGGAAAGCGAGTAGGTGAGGCCCTTCATGTCCAGATGGACGACGGACGTGGAAGCGTAGCCGCGGGGCGTTGAAGTGAAGTTGAAGTTGGCGGTTCCAACAGACTTGCCGTTCTGCGCGATGGTGAAATTGCCGGACTGAGCGGAGGCGCTGGACAGGATGCCCGTGATCAAGGCGAAAAGGGCTGCAAAGAAAACAGGTTTGCGCATGGTTGTATAGGACGTCCCTATTGAGTTAGACACTCGATGACGGAAAGAGTTGTGAAAGGGCAGTTGTCAGTTACCAGTCGTCAGTGGTCAGTGGTCAGTTGGCCGGTGGAGGGCGAGTGCTTTCCCACCCTTTCCGCAGAAAAAAGCGGAAAGGATGGGGCACCCAGCTTCAGGACTAACTACTTAGAACTGACAACTGATTACTGCTTTGCGGTTGCGAAGCGCTTGTTGACTTCGTGCCAGTTGACTACGTTCCACCAGGCGGCAAGGTAGTCAGGGCGGCGGTTCTGATACTTGAGGTAGTAGGCGTGCTCCCAGACGTCGTTGCCGAGAATGGGGTAGTGGCCTTGCGAGAGGGGCGAGTCCTGGTTCGGGGTGGTGACGATCTTGAGCTTGCCGCCGACAAAGATGATCCAGCCCCAGCCGGAACCAAACTGCTTGGCCGTGGTCTCATTGAAGGTCTTCTTGAAGGCTTCGAAGTCGCCGAAGTCCGCTGTGATTTGCGCAGCAATGGGGCCGGTGGGCGCGCCGCCGACGCCTTCAGAGCCGACCGGGCCCATCAGGGTCCAGAAGGCGGTGTGGTTGGAGTGGCCTCCGCCATTGTTGCGGACTACGCCGCGAATGTCCTCAGGAACGTCGGCCAGGTTGCGGATCAGGTCGTCGACGGATTTGGCGGCGAGGTCGGGGTGGCTGCCGAGGGCGGCGTTGACGTTGTTGATGTAGGCCTGGTGATGCTTGTCGTGGTGCAGCTTCATGGTTTCAGCGTCGATAAAAGGCTCGAGCGCGGCATAGTCGTAAGGCAGTGGTGGAAGTTCGTAGGCCATTGGGGAAATCTCCTTAGCTTTGGATTGTACTGCGGGGGTTGTGGCTCCGGGCCGTAAGTCGTTTGTTTGGGAAGGTCATTTTGCGTTTTATTGACGTAACGCCATTGTTTTCATATGCGTGAAAGGAAAAGGGGGGAGGGGTGGGGTACATCGCCGTTGGTACGGACCGGGCACTCCCCTGACAGTGTTAACCGGAGAGATTTCGGGAGTTCTGATGGCCATAAGTTCCATTGTGCATGTTTTCACGGAATGGACTGCAAACTCCGGGAAGAAATCTGAGATTAGTTTGTCCGCAGGTCTTTTTGCGATTGCCTGCGTGGAAAGCGACGAGGTTAAACCCAATTTTCACACGCTTTTGCTTGGTCGGTTACTTGGATGCGGGATGGGACAAGGAGGGTTCGTTTTTAGGGGCTAGGGAATAGGGACTGAGGGAGCCGGGGCTGGCGGGTCAGGGTTGGGGCGAATTGGGGTCTGGGGTTATTTTCTGCTCGTTGGCGCGGCGCGTTTCCATTGCCTTGTTTCTCCATCCTTCTGCTTTGGCTATGTCTTCTTTGCGGGCGTCCTCGTTGCCCCAGTCGAGATCGGCTTTGCGGCGATAAGCCAGGTTCAGGTAGGCCATGGCGTCGTCATAATTCGGCCGGCTTGCGACGGCTTGGTTGAGATACTGCAAGGCCTCTTCGACTAATGCGGAATTCTGCGCCTTGATGGCCTGCATGACGCCGGCAAGCGCGTTGGTGTTGCCCATGCCGTCATCCTGAAGGCCGGCGGACGAGAGTGCCTTGAGCACGTTCATATGGGCCAGTGTCCAATCGATCACGCCGATGGTGTAGGCGGCTTCGGGGTCGTCAGGGTTTTCATCCAGGACCTTTTTTTGCCAAGCTTTGGCGTCGTCCAGCCTCTTGATACTGAAGTAAATGCCTGCGATCTGCTTCAGGGAGTTCACGTCGTGGGGGTCGTTAGCCAGGACCTGCTGAAAAATCTCGATGGATTGCTGCGCGGTCTTCAGGTTTTCCGGGGTATCGAGGCCGGGAACTACATTTTGCGCAAGGGCGGTCGCCAGATACACCTTTGCCATGGGCAGGTTTGGATCGAGCTCCGTCGCTTTTTGGAAGTGGACGATCGCGTCGGCGTAGCGTCCGCTCTTGTAGGCTTCAACGCCTTTGTTCACCTCGTCACTTGCAGCTTGCCCTGCGGCAGTGGCGGAACATGCGATAAGAATTGAGAGGGAGGCAACGGCGGATGTAAGAATGCGGAAAAGACTGCGGGACGCTGGCAAGTTGCACCTCGATCGATCAAGCTGGATGCGTTTTACTCGAAGCAACAATGATAGACCCAAGCCCGAGTCCGAATCGTCCGAAACCCAGGTTTCGGCAGGTCATGGGCTTTTCCCTCCTCTTGCGTTGAGCGGGGAAAAGCGCCACACTATCTATGGGTCTAGGGCGTGGGTTACTCCGCGCTTTGGGTTAGCCCCGCGACCTGTTAGAGCAGGAGGCGGGGCACTGTTTGAGGGGCGTTACCTATCCCGGTGGTTCGACGGTTATTTCTACCGTGTGACCGGCCGCAGTGAGCGTGATCTTAACCGTGATGCGCATTGTGGTTTTCTCCCTTCCCGTTCCGCCCCTGCGTCTGATACACGCCGGGGCGGTTCGTATTTGAATCCAAATCTAAGGCGTTTTAGACCGCTTATTGAGTGGGGCTTCCTGGGGTTGTGGAAGTCTCTCATCGGCAATAATAGCGGCCAAACTGCCGGGCTCGGGCGGACTGATGATCGTTTCATCAGGCCTAGGCGGAGGGGTTATAAGGCCTGTTCTTGCTACGTGCCGGTAAGCCTTCTCACCTCTCTCATTTGTGAAGGACTCAATCTCGCCGGATTCCTCCATGCGGCGCAGTGTGGTGTGGATGCTCGCCATCGGATTCGAGTACAGCGACAAATCCATCTTCTTTCCCATTTGTATCCAGGTCCTGACCTCTCTAGGCGTGAGCCCTTTCTTGCTGGTCCTGCTGATCCGGAGAACCGTTCTGATCGCATCCGTAAATCCGGGCTTTCCGGTAAGTTCGTCGAGCCTGACAAGGTAGCCGTCTCCGGTGTCCTTATCCTCGATCACCTTTGCAAGCGCCTTCAAGGCATTCGTGTATTCCGCGATCTGCCTTTCAGCCTCCGCCCGTGTCAAAATGGCCGCGGTGAGTTTTCCGAACATCTCATCCATTGTTTGTATTATCGGAGAACCGCTCATGTCTAACCTCAATTTTATCTTATACGGTCTAAATCTAGTGTCCATAGACAAAGCTAAAAAATCTGTGGAAAATGTGCAGAGTTGGGGGGAGGCACGCGACTACGCAGTCAGGCGCATGAAAGACCTGAAATTCTCATTGAGGGTGTTCGAGAAGATGATCAAGGATGGAGTGCCCTGGCCGAGCGATGGGAACTCAACTCCGGTGGCGACCGTTACAACGAGCTGCCGGGAATATTCACCGGGATGAAACCTCAAGGGGTCGGGGAACATCGATAGAATGGACGGCATTGCACGAGTTCCCTGCACTTCTCTTGCGTAGCTTTCTGTTGATTTTCAATTTCCCCAATTCGAAGCGAGTCATCAAACAATGAGCGATCAGTCGTTATACCGTTGGCTTGAACAGCAGGGTGAGGCGTTTGGCGGGCCGGGCACCGAGCCGCGGTGGACTTCAAGCGTGAAAGATGCGGTGGGGACGTCGTATGCGGCGTCGAGCCGGATCTGGTTCACGTGCGCCTACGGAATCTTGAACGAGGTTTACCATCCGACCATTGACCGGGCGCAGGTGCGGGACATGGAGTTCCTGGTGACGGATGGGGAGACCTTTGTCCACGAGGAGAAGCGCGACCTCAAGTCTACCTTCGAGTACATCCATGAAGAGGCGCTGGGCGTGCGGTATGTAAACCGCGATCCGGAGGGGCGGTACACGCTGACCAAAGAGATCATCTGCGACCCTCACCATGCCGTGGTATTGAACCATGTGCGCATTGAGGGAGATGCGGAACTGCTGCCACGGCTGAAGGTTTATGCGCTGCTGGCGCCGCACTTGGATGGGGGTGGCGCGGGCAACTCGGCGCGGGCGGTGGACATTGCAGGCCACAAGGTGCTGCTGGCGTGGAAGGACAAATTTTCGCTGGCGATGGCCGCCAGTTGTGGATTCAGCCGCGTGAACTGCGGGTTTGTCGGCTTCAGTGACGGCTGGCGCGACCTGATGGATAACTTCCGCATGGACTGGGAATTTGGCTCGGCTACCAACGGCAATATCGCAGTGATGGGGGAGCTGGACCTGGACGGAATGTGGAAGGACGGGGCGATCGATTTTACGCTGGCCTTTGGCATTGGGGACGGGCATCATGCAGCGGCGCAAAAAACGGGAGAGTCTCTGGCGACGCCGTTTGCGGAGCATCGCAGCCGGTATATCACGCAATGGCAGCGAGCGGCGAATCCCATGTTTCTTGCATCCAAGGCGGGCGATGGCGGCAAGCTGTTGGGGACCAGCCACAACGTGCTGCTGGCGCATGAGGACAAAACTTTCTCAGGAGCGTTTGTCGCGTCTTTGTCGATTCCGTGGGGCCAGGCGAAGGGAGACGACGACCTGGGTGGGTATCATCTCGTCTGGACGCGGGACATGGTGCAGACGGCCTCGGCGCTACTGGCTTGCGGACGGGCAGAGACGGCGCGGCGGGCGCTGGTTTACCTGGCGTGTACGCAGAAGCCCGATGGAGGATTCGCACAGAATTTCTGGATTGACGGGACGGCTTACTGGAGCGGACTGCAACTGGATGAGGTGGCGTTTCCGATCATTCTGGCCTGGCGGTTGTGGAAGGCCGATGCGCTGGGCGAGCTGCAGATTTTTCCTTTTGTCGAGCGGGCTGTGGGGTTTCTGGTGCGGCATGCGCCGATCACGCACCAGGAGCGTTGGGAAGAGAATGCCGGCTACTCGCCTTCGACGCTGGCGGCGGTGATTGCGGCGCTAATTTGCGCGGCGGAGATTGCGCGTGCCCACGATTCCCACGAGCTGGCCGTGTTTCTGGAGGAGTACGCCGACTGGGTCGAGAAGCACCTTGAAGACTGGACTGTGACCAACAACGGGGTTTTGCTGCCGGAGGTTACGCGGCACTACATGCGCATCCGTCCTCCGGAAACGGGAGAGGCATATGCATGCGAGGACTGCGGGAGGGAGACGATACGGCTGCAAAACCGACAGCCGGGAACGCGAACGCAATTCGAGGCGCGCGAGATTATCGATGCGGGCTTTCTGGAGTTGGTGCGGTATGGTGTGCGGCGGGCCGACGACCCGCTGATGGTGGATTCGTTGAAGGTGGTGGATGCAGTGCTCAAGCGCGGGCTGCCGCAGGGGCCGGGCTGGCTGCGCTATAACTGGGACGGCTATGGGGACCGTCCGGATGGCGGGCCTTACAAGGGATGGGGCCAGGGGCGTGTGTGGCCGCTGCTGACCGGTGAGCGCGCGCATTATGAATTGGCGGCGGGACGCGATATCAGCGAACTGATCAAGACGTACGAGCGGTTCGCGACCTGTGGTCAAATGATGCCGGAACAGGTGTGGGACGACGCTAGCCAGAGTGGCTCGAACGCGCGGCTGGGGCGGCCGGCAGGGTCTGCAGTGCCGCTGGTTTGGGCTCACGCGGAGTATTTAAAGCTGCTGCGGTCGGCGGTGGACGGGAAAGTCTTTGACCGGATCGATGCGCTGTATGAGCGGTACTGCGAGCCGGAAGGACGCAAGAGAGTTCGCGGAGATCTGGAGATTTATTCCCGAATGCGGCCGATTCAGAAGATTGCGCCGGGGAATACGCTGCGGATTCTGGATGAAAAGCGATTTGACCTGGTGTGGAGCGCGGACGGCTGGCAGACGACGCATGCCGCGATGAGCCACGGCCTGGGCAGCGCGGGGTTTAGCGCGGAGATTCCGGCGGGCCTCGACGACAAGAAGCTGCAATGGACTTTGCGTTGGACGGAGCAGGACGCCTGGCTTGGTTACAATGTGGAGGTACAAGTTGACGGCAAGTAGAGAAGCGGGAAGGTAAAACTGGAATCGATTCAGGTAAATGGGTTTACTTGGGCACGGAATCAGCAACGGGAAAGGAAGCGTACCAACTTTATGACTTCAAGCATAGCGGGACTTTCGCTCGACGAACTTTCAATCGACACATTGCGGCTGCTGGCCGTGGACACCGTTGAAAAGGCTAATAGCGGCCACCCTGGGGCTCCGCTGGGCTGCTCGCCGATTACCTACCTGCTGTATCACAAGCTGATGAAGCACAATCCCAAGAACTGGAAGTGGGCGGACCGGGATCGATTTGTGCTGTCGAATGGGCATGCTTCGGCGCTGCTGTATGGGACGCTTTATCTTTGCGGATACAAGCTTTCGCTGGACGATCTAAAGAGCTTCAGGCAATGGGAATCGCTGACGCCGGGCCACCCTGAGTATGGTGAAACGGAAGGCGTGGAAGTGACGACTGGCCCGCTCGGCCAGGGCATTGCGATGTCTGTAGGTATGGCGATTGCGGAGAAACATCTGGGTGCGATTTATAACAAGCCTGGGTTTGAGATTGTGAATCACCACACCTTCGCGCTCTGCGGCGATGGCGACTTGATGGAAGGCGTGAGCCACGAGGCTGCGGCGCTGGCGGGGATGCTGGGCCTTGGCAAGCTGATCTGGATTTACGACGACAACCTTATCTCCCTGGATGGCCCGACGGAACTGAGTTACACCGACGATGTTGTGGAGCGCTTCAAGGGGTACCACTGGCATACGCAGCGTGTTGCCGATGGCAACGATCTTGGAGCCATTGAAGCAGCGATTGCAGCGGCGAAGGCGGAGACAGGCAGGCCGTCGATCATCGCGGTGCGAACGGTGATTGGCTACGGCAGCCCCAAGGCCGGAACGAATAAGGTCCATGGCGAAGCGCTGGGCGCCGAGGCCGTGGCAGCGACGAAGAAGTTCTTCGGATTCCCTGAAGATCAAGGCTTTTTTGTTCCCGAAGACGCGTTGACGAACTGGCGCAAGGCCGTCGATCGCGGCGCGGAATTGGAAGCCAGGTGGGAGAAGGAATTCGCTCGCTATGCCGAGGCTAATCCGGAGTTAGCTGCGGAGTTCGAGCGCACGCAAAAGGATGTGCGCAAGGCTGGTTGGGAAAAAGCGATTCCTAGTTATCCGGCGGGCAAGCCGGTGGCTACGCGCAATGCGGGCGGGGCAGTTATGAACGCTATTGCCGAGGTTGTGCCGGAGTTGTTTGGCGGGGCGGCGGATCTAACTGCTTCGACTAAGACGATCTTCAAGCCGGGCGACAGTTTCCATGTAACTCCCACGGGACGGAACGTGTTTTTTGGCGTACGCGAGTTTGGGATGTGCGCGGCAGTGAACGGGATTGCGGCGCATGGAGGGCTGATTCCGTTTGGGTCGACGTTCTTTACTTTCTCCGACTATTGCAAGCCCGCGATTCGGCTGGCGGCGCTGATGAAGATCCGCTCGCTGTTTGTGTTTACGCATGACTCGATTGGGCTAGGCGAGGATGGGCCGACGCACCAGCCGGTTGAACACTTAATGATGCTGCGGGCTGTGCCGGGGCTGACGGATTTTCGTCCCGCGGATGCGAACGAGACGGCGGCTTGCTGGAGGCTGGCTCTGGAGCGTAGTGGGCCGAGCTTCTTTGCATTGAGCCGGCAGGATTTGCCGGTGATCGATCCTAAGACTGTGGACGTGTTGGGCGGAGTGAGCAAGGGCGCCTACGTGCTGCAGGATGCCGCGGACGCGAAGGTGGTGCTCATCGCTACCGGTTCAGAGGTGTCGGCTATTGTTGCAGCGGCAAAGCTGCTGGCTGACGAGGGGATTGCGGTGCGGGTGGTGAGCTTTCCGAGCTGGAGGATCTTCGAGGAGCAGACGGCGGAATACAAGGCAAGCGTGCTGCCTGCGGGCGTGCCGAAACTGGCGGTGGAAGCTGGTGCGACACTGGGTTGGTGGAAGTACGTGGGCCTGGACGGCGACGTGATTGGGCTGGATCGATTTGGGGCTTCGGCGCCGGGACCGATCGTGCTTGAGAAGCTGGGATTTGGAGCCGCGAACATTGCGGCGCGGGCGAAGAAGCTGGTGAAGTGAAGCAGGGAATAGGGACTAGGGAATAGGGACTAGGGAATAGGGACTAGGGAATAGGGATTAAGGAATTTTGGCCAAGGAAGAGTCACGGCATTCGTTTGCATTGTGACGTTTGGCCATTGATCTCTAATCCCTGTATCTCAAGGAGTGAATTGTGAAGCTCGTAATCAGTTCGGATCATGCGGGGTTTCCTCTTAAGGAGGAGGTTCGCGCCTACCTTGCCAAGGCTGGACATGAGGTTGTGGATCTGGGGGCTTATGAGGTCGATCCGCTGGACGACTATCCGGACTTTGCGGAACGGGTGGGACTGGCCATTAAACGCGGCGATGCATCGCGCGGAGTCCTGATTTGCGGCTCGGGCGTGGGCGTTTGCGTGGCGGCGAACAAGATTCCAGGGATTCGCGCGGGGATGTGTCACGACACTTATTCAGCGCACCAGGGTGTGGAGCATGACGATATGAACGTGATCGTGATGGGTGCGCGCATCATCGGTTCGGAGTTGGCGTTTGAGTGTGTGAATGCATTTGTGGGCGCCAAGTTCATCGCTACCGGAGAAAGATTTCAGCGGCGATTCAAGAAGGTGCTGGCGATTGAGGCGAAGTATATGTGCGGGGATGGGTCGAATAGTCCGGCTTAGGAGCATGTCTCCTGGTTGAGGGCTGAGGTTTCCCACCCTTGCGATAGAAAAAAATCGCAAGGATGGGGCACCCAACTTTTGGTGGCGCGTCCGGCACGGGGTTCATTGGAGCCTCAACTAGACGCGGGGAGTTATGCTGCTCAGGATGACAGGTTTGTTTTCGATATGAACGACTTTGATATGAGCATTGGAAACAGGAAATCTGGGCCATTGTGAACGATAAGACTGGCGGTTGGTGGGGAGGTCCACGATTGCCTGTGCGTTAACCAAAGGCTTCATCAAACATTCATCAGAGATACTCATACTGAAAGGCGCGGATGTTCCCCTTCGACGTGGTCCTTTTCGATGTTGGCGGAGTGCTGCTGACCAACGGTTGGGATCATGCCGAGCGCGCGGATGCGGCTAAATATTTTCATCTCGATCTGGCTCTGTTTGAGGCGAGGCACGCCGTCGCATACCCGGCCTGGGAGCGGGGCGAGACTCTGCTCAGGACTTATCTGGACGCGACGGTCTTCAACGAGCCGCGGCCTTTCTCTCAAGACGATTTTTTCGGGTTCATGCTGAACCAGTCGAAGCTTCTGCCCAATGGGGCTCTGGGAATCCTTGAGGAGCTTTCCGCATCTGATACTTGCATGGTTGGCGCACTCAACAACGAGGCGCGCGAGACGAACGAGTTCAGATTCACGAGCTTCGGGTTGCGGAACTATTTTGAGGTTGGGTTGAGCTCTTGCTACCTGGGGTTGCGCAAGCCGGATGCGGCCATCTACAAGCGGGCGCTCGATATCCTGGGCAGGCCGGCGGAGCGGATTCTGTTTATCGACGATCGTGCGGAGAACGTGGCGGGTGCGGTGTCTGTGGGGATGAAAGGTATTCAATTCCTGGGCGCGGATAGTTTGCGGCCGGAGTTAGTCGGTTTGGGAGTTATCTAAAAAGATTGGCAATGGAGGTCAAATGCAACTGGGATTGATTGGTCTGGGCAAGATGGGCGGTAACATGGCGGAGCGGCTGCGCTTGGGCGGGCACCAGGTGGTCGGCTTCGACTTTAACGCGGACGCGGTGGCAAAGCTGACAGCATCGGGCAATATCGGTGTCTCGACACTCGAGGATCTTTGCAAGAATCTGCATGGCCGCAAGGCGATCTGGATCATGGTGCCGCAGGGCAAACCTGTGGATGACACGATCGCGAAGCTTGAGGCGCTGATGAATCCGGAAGATATCCTGATCGACGGCGGTAACTCGAATTACAAAGACACCATGCGCCGCCATGACGAGATCGCCGACAAGCACTTCCACTTTGTCGATGTTGGAACCTCGGGCGGCATCTGGGGATTGAAGGAGGGTTACAGCATGATGATCGGCGGCGACAAGGAGCCGGTCGAGTATCTGCGGCCTATCTTCGAGACACTGGCTCCCGCGGCTGACAAGGGCTGGGGACACGTGGGCCCCGGCGGCGCAGGGCACTTTGTGAAGATGATTCACAACGGAATTGAATACGGGATGATGCAGGCCTACGCGGAAGGCTTTACCATCATGGAAACCAAGAAGGAACTGGGGCTGGATCTGCCGCAGATTTCCCAGATCTGGCGCTACGGGAGCGTTGTACGGAGCTGGCTGCTGGATCTGACTGCCGATGCGTTGTGCAAGAACCCGAAGCTCGATGGGCTCGAGGCGTTTGTTGAAGATTCAGGCGAGGGGCGCTGGACGGTGAAAGAAGCGATCGATCTGAATGTGTCCGCGCCGGTAATTACTGAATCGCTGATGCGGCGTATCCGGTCGCGCGAGGAGAACAACTTTACCGATCGCATGCTGGCGATCATGCGCAACGAGTTTGGCGGACATGCGGTGAAGAAGGACTAGTGATTAGTTGTCAGTGATTAGTGATTTAGTGATCAAAGTCGGCGAATAGCGGGTTAGTTGGAGGCAAGAATGGCGACGATTCAGATGAGTGTACGGCCGGAAGATCTTTCGCAGGTGAAGCGGGGCGCGGAGCATATTCCAGACCCTGGGATTCTGGTGATCTTTGGCGCGTCGGGCGACTTGACCAAGCGGAAGCTGCTGCCTGCGCTGTTCCACCTGCGCCAGAACAAGCTGCTGCCCGAGAATTTTGCGATTGTGGGCGTGGCGCGTCGGCCTCTGGGTGACGAGTTTGCGGCCGACATGCGCGATGGAATCCTCAAGTACGGCGGCGGGGATGCCAGCGATCCGAAGCTGGATGATTTTGTTAAGCAAATCAGTTACTTTCCGCTGAACTTCGACGATCCGCAGAGTTATGCCGGGCTGAAGGCGGAGTTAGACCGAATCGACAAGGAAAAAGAGATTGGCGGGGACCGTCTCTTCTATCTTGCAACGGCGCCGGAGTTCTTTGCCGGCATTGTGGAGAACCTGGGCGCACAGGGCATGGCGCATCCGGAACAGGGCAAGACGGCGGTGGTGATTGAGAAGCCGTTTGGGCACGATCTGGAATCGGCGCGGTTACTGAACCAGCAGGTCAACGCCGTGTTCCACGAGAGCCAGGTTTTCCGCATCGACCACTATCTGGGCAAAGAGACGGTACAGAACATACTGGTGTTCCGGTTTGCGAACGGGATCTTCGAGCCGATCTGGAATCGGAATTACATTGACCACGTGCAGATTACCGCGGCGGAGACGCTGGGCGTGGAAGGGCGCGGGCCGTTCTATGAGAAGGCAGGCGCGCTGCGCGACGTGGTGCAGAACCACATGATGGAGCTGCTGAGCTTTGTGACCATGGAGCCGCCATCGAGCTTTGAAGCGGAAAGCGTGCGGCGCGAAAAGTTGAAAGTATGGCAGGCGATTCCACCCATTCCAATTCTCAACGCTGTGCGTGGGCAGTATGGGCCCGGAGTTATCAACGGCCAGCGCGTGGTGGGTTATCGCGACGAGGAGCGGGTGAACCCCGAGTCAGGCACGGAGACTTACGCGGCGCTGCGACTGGAGATTGAGAACTGGCGCTGGGCGGGCGTGCCGATTTATCTGCGCGCGGGCAAGCGGCTCAAGCAACAGGCGACCGAGGTGAGCATTCAATTCAAGCAGCCGCCGCTGCTGATCTTCGACCGTATGCAGCACGGGGGGCCGTGCCAGGAGATCCAGCCCAACCTGCTGACCATTCGCATTCAGCCGGATGAAGGAATCGCGCTGCGCTTTGGGGCCAAGGTGCCGACTTCTTCCGACATGTCGGTGTGCCCGGTGAATATGGACTTCGACTACGAGGCGGCGTTTGGCAAGTCGAGCGCCAATGGCTATGAGCGGCTGCTGCTGGAGTCGATGCTGGGAGACCAGACGCTGTTTGCGCATCGCGATGGCGTGGAGACTACGTGGGCGCTGTATACGCCGATTCTGGAGGCATGGGCGGCGAAAAAGCCGGAGGTGTTCCCGAATTATTTCGCGGGTAAGTGGGGTCCGGAATGCTCGGATCGGTTGCTGGAGCGGGATGGGCATGCGTGGAGGAATGAGCTGGGGAGGAAGGCGTAAGAGCAGGGACTAGGGATTAGTACCTGTCCATTGAGATTCCTCGCAAAACTGGCAGGAAATTGTGAAGTTATGCAATCTGGCCGAAGGCCAGTTGAGGAATGACGACCAACTCGCGGAGCTTCATTCCGGTGGCGATGACCTGCTTTCCAAACCGGGTCAGGTAGTACTTGTACGTGCGTCCGATTTTCTTGATCAACCCATGCAGGCGCAGTCGTTTGAGCAGACGCGAGAC
>Ga0182012_10005467_pt1 | contig 13152 bp, 8 predicted proteins | sample 612S2SmetaG_FD_120486 | JGI IMG/M metagenome (GOLD analysis project Ga0182012, IMG submission 120486) | Permafrost microbial communities from Stordalen Mire, Sweden - 612S2S metaG | ecosystem: Environmental > Terrestrial > Soil > Wetlands > Permafrost | place: Sweden: Stordalen | collected...
GCACAAGGTCCGGCTTGAAGCGCTCCAGCACGGCGTCCACCGGCGCGGCCATCAGCGGGTCGAAAGGAATCCAGTCCATGTGTTCCCGTTGCGGGCACCCGACGGACCACACGGGAACGCCGCGCCAGGCGTAGCCCTCGGTTCGATAGGGTGCGGCGTCCTCGTTGTTGCCGCAGAGCACGCCGACCTCGTAGCGATCGGCGTAGCGGGCCACGAGCTCGGCTGCCTGGTCGCGCACGACGCGGGTGGCGCCCCCGATCGCCTGCGGCGGGAAGAACACATTGGCCAGCAACAGCCGGGGGCGACGGGGTAGCGCGGGTGCCGCGGGCACGCGGAGAGTCCGGCGCTTGCCGCGCTGAGGCTGTGCCGAGGCCGGTGCGGGCAGAAGCGCCAACTGCCGGAGACCCGTGGCCAGGGCGCTCCCGAGCGTCTCGGGACCATACAATTCCAGCGCTCGGTCCCTGGCGGCAACCCCGATCGCCGCGCGCCGGGCGGGATCCACCACCAGATCGCGCAAGGCAGCGTGCCACGAAGCGGGATCGGGAGGCACTCGGATCACGTGAATGCCGTCGCTCAGCGTCTCACGGTACCCAGCCACGTCCGAGACCACGGATGTCACGCCAAAGGCGGCGGCTTCCAGCCACTTGATCTCGCTCTTGCAGTCGTTGAAAGCGCCGGCCCGCAGCACGGCGACGTTCACATCGACGGCCATGAGCTGCGACAGGTAGGCGTCGCGATCCGCGACGGGTGGCACACGCTCCACGCGTCCGGGGAAACGAGCAGCCAGATCGGCGGCGGCATCGACATGGCCGCAGACAACCAGCCGAACCTCCGGACGCTCGGCCATCAGGCGGGCCAGCGCGGGCGCCAGGATGTCGCGGAAATCCGCGCCATGCGCGCGCGTCAAGCTGCCGTAGAACAGGGTGACGGGCTCGCCCGCCGGCGCGGGCGGGCGCGGGGCGCCGGCCCGTGCGAGTGCGGCAAGGGACTCCGAAAGCCCGTTGCGATGGACCAGGGCGATTCCGGAGCGAACCAGGCCGCGCATGTGGGCTGCCAGGCGGTCAGTGCTGGCGATTGCGGCGTCGCACGATGTGGCCGCGTGGCGGAACAGGGCCACCCCGGCGCGAAGGGCGAAGTGCTCGTCAGCCGTGATCGCGTTGTCGTACGCCTCCAACGGGTCGGGGAAAGCTGCCGGGTCAAAGACCAGATCGTCCACCTCGTAGACGGTCGTGACGCCCATCGCCCGGCAGGCGGCAATGCTTCGCAGCACCGGCACGTCGGAGGCCAGGCGATAGAATAGCGCCACATGGGCGGTTGCGGCGGCGGAGCGAAATGCGCCGTCCTCGGAGCGATCGAACACCTGCAGCGCCACGCCCCCCGCGGCGCCAAGCTGCGGGGCCTTCAAGTCGACACGGTAGAATGTGCATTGCGGCAGATCCCGGTTGGCGAGGACCACGACGCGCAACGGCCCATCCGCCGTACTCCGCAGGGGGGAAAGCGCCTCCCCGAAGCTGGCGCGGTGGGCGGCCATGAACAGATCAAGGACAGCGTCCAACGCCGGGCAGAGTCCATTGGGGCCGCTATCCGTTTCTGCGCGGCCGGTCCGAAGCGCGCCGATATGCCGTGACACTGCGTTCTCGAACCGCGCCTGCTGGATCTGGAGCAGTACGTCCTGCAGTCGGGTACTGCGCGGGTGTTCGCCCAGGCCGGCCAGCACCCATTCCGCCGCCTCCTGCAATTCACCGACGGCCAGCGCCGCGCGGGCTCCATTGCACCACGTCCGGAAGCTGGGCACGGCGGTCGCTCGGGCCTGGCGACAGAGCGAGAGCGCGCGGGCGTGGCGTCCCAGCCTCAGTGCCTGGTCGGCCGCGTGTTGCAGCAGGCGGACCGGCGGATCGGCGCAGAGCAGTCCTCGCTCATAGCATCGGGCGGCCTCGTCGTCCTGCTGCGCCATGACGAACCGATCGGCAGCGGCCAGCAGGACAGCCGGCAGCGTGTCGGCGCGGATGGTCGGTCGCGGTCCTCCGTCCAGCAGCCCGCGCTCGATCAGGTGTGCCAAAGCGTCCCAACGTCCCGGTGGACGTCGGTTCGGGTCGCGGGCTGCGAGGTCGGCAACGGGCCGCTCCTCCAGGTAGGTGCGCCAGTCGAAGCCTTCGGGGTAGCGGGAAAGGTCCAGTCCGAGCGCGCGGAGGTGCCCTGTCTCGTTCGTGGGGGCGCCGGCTGCGAGCCCGTTTTCGATCCACATGCGATACACCTCCGGCAGCGGCAGCGAAAGCGGGCAGCCGGCGAGGTCGGCGAAGTAGGCAGGATCGAATTCGCGGTCGGCGGACACGGCAAGCAGTTCGCGCCAGCCGCGCTCGATAAAATGCACCAACGCCCGGGCCGGCGTGGTCAATTGCTCCGTGAGCCTATTGTAGACCGCGTAGGACTGGTGATCGAACGCCCGGACCCAGTCGGCGGTGCGCCAGCCGTTGCGGACCAACGCCTCCTCGAGGCTGCCATAGGTATCCGGGTGGATGCGGCGGTAGGCCCGCAGCCGCTTCTCGTCGATCGGGTCTGCGTCGGGCAGGTAGAGTTCGCGGTAGAACGCGGGGACGAAGGGGCGGTCCCAGGCGGTGCCTGCGGGCCGGCCAGCCTTCAGGTAGTGAATCACCGTCTCCCAGTCCGCCCGGTCCGGCCCCCAGAGTTCGGGGTGGTTGACCCGGTACCCGAGCGGGTCGAAGCCGTTGGGCAGGAGCGCGTTTGCCAGTGCGTGCTGGATGAATTCGACCGCGTTGAGCATGCGCCCGGCCGGCAGGCGCCCGGCGTTGGCCGATTCCATGATGTCTGCGTCGGACATGTCGGCGGCGTCGTCGTAGGCCGCACGGTAGAAACGAATGTCCAGCACGCGCTCCGGCGAGGCAGATCGACCTGGCCGCGAAACCTCAGCTTGTCTCGACACGAACTCGCTCCGAGTTCGCAACCGGGTAGGCCAGGCCATGCAACTTGTCAATGATTTCGCTACCGACCGGATTGCGCAACCGCCGGCCGCAGTGAGTCGCGGGCTGGGTGGTTGCCGCCGGTGGCCTGATACGGCACTGGCTTGGCCTGGCGCGCGGCGCTGGAGCCTTGCGGCCGCGGCACTTCGGGTTTTCGCCGCGGGCGTTTGTTGAACGCGCGCAGGATTGCGCAGGAGAGCATGACCCACCGTTTGAGCGACGACCGGAGACGGGCGGCGGGTACCGCAGCACGTCCAGTCAACGATCTGCTTGTTTATTGCGTCAGATTGTAACTATTCCGTTGACCATGGTGGCGGGTCGTTCCCTGCCGATAGTGGGATTTCAAGGCGGCGCAGATAAGGCAGCGCTTTCCTTCGTAACCGTTTGGTTGTATGGGTGTCATGCAGCGAAGCCATCACCACGGTCATGGCATTTAGGGTTGCTGTTGAATCGGAAAGAGTGCAATATCGGTTCGATCGTGGCGGGATGGCCTGCCAACAAGGGGAATTTTGCAGTGCGTGGGGGAATTTAGTTGACTATTGGATACGCCTCGGTCCCCGGTATAGGCACGATCTATACGATTCCGATGAATTCCACAGCGAGCCTTGCCGTTGCTGACCAGATCAGCAACAAGCTGTTTGCCGCCAGCAACGTCGATAAGCTTCAGATCGATAAGACGCTTACCCAGGTGAAGCCGGGCTACGATGGCGAGTACATTCTGGACACCAGCACCAACGTCGTTAACGCAACGGGCTACGGCTACGATTTCGTAAGCGATCTGATCGGGGGCAACAGGGTATCGATAGACGCCGGCGCGTCCATGATTTCCGGGTTGCTCGGTGACACGATCTACGGGCTTGGCGCCGATACGATTGCGGCTGGCGGCGGGAACAGCGACATCACGGTGGCGAGTGCGCCCGGGGCGGGGAACGAGATCGTTACGGCCGACGGCAACGATAGCATCAGTGCCACGGGCTCAAGCACGATCAATGCCGGCCTGGGCGCGAATGTGGTGTTCAGCGCCAACGCCACCGGCAACCTGTCAGAGGTGCTGTCCAGCGGCCAGGACACCATTGTCGAGACCGGCAACGGGAGACAGGTCGCCAGTGTTTCGGGCCACCAGACACTGGTCGTGGTGGACCAGAGCGCGGGCGGCACCAGCAGTGTCGTCGCGAGTGGCTATGACATCGGCATCCTTGGCAGTGGCGCCGGATCGCTTGCGGTCACCATCTCCGGCGCGAACGATACCTTGAGCGCTGCGAGCAGCGGGCCGGCGACGGTCGTCGCATCCAGCAATGCGGTCGTCTTCGGCGGACCGGGAACCCTGACCTTTATCGGCGAAGGGACCGGCACGCCCACCATCGTCGGATATCCCGGCTCCCAGGAGAACCTCAGTTTCGGCGCCGGTGGCGCGGTGTTCTCGGACAACGGTGCCGATGCCAATGTCACCGTCGGCGCGAGCCAGGCTACGGTCTTTGGCGGCGCCGGTGGCGTGGTGAATATTTTTGGCAGTCAGGCGGGCGCGCTGTTCGTTGGCGGCTGGGGCAACGAGACTGTTGACGCCGCGCAATCCAGCACTTCAGGGCCGGCTGGCAATGTGTTCTGGGCGGGCAACGGCAATGATGTCCTCATTGCCGGTTCTGGCACCGCGACGCTGGGCGCAGGCGTCGGCCACGACACGCTGACCGGTGGCGCTGGCAGCGATGCGTTCATGTTCTTCGCCAGGCAGACGGCCGGCGCCAACGTCACCACCATCAACAATTTCGACGGCAGCGATGGCGTGTTCATCCTCAATTATGGCGAGACGCTGAATCAGGTGTTGGGGACCGCGTCGGTCGGCAGCAGCGGCCTGACGATTTCCCTGTCCGATCACACGCGGATCACCTTCACCGGCGTGACGCAGGTGTCGAGCCTCTATGGCCACATCCTGGTGGCAGGCTAGGGAGAAACCCGACCTCCAGCCCGCGTGGCCCCGCAGCGCGGCAGGCCATGCGTGAATGCTGGCGCTACGCAGCCAGCCAGCCCCGGCGACCTCGATCACCTGCGCCGCACGGCCGGCCTTGTACAGCCTGACACCGCCATGGGGGCCGCCAAGTCTTGACCGCCTTTCTGTAACCCATGCCGGCGACAACGCGACACTACCTCTCCATCATATTCATCCGCATCCCGTTCGGCGCAATCACGTCGCCCGGTCGCATGTCCGCCGGGCAAGCGCCCACCCACTTCGCGTCCTGCGTTATTGTGGACTCGCCGCGACCCTTCATGGGTGGATTGTATTGCGTCGTGATCTCGACATGGTAGGCCGTATCGCCCGAGAAGGTCGCAACGGCGTGGCTGGTCATTTCCGTGCCGCCGAACTTGCAGACCGAGTCGCTGGTCACGACGTCGCCATCGCGGCGCATCTCTTTCTTGCCGCAATTGCTGCTCGTGGGTGCGAGTCCTTGCATTGCGGCGTCAGTCGCCGCGTCCAGGCAAAGCTTCGTCACTTCGGTCGGCGCATTCACCGCGTCCATATGCATGGACACCTCCCACAACCCAGGCTTGCGCGCCGGCATGTCGCTCGCCCAGGCGGTCGCCGGGAAGCTGGCGACGCAGCAGGACAGCAGGATTGCCGAAGCTCTCATCGGGGACCTCATACGGAGTGCCAACGCCGGGCGGTGATGCCTTCTACCGCAGAACGCGGGAAGCGGTAGAGCAGGTCGCACCAGGCAGCGTGCAGAATGGGCTGCGTCCCACCCGGCAGCAATTCCTCGCGCGGCGGTTCCACATCGCCCGGCCGCAGCCTGGGTGAGCCTGGATGTGCGCCGCTCAAGGGCATTAGTCACGTCGGCCTCGGGTCGGCTGGGGATGGCGATGCAGTACGTCATCTGGTCAGTTGTCGCTTTGTGCCGTCTGAGCCCGGCCGCCTGGGCGCGCCCGCTGCCCCGCCAAGGACCTCGACGGACATCGACTTGATCAGGGCCAGAACGGGTGTCCCCAACGCCAGCCCAAGCCGCGCGACAGCGTCGGCCGTGACCCGTGACAGCACCGACCCGCCGCCGAGTGCGACCTCGACCAGCACCGCGCGATGGTCAGGATCATCCGCGATGGCACGAACGGTCCCCGGCAGCACGTTGTGCAGGCTGAGCGCGTCCCGCACGCTGTCGACCTCGGTCCGTGCCAGGATAACTTCGCGGGCCGGAACGCGGACGCGAACATCCAGCCCCTCCGGCAAATCGGCTTGCGGTATCCACAGCTCGTCCGGCCCCCAGGCCAGGCGCGTGAGGTGGCGGGCAGCATCCTGTGCGGCGACGCGGCAGGACAGTATGGCGCCGGCATCGTCGCGTTGCGCCAAGGGCAGGTCGGCGCGCGCGGCGATCTCCGCGATCGGCCCGGCCGCGACAACCGAGCCGGAGTCGATCAGGACAATGGAATCGGCAAGTTGCGCCAGTTCGTCCAACGAATGCGTCACGTACAGCACCGGCAATTGCAGCATCGTCTTGAGGCGCGCGAGATACGGCAGAATTTCGGCCTTCCGCGAGGCATCCAGGCTGGCCAGCGGTTCATCCATCAGCAGCAGTTGCGGCTGCCTCAGCAGGGCTCGGCCGATCGCGACACGCTGGCGTTCCCCGCCGGACAGCGTGTTCGGGCGCCGCGCCAGCAAGGCGCCGATGCCCAGAAGCTCGACCACCTCGTCGAAGTCGATGATTCGTTCTGCGGTCCGCCGCATCCCGAACATCAGGTTGTTGGTCACCGACATGTGCGGAAACAGGCGCGAATCCTGAAACACCAGCCCCACGCGACGCCGCTCCGGCGGCAGCCAGATGCCGGCGCCGGTGTCCGCCAGGGTATCACCATCGATGGCGATGCGGCATTGATCCGGACGCAGCAGGCCTGCAGCGGCGACGATCACCGTGGATTTGCCCGACCCGGAAGGACCGAACAGCACCGTCACGCCGGGGTTCGGAACGCTGAACGCCAGGTCGATCGTGACCGTCGGAAAATGATGGTGCAGTTCGACGGACAGGGTCATCGACCGAGCGCCGTGTTCAGCCGCCTGCCGGCCCACTCGGATGCCATCAGTCCGATCAGCGCCAGCGTCAGCGATATCAGCGAGAGCTGGGCCGCCTTCGCTTCGCCGCCCGGAACCTGGAGCGCCGCGTAGATCGCCAGCGGCAGCGTTTGCGTCTCGCCGGGGATGTTGGCGGCGAAGGTGATGACGGCGCCGAACTCGCCCAGGCAGGTGGCGAAGGCGACGATGGCGCCGACCAGGATACCGGGCGAAGCCAGCGGCAGGGTGACATTGACCAGGCGATCGAGCCGCCCGGCCCCCAACGTGCGCGCGGCCTGCTCGAGGCCAAGATCGGCGGATTCAAGCGACAGGCGCACCGACCGGACCATGACCGGAAACACCATGACTGCGCACGCCAGCGTGGCGCCGGCGGCGGTGAACACCAGGCGGATACCGAACCAGTCGTGCAACAGCGCGCCCAGCGGGCCGCGTATCCCGAACAGGACCAACAGCAGCCAGCCGGTCACCACCGGCGGCAGCACCAACGGCAGATGCACGACCGCATTCAGCATCGACCGGCCGGGAAACCGGCCGCGCGCCAGCATCCAGGCCGTCATGATTGCGACGGGCAACGCGAAGCTGACGGCGCGCGCAGCAATCAGCAGGGTGAGCCGGACCGCCTGCCACTCATCCGGGGTCAGGTGGATAGCGGCCTACTCCACCTTGAATCCGTTCCTGACAAAGACCTCGCGGGCCTGCGGTCCGGCCAGGAAGCTGAGCAGCGCGCGCGCCTCGGGCGTATCGCCCGATCTGGTCACCGCGAAGGGATAGCTGACCGGGTCATGGCTGTCGGCCGGGAACATGCCGGCGACGACGACGCCTTTGCTCGCGGCCGCATCGGTGCCGTAGACGATGCCGGCCGGCGCCTCGCCGCGCTCAACCAGCAGCAGTGCGCTGCGCACGTCGTCGGTGCGTGCCAGCCTCGGCGCGACGACATCCCACACGCCGAGCTTCTTCAGCGCCTGTTCGGCGTAGATGCCGACCGGCACGTGCGCGGGATCGCCGGTCGCGAGCCGCCCTTTCGGACCGAGCAAAGCACCGATGTCAAATCCGGGGCCGATCTGGACTTTCGCCGGGTGGGTGGCCGGCACGATCAGGACGAGATCGTTGCCGAGCAGGTCCTTCCGCGTGTCGGCCGCGATCAGGTCGCGGCTGACCAGGTAGTTCATCCAGTTTTCGTCCGCGGAGGCGAACACGTTCGCGGGTGCGCCCTGTTCGATCTGCCGCGCCAGCGTCGAGCTGGCCGCAAACGACTGCCGCAGGGCGGGATGCCCATCCTTCTGCCACAGGGTGGAGATTTCCTTCATGGCGTCGGTCAGGCTCGCGGCCGCGAACACTGTTAGCTCCTGCGCGCGGGCCGACAGGGGGAAAAGCAGCAGAAGAACCAGGATCAGGCGACGCATCGGCGGCTTCCTTTCAGGGCTCCACGGCCCGTGCGGTATCACGCAACGCTTCGATCTGGTCGGGCGACAGAACCCGCCCGTAGACGACGGCATTGAAGAGCGCGCCGACGGTGCCGGCGTCACTGCCGCCGAGCCACAGCAGCCCAAGCAGGCGGTTGATCGATGGCGGCGCCTCCACCCATCCGAACGGCTGGGCCGGCGCAATCAAGACGTGATGCTCGCGAACGGCGCGGAGCGATTGCCACGGCTCCGACCCGACGGTCGCCCGCATGCCCAGGTCGGCGAACACCAGAAGATCGGGGTCGAGCGCCCGGACGTCGGCGAACGTGGCATGACGAAAGGTGCCCTGGCCGTCCGGGGCGAGCACCGTCCAGCCAAGCATCGCGAACACCTCGGTGGCACCGGTTCCCGGCGCGGCGACCGCCAGGCCGTCCGCCCCGCGCGCGTAGACGACCGTGCGATGGGGCAACGACTTGCCTGGCAGCGTCAGGATGGCCTCGGAAAGCCGGGCAAGCGTCGCCGCTCTTTCCTCGCGGTGCAGGGCGTCGCCGAGCGTTCGCAGCACGCCGGGGAGCATCGGGAGCCTGCCGTCGAGCAACACGGTCGGGATGCCGGTGTCCCGCTGCGTGTCCTGCGCGGTCTGACTGTAGCGGGGACCGACATCGCCGTAATCGAGGATCAGGTCGGGTGCGGCGGCCTTGATCGCAGCCGTCGCATCGAGAATGCCGGTGACACGCGGTGCCTCGGGCAGGTCTGCCAGGCTGGCCGGCAGGGCGGCCAGTGCGGCGGCAGACGGCTTGTGCGGCCAGCCAATCATCAGGTCGGGCGCCAATGCGCCCAGGAGCACCGCGGCCGGTGGGCCGGCCGGCAGGATCCGGGTGATCCGGTCCGGCAGATGCACCTGCCGCCCGGTGGCGTCCGTAAGGTCGGTCGCGTGCACAGCGAGCGGAAGCGCCAGAATGATCAGCAGCAGAAAGCGGCGCATCGTCTCCCTCTGGCCCAACCGCGTCATAGTCTATTGAGCATATCGGGCATCGGATAGCCGCTATCGGACAGCTCACTCGGTCGCGATCCGGGTCGATAGCACGCAGCGCGGGTTCCGTTTGCATGGGCCGGGGACACAAGCAGGGTGGTGGCGGCTGCCGCGATGGGTCAATGAAAGGCGTAGGCGTCCAGCCGCAGCACGCCATAACTGTTGCTGGCATGCAGCCGCTCCGCCCGGGCCGCGTTGCCCGCCGCACCCATGGCGACGAAGAGCGGCAACAGGTGCTCCTCGGTCGGGTGCTGCGCGACGGCATGCGGCGCCTTGGTGCGGTAGGTCAACAGGTCGCAGTGCCGTCCCTCGCGCAGCGCCGCGTCCATCCAGTCCGCGAACGCCGCCACGTCCGGCGCCTCCGGCGCGTCCCAATCCTGGCCGCGGAAGCGCGACAGGTCGTGGGTGAAGCTCCCCGACCCGATCACCAGCACGCCGTCGGCGCGCAGCGGCGCCAATGCTTGTCCGAGCTGCAGGTGATGCGCAGGTCCGAGGCGGCTTTGCACCGACACTTGCAGTGTCGGGATATCGGCCGCGGGATAGGCCAGCAGCAGCGGGTTCCAAGCGCCATGGTCGAGGCCCCGCGAGCGGTCGATCCCGGCCGGCAGCCCGGCGGCGCGCAGCAAGTCGCTGATGCGCTCGGCCAGACCCGGATCACCGGGCGCGGGATAGGTCAGCTCATACAGCGGGCGGGGGAAGCCGTGGAAGTCATGGATGGTTTCGTTCCGCGCGACCGCGTTGACGGCCGGGCGTTCGGTGTCCCAATGGGCGGACACCACAAGGATCGCCGTTGGTCGCTCGAGCGTCCCGCCGAGCCCGGCCAGGAAATCACGGGCCGGAGCGTCGGTGAGGGGCAGCATCGGCGATCCATGGCTGATATAGAGGCTCGGTAGCATCGCTTCCTCCGTTGATGACTGGCGGGTTCTGTGCCGGCACTGATGAGCGAACTGGTTCCGACATCTGCCCCGCCGAGGCCGGCGGTCCCCGCGCCGTTTGCCCAGTGGCCTGACCCTGCCGCATCAGCGGATCACACAAGCTGGATTGTGAAAGCAAGCAAGCGGAACAGGGTTGTGATCTGTTACGGATCGTGATTCTGTAACAGTGGATCCGAATCCATCAGGAAAACAGTCATGCCAACAAAGCAGCCCACGGCGAAAGCGGCACCGTTCAAGGTGTCAAAGGCGCCGGCAGCCAAGCCGCCGGCGACCAGCTCGAAGGCGGCACTCGCGAAGCCGGCGGCATCGAAAGTGGCGGCCGCCGCGCCGAAGCCTGCGGCTTCTGCCACGGTTACGCTGAAGCAGCTCGCCGCCGAGATCGCCGAGCATCAGCAGATCGCGAAGCGGGAGGCCGAGACGCTCCTGACCGGTCTGGTCGGGCTTCTGGTCGATCACCTGAAAAGCGGCGACCGCCTGCGCATCGGCGGCCTGGGCATCCTTGAAGTGAAGGACCGGCCGGAGCGGACGGGACGCAACCCGGCAACCGGCGAGCCCATTACGATCAAGGCCAGCAAGAAGATCGCGTTCCGCCCGGCGAAGGAGTTGAAGGAGGCGATCTAGGGCAGCCAAACGTCGCCCGCGCCCCCGGGATGACAGGCGTCCAGCGGGGGTTGGACGGCACCGTCGTGTTGATCAACCTGCTGGCGCATGCCGGAGCCCTGCATCCGTACGCGCGCACCGAGTCCCCCCGCCGGTCGCGGGGCTCAGGGCCGTTGCCTGCCGGGGGATCTCGCAATCGGCACGGCGTCGGCCGCCTGCGCGACCGACGCTCTCGACAAAGTCAGACGTCAACATCTTCGACCGATCGCGCGTGCTCCTGGATGAACTGGAACCGCAGCTCCGGGCGGCGGCCCATCAGGCTCTCCACCAGATCGTTGGTCTTTGCCCGGTCTTCCGCCAGCGCCACGACCTTCAGCAGCGTGCGCTTCGCCGGGTCCATCGTGGTCTCCTTGAGCTGCGCAGCCGGCATCTCGCCCAGCCCCTTGAACCGGCTGACCTCCACCTTGGCGTTGGCCTTGAACTCGCGCTTGATCTTGCGCTCGCGGTCGGCGTCGTCCATCGCGTAGACGGACTTCGCCCCTTGGGTCAGCCGGAACAGCGGCGGCTGGGCGAGATAGATGTGCCCCTGCCGCACCAGCTCCGGCAGCTCCCGATAGAAAAAAGTCATCAGCAGCGAAGCGATATGCGCGCCGTCCACGTCGGCGTCCGTCATGATGATGATGCGCCCGTAGCGCAGTTTGGCCCGGTCGAACCGCTCGCCGATGCCGCAGCCGAGGGCTTCGACGAGGTCCTTCAGCTCCTGGTTCTGCCGCAGCTTGTCGGCCGATGCGCTGGCGACGTTGAGGATCTTGCCCCGCAGCGGCAGCACCGCCTGGGTCTCGCGGTTGCGGGCCTGCTTGGCGGAGCCGCCGGCCGAGTCGCCTTCCACCAGGAACAGTTCGGTCTCGGCGGCATTCTCCCGCGTGCAGTCGGTCAGCTTGCCGGGCAGCCGCAGCCGGCGCGTCGCCGACTTGCGCGGCGTGTCCTTGGACTCCCGCCGGCGCAGCCGTTCCTCGGCACGCTCGATCACGAACGCCAGCAGGTTGTCGGCCTGCGCCGGATCGCCTGCCAGCCAATGGTCGAAGCGATCGCGCAGTGCGGTCTCGACCAGGCGCGCGGCCTCTGGGCTGGCGAGCTTCTCCTTGGTCTGGCCCTGGAACTGCGGCTCGCGCATGAACAGGGACAGCTTGGCGGCCAGCGGGGTCAGCAGATCCTCGGGCGTGATCTGCCCGGCGCGCCGGTTGCCCCGATGCTCGCCCCAGGCGCGCAGCCCTTTCACCAGCGCGGCGCGGAAGCCTGCCTCGTGCGAGCCGCCCTGCGGCGTGGGCACGGTGTTGCAGTAGGAGTGCAGGAACCCTTCGCCGTCCTCCAGCCAAGCGGCGGCCCATTCCAGCCGGCCGGCATGGTCGCCCGACGGGCCGTTGGGGAGTGCAGCCTCGCCGGCCCAGGATTGCGGCAGCACGCGCCCGGCCTCGCCGATATCTTCCTCCAGGCTGTCGCGCAGGCCGCCCGGGAAATGCAGCACCGCCTCGGCGGGCGTGTCGTCCTTGGCGCCCGTCAGCAGGCTGGGGTCGCAGACCCAGCGGATCTCGACGCCACGGTACAGATACGCCTTGGAGCGGCACAGCCGGTACAGCCGCGCCGGGCTGAACGCGAGCGCGCCGAAGATCTGCGGATCGGGCTTGAACCGGATCGTGGTGCCGCGCCGGTTGTGCACCGCGCCGGCGTTGATCAGCTTCGAGGTGGGTTTGCCGCGCGCGTAGCTCTGCTGCCAGAGCGTCCGGTCGCGCGCGACCTCCACTTCCATCACCTCCGACAGCGCGTTCACCACCGAACTGCCGACGCCGTGCAGGCCGCCCGACGTGGCGTAAGCCTTGCCGCCGAATTTTCCGCCGGAGTGCAGCGTGGTCATGATCACTTCCAGCGCGCTCAGGGTCTTGAACTTGGGGTGCGGGTCCACCGGAATGCCCCGCCCGTTGTCGCGGACCGTCAGCCAGTTGCCCGGCGCCAGCGCGAAGTCGATAAAACTGGCATGGCCGGCCACCGCCTCGTCCATCGAATTGTCGAGGATTTCCGCGGCCAGATGGTGCAGCGCCGGCTCGTCGGTGCCGCCGATATACATGCCGGGCCGGCGCCGCACCGGCTCCAGCCC
>Ga0182012_10005468_pt1 | contig 13150 bp, 10 predicted proteins | sample 612S2SmetaG_FD_120486 | JGI IMG/M metagenome (GOLD analysis project Ga0182012, IMG submission 120486) | Permafrost microbial communities from Stordalen Mire, Sweden - 612S2S metaG | ecosystem: Environmental > Terrestrial > Soil > Wetlands > Permafrost | place: Sweden: Stordalen | collected...
CCGTTGACCAACAATTCCACGGAGTCGCACAAGCTCGCGGCGACGTAAACGGTCTTTTTGGTGGCGTCGGGATAAGTCCAGTGTCCGATGATGTGCAAGTCCGGCGTGGTACTTTGCATCACGCGGGAAACATAGAATATTTCCTTGGGCAAGCGGACACCGTCCACCTTGCCACTTACGCGTAGGACTTCGCTGCCATCCTGCCGGCCATCCGAGTCGGAATCCGACCAAAAAATTGAAGAGTAGGCGGACCATTTCGAGTGCGCGGGATCGGGGTTGTCAATGCGGTTATGGACATACGCCGTGTAACGAACGGTGGCGGCGAGCGCGAAAGTCTCCGAGTTCAGATGCCAACTATCACCGCCCGGGCCCGGGTCAGCCCCGACGCCGTTGACGGTGTGGGGCTTGAAGCCAAAGTGCGGCGGGGAATAATCGTCCCAAATACCGCGGGCGGCTTCTTCGCGGAAGTCTTCCACTTCAATCAATGGAGCCTTGTCCCGGCGTTCTACACTGTAGCCACGGAAAATTTGGCCCGGTTCGGTAATTTTGTCGGCTTGCGGGGTTTGGCCAATCATGATTCCGAAATATTCGGAATCTGCGGTTACGGCATTGTTTAAGTCAGCAACATCGTTGTCCCGGCTGCCCGTAACTCGTCCGCCATGAGGATCCCACTGTTTGCGCAGGGCCACCATTTGTTGCATATGCCCGACCGTGATGATGGTGCCACCGGCTTCCCAGAAGAGGATGCTGGGATTGTTGCGGTAATAGATGATGGCATCACGCATGACATCCAGACGCTGGTCCCATTGGCGCGGGATGGTTGGTCGGCCGGCCGGTGGCAGCATAGGGTCTTGTTCCTTGTCGCCCGCAGGGCAAACTTCGACGATGCCATATTTATCGCACGCCGCCACGTCTGCCCGCTGGGGGGAAATGTGCATCCAGCGCACATAATTGCCGTTGCTGGCCCGCACGAGTGCCAGCGTGAAGTCATGCATCCAGTCCGGGTAAGCTCCGCCGAGGCCCGGCCAGTCATTGGCCACGCGCTGAGAATAACCCGTCAGCCACACAAAATGGTCGTTGAGCCACACGCCACCCGTGCCTGCGCCACCCTTGAACTCTGCCTTGCGAAATCCCGTGCGCGTTTTCACCACGTCGGTTACTTTGCCATTCACGGTTAAGACTGAATACACATCGTATAGATAAGGATCGGTCACACCCCAGAAGCGTGCATCGGTCAGTGTACCCGAGGCGGTGAACGTTGCCGTCTGTCCGCTGACCAAGTCAGCAGTATTTCCGTCGAGTTTTGCGCGAACTACACCGTCGGCGTCCACTACTACTGCTGAAAGGGCGATAGTGGCGTGTTCACTCGTTTCATTACGCACTTCGGCCTCGACGTGGATGTCGGTTTTTTTGCCATTAATGTCATAATTCTGCCCATAGATATAAACGCCGGTGGTTTGTAGATTTTCATAGAGCGGCAGCGTTTGGTGGATTTGGCCCATGACAATGAGCGTGGCGTCGCGGTTCAGGCCGCCGAAATTGGGATTAAAGTCTTTTACATTCCATTCAAATGGAATCCCCGTGGCCTCTTCTTTATAGGTGGAGCTATTGTCCACCTGCACCGCCAGAACATTGTCCTCCCCGCCGAATTTGGCGAACTTGGTAATATCAAAGCCGACGGCCAGGATGCCATCCTCGTATTTGCCGATGGCGTGGCCATTGAGGAAAAAGTGGCCGGCTTGCCGCAGGCTGTCGAATTCAAGAAAGATCTTCTGCCCCTCGGCACTGGCCGGCACCTTGAAGTGCTTGCGATACCAGCCGATGCCCATCATTTTTTCGCCCACATCACCCCCGCCGTGACTGATGTAAGTGCGATAGGTGTCCGTTTCATTCCAAGTATGAGGCAGGCTGATGTTGGACCAGGCTGAATCATCAAAGCCGGGTTGGTCGGCCCTGGCCACGTCCCCAAAAGTGAATTTCCAGCCGGGATTAAAATTATAAATCACGCGCGGGGATGCCGGGACGACAAATTTGGCGCCCACGCTGATAACGTCTGCAGCCCCCGCCTGCCCAGCAGCCAGGAGGGCGACCAAACCGGCCATCCATAAAATTTGCGACCAGATTGAATGACGATTTGATTTTTGAGGGAAACTGGCGATTTTCATGAGGCTCGAGTAAATTGTCGGGGAAAACACCGGGATGGGGTAGGGTGGCATTTGCGAGTAAACGATGAAAATAGGCAAAGGCGGGCTTGCGCACAAGAGTTCACTTGCGTACAGAAGAACGCTTTTACGCAACCATGCCGATTGCCCCGAATCGCTCCAATAATACTAAACCCAAGGCATCCCGGCGCATTGCCTTGGCTTTTCCGTATGGCCGCGCCTTTGTCGAGACCGTGGTGGAAGGCATTCTCGCCTACGCCCGCCGCCAGCGCGACTGGCAGATTATGCGTTTCCCCGAGCGACTGAGTCCCTCTTTGGACTGGTTGCAAGGCTGGCAGGGCGATGGCGCCTTTGTCATTATTTCTACGCCGGAAGACGCCCGCATAGCGCGCAACCTCCCTTTTCCGGTGGTCAACATTACCGCTTATTTTCCGGAATCAGGCGTATTCACCGTGACCGCCGACCATCGGGAAATTGGCCGGGTGGCTGCACGACATTTATTGGAGCGCCGATTCAAGAAGTTTGGCTACTACGGTTCCCGGGAATTGTATTTCAGCGAATTGCGGCGGGATGGATTTATTGAAGTTATTCGGGAACAGGGCGGGGCGTGCGCGGTGCTGGAGGTACCCTCCATCGTGGCCAGCGGCCGGATGTGGATGCGCCAGCAAATTCAGCTCGAAAACTGGCTGCGCTCACTCCAGCCGCCTGTGGCCATTATGGCCAGCACGGACTTGCGCGCCGACATGTTGCTGCAAACCTGCCGTCGACTGGGGCTGCGCGTGCCCGATCAAGTGGCCGTGATTGGCGTGGACAACGACCCGGTTATCGTCAGCCATGCGCAGCCCACCCTTAGCAGTGTAGCGCGCGACGACCAGCAGGCCGGTGAGCTGGCGGCGTCCCTGCTCGACAAATTGATGGCTGGCCACCGCGATCCGCAGCGGGTTTTTTTTGTGCCGCCCGCCGGGGTGATCGCACGTCAATCGACGGAAACGATGGCCGTCGATGACTCGGAATTGGCTGGCTTGGTGCAATACATCCGCCAGCACGTGGCGGAAAATTTTGGCGTTGAACGTTTGCTGGCACTCGTGTCTAGCTCGCGGCGTACCCTGGAAAACCGCTTTCGGGCCCATCTCGGCGCTTCCCCGGCGGAAATTATTCAACGTTTGCGAGTAGAAGAGGCCCGCCGACTCATTGAAGCCGATAGCAAGGTCACCCTGGCCACCGTGGCCTCGCAGTGCGGATTCAGCGACGTGCGGCACTTGCGGCAGGTTTTTCGCCGAATTCAACGCCAATCGGCGGCGGAATACCGCCGCCGGGTAAAGACCCGCGCACCCTGATCAAGGCGCGGGCGCGGGCAGCGGCGCCAGTTTGATATTCCGCATCTCGTAGGAATAGCCTTCCAATTGGAAGCCAATATAACCGGAACTAGGCACGCACTTGGTGACCTTGTTCTGGGTGACGCCGTTGACAATGCACTCGATGGTGTCGCCGCGCACGATGATGTCGCCCGCATTCCATTCACCCATGGGTTTTTCACTCGAATCTTTTTGGTGGCTGGCCGTCTTGCCCGCCGGGGCCTCGGCGCAGGCAGCGGTGGACATGGAGATAATATCGCCAGCGAAGGTGTTCTTAGTTTGGTATTGGAAGGATACTGGCCAGCTGCCCGGTTGCTGAAGCGGACCAGGGGAAATATGCAGCAACGCGCCGCTATTTGTCTTGGGGTTGGTGTTCGTCCAACGCCATTCAAAGTGCAGTTGATAATCGGCGCGAATATGATCGAGCCGCAGGTAGCCAACGGGTTTGCCGATGACCACCAACACACCATCTTTCACTTGGCAAACTGTAGAAACATCCGCGGGTTGTCCGCCGGTGTAATAACTCCAACCACTCAAATCCTTGCCATTGAATAAATCGATCGGCGCGGTAACGGGAACAGGTTTGTTAGGATCGACAACTGGCGTGGGGCTAGGCGCGGCATCTGATGTGGTGGCCGTAGCTGCGGGCTGGGCTGCCGCCGCAGGCTTGGACGGAGTCTTGGCAGACGCGCCATAGGATGACGCTTGGGCATTGGAAATGATCAAAATCCAGGCAGCAAATATTAGGGCGGGGGTGCGCATACTCACCAACATGACAGAGTTTTACCCCATTTGTGAACCCCCAAATTCTCCGTTCAAATGTAACTTTCACTTAACCGGGCCGTTCTTGACTTGGCTGGACTTGCTTGTTCATTATCGCGCCCTCACCCCAACCCCCATACCTCATGCCTGAATTCACTATCACCCAGATTAAAGACACAACTGCTAACCCGGCTCCCCTTGGGCTCCTTGCCTTTGGTATGACCACCGTGCTCTTGAATATGCACAATGCAGGCTTCTATGGCCTCAACAGCATGATTTTGGGCATGGGCCTTTTTTATGGCGGCTCGGCGCAAGTGATTGCGGGCTGCATGGAGTGGAAAAAGGGCAATACTTTTGCCACCACGGCTTTTACCTCTTACGGCATGTTTTGGCTTTCTCTAGTCGCGTTGGTGTTGCTGCCGAATCTGGGCGCAGTTATTGCCACTGATGGCACGAAGCAGTTTGGCATAGCCGCAGCGACCGACGGCACCGCATTTGCCGCCTACCTCGCCGTCTGGGGGATTTTTACTGCCGTCATGTTCATCGGCACCCTGCGCCTAAGCCGCGCCCTGCAAGTGGTTTTTGGTTCGCTGACGATTCTTTTCTTTTTGCTGGCGATTGAGAAATACGACGCAACCATCGGCGAAGGCTTTGGTCATTTCGCGGGCTACGAAGGCATTTTTTGCGGCTTCGCTGCCATGTACACCGGTTTGGCCCAAGTGCTGAATGAGGTTTACGGCAAGACCGTGCTGCCGTTGGGGCCCGTGACAAAATAAAGTGGGGTCGCTTGCTTTCTCGTAGTTGGCTGGTTAGCGTTCAATCATGAAACCAGCCTACGATCTTATTGTTATTGGTTCCGGCCCGGCAGGCGCCAAGGCTGCGGCCCTCGCGGCTTTTTATGGAAAATCAGTCGCGCTTGTGGAAAAGGAACCGCGCTTGGGCGGCGCGGGCACCAATACTGGCACGCTGCCTTCCAAGACGTTGAAGGAAACCGCTGTTTTCCTCTCCGGGTTTAATGATCGCGGTCTGTTCGGGGTGGAACGGAAGCCTGACCACGCGGTCTCCGTCCAAGACCTGCTCTTTCGCAAAGCCAGTGTTACATCCCAGCAAGAGGATGACATCCGGCGAAATTTATCCATCCTGCAAGTGGACATCATTCAAGGGCAGGCTTCACTCGTGGATGCCCATGCCGTGCAGGTGCAACCGCCGGGTGGGGCTGCAACGATCTTACTCAAGAGTGAGTTCATCCTGCTCGCCACCGGTTCGCGCCCCTGGCGCGTGCCGGGCGTGCCGTTCGATGCCAGGAGTGTCCACGATTCTGATTCAATTTTGGAAATCGATCACATTCCAGAATCCATTGTTATTGTTGGCGCGGGAGTTATTGGATGTGAATATGCCACGGTTTTTGCGGTGCTGGGTGCCAAGGTCTCCCTCGTCAACGGGCGGGCGGATTTTCTGACCTTTCTCGATGGCGAGGTCTTGGGCATCCTCCGCCAGCAAATGGAAAAGGAAGGCGTGAAATTTCTGATGCCCAATCGCGTGCAAGGCGTCAGCGTCTGTGAACGGGAAGGCAAAAAAATAGTCACCGCGCACTTGGATGATGGCACAGGCATTGAAGCGGATATGTTTCTCTACGCGGCTGGACGACTCGGGAATACGGACGGCCTCAATCTCGAAGCGGTCGGACTGAAAACGGGTGAGCGAAATGTCATCAGCGTGGATGAGCAATACCGCACGGCGGTCCCCAATATTTTTGCGGTTGGCGATTTGATTGGCTTCCCGGCCCTGGCAAGCACCAGCATGGACCAGGGACGTGTGGCGGTGACCCACATGTTCAACCTGTCGGAATTTCAGCGCATCGACCAGATCTTCCCCATGGGCGTGTATACCATTCCCGAAGTGACTTCTGCCGGACTAACCGAGGAAGACGCGAAAAAGCAGAACAAAAAATACCTCGTCGGCCGGGCGTGGTATAAGGACACTCCGCGCGGGCGCATCATTGGCTCAAAGTTCGGCCTGCTGAAAATTCTGGCTGACCCGGATACGCTCGCCGTCCTCGGTGTCCATATTGTGGGCCGCATCGCCACCGAGTTGGTTCACTTCGGCATGTTGTTGGTCGAAGAAAAAATCCCAGTCTCGCGGGTCGCCGGAATGATTTACAATCAACCCACTTTGCATGAACTTTACAAAAATGCCGCCTTTGACATCGTGCGTCAGAAACAAGGTCTGCCCGCCATGGATGGCTTGTCTGCGTTTTGAACTGAATAAAATTGAAAGCTAAAATGCCCTCTGCCAAAGCAGAATTTTTCACCGCCATTGAGCTTCATTCAGCCGAAAGGCTTCGCGCCGTGCTCGATGCGGGCTTTGATCCCCGCGTACGCATTGACGACAAAACACTGGTCAATTGGCTCACGGAAATGTACGGCCGCTCCAATAAGTTTCCCGCCTGCCTCAAGGTGCTTCTTGATCACGGCGCGGTGCTGGATGACCCGGTTATTGCGCCTGTTTTGCTGAATGATGCAGTCGCGCTCAAGTCGGCCATCCAGGCTAATCCTTCTCTAGTCAATCACCGCACCACGCTGGTTTGCTCGTTTACTCCGCTCGTCGGCGCGTCCTTGCTCCATGTCGCGGTTGAATATGGACATCTGGCTGCGGCCAGCGTTCTCCTTGAATGCGGCGCAGACGTGAATGCGCGCGCCGCCATGGATGAATTTGGCTTCAACGGCCACACTCCGCTTTTCCACGCCGTCAACCAAAACCCCAGCCATTCGACGGACATGCTTCAGTTGCTTTTGCAGGCCGGCGCCAAAACCGATGTGCGGTTGCCTGGCCTCACCTGGGGCAAAGGCTTTGAATGGGAGACAACTTGCTTTGATGTCACCCCCCTGTCGTATGCGCAAATGGGATTGCTGCCACAAATGCATCGCAATGAAGACGAGATTTATGAAAATATAAAACTTTTGCTGCGGGCAGCAGGCCGGAAGATTCCGCCATTGGACAACGTGCCCAATCGCTATTTGAAGCCGAAGGCAAAAGCGTAACCAGTCGATGAAATGAGTTGTAAGGCACCTGCATCGGGCGGCTGCGGCAATTTCGATTCCCTGGCCAAAATCTATTCCACCCTCGAATGGCTGGCATTTGGCGGTGGACTGGAGCGCGCGCGGTTTTGCCTGCTCAATCATTTGCGAGATTGCCAGGACATCCTGCTGTTGGGCGAAGGCGACGGACGTTGCCTGGCCCGACTGGTAAAAATTGCGCCGAGCGCACATTTCCACTACGTCGATGGCAGCCCGGCCATGCTGGCGCGGGCCGCGTCACGCCTCCATGAACAGGACCGCGCCCGCGTAACCTTCACCTGCGCTGACGCACTGGCGTGGAGCCCGCCACCCGCCAGCTACGACGCCGTCGTCACTTTATTTTTTCTCGATTGTTTTTCGGAAAACGAAGTGAAGACGCTGGTGGCTAAACTCCAACCAGCGTTGCGGTCCGGCTCGAAGTGGCTGTGGGCGGATTTTATTTTGCCTACCCATGGTCTGGCCCGCTTGCGGGCGCAAATTTTACTGCCTATTATGTACGCCTTTTTCCGCTGGCGTACCGGCTTGGCGACAAAAATTCTGCCACCATCGGAAGAGATCCTTTGCGCCGCCCACTGGCAACCACTGGCCGTAAGTGATTTTCAGGGAATTTTCGTCCGCAGCGCCGTCTTCAGCCAGCCGGGTTGCCGTTCCTGATCTTCCTGCAGTCGGCGCATGCGGGCATCGAGCACGGCCGCACGGCCAAGGTAGCCGACAATCTTTTTCGGATTCTCCCGCGTCACCACCGGCAACCGTCCGTAATTATTTTGCAGCATGCGATTAAGGGCTTCACTCAAGGTTTCATCGGGAAAGGTTACTTCGGGTTGGGAACTGCCCGCCTCCAATAGCGTAAGTTTTCCGCCGGGGTCGCGCCCGAAGGCCCGAACTAAATCAGCTCTTGTGACGATGCCGGCCAGCCCGCCATTTTCGTCGGTAAGCAAGAACGCCTGGTGTTTTGCCAGCCCCGCCTCGCCGGAACTCAGGCGTCGGGTCACCTCACTGACCGTCAATTTGGCTTCGAGTAGCGTTGGCTGCACATCCATGGCGTTCTGCACGGTGACTTGATGGAAGACGTCCACTTCATATTCCTGGTGCACCCGCAGACCCCGGCGGGCCAATTTTTCGGTCAGCAAGGAATTCTCCATGAACAACAATGCGACAAAGTGGGCCACCGTCACCACGAGCATGAGCGGCAGCACGGAGTCGTAATCGCGGGTAAGTTCGAAAGCAAAGATTATTAGCGTAAATGGCGCGCGCGCCGCCGCGCCAAATACCGCCGCCATGGCGACCAGCGCAAAGGCGCTCGACGACAAATGCGCTCCCGGCACAAAATAATTGACCAATCCGGCAAACAATGCGCCGGCTGCGGCGCCCACCGCAAAAGTAGGGGCCAGTTCGCCGCCCGAGTGCCCCGATCCCAAAGTCAAGGTCACCACCAGCACCTTGGCCACCAGAAACACTGCAATGAGTCCAAGGGTGAGTTGCGGCACCGGATTCAGCAAATCGGAAATGGTGTCGTAGCCGATGCCCAGCACGCGGGGCACAAAATAGCCCACGACGCCGAGCACTGCACAGGCCATCACCGGCCACCAGTAGGGGTCGCAATGCATTTTTTCAAAACCATCTTCAACCCAGTACAACATGCGGGTATAATAAACGGCCACCAGACCAGCGACCACGCCCATACCCAGATACCACGGCATCGCGCCGGTAAAATTGAAATTAACTGCCGTAACTGAAAACATCGCTCCATGACCCAACAGGGCCAGCCGCACCACTGTGGCGACGGTGCTGGCAATCACCAGCGGAATGAAGGAACGCGCCTTATATTCAAAGAGCAGTAATTCGATGGCCAGCATTACGGCCGCCAGCGGGGTACTAAACGTGGCCGCCAAGCCTGCTGCGGCACCACTGGCCAGCAGCACCTTGCGTTCGGCGGCGGTCACACGCAGCGCTTGCCCCAACATGGAGCCGAGTGCACCGCCGGTTTGAATAATCGGCCCCTCCGCGCCAAACGGCGAGCCCGTCCCAATCGCAATGGCCACTGAGGTGGGTTTCAAAATAGCCACCCGGGGCTGCACACGACTTTGGTTGAACAAGACCGCATCCATCGTCTCCGGCAGGCCATGACCGCGAATTTTTTTGGAACCATATTTGGCCTTCAGTCCCACAATGAGCGCCCCCAGCATCGGCAGCGGCAAAATCCACAGGCCCAGATGATTTTGCGATTCCGGCAAATCGGCCAGGGAGAATCGCTGGTAAAAGGCGAAATTGGAGACCAGCCGAATGATGAGAAACAGCCAATACGCCGCAAAACCGCAGGCCACGCCCACCAGCGCCGCCAGCAGCGAGAGAAAAAGTAACCGCCGGCGCGGTGCCGACATCGGCGAGGTCACCGTTTTGGTGGGGACCGGGGTCGGGACAGGCTCAACAGGACTCGTCATAAACGGGCCAGAATATATCTCACTACGATATAAATCAAGCCTGCGCTTGACCGCGTTAAGTAAATTTTATATTCCAGCTTTCATCATGCCCGGCCCCTCCCACGCTGATTATCAGGCGCTCGCCACCTATCGCCATGCCTTGCGCCGCTTTCTGCATTTTAGCACTGAAGCCGCGCGCGCCGCTGGCTACACCCAGCAACAATATCAGGTGTTGCTCGCCGTCAAGGCTGCGCCAACTGCGGCCGGTCTCACTATTGGCGAATTGGCCGAAACCATGCACCTGCGCCATCACAGTACGGTTGGCTTGGTCGATCGACTGACCAAACGAGGTCTGCTCAAACGCAAAACGGACTCCGAAGATCGTCGTCGTGTCCGCGTGTGTTTGACGGCGAAGGGGGGGGGGATACTCGTCCGTCTCGCAGTGGTTCACCTCGAACAATTGCGCCGCCTCGGTCCGCAACTCGTGAACTCACTCCGCAAATTGGGTGCGGGGTAAACTGCTTACTCTTCCCCAAACAATTCCGGCGGCATGTCAGTTTCCTTCAGCCGCTCAATGTTTGCTCCCAAGCCGCGGAGTTTCTCGTCAAATTTTTCGTAACCACGGTCGAGGTGATACACACGCCGCACCCAGGTTTCGTCGTTGGCGTGCAATCCGGCCAGAATCAGCGCTGCGCTCGCGCGCAAATCGGACGCCATCACCATTGCGCCCGAAAGCCGCGAGCGGCCTTTGATAATCGCGCTGGGGCCTTCAATCGCGATGTCCGCGCCCATGCGCTGGAGTTCCGATACATACATGAAGCGATTCGGGTAAATGCGCTCGGTGATAATGCTCAGTCCCGGCGTAATAGCCAGCAGCGCGCACATTTGCGCCTGTAAATCCGTCGGGTAGCCAGGGTGAGGCAGGGTGATGATGTCCACCGGACGCAATTTTAAATTCGTCGCATTGATGCGCAGGGTTTCCGGACCCTCCGTCAGCACCGATAGTCCCGATTCATCCAGCTTGTCCAAAAACGCGCTCAGGTGCTTCGGATTCGCGCCATGCACGGTGATGTCGCCTCGCGTAATCGCCGCCGCCACAATCCACGTGCCCGCTTCGATGCGGTCGGGGATTACACGGTGCCGCGCGCCATGCAATCGGTCCACGCCCTCCACCGTCAGCACATGCGTGCCGATGCCGTCAATGCGTGCGCCCATCGCCACCAGCAGGCGGCAAAGGTCTTCGATTTCCGGTTCACACGCCGAACTGTCGATGCGCGTGATGCCGGGCACCAATGTCGCGGCCATGACCATGTTGGCCGTGCCGGTGACGGTGCTGCCCTGGCGACCGCCGAGGAAAAGTTCCGCACCCTTCATGTTGGAGCCATCGAGGTGCAGGTAGCCGCGCTTCATGCGCACCGTGCAGCCCATGCTCTTGAATCCCTTGATGTGCAGGTCAATCGGTCGCGGGCCAAAGTTGCAACCGCCCGGTTGCGACACCACGGCCTTGCGCAGGCGCCCCAACAGCGGTCCGAGTAGCACCACGCTCGCGCGCATTTGGCTCACCAACTTATGTGGCGCAAAATGTGTAATCTTTTTCGCCGTAATCTGCCAGGTGTGCGGGTCGAGCTGCTTCACGTCTGCACCCAAGCAGGTCAGCAACTTGCCCATCGTGTGCACGTCGCTCAGCTCCGGCACGTTATCAATGGTGACGGTTTCCTCCGTCAGCAACGCGGCGGCAAAAATGGGCAGGCAGGCGTTTTTGGCGCCACTTACGGTGATTGAGCCGCGCAGCGCGCGACCGCCTTGAATGCGAACAACATCCATGGTGCAAAACCCTTAGCGCCGACTGGAGCGGCGGTGGCTGCCATGGCGGTGTTCTCCTCTGCGGCCCTGGCCGTCCGAATGCCGTCGGCGTTCCTGACCTTCGCCCTCGTCATCGTCTCTCTCGTGGTCGTCTTCGCGTGCGGATGATTTCTTCTCTTCCGTCCGGGCTGGTTTAGAGGCACTAAAAAGATTTTTCAAGAAACCCAAAACACCGCCGGATTTTCCCTCTTTGGAGGAAGGCACTCGCGCCGGGATGGTGGCATGGGGTTTCGGCCGTTCGCTGGAGGAAGATGACGACGATTCGCGTTTGTCGGAATGGCGGTCTTTGTGAGAATGACGATCCTTGTCCACCGGGCGGTCTGACTTGGCGGGAATCGATTTATCCGGTACGCGACCAAAATTGGATGGCGAATACTCCTGCACCGGCACCGGGCGGGTGGCCTCTGTCCGCAAACGGCGCGGGGCGGGGTCGTTCGCCGGGTCGGGCTTCAGGGCGACAAAATGCTCGCGTTCATTGCCGCGATTGTCCGGCTGATTGCCGCGATTATCCTGGGGCGGACGCGACGGCTGCGGAGGCTTGGCCGGCTGGACTGGGCGTGCGGTGGCGGCCTCGGCGCGCTGGGCCTCCCGCAGGGCGAGGTATTCGGCGCTCGGCGCCCGTGATGCAGGCGGGGAGTGTCGGGACGACGGGTTGAAAGTTCCTGGACGCGGGGTCAATGTGGTTGACCCGGCTGACGGCTGGGGCGTGAAAGATTCTGTGTGCGGGGTAGCGGGCTCACGCACCGGGGCCGGCGCAGAGGCAGTCATCGGGGCAGCTGAAATGGACGGTGCTACCGGTCCTTCATAGCCACGGACATGTTCGCCGGATAGGGACTCTTTTGCACTGGTGACATCGGTTACCAACCCGAAATTGGCCGGGGTGGCTGGGCGCGGGGTCGATACCGCGCCGGTGACAGGGTTGGGGCCGCGTTTCCAACGGCCCTTGAGGTTCGACGAGCGAGGCGAGGCAGGAGTGGGACTGGCCGAGGGTAGGCCGGCTGGGGGCTGGTCTGAATTCATCCGTAAAAGAGAGAAGAAAAAGGCCGCTATTTGGCCGATAAAAGGCAATCCAGCACTGGCTGGCGCTTGCCGTTGGACAATGCCTGCTTGGTCACGTGGTCGCAATCCTAATTTTCATCAAAGCGTTGGTTTTTAGGCGGAAGTGCACTATCCCGGCGATTGCGCTTGCCACCCGACCCGGGTTTTTTTGCCATGCTTCCATGAGCGAACCTACTTCCGCCACCCCGCCCGCCATCCCGTCTGACAAGCTCGAGGCCATCTTTGCCCTCCAGGAGGCCCTGAACCGCCGCATCGGCGTCGACACTAGCACGCTCGACGAAGCCGCCCAGATCAAATGGACGCTCAACTACACCCGCGCCATGCAGCAGGAACTGGCCGAGCTGACCGACTCCGTGCCCTGGAAATGGTGGGCCAAATACCAGAATTTCGACCGTCAGAACGCCCGCGTCGAAGTCGTGGACCTGTTTCACTTCCTCGTCTCCATCGCGCAG
>Ga0182012_10005469_pt1 | contig 13149 bp, 6 predicted proteins | sample 612S2SmetaG_FD_120486 | JGI IMG/M metagenome (GOLD analysis project Ga0182012, IMG submission 120486) | Permafrost microbial communities from Stordalen Mire, Sweden - 612S2S metaG | ecosystem: Environmental > Terrestrial > Soil > Wetlands > Permafrost | place: Sweden: Stordalen | collected...
GGACGGTTCTGCGGACTCACACCGATTGCCGTAATCGTCGATGAATCTCCCGAAGTTACAACAGTAGGACTGGCGGAGCAACTTACCGTTGGCGGTTCAAACGGCTTCACCAGATAGGGAGCGGTGCAATCCGCATTCTCGCCGGGCTTATCGCCCTCAGAGACGTGGCCCTTCAATGTGTAAGTGCCCGCTGCAACATTCAGCGTGTCGATCTTCGCGGTGCTCGAGACCCCGGTCACGATTCCCCCATCTACAGACCATGTGTAGACGGCCGTCTTTGCGGGGTTCAGATTCAGAGCCGTGCCTGAAACAGCAAGCATGTCTCCCGGGAACCCAGACGGCGGAGTGACCGAACACGAATAAGCCAGCGGCTCCAGAGCGGGCAAACTGGCACCAGCGCCTCCTCCAAAACGGAAGACGATTCCGGTGGAAAGGCGCATGTCATTCTGTGTCCCGGTCACTCCGGTTGTGTAACTGGCAAACCTGGTCATAAAATATTCGGCTTGAATCAAGCGAATGGCGAAATGGTGGTGAATCCTGAGATCCACGCCGCCTCCAGCGGTCATGGCAAATGTGCTTTGGTCGGGGAGGAGCGTACAACTGGACGTGCAATCGGCGAGAGAAATCTCACTGGCGCGCGCGCCTCCAAACAGAGCCTGGACAAAGGGAGTGACCCTTTCGTGCCGGAAGGAAAGACGCGGACCGAAGAGATAAGTAAAGACGCCGCCGTCCGCGTCGTTGACGTCGACTGTAGCCCCGTATGCCCCTGTGAACTTGACCTCCGAGTTTTGGAAATCGCCAATGTCGGCCACCAGGCCCCAGTGCCGACTCAGATTGTAAGCAATGGATGCGCTGCCGCCATTGAGCCAGACCAACCGGTTTCCCGCGGCCAGCTTCGGCACGGCTTGCAGATAGGAGTAGCCGAGAAACAATTCAACCCTGGGTGTGAAGCTGTCGGGTCCTCGCGAATAAGGCATTGCAGCCATCATCGAGGCCTCCGGCATTGGGGCATAGGGCAGCAGGTTGGCCGGATCGGAAACGGCACTCGGATCGGCCGACGCATCGCCTGTGGCGCCGGCTAACGGCTTTGCCGTCTCGACCGCGTGAAGCAGCAACGCCGGCATGATCAAAACGGAAAATGCCGCTGTGGCAATCGTTCCTGCACTCAATTTCATTGTTGCCTCCCGAACTACGCGTCGCGATCATCCAAAATCTTAGCGCCGTGTTAACTCGACGCAAATAGGAAATGCCAAGCAGCGCATTGCCTGAAACCCGCTGAGACCGCCCCTGGGGGCGGTCTCAGCATGGCATTACGGCAGGTTGATTACGGTGTTCACCAGCGTGGTCGACGCAAACAAACCAAGCAGTCTGCCGTCTATTGTCACTATGTCCGCGGGGGCATTATTTCCGCCAGTTGAAACCGTGACTCCCGCTGGCGCGATGATGGTTCCCGCAAACGTTCCGCCTCCCGCCGGGTTGATCGTCGCGGCGCTCCCCACCGCCCAGAAGACGTGGCTGGCCAGGGCGCCGTTCACCAGGTTCACGCTCTCAGATGTTGCTGTCGGCACCCCTGGCGAACCTACCGTGAGAGCCGATCCCATCTGGAAGATCCAGTACGCATTGGGATCGCCCTTGGCGTCGAGAGTAAGAGGACCCGCCGTTATGTCATAGAAGGTGGAGGAGGTATAGGTACCAGGGGCCAGGGTTAGGTTGCCCAACTCGTTGGTTGCCAGAGTGGTGCCTTTCACTCCGGTGGGCGCGGTGCCTGCGACGGGGTTGCAGCTGCATTGAAGCGTGTTGTATGCGACTAGAGCTTCCGCCGCGGCCTGGGTCGCGATGTAGAATGTCGTACCCGGCGTGGCAGCGGGTCCGGTCCCTTCATCGGGGCAGCCAGGGCTGGGCGACGGCGGCGCGGTGATAATTGTCCCAGTCACCAGCCCATAATCGGCTCCAAATCCCGCCCTGTAGGAGCATGGATACACGCCCGCAACGGCCGGAACGCTCTCATCGTAGAATCCGGTCATCGTGGTGGATACGCCGGTGGTTCCGATATCCGCATTGATGACTGTTAAGTCTCCCGCGTTGGTCATCCCCGCGCCGCCGCCAAAGCCGCCGAACAGCGAGATGGTCGGTCCAAGGACGATGGGCGGTACAAACGGCACTGTGCCGGTGGTGAAGGTCCAGGGATTCGGCACCAGCGGCGCGTTCCCCAGCGGATTTCCCAAACTGTCTGTCGCCCCATCGGTCACCAGCACGGTATAGGGGGTGCTGGGAAGGAGCGCGGCCGTGGGCGTGAGAGTGGCAACGAAGGTGGTAGCGTCATAGGTTATCGTTGCCGGCACCAGCGTTCCGCCCAGCGCAAGCGTTGCGCCCTGCGTTAGCTGGAAGGTTGCCGGGTTGATGGTCAGTGGGTTCATCGCCTCGCTGAAGGCTGCGGTGACCAATGGATTGGTGACCACGCCTGTGGCCAGGTCTACCGGGTTTGTCAAGTCCACCTCCGGCGGGGTGACCACGACCACCGCGCTGGTCGCGAATTGCCAGGTGTAGGGATTGGCCAGTGGATCGCCCGCCAGGTCCTGAGCGCCGGTTGTGATGGTGGCTGCGTACGTGGTGCCAGCCACGAGACCCCCCGCCGGCAGGAACACCAGTTGATCTGAAATCGCAGCGTAAGCAACCAGACCGGTCACGGGAGTGGTGGCGCCCCCCGCCGTTGGCGTTGCTGTCATCGTAAAGGTGGTCGAGTTGATGGTGGCAGGGTTCATCGGCTCGCTGAAAGTGGCGCTGACTGTCTGATTGAGCGGCACGTTCGTGTCTTCGAGGACGGTGGGTGGGTTTGGAGTGACGGGGATGGTCGAAATGACCGTCGGCACGATGGGTGCCGGGGCGGAGGCGGTGGTGAAGGTCCAGGTATAGGGAACCACCGCCGCGTCGTCGTTTAGATCCAGCGCCCCCATGTTGATTGTGGCCGTGTAGGGGGTGTCGTACGCAAGGGGGCTATCCGGCGTGAACGTTGCTATCGAGCCGTTTGGCACATAGGTGATCACTCCGTTTACCGTTGCGCCGCCCGTCACGATCAGCGTAAAGGTTGCCGAGTTGATCGTGGCCGGGTCCATTGCCTCGCTGAAGGTGGCAGTGACGGCCTGGTTGATGGGCACGCCCGTGGCCAGATTATTCGGGTCAGTAACGATGACCGTTGGTTGGGTGGGAGCCGCAAGCGTCAAGAACGTCCACGCGTAAGGGGGGCTGGACAGGACAGTCCCCGCCGTGTCCGTGGTTGCGCTGTTGAACGTGGCCGTAAAAAGGGCGTTTGGTGCAAGGAAGCTGGTCGGCGAGAACGTCACAGTGGAGCCCGAGCAACCGATGGTTCCGGTGACGACAGTCAGGCCGGGGCCTGTGACTGTAAACGCTCCCGGGGCAAGCGGGCAAGTCATCGGCTCGTTGAAGGTCGCGCTGATCTGCTGGTCGACGGGCACACCCGTGGCTGTATTCAATGGTTTCGTGGATACCACCGCAAGCGCCGGGGAAAGCGTGGTGAATGTCCACACATGGTTGGCTGGCAGCTCCTGGCCCTGCGGGTCATAAACCCCAGTGGTAATAGTGGCTGTGTAGACGGTGCTGTAGTCCAGGTTGGAAGTCGGAGTAAACGTTGCAACCAGGCCCGAATACGAGACGGCTCCCGGTATGGTGACTCCGCCAGCCGTAACCGTAAAGGATGCCGCGTCGAGCGTGTCCGGGGTCATCGGTTCGTTGAAGGTCGCGGTGAGCGCCTGGCCGATGGGTACGCTGGTCGCTAAGTTTTTAGGCACCGTGGATACCACGTTAGGAACGGGCGTAATCGTCGTGAATTTCCACATGTAGCTGGTTGCCAATGGAATGCCCGCCAGGGACGTCGCCCCGGTTGTGACGGTGGCCGTATAGCTGGTGCTGTTCAAGAGAGGAGCATTCGGCATAAACGTCGCGTATGTGCCGGAGGGCGTGACGATTCCAGATACGGCAGCTCCACCCGTCACCGAAAGCGTGAAGGTTGTCGTGTTCATCGTGCTTGGATTCATCGTCTGGCTGAAGGTGGCGCTGAGCACTTGGCCGATGGGCACATCGAGGGCTCCATTTGCCGGTGTCGTCGTCACAACTAGAGGCGCAGGCGCAACCGTCGTAAAGGACCACACGTAGGCGCCAGCCAGCGAAGCGCCATCCGCGCCCGTAGCCGCGGTGGTGATCGTAGCCGTGTAGGTGGTGCTGTATGCCAGAGGGGCCGCGGGCGCAAACGTGGCGATCGTCCCGCTGGCATTCAGCGTGACGGTTCCAACCACGGCAACATCGCCGGGGCCTGCGACCGTGAAGGCCGTGTCAACCGAGGAACTCATCGGCACGCTGAAGGTCGCGTTGATGACTGGGCTTACAGCAACATTTTGAAGGAATGCAGTGGGAGTGACCGGCCCCACGACTGGAACCACCGGGGGAACTGCGGCAATCGTGGTAAATGTCCACACATAATTACTGACCAGCCCTGCGCCGCCCGGAGTCTGGGCTCCCGTGGTGATCGTAGCCGCGTAGGTAGTTCCGTATCCCAGCGCGGCAGTCGGCGTAAATGTCGCGATCAAGCCGCTGTACGTCACAGTTCCAGCCACGGCAGTCCCCCCGGGCCCTGTCAACGTGAACGTAGAGGTTGTAATTGAGGCCGGGCTCATCGGTATGCTGAAGGTCGCGGTAACGGTCGTGTTGATAGCGACACCAGTAGCGCCTTGAGCGGGAGTTACCGACACCACGCCTGGGATGCTTACTGTTTCTTGACCGCAACCGGCGACAAAAACAAGCGACAAAGCCGCCAGCCAATACGTGATACCAAACCTGAATTTGCGCATGGGATTCCTCTTGTCCAATCTGTCCAACTGTGGATGGTGCGGTCTTCAACGCTCATCGATCCGCCGGTCCCGCATAAAAAACCCCGCAGGATGCAACGCTGCCAAGTTAACAAGGAGCAAAAAGCAAACTCTGTATCATATTGCTCATACCGCAGAAAATGCGGAGAATTCACAATTCCGCATAACTGAGCAGAATTGACCATCCATTGTGAGGAGGAAGTTATAACTCACTGTTCAATTCGCACTATCCATCAAGGCCGCGCCGGATCGTTTGGAACCAATTTGTGCGGAGTAAATGGAAATCGGCATAATCTAAGGAATTCAGGAATTGGCTCATGCGCGACCCAATGCGGCCTCATTAGTCCCAAAACGGTCCCCGCCCGTCGCGCACCGCTCATTTAACAGCTTCGTCACAGCGTCCCCGGCCGCCCAGACCTATCCTTGGAAACATCTACACAGCAGCGGGAGTTTCGCGCTCGCGCACGGATCGAGGAACAAATGCCAGACACACAAGTCGTTCAGCCATCGCAGCCCATATCTCAAAAAAGCCAAAGAACCGCCTTGGGCGCAGATGCACTCGCACAATCGTTCCTCGATAACCTGCTCTTCGTTCAAGGCCGTTCCCGCGAGCGCGCCACCGTTAATGACCTTTACATGGCACTCGCGCACACGGTCCGCGACCGCCTTGTCGAGCGCTGGACTTCGACTGTCAGCAACTACCAGGCCGAGGATGTCCGCGTAGTATGCTATCTCTCGGCCGAGTTCCTCACTGGCCCTCACCTCGCCAACAACCTCATCAATCTCGGCATCTTCGACGAAGCTGAGCAAGCCATGCGCAAGCTCGGAATCGATCTCAACGTTCTCATCGAACAGGAAGAAGAACCCGGCCTCGGAAATGGCGGCCTCGGCCGTCTCGCCTCCTGCTTCATGGATTCGCTCGCCACTCTTGACATTCCCGCCATTGGTTACGGCATTCGATACGAATATGGAATCTTCGACCAGCAGATTCGCGACGGCTGGCAGGTGGAATCCACCGACCATTGGTTGCGCCTCGGCAACCCGTGGGCCCTTGAGCGCCCCGAAGATGCCTTCGAAGTTAAACTGGGCGGCCGCACTGAATCCCACACCGACGAAAAAGGCCGCGTCCGCGTAGCATGGATTCCCCAGAAAGTTATCCGCGGAGTCCCTCACGATACGCCAATTCTCGGCTATCGCACCAACACCGCAAATACCATGCGCCTGTGGTCCGCGCAAGCCGTTGAGAGTTTCGACTTCGAGACGTTTAACCATGGAGACTATGTCGGCGCCGTTGCCGACAAAGTCTCATCTGAGAACATTTCCAAGATTCTTTATCCCAACGATGACGAAATGCAGGGCAAGCAACTGCGACTGGCCCAGCAATTCTTCTTCGTCTCATGCAGCCTGCAGCACATCCTGAAAATACAGGCAACGCAGCATCGCCCCCTCGCCGAGCTTCATCGCAATTTCGCCATCCAGATGAACGATACCCATCCCGCCATTGCCGTGGCCGAACTCATGCGCCTGCTCATCGATGAGCATTCCATGGAGTGGGATGCCGCATGGCATGTAACTTGTCACGCCCTTTCGTATACCAACCACACTTTGCTGCCCGAGGCCCTCGAACAGTGGCCGCAGGGTCTCTTTGCATCCCTGCTCCCGCGCCATCTTGAGATTGTTGACGAAATCAACGCCCGCCATCTCGACAATGTCCGCAAGAAGTTTCCCAACGACCCCGAACGCGTTCAGCGCCTCTCGCTCATCGATGAAAACGAAGGAAAATTCGTGCGTATGGCTCACCTCGCCGTTCTCGGAAGTCATGCCGTCAACGGCGTTGCCGCGCTCCATACCGAACTGCTCAAAACCAGCGTACTCAGCGATTTTTACGCGCTTACACCAGAGAAATTCTCCAACAAGACCAATGGCGTAACCCCGCGCCGGTGGATGGTCCTCGCCAACCCACTCCTCGCCCAGTTACTCACTTCGCGTCTCGGCCCCGGATGGATTCGCGATCTCGAAAAGCTCCGCCGCATCGAGCCTCTGATCGACGATGCCGGTTTTTGCGATGAGTGGCGCGCCATCAAACACCAAAACAAGCTTCAACTCTCCGCCTACATTCACTCGAGTCTAGCCATCGCCGCCGATCCAGAATCTATTTTCGATGTCCTCGTCAAGCGGCTTCATGAGTACAAGCGCCAGCACCTGCAAGTCCTGCACATTCTTACGCTTTTAAAGCGCATCCAGCGCCACCCTGACACGGAGATTGTTCCCCGCACCTTTCTTTTCGGTGGAAAGGCCGCGCCTGGCTATCGCATGGCAAAGCTTATTATCAAACTTATCCACTCCGTCGGCGAAGCTATTAACTCCGACCCGTTGATCCGCGGCCGCCTGAAGGTCGTCTTCCTCCCAGATTTCAGCGTTAAACTCGGCCAGCGCGTCTATCCCGCAGCCGACTTATCCGAGCAGATATCTCTGGCCGGCAAGGAAGCTTCCGGAACCGGTAACATGAAGTTCGCCATGAATGGCGCACTTACCATTGGAACCCTCGACGGAGCTAACATTGAGATACGCGAGGAAGTCGGAGCGGCTAACTTCTTTCTCTTCGGACTTACAACGCCCGAAGTCGAGGCCCGCAAGCGCGAGGGCTACAATCCGCACGCCTTCTATGAAACGAACATCAACCTCCGCGAGGTCCTCGACTCTCTTTTGAGCGGCGAGTTCTCTCATGGCGACCGCACGCTCTTCGAACCGCTGGTCAACAGCCTTCTAAACCGAGACGACTACATGCTTTTGGCCGATTACCAGTCCTACATCGACTGCCAGGACCGCGTCGCCGAGGTCTACAAGGACCAAAAGGCATGGACCCGAATGTCCATTTTGAACGTAGCGCGTATCGGGAGATTCTCGTCCGACCGCTCCATCCGCGACTACTGCGCGGATATCTGGAAGACCTGGCCGGTCAAAATTCAGATATGAGAGAGGCAGTCCCAGTCAGCTGTCTTTGCGGTAAAGCAGATCGCGGATCGCCTTCCGCCGAGCCTCGTTTGCCTCATGCTCAGCCTTGCGCTCTTCCTCGCTAAGTGGCCGTTTGGCGGCTGGCTCCTTGGCGTCCGGAGCACTACATTCCGGACAGCGGTTGGCGAAGCCGGGCTTATCCGGCCTCAGCTCGAACTCTTCTGAGCAAACGACGCAGGTCTTGATTGGAAACGGCATTTCGAATCCATAATAACGCGGCCAATCCACCCACGATTGCCGGATGTGGCGGCCCCGTCCGCCCGCTTCGATGCATTAGTCTAGAGTACGCATGCATTTTCCGAATCCTGCCAGGTGAATCTCTTGATCGTCGAAATTGAAGCACTGACCAAAATCTACGAGTCCAAGCTCCGCGTAGTGGCAGTGGACGGTATCGATCTGGAGCTGAAACAGGGAGAAATCTTTGGACTTCTCGGCCCAAACGGCGCCGGTAAAACCACTCTCATCAGCATTTCCACCACCAGGACCCTGCCCACCAGAGGCACAGTCCGCATTGCCGGAATCGACGTTGTCCAGCACCCGGCACATGCTCGCCGCCACATAGGCGTCGTGCCGCAATTCAACACCCTCGACCGCTCGCTCACTGTATTTGAGAACCTCTATTACCACTGCCGCTACTTCGGCTTCTCTCACTCCCACGCCAAGTCCCGGGCCAATGAACTCCTGGCTCAGTTCCTTCTCACCGAGCGCAAAAGCGTCTACCCAGCGCAACTCTCGGGAGGCCTCGCCCAGCGCGTACAAATCGCTCGCGCCATCGCACATAGGCCTACAGTTTTGTTCCTCGATGAGCCATCTGCCGGCCTCGATCCGCAAAGCCGCATGGCCATGTGGACGGCCGTCGAAGGTCTGCGCAAGGAGGGCATTACGGTGCTTCTAACCACCCACTACATGGAAGAGGCCGACTCGCTTTCCGACCGTCTTGCCATCATCGACTACGGCCGCGTTTTGGCGCTCGGATCGCCTGAAAAGCTCAAGTCAACTTTCGGCGCACAGACCATCTTCGACCTCAAATTGAAGTCTTTGAACGATTTGGAGCCGTTGGTCGCCACGCTCAAGGGGCGCGAAGATGTCACCAGCGCCGAGGTCACGCCCACAGGCCTCCGCGTTGCGGCCGCCAGTTCCGAGGGCCTGCTGCCCGACCTCGTCCAGGCCGCCGCGCACTTCGGTCTTCGAGACCTCGAAATCACCGAGCCAAGCCTCGAAACGGTCTTTATTCAACTCACTGGGAGGGACTTACGTGAGTAGCCTAAAAGCAGGGAACAGGGAACAGGGAATAGGAAACAGTGGCGTAGATCGGCTCAGTTCCGGCATCTTCCTTAAATCCTTTCTGGGCCTTTTCCTGCGCGACCTGCGCGTGCTTTCGCGAGAAATTGCCCCCTTTATGCTCCGCGTTGGCATGCAGCCGCTGCTTTTCCTATTTGTATTCACCTTTATCCTGCCCCGCATGGCCGGCGGAAACCCTCTTGCGTCCGGCGCGGGAGCGAACTTCGGCACCATCATTCTCCCCGGATTGATGGCCGTAGCCATCATGTTCTCCGGCATCGCCGCCGTCGCCCTGCCCCTTTCGTCTGAGTTCGGCATTACTCGCGAGATTGACGACCGCGTCATGTGTCCACTCCCTTTGTGGGCAGTGGCGCTCGAGAAAGTGTGCTTCAGCGCCATGCAAAGCATGGTGGCCGCCGTGCTGGTAATTCCTATGGCCTACTACATACCAGCCGTCCCGGTAAAGGCAGACATACACAACTGGTTCCTGTTTCCGCTGGTGCTCATACTTTCCAGCTTGCTGGCCGGGTCGCTCGGCCTCGTCATCGGATCCACCGTGAATCCCCGCCAGATCGGCCTGGTCTTTTCCATCATCGTGGTGCCCATCACTTTTCTGGGATGCGTCTACTACCCCTGGGCCAACCTCGGCAAGATTCCCTGGCTGCAGTATGGAGTGCTCTTCAATCCCATCGTCTACATGAGCGAGGGCTTACGCGCCTCCGTCACTCCCCAGATTCCGCACATGCCGTGGTGGGGAATTCTGATAGCACTGGCGTTTTTCACCGCCGCGCTGGGCCGCTGGGGCCTGAAGGGCTTCCTGGGAAGGGTGCTTTCATGAGTCCCGCTCCTGTTTCCTCCCGGGCACAGTCGATAGAATAGATTCAGGGATTTTCCCCATGCGGAGCCTGCCCTTCCGGACGTTCGCGTTGATCGCAGCGCCAACCCTGCTGCTTATGGCGGGTTGCGGCGGCGGACGTGTGATCGCCAACCCCTCCAACGCTACCTTCTACATCTCCCCCGGAACAGGCCTCATCGACACCAATTGCACCGGATGCAATGCAATCAATGCGCGGGGCGCAACCGTAGAGAAGCTTAATGCCACGCTCACCACAGGAGGCGCGGCGAACGTCGCCTGGTCAGTTTCGGGCGGCGACGCCAACAGCGGGCCGGGCGCCATTACCTCCACTGGCGAGTACACTCCACCCAGCTACCTCACGGCCGACCGTGTGGATGTCGTGGTCACGGCAACGCTGAACTCCCTCACCCGCGCTTCAACAAAGGCAACCGCGGTATTCACCGTAACTCCAGGATTCCTGCAGCCTCTTACCCCCGAGAATTTGGCCCTGGGCGCCGACGGCCAGGTTGCCATCACCGGATTTCTGGCTGAAGCGGGTGGCGATGAAGGCATCGCATTCGCGCTGGCGAACTCCGCCATGGGCTCATCCGGCGGTCAGGGCTCGCTGGGCCCAGTCAACTGCCAGCGCAGCGCGCAGGTCTTTACATCGTGTTCCGTCACCTATTCGGCGCCTTCGTTGGTTTCATCCTTCGCTGCAACGTATATTGTGGCCACTGCAGGCTATTCGTCCTCACGAATCGCTTCTGAAGTACTGCTAAACAGTGCAGGCGTCTCCAGCAATCCCACCGTCCACCAGTCACAATCGGCCATTCCGGCCCTGCTCGGCAGCTCTGGCGGTATGAACAATGACTACGACTCCCGCGGCAACCACGTCGCGGATTGCTGCGGAGGCACGCTCGGCTCTCTTATTCAGGACACCAGCAACCACCAGTATCTGCTCAGCAATAATCATGTTCTCGCTCGCAGCGACCATGCCGGTCAGGGCGATGCAATCGTCCAGCCGGGTCTCATCGACAACAATTGCGTTCCCAATGGCGATGGCCCCGGAACCACCCCTGTGGCCTCGCTCACGGGCTGGCTCCCACTAAGCTCCAGCGCCACCAACGCAGACGCGGCCATCGCGCAGGTCGAGTCCGGCACTGTAAACACTTCCGGCAGCATTCTCGAGCTTGGCGCCCGCCAGGCCGACGGCACACTGGCCGCCGCGCCTCCCGGTACCTCTTCCAGCGGCGGCAGGGGCGAAGCGGCATCTCTCGATCTGATGGTCGCTAAAAGCGGGCGAACCACGGGGCTTACATGCGCCGGAGTCTCGGCCTTCAGCCTGGATGTGACCGTCGATTACTACCTGGATTGCGCCGAAACCAAACCCTACCTGACCAAGACCTTCACCAATCAACTGGCCATCAGCGGCAACGCATTTACCGACGCGGGCGACTCAGGTTCGCTGGTCGTGGACATAACGAATGCAGAGCCGGTAGGCCTCTACTTCACCGGCGGAACCGATGCGTCGGGCGTGAGCCAGGGCGTTGCCAGTCCCGCGCCCGAAGTGCTCGCCGAACTTGACTCGCAGGTGGGCGCGCAGGCTCGCGGCGGGACCAACTACACTTTCGTAGGTGCAGCCGACCACCCCGTAACCTGCCTGAACTATGGAGACAATACGATTGCCGCGGCGCAGGCCCGCACGCTCTCCGACGAGGAAATTGCCCGCACTCAACAGGCTCTGGGGCAGGCTCGCCAACTGATCAATTCGTCCTCTGGATTTCTGGGTGTTGCCGCCGGCAAAAGCAGCGATCATCCTGGCGAGGGCGCGGTAGTTCTCTACGTGGATGAAAACATGGCTGTTAGCGCGCCGGCGACAGTGGAAGGCGTACGCACTCTTGTGATTCCCAGCAACGCGCACGCCGTGGTCTTCGGTTCCGCCCCGCAGATTCCTCAGGAATCCCGTTCCGCCTCCGGTGCTTCAGCTCTGGCGTCGGCAGTCCTCAACCAGGCCTTAGCCATCAAGCAGCAGGTCGCTCACAACATGATGAAGAACAATTCCGCCTTCTTCGCCGTCGGGGTCGGACAAAGTCTCGACAACCCGAAAGAAGCCGCGCTGGTGATTTATGTGGACCGCAAGCATGTTCCGGCCGACCTGCCGCAAATCGTAAATGGCCTGCGGACGCGCTACATCGTAATGGACCGGATGCATGTAACCCGCTCCTACTTATCGCCGATCCAATCCAGATCTCACTGCGTGTCCCACTCAGCGCCGCTCAGCCTGTCCTGGCCGCGGAGCCTGGGGTTGAACTAATCGGTGCTGGACAGACGGAGACGGCTGGGTGGAGATGGGAAGGCTGGTACAGTTTTACTGGCGTACAGCGGCTGTACGCGGTTTTAGAAATAGCCTATAACCTGTTTGTAATGTGTTAATTAGAAGAACAGTACTGGGGTACAGGCGCTGTACCGGCGTCAGCCCTTTACTTGTAACTTACTGATTCTGTTTCGGTTGAGTGGTCCAGTACAGCCATAAAGTCGAAAAATTAAGTCTCGCCTGGTTTTCGGGGTGATTATCTTTATAAGTTGCATGGAATGAGTCAGATGCATGGCGATTTCTCCTAGAAAATGTTGCGTTGAAACAGGAGTTTTTCATGCAAATTTGCCTCAGAAAGCTGGTTCGGCAGGCCTGTTGGAGTGCGAATTGGCCCGCGGGATTGCGGCGCGGCGGAGGGGCTGTGGGCGGGGTGTGACGGAAATCACCTACCCCTCCCCCCCGGTCTCTGTAGAGAAGTTTCTTGTTTTCAATGGAATACGGATAGGGCTTCGCTCCAACTGTTTGATTCTATTGGAGATCGCCGCAGAAATTTGATAACAAAGTAGTTACGGGCGCCTGCCAATTGCCCACCGGGCATGGAAAGACACTATGAGACGATTGTGCGCTATCGGGCGGAATTAATCTGCAAAACCAGGGAAGGTGTCGTAACGAATCGGTCAGCACTTTCTTTTTGCTGAAAATACGGATAGTATGTATTTGTACGTATCGTTGCGCATCTCTTGTGGGTGAGGTATAAAAATGCAGGTCATTAGCGCCTCCGATCTGGCACGCAACACGAGCGCCATCCTGGAACGCATTCTCAC
>Ga0182012_10005470_pt1 | contig 13147 bp, 17 predicted proteins | sample 612S2SmetaG_FD_120486 | JGI IMG/M metagenome (GOLD analysis project Ga0182012, IMG submission 120486) | Permafrost microbial communities from Stordalen Mire, Sweden - 612S2S metaG | ecosystem: Environmental > Terrestrial > Soil > Wetlands > Permafrost | place: Sweden: Stordalen | collected...
CGCGCTGGAAGACAAGGAGAGCATCCGCTGGGTGGAAGGGGCAGAGTGTGCGGCGGCGCGCCTGGCCGGGGCCGCCTCGGTGGTGGTCGTGGCCGACCGCGAGGGCGATATCTACTCCGGCTTCGCGCGATGCCCGGCAGGGGTCGATCTGATTGTGCGGGCAGCGCAAGACCGTGTGCTGGACGACGGAACGCGCCTTTTTGCGGCGCCAGCCTCGTGGCCCGAATTGGCTAGAACCGAGGTTGTTGTGGCGCCTTCCCGCGTCGGCGTGCCCGGCCGGGTCGCGAAAGTCGTGGTGTGTGCTGGGTCGATTGTGATCTCGCGTCCACGGCATGGCGGCGATCGCTCAGACCCGCCGCATCTGACGATGCATATGGTCGAGGCGCGCGAGATCGATGGCCCCGCCGGAGTAACGTCGCTGTTGTGGCGGCTTTTGACCACGCGCCCGGTCACTAGCGCTGCCGAAGCGCAGGAAATCGTACGCCTATATCGCCTGAGGTGGCGGATTGAGGAAATTTTCAGATCATTGAAAAGTGACGGTATGCGACTGGAGGAAACCCAAATGAATGACGCCGGTCGGCTGTTCAAGCTGGCTTTGGTTGGCATGGCCGCGGCCACCCGCACAACGCAACTGGTCAACGCCCGAGATGGCGGCCCGCGCCCCGCTACCGATGTCATCGATGCCGCCCTGCTGCCGGCCGCTGAAGCCATCGGCGCAAACCTCGAACGCAAAACCGCGCGTCAGCAAAATCCCCATCCGCGCCACTCGCTCGCTTGGCTCGCCTGGATCATTGCCCGTCTCGGCGGATGGAACTGCTATTACAAACCTCCCGGACCCAAAACCATGCGCGCCGGATGGGCTCAGTTCGCTGCCATGGCAGCGGGCTTCCTCATCGCCATTACACAGACAAATGTGTGAATCCCGTAGCTCGATCCGGTCAGGGGAGGCCGCTTCTCTCGGAATCTGCCGCTTGGTGCTGTGCCGATGCGTCTGAAGGCCGGCGACACCGCCACCGGGAAGCCGCGCCGGCAAAAAGCGGCGGCGGCGACAACGCCGGAACCCCAAAAGAAGTCCGCGCGACGCCGTGCCTAGCTGGCCAGCCGAGCCCGTTCCAGCGGTATTATGGCTGCTGCGGATGGCGGCTGTCCTTCGACCAGCCCCGAGTCGTCGACAGGCCAGCGCCGCAAGACCACTGTTCGGCCATGGTCTTCCAGACACACCTCGCAGTGGATGTCATGAGCCTCGGCGAAATCGCCGAACTCCTGATCGCTTATGCCGCATACAGGACACTGGAAGTGCCAAAAGCGGGTCGTGCTGTCGGGAACCGCTATCATGGGGGAGACCCTGGATCAGCGCGCCGATTCGCACCAAGCGCCAACGGCGTCGGTCCGATCACACAACGCCGAGCATCTGGGATAAAGTCCACCCAGGTCCCGCGACGCGGCCGGCCTCGGCTAGATCGCCTCCTTGAGCTCCTTTGCCGGGCGGAACGCGATCTTCCTGCTGGCTTTGATCGTGATCGCCTCGCCGGTTGCGGGATTGCGGCCCGTGCGCTCGGGCCTGTCCTTCACTTCGAGGATGCCAAGGCCGCCGATGCGCAGCCGATCGCCGCTTTTCAGGTGATCCACGAGGAGCCCGACCAGGTCGGTCAAGATCGTCTCGGCCTCCCGCTTCGCGATCTGTTCGCGCTCCGCGATTTCGGCCGCGAGCTGCTTCAGCGTGACCGTGGCACCGGCGGCAGGCTTTGTCGGCGGCGCCACCGCTGCTTTCGATGCCGACGACTTGGTGATGACCGTCTTCGCGCCGGTCTGCGGCTTCTTGGCGGCCGGCACCTTGAACAACTTTGGTGGCGCCGCCTTCGCCGCGGCCTGCTTTGCTGCCATGACCGAATCGCCTCCTGAAGGCTCCTGTTTCAGAGCTACAGAATCACGACCAGCAACAGATCACAACCAGATATTACGGCGACACGCCATTTTGGTCAGGCGGCTTGCAAATGCTATCGACTTGCGTCGAATTCGGCTGCCCGGCGCGTGGCCGAAAGGAATAATCAGTACATGACGCGGCCGGTATGAGCTTGGCTTCGCGCAAGACTGTTCCTGCGTCAAAGTCCCTGATGCCGATCTTTCCGAACGCGCGGGCAATCGGCGGAAAAATCTTGCCAAGGGTCACTCGACACGACCCGCAGTATGTGGATTATTGGTCGGTAATTGCCGAAATCAGGCCGTCAACCACAGATGGAACCCATGAGCGACCAACTCCTCAGCCTCGCAGCGCAGATCGTGTCTGCCCACGTAAAGAACAACGCGGTGCCGGCCAACGAGCTGCCCGCTTTGATACAGTCAATCTACACGACGCTCACGCAAGCCGGGGCTCAGCCGCCTGTGCCTGAGAAGCAAGAGCCGGCAGTACCGATCAAGAAATCCGTCTTCGCTGACCACATCGTCTGTCTGGAAAAGGCTTACCCAGGTGTCCCAGGTAGCGCACGGCGACCTACTATATGTTGATTCAGTGCCGGACGAGGGTATGGTACCCAAATGAGCCGATCCCGTTCGCTGACCCAGTTCCAAGCAGAGTTTCCTGACGAGCCGGCCTGCGCCGAGTTCCTGATCCGTCACCGATGGCCGGATGGCTTCGTCTGCCCGAAGTGTCGGGGCGTCCGGGCCGTCCGTCTGAAGTCCCGGGCGTACACGTTCGAATGCCTGGATTGCGGGCGCCAGACGTCGATCACATCGGGAACAATTCTACACAGGACCAAGTTGCCGCTGACCGCCTGGTTCTGGACAGCGCACCTGATCGCTACGCACTCGAACGGCATCTCGGCCGTCCAATTGGCGAACCAGATCGGCGTCAACGACGACACGGCTTGGCTCCTTCTTCACAAATTTCGAGCCGCGATGACAGACCGTGAGCGGCAACCGCTGCGCGGTGTCGTCGAGGTGGATCAGGCGGAGATTCCATTCCGCACTAATGACGATCCATCCGTGCCAGATGGCGGAAAGATAAAAATCATTGGCGCGGTAGAGATCGTTGACCGGAGCACGGGGGAGCCGCCCCGGACCGATTTCAATCGGCTCTACCGCAACACTCGACCGCAGCGGGTCCGACTGGCGCTGATCACCGACGAAGGTCAAGAATCCATCCACGCCTTCGTTCGCGCCAACATCGCCGCAGGGAGCACGCTTCTGACCGACGGTCACAGTTCCTATCTTGGGCTCGACGTGGGCAATGCGGCGGATCGCTACGTTCTCGATCAGCGAATCGTCGGAAACATGGCCGCTCACCTGGTGCTATTCTGGGTCCACCGTGTCTTTTCCCTCGTGAAGCGTTGGGGCACCGGTACTTTTCATGGTTTCCGCGCACGCCATATCCAAAGTTATCTCGACGAATACGTCTTTCGCTTCAACCGGCGTTACTGGCGCCGTGCTTCTTTTGACCGAATTCTCGGCTTGGCGGTCGCCCACGCGCCGCACAACTACGCCGCTGTCGTAGGCCGCCAGCCACGGCCAAATCGACGCAACCCACCGCAGAGACTCGTGTCGAGGAGCCGTAAGACGGAGGGCGGGATGCGGCAGGACGGCGTCAAAACCGCCTCAGTGCCGAAAAACCCGGAGGCCCCGAGACCCAGCCGCCTACTACATATAGATCGACCTGGGACACCTGGGTAAGCCTTGTCTGGAAGACGGCAAGAAGCTCAAGATGCTCAAGCGCCACCTTCACACCGCCTTCGGCCTGACACCCGAGCAGTATCGGGCCAAGTGGGGCCTCCCCACCGATTACCCGATGGTAGCGCCAAGCTACGCCGCAAAGCGCTCGACGCTCGCCAAGGCGATCGGCCTGGGACGGAAGCCGGTAGCCCCGGAGCCCGAGGTGGCGCGCAAGCCGGTCGGGCGCCCCCGGAAGGTCGCCAGGTGAACTGATCCCGGCCTCGGCTTGAGCAGGAGGCGGCGAGACTGACTTCGCCCTCCGCGGGCGGTCCGATATGCCGCGCCGCACGGCGCGGCCCATCGACCCGGGTGACGCCGTGCCACTGGGGGTCGCCGCTGAGGAACCTGCTCCCCTGGACGCGGTGGCGGAGACCGCGCTGGAAAACCGGGAACACCACTGCGGAGGTGCTACCGGCGACAATCGCGGCGGCCCGAGAACCCCGCTTGCGCCACCACGAGATGCCCGGGCAAGCGGCCGGCACAATCCGCAGCGCCGACAAGTGTCGCTCTATTCCGCCTTGATCACCTGGCAGTGGAACCCCTTGGTATGCACGAGCTGACAGAACTCGACCGCCTGGGCGCTGGTGTCAAAGCCACTGGTCCGCAGCAGCCAGCGTGTGCGGCCGCCTCGGTGGCGCTTGCTGACAACCAGCTCGCGGCTGCCCAGCAGGTCCGGCAGGAGCTTTTGCAGCCGATGCCACTCGTAGGTCACCACCTTCCGAGAGAAGACCGTAGCGAGCTGGGCAGACGCCGTGCCGCCGGCACCGATTGTATCCGGCGGCGCCGGGGCGACGCTCGGCACGGCAGCTGGTGCGGGGGCCGACGCTGGGCCGGCAGGTGCTACGGCGACCATGGCCGGCGGCGGAGCGGGAGGCTCGGTTGGCCGGCTGATAGTAGGGGCTGCGACCGGCGCTGGCGCCGGTTCGGGTGGTCTGGGTTGGCTGACCTCGCCCGCCGCTGCTGGCACTTCATGGCCGGCCTGCCCGGGGTCCGGTGGCGTGGCCGTCCGCTCCAGCATCGCCAGATCCGATCGCAGCCCGGCCAGTAAGCCTGCGGCCGTGCGGTCGCGGGACAGCATCCAGTAGCCGCCGGCGAGAAGCAGCACCAGCATGACGAGCACGACGGCGGCCAGCATGATCGGCTTCGCGACGGAGCCAATGGTCCGTTGCCTGGCCAATTCTGGAACCCGGGCGCCGCCGGACGGGGCGGCCAAGTGCCTGTCCCGACTCAGGGACAACTTGAGAGAGAGGCGTTTGCCAGCGACCGCGTCTTCGCTCTGACTGGAGACGTTGGCCGGTGCGGCGGTTTCACGCACGGCACCAGCGGCAAGCGGAACGCGGGCGGCACCAGCGGCGGCAACGGAGACGATGACGGCGGCGTTCTGAGGCTCGGGCGCGGCAGCGCTGGATGTGGCCGGGGCGCCGCCGCCCGTTTCGTCATGATCTGGGGCTTGTGTAGCCTCGGGTTCAGCCGCCCGTTCAAACGGAGGGAAAGAGCCCGACGCCGATGAGGAATCGGGCGCCCCGTCCGACGCGACAGGTGACATTGCTCGCCACAATGCACGTCTTGCGACGGATAGATCGGCGCGATCCCGCGCGAGCTTGTTCATTGGCTGATTCTATGCGTCGACAGCGATTCGCAACAAGTGGCCGCTGGCCGAGGGCTCGCCTGCGATGTCCTGGACCGGCTCCACACTCCACACCCCGACAGGACCGACCGGCGAGCCGGTGCGCCGCACTGGGGGGCTGATGGAAGGATCACGCGGCAGAACGGAACGCCAGCTCTGCTCGGTGCACGGGCGAAGGTCTCGCCGCGTTGCCCGCTACGCCGCCGACGATGGCGGCGTTGTTGTTTCAGCGCGGCGCGCGACACTGAGCGCCGGCTGATCAGGATGCGGTCTCGGCCAGCAGTCATTGTGGCGGCGTGGCCCGATGGAAGCGGATACCTTGCCAGTAGGCGCGCGCGCGGGCGCGAACGGCGTTCCGGGGGATACCGCCAGCCGGCGCGTCCATGAATGCGTTCGAGTTCTGCGTTACTGGCCCACTTCATGATGGTTGCAGCCGTCACCCCCGCCTCCATCGCGGCTTCGCCAAGGCGTAGCCAGTCTTTCCCGAGGGGTTTTGGCAACTCAGGGTTTGCGGCCGCGTTGCGGAGGCGTCGCATCATCGGCTCGGAAAGGTAGAGCCGGTCCGCGTCCCATCGCCTTCGGAGGAGGCGCACGGTGCCGTCGTTGATTCTGTCTTCGACCCAGGCGACATCCCTGCCGAGCGCTTTGGCGGCGTCCTCGATCGTTTGACCTGGCCGGGATTGAAGACGCTTGATGACCACCTGGACCGTGACCAGGGGGATTCGGTCGCTGCCGCGCCAGTTCACACCGGCAAGCGCCTTGCGAAATTCCGTGACCGTTACGCCAGCGCGCCGCGCTGCCTCCCGTGGGGTAAATCCGATCTGCTCGCGGAGATTCGCGCATTGCTGCTGCGGGACGTAGACGATGCCGCGCATCGCGCCTTGCGTCCCGGTTTTCTTTTTGAGTTTTCGCTGGGCGATGAACGCGTTTAGTTCTTGCTCGGTAAACAAATAGCGTTTGCCGGCGGTCGCAATTGAGATCCAGGAGCGCTGAGTTTCCCCGACGGGGCAGCCGCGGCTGATCCACCGGGTTGCATCGGTTTTGGTGATGTAGAGGTCATGACCCTGCGTCCGTGTGGTCAGGGTGCCGCCAGCGACTTCAGCGCTCACCAAAGCGGATCCACTTTTGCTCATAGAAGCGGACCCGGCGGCTGCGCCGGTGTTGGCGATCAGGTGATCGTCGGGCGGAGAACATCAGCGACCGGGTTGCGGGCGGCGTGGCCGTTCCGGACCAGATGCTTGAACAGGCTGGACAGCGCCGCCAGCCGCCGGCGGATGGTGGACGCCGCGGCGTGCTCGGTCTCGCGCATGGCGCGCTCCCACGCGATCACCGCCCGGTGGTCCACCTGGCGCAGCGCCGCCGCGTCGGGAGGGCGCTGCGGGCTGGGACGGGCAGGAGGGGCGGCGACTCGGTCATGGCAGGTTCGGACCGGGCACGTGATAAACCGGAATACCGAATCTGCGCAGCGTCTGGCCAGCCAGTCGATCTCCGATCCATCGCTGAGGCTGCACAGTGAGCATTCCTGAAATCACGCGCGCACCGGCCATTCCCATCCGACCCGGAGGGCTTCGGACCAACGCCCGCCTTGTCCAGCGATAGCAGCAGCAGCAGGTTCGCCTGATCAAGATCGCTGCGCGCATCACTGAAACAGCCAAGCGGGTCCGCGTCGCCTTCGCCGCGGCGTGCCCCGAAGCCGACCTGTTCATCAGCCTCGTCCGCCGCTTCCAGCCAACCGGACCATGAGCTGCGGGGCTTCCGCCCCAGAGCCCACCACGTCTCAGCAACCCCCAGCGTCTGCCACGTTCGATCTGAAACCGCGATGAAAATCAGCGCGTGGGGCAACTATGCCATGCGCGCTTTTGCCGTCATCCCGGGCTCGCCGCGGAATGAGACGGGCTAGGTATTTTCCGAGGCTACCACGACCTGTTCGCGCGCGTATGATCAGCTCGGAGTTGTACGAGCACCGACCGGCCACCACGCGTGGCGACCGCCAAGGAGGGTCGGCAACGATTGTAAGTCCGTAAGGGGAGACGCAGCAATGACCCAAGACGCAGCCGATGGCTTAATTCATATTCTGCGAACGACGATCGTCGAGCTTGTCCGCATGGAAGGTCCGGATCTGTCGGCGCGGCAGCTCGGCGTATTTCTGACTTGTTATTTGGAGAGAGAAGCTCAGACCGTACGAGGCTTGGCCGCCGCGTTGAACGTGTCGAAGCCGGCGATTACCCGGGCTTTGGACCGCTTGGCGGAGTTCGATCTGGTCCGGCGCAAGACCGATCCTCTGGATCGGCGCAGCGTCCTCGTTCAGCGTACTGCGACCGGGATGGCATTTCTGCGGGAACTGCGCACCATCCTGCGCAACGCCGGAGCGGAGATGCGGATTGCTGTCGCCGAACCAGGATCCCGTCGGCAGCTTGTGACAGCGGAGGCGCGCGGAGCCCAGTGAGACGCAGGCGGCCCCCGCCTCCTGGTCCAACCGGCGAGTTCGCCGCCAGGGCCCGGCGGGAGCAAGCCAGCAACCGAAATGTAGCCTGGAGTTCTCGAAGCTTTGTAAGACCTCGTGCAGTCGTCGATCCGCGGCGATCCAGAGGCTGTTCTGCTGGCCAGAAGCTGGTCGGTCGCCTGTTGAACCGTTCACAGCGAGGGGAATTGCACCATTGCTCCGAGGCGGCCTGACGCGGTGTCGGACGGACTGGTGGACCGACGGCGGGCGGATATCCTGCGGCAGAAAGCCACGCGGCCACCGGCTTCGAACCTGTTCGCGGCAGTGCTAGACCGGTCAGCGCAACATGTTTGCAAGACCAGCTTGATCGGCGGCGGATGCCGCAGGCGAAGCGGCAGGGAGGCGGACCATCAGCACGACCTGGACGCCCGTCAGCCTGCTGGAGCGGCTGCAGGCCCGTGGATCGCATGCCGCCGTGGTCGTTTCCAGCGAGACCGGGGTCGCCGTCACCACCTGCGCGGTGCTGGCCACGGAGTCTGTCAGCCTCGCCAAGGGCCTGTGCGATGCGGGCGTAGGAGCAGGGACGCGGGTGGCGCTGTGCGGGCCCAACAGCGTGGCCTGGATGGTTGTGGCCCTCGCCGTGATGGCATCCGGCGGGGTGCTGGTGCCGATCGACGACCTGTGCGATGCGCCGCAGTTCGAGGCTGCGCTGGCGAGCAGCAATGTCCAGATGGTCGTGGCCACCGCTGCCCGGCTGGACGCTGCGGCCGGCCCGATCTGCGCACGCGGCCTCCGGACTCTGCGGCTCGATGGCCCCGCAACCGCGGCCGGGTCGTGGCGTAGCCTGCCGTATGCCGAGGCGACGCCGCTGCCCATGCCGGCGCCCGAAGATCCGCTGCTGCTGGCCTGGACGTCCGGCACCACTGGCTCGCCGAAGATCTTCGCGCTGGAAGTGCGCAACATCGCCAGCAACGTCGAGGCGATCGCGGCGCTCGACATCGTCGGCGAGGGTGACCGCGCACTGCTCCCGCTGCCGCTGCACCACGCCTATCGCCGCGGATATTCACGCTTTGCCCGGAAACGCCAGGGCGCTTCGTTCCGGTAGCCGATTTCTAACTGGCTGATCCGGAGAGATAAACTCTGTGAAGGTACATAATCTGGATTCGGCGTCCTTAACCCGTTACCACATGCCCCAGCCGCCCTCTGGCTCTTTTGCGGCTCGCGACGATTAGGGGTCGGGCCCAACGATACTGACCTTCAAGTCGTTCAGCACCGTCGCCAGCCCTGGCGCGGCCGCCAACTTCATCTGCCGGACCGCCAGTAGGTTCACAATGGCGCGGTCGAAGACGGCCAAGTTTGTGTGCCCGTTGAGGCGCGACGGATAGATGATTCCGTCCGGCTTCTCCGGGTGCTCATGGAAGGCCACTGACCAAGCTCGGGCGAGCTTCTGGCTGGAGGCCTTCGCGACGTCGGTCGGAACCCCCATGACGATGGCGCCGTCGTCACGCAGATCGACCATCCTGAGCGGGGTCGCGACTTCGATCTCCGCGTAGTGGCGGGCGTGCAACTCCGCCTCCTCCATCGGCAAATCGCCGATTGCGCCGTCGCGCTGATCGCGGAGCACTGCCTCCAGGAAGCAGACCTTCAAAGTCTCCCCGAGATAGAGCACGCCGAAACGGTTTGCAGCGATGCGACGCCGTGGATCGCTGAACCGGCTCGGCGTCTTGCCGAAGCCGAGGGGGTCCGGATAGCGGCCCAAGTAGACTCGGCCGAACCGCCGGCTGGCCGGCACCTCGTGAAACTGAAGGCGCGCACCCGCAAAGCCCGTCGGCGGGAGGACCGGCGCCACTTAGCGGAAATCTCTCCCGACGCTCTCGGCGGCCTCAAGGGCAGCCTTGACCTTCCCGCGCTCCAGAGCCTCGCGCCCGGTCAGCCCGTCGAGTTCGCCATGCGGCTGCACGAGGAACCGATAGACCGCCCAAGGCCCGCCCAACCGCTCATGCAGTACCGCAAGCTCGGCATAGGGCTTGCCCTCGGCATCGAGCTGCCAGGCCGGGAAGCGAAAGCCGCGCTTTGCGCCATCGAGGCCAAGGACCTGGCCGCTCTGGCGCTTCGTGTTCACCGTCACACGCGTTGTGCCGAGCATCTTGGCGAATGCATCCGCGCTCAGCATGTCGTCCCGGCCCAGGATCTCGGCGGCCCGCAGCTGGCCGCGCTCGCGGGCCGCGGCCAGCGCCGCCTCCAGCTCGCCATCCGGCACCTGGGCCTCTTCCTCTGCCGGCTCAGGCGTGACAATCGCATCCTCGACGGGCGTCACAACCGCCTCGCCTTCAGGGTCGACATCGACCCGGAAGCTCACCCGCCGCCCGACCGTGCGGCTCCTGGCGACCGCATCCCCATAGCCTTGCAGAAGCGCCCTCATCCGCGTGCCTGTGAGCACCTTGGACGCAGTCTCCGGAACCTTCAGCTTGAAGCCGGTTGTCCCCTTCGGCAGGGTCTGATCCGGGCCGACGAAAAAGGCCGTCGCCGTTAAAGCCTTCGCGGCTGGCCGAACCCGCTGGCCGGAACCGCCGCGAACGTCAGTTTTCGATTTTGAAGCGGCCATGTTCCAACCTCCGTTGGGGTGTATATGGCAAATGCCCATAAGTTCGTAAAGTTCGTAAAGGACGCTTGCCCGCTCGGCGCGCCGCTGTCACCGGCGCAGCCTCGGGCGTTACAGCCAGGCTTGTCGCCGACCTGGCGTGGCCAGACGTTATCATGCCTGAGATTCGTCGGTAGGGGCTGGGGCATTCAGCTCGCGTGGCGGGCCGTCCCGAGGTAGTGTGGTCGAATGATCCTCGACGAGATCGTCTATGCAAAGCGTCGCCCTAAGTCGCTTATTGACGGTGTCGAGCAGGCAGTGGTCGAAATTCTCGGCATCACGGACCTGCGCCACCGCTCTGCTCTTCGGCGCATTCCGGAATTCGACAGACTGGTCGGCGCGCAGAACGGCGGTGGCGGCTGCTGATGACGATGACTGGGACCGGCTGAGCGAGGCGTTCGACGCAGACTGGAAGTCCGCCTACTCGGTAGCCTTCGTCGAAACCGCCGTCTCGCGCGGCTGGTCCCGTGAGAATGCCGAAAGTTGGCCCGGCGAGATTGCCGGCGAGGCGCTATTGTCCGCTGCGGGCCATGACTTTTGCCCACGGCGTACCGCCGAGGCCGACGTGATCGCGTGCGAATTGGAGCGCGCCGATGCCTGACCGGAAAACGACCGGCAGCTTGTCCGATGTCGAGCGGGCGATTTTGTGCGATATCGGCAGGCGCGGTGAGGGCGCTGCTGGACCGAGCTGTGAGCCCGTCAATGACCTGATTGGGCGCGGCCTGCTTGAACGCACGTCCGGCCTGTGGTCTCGGGTCTCTGCTGCCGGATGGCAGGCGCTGAAGGAACTTCCGCGGTGAATGACCTTCCTGCAACGACCAACTGGCGCCCGAGGTATGGTCCACGTCTCGCGATCTCGGTGCCCGACGCATCAGCCCAACGACTGTGAGAAAACCAACATGACGACAATCACCCGATCGGCGGGCATCGCAGTTCCCGGCACCGGATTCGTCGCCGGCGGTGGTATGACAGGCGCCACGCAAGAGCTGGACGCCGCCATCCAGGCCGCAGCGGAAGCGCTGCGGCGGCAATATCCGCGCGACGTGAGCATCCGCTTCAACTCAGACCGCAAGTCCGGCGGAGCATGGCTCGTTACACACCCCGTGGACACGTTCGGAACGAATACGGAGATTGGGATATGCGCCGGGTACTATCCGGTAGATAAGGTGGTGGCGGAGGATCTATTCATTGCGGGCGCATACCGTGCACTCGACGCGCTTCCGCGTCATGTCGTGATGTCCGCCTTCATCGGGAACAAGTCCCTCAGATCCACCGCAATCGCGAACGCCCAGACGGACGATCCTCAGAGATGCTATTGCTGGAACCTCGTTCCATCGATCGAGGCAGGAATCGCTTACCTGGCAGAACACGCGATCCTCCACGGGAAATACGAATGACGCGGCCAACCAAGAAGCTCGCGGCTGGAACCACCATGCCTGATCCAGCTCGGCTGCCGGCACCTCTAGGCGAGCCGCCGGCTACGCCAGCAGCCGCTGGCCGATATCGTTCTAGATAACGATTTCTAATGTATTGATTTTATGGCGTTAATTCAGCGAAGCTACATAATTTTCCTTATGGGGCCTTAACGGGATACCACATCAGTCGGCCGGACACATTACCGTCCTGAAAGCTGGTTTTTGTCGAAACTGCCATGTCGCTGTCCGCTCCGGATCACGGCTATTGCCACAGCGTGCCTCCGAAGCCGAGCCGATCCCGTGGGCATGGACGATGGATGACCGCAAAACGACGGAGGCCGCCCGCCCAACTCGCAGAAGCCCCTCGGCGGCGAACACTTCAAAAGGGGCTGCCTCATGGAAGCTTGAGTTCGGGCCTTTGGGGCGGAGCCCCTGGCCTTCCTCTCACCTCGCCACCGGCAACACAACCGCGCTCGCGTGCGCGCCACCCAGATGTACCGTCACCGTCTGCGCCTGATAATCGTCCGGCTGCGCCCAGAAGATATTGTCCACGAAATTCTGCGGGTTGCGGTCATACAGCGGGAACCAGCTCGACTGGACCTGCACCATGATCCGGTGCCCCGGCCGGAACACATGGTTGACCGTCGGCAACGCGAACCGATACGCCACCGCGTCGCCAGGGATTACCGGCTTGGGTTTGGCGGGATCGTCCCGATAGCGCGCGCGCAGAATATCGGCCGACACCATCAGCTGATATCCGCCCAGCGCCGGCTCGCGCCCCACCTCATCGGGATACACGTCGATCAGCTTGACCACGACATCGATGTCCGTGCCCGTGATGCCCTCCACAATGTCCGCGATCGGCCGCCCCGCTACCGTCAAGGCTTTGGTCAGCGGCGCGGACGTAAACGACAACACATCCGGACGCGTCGACACGTCCCGCTGGTCCGACACCAGCCAGAGCTCCCGGGTCGCGCCCGTGGCTTGCACGGGCCTTGGGATAAACGGCACCGGCTTGGCCGGATCGGAGATGTAGGGCACCCCGGTCGCCTCCGGCGATGGCCGCTCCCATCCCAGACCCATCCCCGGCAGCAAATACAACGGAGTCATGTCGATCTGGCAGCCGGCGGGCTCGCACGCGGGCCATCCCGGCAGCGCCTGCCAGCGGTCCGCGCCCGTCTGATACGCCGTTACCACCGGAGGCGCGGCGCCCGTGTCGCGCAAATGGTGTTGCAGGAACGGTCTCAGCACGTTGTCGCGCCACCAGGAAGCCGTGTCGCTGCCGAACGAGATCGCGCCAATCACGCTGCCGTCCA
>Ga0182012_10005471_pt1 | contig 13147 bp, 13 predicted proteins | sample 612S2SmetaG_FD_120486 | JGI IMG/M metagenome (GOLD analysis project Ga0182012, IMG submission 120486) | Permafrost microbial communities from Stordalen Mire, Sweden - 612S2S metaG | ecosystem: Environmental > Terrestrial > Soil > Wetlands > Permafrost | place: Sweden: Stordalen | collected...
CTGCCGCGCCAGGTCGTGCCGCTGCGCCTGCTCGAATGCCAGCGCATCCAGCGACTGGCTGACCTCCGACCCGGCCGCAACCGCCGCATCATACCGCTGCTCCAGCACCGGATCGGCGGCCACGTGGAGCGTCGCCAGTTCGGTCACCAGGCCGGACAGCAGGGTCAGGGCGTCGGCGATCCGCCACAGCAGATCGACCGTCGCGTCGGCCTCCACATGATCGCGGATCGCCGCAACCTGCGCCGCCAGCACCGCGCAGATCAGGCGTTCATCGTGGTCTGGACTGGGCTGCATCGGCGCGCTCCTCATTTCGCCGGCAGCAACTGCTTCAGGGTCGCCAGCAGCTCCGCCGGTTCGGTCGGCTTGGTGAGCCACCCGGAAGCCCCCGCCGCGCGCGCCTCGTCCCGCTTCAGCGTGCCGGATTCGGTGGTCAGCACGATGATCGGCGTGAACCGCGTCGCGGCGTTGCGCCGCGCCTCCTTGATGAAGGCGATCCCATCCATGGCCGGCATGTTCAGATCGGTCAGGATCAGGGTCGGCTTCAGGCCGCCGGCCAGCTTGGCCGCCCCCTCCTTCCCGTCGGCCGCAGTTTCCACCTCATAGCCGGCCTTTTTCAGAATGCGTGACAGGCTCATCACCATCGTGGCGGAATCGTCGAGGACAAGGATCGCTGGCATAGCTCAGGCCTCTGTCAGGCAAACAAGGGAGGTTTCAGACGCTGCTTGTCCCAGCGCCGCTGCCCCGTCGGGCTGCAGCAGCGGCGCAAGCCAGCGCGCCAGCGCCGCATTCGCCGGCGATCCGCGGATCGGCACGCCGGCGGCCAGGATCACCTGCAGGCAGGCGGTGTGCAGGTGGCTGCAGCCGCTCCAGTCGATCGCCGCCGCGCCGGCCTGCAGCTCCTGCATCAGGATTTCCGCATCCTCGACGACGCAGACGTCCTCGAGCAGGACCGTATCGTCAGTGCGCCGTATGGTCATGGCACCAGCTCCTCTAGGTCGAGCACCAGCAGCACACGGCCGTCACCCAGCAGTGCCGTACCCGCATAGCCCACTATTTTCGCCAGCATCCCTTCGAGCGGCTTGAGAATGATCTCCATGCCCTCGCCGAAATGCGAGATCCCCAGACCGATCGTCTGACCGCGGACGCGCACCACCAGAACCGCGGTTTCCTCGGCAGGGGTCGCCGGCGCCGGCAGCTCCAGCAGCCGCGCCAGATGCACCAGTGGCACGACACGCTCGCGCAGCACGAACGCTTCGCCGTCCTTGATCCGCACGATGTCCCGCCTCGGCACTTTCACCGTTCCCAGGATCAGATCCATCGGGATGCCGAACAGCCGGTCGTCCAGGGTCACCGTCATCACCCGGCTCACCGCCATGCTGAGCGGCAGGCTGAGCCGCAACGTCGTTCCGCTGCCTTTGCTGCTGGTCATGGCGATGCGGCCGCCGGCCTGCTCCACGGCGCTGCGCACCACGTCCATGCCGACACCGCGCCCGGAAACGTCGGTGATCGTCTCGGCCGTCGAAAACCCGGCCGAAAACACCAGCATCGTCGCCTCGGCGTCGCTGACCGAGGCAAGCCGCGCCTCGTCGAGCAGCCCGCGCTCATAGGCTTTGCGCTTGATCGCCTCGGGATCGATGCCGCGGCCGTCGTCGACGACCTCGATCACCACCTGATCGGCGTCGTGGCGGGCCAGCAGCCTGACCGTCCCGAACGCCGGCTTGCCGCTTGCCATGCGCTCCTCAGGCCCCTCGATGCCGTGATCGAGGCTGTTGCGAACCATATGCAGCAGCGGATCGAACAGATTCTCGATGACGTTCTTGTCGGCCTCGGTGTCTTCGCCCTGAATCACCAGGTTGACCTGCTTGCCGAGCTTGCGCGCCAGGTCGCGCACCAGCCGCGGAAAGCGCTGGAACACCTGGCCCACCGGCATCATCCGCACCGACATCACCGCACCCTGCAGTTCCTGCGCGATCCGGTCGATGACGCTGTACTGGTCCTTGATCTCACGGCTGAGTTCGCGCAGGCCGTACTGCTGTTCGGCACGCCGGGCGAGAAACGGCAGGCTGTTCTTGGCAACGACAAGCTCGCCCACCAGATTCATCAGCGCGTCGACCTTTTCCTGGTCCACCCGCAGGATGCGCGCCACCACCCGTTCGGCGGCGTCCGCACCCGCCCCCCGGTCGCTCTCCGCCGCGACCCGCGGTGTGGCGTCATTCACCGCCGCGACGCGCGGTTTCGCCGCCAGCAGGGCGGCGATCGCCTCGCTCAGGGGTTCGCTTCGCTGGCTCGCAAGCGAATCCGCACCGGACGCCTCGATCGTCGCGGCGGCATCGGCGCGCCGCGCGAAACGCAGCGCATTCGCGGCAACCCGCGCGGCCGAACCAATCCGCCCGGCAAACTCCCCTTCCTGAATCTCCAGCGCCAGCATCTCGATCTGCTCGCGCAGCAGCGCCGCAACCACCGCCGGCAGCGCGCCGTCCGCGTCCGCCGCGGCAGCCGGCCGAACCGGTTCCGCAGCCGCAAGTTCGGTGATCGTTACCTGGTCCGGCACATAGCGGAACAGCATCTCCAGTTCGTCGCGGTCCGCCGTGGACAACGCATGGAAATTCAGGTTGCAGGCAAACGGATCAAGGCTGGAAAGCGCCGCCCAGGGCGCGCGCACCTCTGTCGCGAACGCCTGCATCCGGGGAATTTGCGTCGCCAGATAAAGCGGGTCCTCGCCGCGGAAGAAACAGCTCTCCTCCGGCACGTAGGAAACCAGATGGTACGCACCATCCACCGCCGCCGCTGCCGCCGCCGCGGCAAGTGCCTCCGGCTGGAACCACCGGCTGAGGGTGGCGGCCGTCGACAGGGCCTGCGCCCGCGCCGCCGCGACAGCCAGCGGCTCCCCGGCCCGCCGGCCAAAATGCGAGCGAAGTTCGGCCACCATCGTCCGTGCGATCGATCCGGCGTCATCCGGCAGACCTGCGTGCTGGTCGAGGTGGCCGATCCACCGCCCGACCTGGTCCAGAACCTTCAGCGTCAGATCGACCATCTCCGGCGTCAGCGCGATGCCATGCTCGCGGACCGCGTGGAAGATGTCCTCGGCAGCGTGCAGCACCTCGGTCAGCGGCTGCGCCTCAAACAGCCCAGACGAGCCTTTCAGCGTGTGCACCGACCGGAACAGGCGATTGACCGCGGTCTCGTCGTCCGGCGTCCGCTCCAGCGACAGCAGGGCTTCGCCGGCATCCTGCAGCAGCTCCCGCGCCTCAGTAACGAATTGAACGAGCAGATCGTTCATGTCACGCTCCGGCCGGTCATCGCGGCAACGTAAAGCGCCAGCTGGGCGCGCGGAACCGGCTTGACCAGATACGCATTCGCACCCGCCAGCAGCGACGCGTGATGATCCTCAGCCGCCGACTCGGTCGTGGTCATCAGCGCCGGCACTGCCCGCGTCGCGGCATCGCCGCGCAGCACATGCAGCAAGGCGTAGCCGTCCATCAACGGCATGTTGACGTCGACGATGCAAAGATCGAACGCTGTCTGCAGGGCCTTCTCGACACCTTCGACGCCGTTGATGGCCTCCTCCACGCGATAGCCTTCGGCTTCCAGGATCTGCCGGTAATACAAGCGCACCACAGTCGCATCATCAACCAGCAGAATTTTCGGCAACAACCCCTCATCCGGCGGTACAACGTCCAGGGTCACCTCGGACCTCCACATTTTTGATAGACGATCGCCTGCGGAAATTTTCTGACCGTGAACAACGAGGAGATCCGGCTCATGGACTCGGAATGCCCCAGGCAGATGAACCCACCCTGGCAAAGACTGTCATAGAACGATTCGACAGTCTGCTGGCGTGACCGGTCGTCGAAATAGATCAGCATGTTGCGGCAGAAGATCAGGTCCAGATGGGCAAATGCCCGCATCTCCAGCGCGTTGCTCGCATTCACCTGGGTGAACCGCACCGACTGGCGCACCGCATCGATCAGCCGGAATCCCTGCTCGCCCGCAGAAACGAAATACCGCCTGATCAGCTCCCGCGACAGCCGCTGCAGCGACCGCGTGTCATACACCCCCGCCTCCGCCGTCCGCAGCACGCTGGTGTCGATGTCGGACGCCATGATCTCGATGTCGAAGTCATCGACCCGGGCCCAGTTCTCCAGCAGATACATCGCAATGGAATAGGGCTCCTCGCCGGTCGAGCACGGCATCGACCAGATCCGGATCCGGTCTCCGTTGCGGCGCCCGGCAACCAGTTCGGGAAGCATGCCCTGAACCATGCAGTCGAGCTGATGATCCTCGCGGTAGAAATACGTCTCATTGACGGTGAACAGGTTGATCAGACGCTCGATCTCGCCGCCGGCGTCATACCGCCGCAGGCTGTCGAAGTACTTTTCGAAACTGCCGGCGCCGGACTTGTGAATGCGCTCCAGCAGACGCTTGTCGACATAATAACGTTTGTTTTCCCCGAATGAAATTCCCGTTCGCCGATAAACGAATTCACAGAACTTCTGGTATTCCGCTTCGGTGATCGTAAGCTGCTCTTTCCCGTCCGGTGGCTGCACCATCGCCATCATGACGCCCGTCCGGCGGACGTCTGGATCCGCGCACGGGCCACGTCAGCCGCAAAGACAATGAACGGCTCATCCGGGAACCGGGCGGGAAGCGCCGAAATCGCCGCGGTCAGATCGCAGTTGCCAACCTCGGTCGCCACATCCAGCGCGGCAACGCACACGTTCACATGCGGATCGGTCTCCAGCACCCGCTGCAGCCGCGGCACCGCCAGCCGGCTCGGCCACGCCCGGGTCACCTCGATCGAGAGCAGCCGCTTGTCCGGGTCAGGATCATCCAGCAGCGCATCCAGCACCGGAATCGCTTCATCCCCAAGCCGCTTCAGCGCCTCGACGGCACCGGAGCGCACACCCGCATTGGCACTCCGCAGCAGCCGGGCCAGCAGCCGCGCCGCCGGCGTCCCGCCGATCCAGACCAGGCTGCCAAACAGCGCATCCCGCACGCTCCGGTCCGTTTCCATCTCCAGTTGGGCCGCCAGGGCAGGGGCCGCCTCGGAATCTTGCGACAAGGCGCGCGCGGCGTGCCGGCGCAGTCCGGCATCGCTGCCGGCAAGCTGCGCCAGCAGAAGATCACGGGCCTCGTGCTGCCACGCCGGTGCGGCGACGGCGTTGGCCCTTATCAATGGCATGTCAGTTGCTCCACCGGCGTATCTGCTCGGCAATCCGTTGCAGCGGTAGCACAATGCTGGCGCCGTTCCGCTTCACCAGTTCGCCCGGCATGCCCCAGACCACGGCGGTCTCTTCGGACTCCGCAATGGTCCGGCCGCCCCGTCCGCGAAGCTCCGCCATCGCCACCGCGCCATCATCGCCCATGCCGGTCAGCAGCACGCCAAGCAGCCTGTCCGGAGCCAGATGGTCCAGCGCGCTCGTCACCAGGCGCTCGACACTCGGGTGCCAGATATGCCGCGCTGAAGCGGGCATCGGTATCGCGGTCAGCACCCCGCCGCGGTTGCCGATCACCAGGTCGGCATCGCCACGGCCGATATACACCATCCCGTCACGCAACGGTTCGGGACGCGTCACCTCGATCACATTCAGTTGGGAAAGGCCGTCGATCCGGCGCGCGAACACGCCGGTGAAGCTCTCCGGCATGTGCTGCGCGATCAGGATCGGCCAGGGAAAATCCTTTGGCAGGCGCGGAATGACCGCCTCGATCGCGCCCGGCCCGCCGGTCGAAACACCGATCAGCACCGCCCCGCGAGCCGCTCCCAGGGCCGCTCCACCGGACGCTCCAGCGGCTGCCCCATTGGCGCTCCGACCGCCCGCCGCCGGCCACGGCTTCGGCGCCACCCCAGCCTTCTGCGCCGCGACCGTCCCGGCATGGTACCGCACCCGCTCCAGCAGGCCGCGGCTGGTCCGCAGCCGGGCCTTGGCAGCCGCGCGCACCTTGGCCACCAGCATCGCCTTGATCTGCCCGATGTGCAGCGAGACCGTCCCATCCGGCTTCGAAATGAAATCGACCGCGCCCAGCGCCAGCGCCTGCAAAGTCACCTCGGCGCCCTCGCTGGTCAGCGACGAAACCATCACCACCGGCTTCGGACATTCGACCATGATCCGGCTCAGGCAGGTGATCCCGTCCATCTCCGGCATGTTCACATCCAGCGTGATCACGTCAGGGGCAAACGACCGCGCCAGCGACAGCGCCTCCGCACCGTTGCGTGCGATGCACACCTCGAAGTCGCCCTCGTCCATGAAGATCTCGCCCAGATACTTGCGCATCAGGGCGGAATCGTCGGCGATCAGCAGTTTGATCATGACACTGATGTCCGCTGCCGGAGTCCGTTTTCCCCCGCCGCCCTCAGTGGACCGTTTCGGCAGCGGCCTTCGCGTCCGAGGCGGCTTCCGCGACCGCACCGATCTCGTGCTTCTCCAGCAGGTGATCGATATCGATCAGCAGGATCATGCGCTTCTGCTTCTCCAGGTTCGCAACCCGCGAAATCAGTGCCGCCTGCTCGTCCGACAGCGTCGGCATCGGGCCAATGGCACTGCGCGGAATCTTCAGCACTTCGGAAACCGAGTCGACGATGAAGCCGGTGCGCACGCCGTCAATGGTGAACACCATGATCCGCTGGCGGTCGTTGCGCTGGATGTCGTCAAGGTCGAACCGCGTTCGCTGGTCAACCACCGGCAGCACCGAACCGCGCAGATTGACCACGCCCTTGATGAACACCGGCGCCTTGGGCAGCCGGGTCAGGTGGTCCGGCACCCGCACGATCTCCTGCACCGAACCGATCGGCACGCCGTATTCCTCATCGGCGAGCCGGAACACCACGAACTGCTCCTCCTCCTCCAGAACGCCCGTGTCGCGCGCATTTTCCTGAGCCATACCGGTCTCCGTGTCGTCGCCCGCCTCGGCCGAAGCCGCGGCTCGGCGCACCGTCTCGTTCTCGAACAACGCCGCGGCCGACAGCACCGACACCAGCCGCTTGCCGTCATTCATCCGGCAGATGCCAAGGATATCGCCGCCACCCTTCCCGCCCACGCCCTTGGACTCGCGCATCAGCGGCGGCACCGGCTCCAGCAGGGTGCGGTTCACCCGCAGCACCTCCTTGACCGAGTCCATCACGATGCCGACCGACGTCTGATCCGGCAGCGGCACGACAACGATCTTGTTGCGCTCGTCCAGCGGCACCGCGCCAAGCCCAAACATTTCACGCAGACTGACCAGCGGCAGCAGCCGGTTGCGCAGCGTCATCACCCCCAGCACATGCTGGTCCGTCTTCGGCACCCGGTTGACCCGTTCGGGAATCTGCACGATCTCCTGCACGTTCTCGATCGCCAGCGCATACTCCTGGCCGGCGACCTCGAAACTCACAAGCTGCAGCTCGTCCGTCGCCTCCGCCACCCGGTCGGCCGCCACCCTGGCCTCGCCGCTGCCGGCCTTGTCGCCGCGCCGGCCCCCGCCCGAACCGAACTCGCTGTCAACCAGCCGGATCGGATCCAGGATCATGATCATCCCGCGTCCGTCCGTCGCCTTGATCATGCCGCGCAACAGATCGGTGTTGATCGTCCCCTCGATCGAACTGACGTTTTCGATCTGCTCCGGGTCCGCCGTCACCACCGCCGCCATCCGGTCAACCACCAGACCCACCGGGATCCCCTGGTTGATCACCACAACCCGCGTGGCGTCGTCATGGTCCAGGTCGGGATAGCGGAAAATCCGCCGCAGGCTCGTCACCGACATCACCGTGCCGCGCAGATTGGCCAGCCCAACCAGGCTGGCGTGACTGAGCGGGATTTCCACCACATCCGGCATGCGGATGATTTCCTGCACCTCCGCGAGCGGCACCGCGAACAGCCCGTCCTCGATATGGAAGGTCACGTATTGTCGGCTGGCCGCCGACTGCCCTGCCGCCGGCGGCGGGGCATCGGCCACGTCTGCTTGCATGTCCATGAGCGTGATCCTTCCGCTCAATCGCGCGAGTTCTGCAGCTCATCGGCCAGCGAGGCGACTTCCTCGACGGCGGCGGCAAGTTCCTCCGCACCGCGCGACTGCTGCTTGGCGGCACTGGCGGCCTCGGTGGTGCCGCGGCTGGCCTGTTCGGCGGCGGCAGCGATCTGCTGCGTTGCCTTCTGCGCCTCCTGCACCGCCACTAGGATGATATCGGCACCCTTCTTCACTTCGTCGTTGGCACTCAGCACGACCGCCATGTCCTGCTCGACGATCGCCAGGTTGTTGGTGATCGCCTTGTTCTTCTGCACTTCGATTTCCGCCGCCGTGGCAATCTGCTCCAGGTCACGCCGCACCGCGACGATCTGATCCTGCGTCGCCTTCACCTGGTCCTTGATGCGGTCGGCATTCTCAGCCGATTCACGCGCCAGGTTGCGGATGTCGGTCGACACCACCATGAAGCCTTTGCCGAACTCGCCGGCCCGCGCCGCCTCGATCGAACCGTTGATCGCCAGCATGTTGGTCTGGATCGAAACGGTGTTGATCGAGTCGACGATCTTGTCGATGCGCCGGCTCACCTGCTCCAGCGTGGTGATCATCTTGCCGCTCTTGTTGGTTTCCTCGAGTGACTGGGAAACCCCCAGGATCAGCTCGTCCACCGCCGTCCGGCAGGTCTTGATCAGCTCGGAGATGCCGCGCACCCCGTCGAGCCCGGAACTTGCCCGGACCTGCGCCAGCGACGCGCTCTTCTCGATCTGGGTGTTGCCGGCCGCAGACTGCGCGGCCGCGGCGGACGCCTGCTGCGAGCCTTTGTTGATCTGCTCGATCGCGGCCGTGATCTGCACCGCCGCGCCGCTGATCTCCTGCACCGCAGCCGACAGTTCCTCCGCCGCCGAGGCCATTTCCTCGGCACTTTTTGAGATATCGGTGCTGTTCCTCAGCTCGTCCGCCAGCGTCGATAGCTCCTCGGCCGCGGTCTGGCTCTGTTCCAGCGCCTGCGTCTGCTGGTCGATGGTCTTCAATGCCTCTTCGCAGGCCGCCGACTGCTCTGCCGCCGCCGCCGCGATCTGCTCCGAACCCTTCTGCGCTTCCTTGGCCGCGCGGTCAGCCTGCAGCGCGGCGGTCGCGATCTCGATGCTGCCGGCCATCAGCCCGCCCATCTCGGTCCGCGACTTGGTCAGTTGCACGGTAACCACCTTGCCCTTTTCAACCTCGCTCCGGGCCGCTTCCGCGGCGCCGTTGATGCCGTCGGCGATGGTCTTCACCTCGGTCTGAATCTGCCCAACCAGGTCCTGGATGTCGCGCGCGCTCTTCTCCGACGTCTCGGCCAGCGTCCTGACCTCGTCGGCCACCACCGCGAACCCCTTGCCGTGCTGCCCGGCCCGCGCCGCCTCGATCGCGGCATTCAGCGCCAACAGGTTGGTCTGGTCGGCAATACGCGCAACCGCCTTGACGATATCGCCGATGTTGGCCGCCTGCCGCTCCAGTTCGACGACCATCTGCACCGAGGCAAGCTGGCGCGTGGCGCCGGTTTCGATATTGCTGACCGAGGCCCCGACCTGGGTGTTGAGATCCGCCAGCAGGGTTTGCAGCGCCTCGGCCTTCTGGCGGGAGAATTCGGCCTTTTCCTTGGCCTGGACGATACCGGCCGCAATGCTGGTGACAGCAGTGAGCGATTGCTGCGCCGCGCCGGACGCCTCTTCCGCCCCGGCCGCGATCTGCTCCATCGACTTGCGCAGTTCCTGCGCGGCGGACGCCGACTCGCTGATGCCCGACGCCATTTCGGCCGTCGCCGCGGCAACCCGTTCGGCGATCTTCTGCTGGCGCGCGAAGGTGCGCACCTTGCGGCGTTGCACATCCGCCTGGGAGGCGCTCCGGTCCTGGCCCACGATCGCCGGCACGGTTTCCTCACGCCGCCCTGACACCACCTGAGCCCGTTTCGCTAACGCCATCGTTCTCTCCTAAAATAGTATGCGCCGATCCGGCACCACCACCGGAGCGTTGTGCCCAAAAATCAGTTGCCCGCCGGGTCCCGGCCCGCTAGGCGGCATTTTGGTTGACATAAATGAAGAAATCGTTAACAATTCGTGTGGTAATACCCGGCGCAGGCGAACACGCCAGTAGGAAAGTGTGGATACCGGGGTGACACCGCAAAAGGTCATGGTGTCAGCAGCCCGGAAATTGAGCGGGTCCGTCCGTAAAAATCAGCGAGGCGATCGTGATCGAGCGGGCACGCAAGTGACTGGACAGGAAGGCCAGGCGGGGCTCCCGTGGCTGGCCGCTTGCAACCATCGCGCCCTACGGCCCCGACGACAGGCTGGCAACCAGGCTCGCGGTTGGCATTGTGCCCGCCCAGGGCGCCGAGGTTATCGGCCTCCGGCGCTGGCTGTCCAAGGACCAGGGCAACATACGCGCCGAAAACCAGGTTGCCGAGAAAGTGCTGGCCTTCATCACCGAGGCGGCCGCCATCTCGGTTGTCATGGCCGATCGGATCATCGGCTGCCCCCATGAAGAGGGCATCGACTACCAGGGGCCGACCTGTCCGTTTTGTCCCTTCTGGGCAGGTCGGCACCGCTGGACCGGCAAACGCCTGCACTAATCCGGTTTTCCGCCTGCAAAGCGGGGGGATCAAACGCCAATCCCCACTCTATTTTGTCATTGCGAGCCGCCGCTTGGCGGCGTGGCAATCCAGCACCGCGCGACGGATTGCACAGCCTTCGCCGGGCGCCGGCGGCCCGCCGCCATGCGCCTCATTTGGCAAAACTCTCGATTGGCACATCTGAAACGCAATTCACCGTGGCATGACCGCCCTGGGGGTGCAGCGTTCGGCCGCGGTGGAAAACCAGTCCGTTAAAAAAATCACTGGCTAAGATAAATCATAACTTTCGCAATCCAACCATCTTCGTGTCCAGGCAACCTCAACACCTTGCGCGCCATGAACGCGCCCAGCGGACGCCCATCCGTTAGTAGATCGCCCCATTCCACTGTTATCGGCCAGCAATCGCCGTGCCGGGAGCCAAAAACCACACACGGTTGATCGCGCGTAACTTTTCGTATAAGTAACAGACTACCTGATTCAAAGTGTCAGCCTCGATTCCATCGGATTTTCACCTCCGGCCCGCGCCCCGCCGATCCACCAGCGCATGTCGGCCAACACGCTGTGCCGGTCGCCCAGGTCAAGGCCCGAACTCGAAGCCCGCAACAGCCCCAATTCCCCTCCTCGGCAAAACCCCCTAACCTACCCAAAACCCCAGGGGAGGCCCAAAAATGCCAGAAATCGCCGGCTACCACGCCCACGTCTACTACACCCAAGACACCAAACCCCGCGCCGAGCACCTCCGCACGGCACTCGCCGCCAATTTCGCCCTAAAGCCCGGCGGCCTCAGCGATGCGCCCCGCGGTCCCCACCCGATCTCCCAGTTCAACACCGTCTTCCGCACCGAAGATTTTCCCACAGTCGTCCCATGGCTGATGCTCAACCGCCAGGATCTTGACGTCCTCATCCACCCCCTCACCAACGACATGTTCGACGACCACACCATCTACGCCGCCTGGCTTGGCACCCCCGTCCCCCTCAAGGTCGAAACCCTCCAGCGTCGCGGCTACGGCACCGACCTCCTCCCAAACCCTAACCCTCCGCCATTATAGGAAAAAACTCTTGACAAACCCCACAACCCAGACTAGAACCTCCGCCGCTCCATCACCGAAGGCCGCATGATCCAAACCATCCACGAGATTCGCGGCCTCCTCGCCTCCCTCGAAACCGCCGCCACCGCCCCCCAGCCCGAAAACCCCACCGCTTCCCCGCCGCTGGCCGCGCTCATCTGCGACGTCGTCGACCTCCTGATCCCGGAACTCCGCCCGCTCGATGCCGCGATCTACCTGCACCTCCTCCGCCACTCGGTCATCGCCAACGGCCAGCCCGTCATCCGCGCCAGCCGCTCAAGATTACAAAGCGTCGTCAAGGCCGCCCACGCCTTCAAACCCGACAATGCCAGCGGCACCAGCCCGGTCGCGCTGCGCGACGCGATGACCCGCCTCGAAGCCATCGGCGCCATCCGCCAGGACGGTGAACCGAACCGCGACGGCACCCTCTACCGCCTGCTGCTGCCCAACGAGATCAAGATCTGCCGCCGCCGCCGCGCCGAACGCGGACAGACCGCAACCCCCAGGCCGAAAGACCAGGAATCCGATTACTACAACATCAGACAGAACCGTCTGAAGATTTACCAGCGCGACAACTACCAGTGCACCTATTGCAGCAAACAACTGACGCGCTATACAGCGACGCTTGACCACGTCACCCCGGTCAGCAAGGGCGGCGACAACACCGCCAGCAATCTCCGCACCGCCTGCCTGCAGTGTAACTCCCGCAAAACCGCCCGACCCGTAGGCGATTTCCTGGCCGCCCAACACCCCGCCTGACGAAACGAAATTAGCCGAACGTTAACCTTCACCCCCCAGAACACGCCGGATGTTGCTCCACCAAGACCTGTCCGAGCGCGTCATTGACCTGGCCATAGAGATTCACCGGACCATCGGTCCTGGCCTGCTCGAATCCGTGTACCGCCAATGTCTGGCCTTCGAACTCGAACAGGCTGCCATCCCAGTCCAAACCGAAGTCGCCATCCCCGTCATCTACAAAAACCGCACCCTACCGCTCGGTTTTCGCGCCGACATCGTCGTCAGCGACAGCATCATCATCGAAGTCAAAGCGGTATCTGAAATCCTCCCCGTCCACCAGGCCCAGGTCCTGACCTACCTCCGCATGAGCCACATCAAAGTCGGCCTGATCATGAATTTCCACGCCCCAAGACTTAAACACGGCCTGCTGCGCTGCGTCGTCTAACCCCCAAGGAAGCCCCAAACCAAGCCAACCCAGAACCCAAGACAGCCGACCCAGGCACCGACTCCGTGTCCTCCAAGGCCCTCGTGCGTCCTCCGTGTTAAACCCTTTTCCTACCCTCAACCCATCCCCAACCCCTACCCCATCCCTCACCCTCAACCTTTCCTCACCCCTCCCCCCTCCCCACAACCCCAACAGCATGGCAACCTCCAACACCATGCGCATCCACCTCCAGAACCCCAACAGCGACCCGCTCTTCGATTTCTCCCGCAAGATGTGGGACCAGGCCGCCGCCCAAACCCAAACCGACCCCGCCGCTCACAAAATAACCATCGGCGTCACCCCCGCCGACTTCCA
>Ga0182012_10005472_pt1 | contig 13145 bp, 13 predicted proteins | sample 612S2SmetaG_FD_120486 | JGI IMG/M metagenome (GOLD analysis project Ga0182012, IMG submission 120486) | Permafrost microbial communities from Stordalen Mire, Sweden - 612S2S metaG | ecosystem: Environmental > Terrestrial > Soil > Wetlands > Permafrost | place: Sweden: Stordalen | collected...
CCCAGCGCCTCGGTCAGCGCCCCGACCACCCGGTCGACGTCCCCATCCGCCATGGCCGGATAGAGCGGTAGCGACAGGGTGCGGGCGTACCAGGCTTCGGCGCCCGGCAGATCGAGGGCGCCATAGCGTTGGGCATAGTAGGGCTGCCGGTGGACCGGGATGTAGTGGACCTGGCTGCCGACGCCGCGCACGCGGAGCGCCTCCATCACCTCGGCCCGGGAACGGCCGACGGCGGCCAAGTCTATCAGCACGCTCATCAGGTGCAGAGCCGGATCCGACCAGGTCGGGCTGGCGGCCGGACGCACCGAAGGTGCCAGACGCGCGAGGGGGGCCTCGTAGCGGCGAGCGAGGGCGCGGCGGCGCTCGATGAAACGGGGCAGCTTGGCCAGCTGCGAAATTCCGAGGGCGCAGAGCACGTCCGGCAGGCGGTAGTTGAAGCCGATATCCGGCATCTCGTACCACCAGGGCTCGGCCCCGGCCGGTCGGAGCATGCCGTGGCTACGCAGCGTGCGAAGCCTGGCGGCCAGCGCCGGGTCGGCGGTGGTGACCATGCCGCCCTCGGCTGTGGTCATGGTCTTCACCGGATGGAACGAGAACGTGGCCATCGCCCCCCAGCGGTTGTCGCCGGCCCTGGCCGGAACATTGTCGAACACCATCGCCGAGCCCAGGGCGTGCGGCGCGTCCTCAACCAGCGCCGCGCCGACGCCATCCGCCAGGTCGCGCAGGGCCGGCAGCTCGGCGATGTCGCCGCGCAGATGCACCGGCAGCACGGCGGCGATCCTGCGGCCGCCGGCGCGGGCGATGGCGTCGGCCAGCGTCTCCGGCGTCATCAGGCCGGTGTCGGGATCGACGTCGGCGAACACCACCTCGGCGCCGACGTAGCGGACGCAGTTGGCGGTGGCCAGGAACGTGATCGAGGGGACGATGCAGACCTCGCCCGGCTGCACGTCCAGCGCCAGCATGGCCAGGTGCAGGGCGGCCGTGCCGTTGGCGCAGGCGACCGCGTGTTTGGCGCCGACGAAATCCGCAAACGCCGTCTCGAATGCCTCGACCCGGGGGCCGGTGGTCAGGAAATCGTCCCGCAGCGCCGCCGCCACCGCCGCCACGTCATCGTCCTCGATGGTCTGGCGGCCGTAGGGCAGGAAGGCCTCAGCCACCCTTTTCCTCCACCATGGCCATCAGCGCCGCGCCGGTCAGCCATTCGGTGTTGGTGTTGCTGGCGTAGGAAAACTCCTCGTCGACCGCGCCGGGCCCGCCTGCCACCCGGAAGGGGTCGCGGGGGTATTCCACGAACGCCGGCTCGATGGCGTAGCGGTCGCCGAGATCGGCGGTGGAGCGGGCGTCGTCGGCGCTGATCATCATCTCGTGCAGCTTCTCGCCCGGCCGGATGCCGACCACGTCGATGCCAGCGCCGGGCGCCATGGCGGCGACCAGGTCGGTCATCTTCATCGACGGAATCTTCGGCACGAAGATCTCGCCGCCGCGCATCGTCGTCAGGGTCGAGAGCACGAAATCGACGCCCTCGGGTAGGGTGATCCAGAAGCGGGTCATCCGCGGGTCCGTGATCGGCAGGCTCTTGGCCCCGTTGCTGAGCATCCTTTGAAACAATGGCACCACGCTGCCGCGCGAGCCGACGACATTGCCGTAGCGCACCACCGAGAACCGCGTGCCGATGTCGCCGGAGAGATTATTGGCGGCCACGAAGGTCTTGTCGGAAGCGAGCTTGGTCGCGCCGTAGAGATTGATCGGATTGCAGGCCTTGTCGGTGGAGAGCGCGATCACCTGGCGCACGCGATTGCTGAGCGACGCCCAGACCACGTTTTCCGCCCCCATGACGTTGGTGGCGATGCATTCGGACGGGTTGTACTCGGCCGCCGGCACCTGCTTCAGCGCGGCGGCGTGGATGACGATGTCGACCCCGCGCAGGGCCAGCGTCAGCCGCGAACGGTCGCGCACGTCGCCCAGGAAGAAACGCATCCGGCTGACCACGTCGGCGGCAAAGCGCTCGCGCAGATCGAACTGCATGTCGCTCTGCTTCAGCTCGTCGCGGGAATAGACGATCAGCTTGCGCGGCGAGTAGCCGGCAAGCACGGTTTCGATGAAGCGCCGGCCGAAGCTGCCGGTGCCGCCGGTGACCAGGATCACCTTGCCGTCGAGATCGAGCGCTTCAGGCGCGAAACGGCCCAAGCAGGCCTCCCTTGTTGGCCGGGCGAACCACCCGGCGAAACATGGTTAACGGGCTCTCGTAAAGAGACCGTCAACCGCTTGCGCCCACCCTTGCCGCTATGAATCGCCGCTTCGCCCTCGCCGCCGCTCTCGTCCTGGCGCCGACGCTCGTCCGGGCCCAGGCGGCTGACAAGCGCAAGCGGGGCGGCGGGGAGTCCTTCCTGCAACTCGACACCCTGACCGCGACGGTGATGCGCGCCGCCGGCCGGCGCGGGGTGATGACGGTGGAAGCCGGCGTCGACGTCCCCGATCCCGCCCTCAGACTGCGCGCCCAGCAGTCGATCCCACGCCTGCAGGCCGCCTATGCGCAGATGCTGGAGACCTACGCCGCCGGCCTGCAGCCGGGCGGCCTGCCCAACGCCGACTATCTGTCGCGCGAACTGCAGCGGCAGACCGACATGGTGCTCGGCCGCCCGGGCGCGGTGTTCCTACTGGGCACGATCCTGGTCAACTAGCGAAACCTTTCCCCCGTGAGGACGGGGGACGGGTCTCGCTCACATCGCCGAAATGCCGCCGTCGAGCTTCAGCTCCGCGCCCGTCATGAACTTGCTCTCGTCGCTGGCCAGGTAGAGCACCGCCGCGGCGATGTCGTCGGGCTCGCCGATGTGGCCGAGGGGGATCTGCCGGCCGAGCTTGGCCTCCGCCTCGCCCTTGCCGAACATCTGCCGCAGTGGGTCGAGGATCGGGGTGTCGATGTAGGTCGGGTGGATCGAGTTGGAGCGCACGTCCAGGCCCTGCTTGGCGCAGTGCAGGGCGATGCCTTTGCTCAGCAGCCAGACGCCGGCCTTGGAGGCGTTGTAGACCGGCGAATTGTGCGCCGCGATCAGGCCGGCGATCGACGAGATGTTGATGATCGAGCCGGGCTGGTTCTGGCGCAGGTATTTCAGCGCGTGCTTGGTCCCCAGAAACACGGAATCGACGTTGACGCTCATCACCAGCTTCCAGTCGTCGAAGCTGAGCTGCTCGATATTGCCGCCGCGGGAGATGCCGGCGTTGTTGACCAGCACCGACAGGCCGCCCATGGCCGCGTCGGCTTCCTCCAGGGCGTAGATCCACTGGTCTTCCTTGGTGACGTCCAGCGGGAAGGCGAAGGCCGTCCCCTTGCCCACGCTGGCGTTGATCTCGGCCGCCACCGCCTTGGCGCCGTCGAGGTTGACGTCCGCCAGCGAGACCTTGGCGCCCTCCCGGGCCAGCATCCGCGCCATCGCCGAGCCCAGGCCGCCGGCGCCGCCGCTGATGAAGACCTTCTTGCCGGCGACCCGGCCGGTGGCGTCGCTCATGATGTTTCTCCGGTCTTGCTCGCCGCGTCGTCCATCACCCTGGCGAGTTCGACGTCCAGGGAGGTCACCCCGCCGGCGTCGTGGGTGGCCAGCAGCACCTCCACCCGGGAATAGACGTTGAACCACTCCGGGTGATGATCCAGCTTGTCAGCGGCCATCGCCACCCGGGTCATCCAGCCGAAGGCGGCGTTGAAGTCGTCGAACTTGAAGGTCTTGACGATAGCGTCGCGATCCTTGGCCGGGGCCCAGCCGCTGAGGTCGCGCAGGGCGGCGTCGGCGCCGATCTTCGGCGGCCGGCTCACGCGAGCGCCGCCGCGGCGGGGAAGCTGAGGCCGGTCGCCCGGGCCAGGTCGTCCAGGGCCTGGGCCTCGGTCACCACCTTGATCGCGGTCATGCCAAGCTCCGCCGCCGGCTTGCAGTTCACCCCCAGGTCGTCGAGGTAGACGCAAGCTTTCGGCGCCACCGCCAGCAGCTCGCACATCATCAGGTAGATCTTCGGGTCGGGCTTGCGCACGCCGGCCTTCGAACTCTCGATGATGGAGTCGAACATCGCCATGATCCCGCCGGTGCGGCTGGCCCCCTCGGAAGTGGCCGACATCGCCGGTCCCTGGCCCTGGGCCATGTTGTTGGTGATGCAGCCGACCTTGAAGTGCTGCTTGCACAGCCGCAGCGCCTCGACCATCCGTGGCCGCACGTCGCCGGCCAGCAGCGGCAGCACGTCGGCGCCGCGCACGGCATGTCCGAGGGCGGTGGATTCCTCCAGGAACTTGGTGTCGAAGCCGGCGCGGTTGATCTCGGCCCGCTCGAACAGCGCCCAGGCGTTGTCGTGCGGGTTGGTGGCGTTGACCGTGCGGATCAGGTCCTTCGGCAGGCCGTGGGCAGCCTCATAGCGGTTGAACGCCTCGAACGGCGAGGTGGTGAACACGCCGCCGAAATCCCAGATCACCGCCTCGATCGTCACGCCTGCCATTCCTCGCACCTCGAAAGTGGCGCGACGCTAGAGACGGGCCGCCGCATTCGCAAGTATGAGCGGTGCATGGCCGACTCCGACATCGTCCACATGCCCTGGGCCGACGCGCCGCCCGACTTCGCCATCGGCCTGCGCCCGATCGCGCCCGAGGCCTGGCTGGAGGGCGGCGAGGCCGAACCCTGGCGCCGCAAGGACCCGCTGCTGGCGACCCATCCGGAGGCGGTGTGGGCGGAGTTGCCCTCGTCGCGGCCGGGGCAGGCGGAGGTCCTCGGTCTGGTAAGGGCCGCCGGCGTCGCCGTGGAGCCCCGGGACGACCTGCCGCCGCTGATCGCCGCCGCCCGCGCCGTGCCCGATGACCTCTGCCTGATGGAGAAGTCCGGCGGCGAGTGGCGGCTCACCGCGCTCAGCCTCTCGGCCGGCACCTTCTTCACCGCCGCCGAGGTGATCGGCAAGTCGCTTGCGGAGCTGCACCGGCCGGTGCCGGGCTTCGCCGATCGGCTCCTGGTCCGGGTCGTTCGCATCTTCGACGCCCTGCCGGCCGACACCGTGCTGGAGCGTCGCAACTGGACTGTCGCCGCGACGGATGCGCTGTTCGCTCCGGACGGGGCGGCGGTGCGCGCCAGGCTGGCCGGGATCGACCCGGCGGCGGCCGGCGACGCGTTGTTCGTGCGCGTCGAGCGGCAGACGCTGCGCCGACTGCCGGCGAGCGGCGGACTTATCTTCACCATCCGCATCTGGCGCCATTCCCTGGCCGCGCTCAGGACCGAACCGGCGCGGCTGGCCGCCTTCGCCCGCGCCTTCCGCGGCGCCTCGCCGGCGTTCGCCGCCTACAAGCGGTTCGAGACCTGCGCCCCGCTGGTCGAGGCGTTTCTTCGCGTGTCGGGCGAATAGACGGGCGGCGCCGTCCCCGACATGATTAACCTTCGACGCTTCACAGCGCTGGCCTTAGCGAAAGAGTGTCGTCATGCGGTTGATTTCCCTGGCTTCGGCCCTGTCCGGCGGCCTGATTCTTGGGTGGGCGGCCTGCGCCCAAGGAGCGCCTGCCGCGCCGGCCGGCCCGCCGGCCGAGCCGGTGTTCTACTGCCCCAAGCCGCCGCCGCCCGCCGCCAAGACGGCCCATCGCGCGCCGGTCCATCACCGCGCCTGCCCGACCCAGCGCGTCGCCCGTGTCGAACATCAGCGCCACGAGACACACTGGCGCGGTCAAGACGACGGACGCCTGGCCGAGCGCGACGGCGGCGATGTCTCGGCGAGCCAAGCCTTCATCTACCGCTACGAACGCGCCCTGCACGGCCTCGACGCCCGCGCGGCCGACGCGGCCTGGGATGGCCGCCGTCCGCGCGATCCGCAGGAAATGATCGACAACGGGCCCGACTGGCACGGCCATGACGGCCAAATGGGTCCTCCCGACCATCGCGGGCCGGGCGATCGCCTGCCCCCGCCTGACCGGCAATGGGATGCCGCGCGCGCGGGTCCGGCTGACCACCGGGACGGCGATCATATGGGTCCGCCGGACCGTCGCGGCGAAGCCGAAGCGGCGCTGCGGGCCGACGATGGCCGGCACTATGGCTATCTCGACGAGCGCGGTCAGCACGGCGATGCGCAGGGCTGGAGCGCCGGGGAACGGACGTCAGGCGGCGAGGTTCGCGAGCACGTCTGGACCTACCGCTCCGAGAGCGACTCCGGCTGGGTGAGCGGCGACGGCCACGTGGGCGACGGCCATGGCCAAGGCGGCCACGACGGCGACCGGCAATGGCGGGACGGCAGCTACGGTCATGTGGTCGAATATGCGGGCCGCGACGCCCACGGCTACCTGGTGTGGCCCGGCAAGACTCCGCCGGCCGACATCCAGCCCGATCCCGACCCCGACCACGACCGGTAGCCGCGCGGACGCTAGGCGCCGCCGCAGCTGTGTTCCGAGTCAGGCGCGCTCCAGGCGCCCAGCGTGCGTAGGTTGGCGACCGCGTAGATCTTGCCGCGGTCGTCGCCGGCCGGACAGTTGGTCGGCAGGCTGACCAGGCACACCAGCACCGGATCGCCCTTGCGCGAGCGGCTGACGGCGGGGAGGGTGTCGTAGGACACCTGCGTCGCGCCATCGTCCTCGGAGACGTCGCTGCCGCTGTCCGGCATGCCCTCCAGCCGCGACCCGATGTCGGTGAGGGTCGAGACGCCACAGACACCGGGATTGAGCGGCGCTCGATCAGTCGGAAGGGATGCGCCGCTGGCGAACCAAGCGAGCTCCGCGTTCATGAAATTGGCCAGGCACGCCCGGTCGGCGCCACAACCGGCGTTGCGCGCCGCCAGCCAGCCGCGCTGGATTTGTCTGAGGCCCGGATCGAGGGCGACGCGCTGGTCGTAGACGTCGCCGAGCCGCCCATCCAGCGCGGACAGCTGGGGACTGCCGCAGATGGCATGCTCGGTCGCCGTCGCCGCCTTGGCGCAGTTGAACGAAGCGCCTCGCGTCGGGCCGACTCCCGATTGCACCGACGGCGCCAGCGCCGCCAGGATCGGCGCGGCCAGGACGAGTGCGGGTCCGGCGAAGCGGCGCAACGGCTTGAGCATCAAGAACTCCTTCAGCCAGGCGAGACGACGAGAACCTGGAAGGTCCCGGGAGTGACCGTGGGGATGCCGCCCTGCAGCGTATAGGTCGCCGTGGGCAGGTAGACGACGCCGGTTTTCGGATCGACCGCGCCCGTGCGGGCGCCGATCTGGGTGGTGAGTGTCTGCACCACGGCGATCTGCTTCGGGTCGGCCAAGGAGATCACCTCCAACACCCCGTCGCGGCCGCAGGGAATGAACGCCAGCCGCCGACCCTCGTCGACGAACACCGCGTCCGGCCCTTTGCCGATGGCCAGGCTGGCGATCTCTTGGCCGGTGCTCGCGCGGATCACCTTGGCCACGTTGTTGCCGCAGGAGGCGATGAGCAGACCGAGCTTGGCGTCGTAGGCGAGGCCACCGGGGCCTTCGCAGCCGGCCAGAGCATAGCGCCCCGTCACCTGCCGCGACTTCACGTCGATCGCCGCGATCAGGTTCTGGTTCTCGACGTCGACATAGACGTGGCCCTTGCCGTCCGCGGCGGCGAACTCCAGCGAGCCGCCGACGGTGACCGAACCGGCCGGCTTGGCGGCCTTGGGGTCGATGACGCTCATCACCCCGCTGTGGCTGGTGGTCAGCACCAGGCCGGTTTTCGCCTCGAACACCGCGCCGTCCGGCTTCTCGCCGGCCGGAATACTAGCGACCAACGCGCCTGTCGTGGTGTCCAACAGGCTGGCGGTCGCGTTGGCGCCATTGGTCAGGATCAACCGCTCGCCGCCGGGCAGGGGCAGCGGTTCGTGGGTGCGCTGACCTTCGGCCAGATGCGGGGTCAGCTTGCCCGTGTCGGCGTCGACGAAGGCCAGGCCGTCGGAACGGCTTATGTAGATGCGGCGCTTCACCGGCTCGAAGCTGACATAGTCCCAGAACCCGTCCGGGCCCGGTATGTGGGCGGTGACCGCGTAGGTCGGCGTCGCCGCCTTCGCGCCGCCCGCGAAGACCGCCGCTGCCATCGCCACGCCGACAAGCAGCCTCGGCATCGACGCTATCGCCGCCATGCGATCCTCCCGCAGCCTCGAAATGTTGCCGTCCGGGGTCGAAAAACGACCACAGCCGCCGCCTGCAAGTGTTAGCTTTCGACGATGTCGCTTGTCCTCAACATTCTCTGGTTCATCTTCGGCGGCTGGATCTCCGGTCTGGCCTGGCTGCTGGCGGGGGTGATTCTGGCCATCACCGTGGTCGGCCTGCCCTGGAGCGCGGCGGCGTTCCGGATCGGCCTGTTCTCCTTCGCCCCGTTCGGCCGCCACGTCGTTCCGCGCGACATGGTCACCGGCCGGAGCGACCTGGGCACCGGGCCGGCGGGTTGCCTGCTGAACGCGGTCTGGGTGGTGCTCGCCGGCTGGTGGCTGGCGCTGCACCACGTCATCCTCGGGGTCGCCCTGATGCTGACCATCATCGGCATCCCATTCGGACTTCAGCACCTGAAACTGGCGCTGATCTCTTTTGCGCCGATCGGCCAGACCGTGGTCGAAAGGTGAGCCTTCGAGGTCCCTAGAGACGCACGACCTCGGCGGCGACGCAGAGCGCCGCCAGGTGAGCCCGCGAGCGGGCGGTGAACTTGCGGCGGGCGCCGTCTAGGTGGAAGCGGACCGTGGCGTGACTGATCGACAGCGCCGAGGCGATTTCCTCGTCGGTCGCGCCGTGCGCCAGCAGGATCACGCATTGACGCTCGCGCGGCGTCAGGCTGGCCGCGGCGTTTGACCGCTCCGCCTGCGGCGTCATCACCAGCGACAGCGCCGGCCGGCTGGCTGCCGCCCCGTGAGCGAGATTCATCGACATCATAACCCCCAAGTGGATCGTCTCGTCGCCGGAGCGACAGGCTCCGTCAGCGAACGGTGTGCATTGAAACGCGTCCCGGCGGCCCGCGCATCGTTCAAATGGACTAGACGGCGCCGGCCCAGCCGATCACATGAGGGACACCTCTGTTGTCGGCGGACGACGGAAGTTGAAGGCAACGGTCCCGACTTGGTTTTATGAGCCGAATTCATAAGTTCTCGCTGGTCTACGACATCGACGAAGATCGCCTGGCCCTCGACACCGAGGATCTGGCGGCGGTGACCACGCGACTGTGGCTGACCCAGCGCCTGTGCCGGGGGCTGATCGGCGCGCTGTTACCGATGTTGCAGACCGGGGCGCTGAAGCAGGTCGCGCCGGAACACTTGGCGACGCTGCAATCGTGGGAGCAGGCCGCGGCGATGGCCGAGTTCGGCAAGATTCCGCCGGTGAAGCCGCAGGCCGAGTCGACCACCGGCCTGGTGCGGGCTGTGCACATCCAGCCGTCCGACGACGGACTGATCCTCACCTTCGACTTCGGCGTCGATGAGCAGCGGGTGATCGGTCTGGCGCACGCCGAGGTGCGCCAGACGCTGAAGGTGATGCACGACCTGCAGAAGGCGGCGGGCTGGGCGATGGACCTCTGGCCGAGTTGGATTTCCGACCCGACGGTCCCGGCGCCGGTCCAGGCGGTGAACTAAGGCGGCGTCAGCGCCGCCGGCCGGGGCTGCGTTCTTCCAGCTCGTGCATTTCCCAGAGGTCGTTGCGGGTGAACCGCAGATGCTGGCGCGCCGCCAGCACCGGCGCGCGGCCCAGCCGTTTTTCCAGCCCGTGCAGATGCCGGAACCGGTCGCGGACCTTGGTCTCGTAGGCGACCGCCTCGTGTTCCTCCAGCGCCAGCAGCGTCGTTTCCGCGCGGACCACCAGCTCGGTATGCGTGTGGATATAGTCGAACAGGTCAGCGCCGGAGACTTCCCCGAGGCGATCGGCGAGGGCCTGCACCGCCTTGCCGTCCGGGGTGGCAGCGAAGGCGCCGCTCTCGATGTCCTGCAACAGCTTCTCGTGGGCGCCATGCCCTTCCGCCAGCCAGCGGTGGGCGTATTTCTCGCCGGCGGAGAAGATCGCGAAGATCGCCAGCGGAACGGCCACGACCACGATCGCCATCGCCAGCAGGGGATCGCCGGTGAACTGATTGTAGGCGCCGTGCAGCACGATCGCGCCGGCGAGGCCGGGCAGGAACAGCAGCAGATTGAAGCGGAAGCGGTCGGCCGCGATGCGCAGCCGCGGCGCGTAGAGGACGTGAGCCACCACCGCGAAGATGGCGGTTGCGCCGCCGTGCATGATCGCCGTGCCAAACCCCCGGACCAGCCAGACGCCCATGTCCGCGCCGCCGAATTCGTTGATGTAGAAGACGTTCTCGACCAGCGAGAACCCGGCGCCAATGGCGAAACCGGCGATCGCGGCGTCGATCAGGTAGCCGATCCGGTTGAAGGCGAAGAGGCCGATGACCAGCAGCCCCTTGATCGCCTCCTCCACGGGTGGCGCGACGTACTGGGTGTAGCTGGTGAAGCGCACCGGAAACTCGTCGAGCACGCCGCCGTTCGCGTAGTAGGCCGCGGCGGCCATAAAGCCCCCACCGATCAGCAGAGCGCCGATCTCCGGCAACGGCGTCAGCTTGAAGACGTCGACCGCCACGAACACGCTGAGGCACGCCACCACCGGCACCAGGGCGATCAGCAGTTTGAGGATCGTCGGATCCATAGCCTCTACAGAATCTTCAACGAGATCATGCCTTCGCTACGCGCGGCATGGCCCCCCTGGAAGCCCTGGCCGAACCCGACGGAAAGGGTCATCGGCAAGCGCAAGGCGACGGTGAAGTTGAGGTCGAGCTGCGTGCCCACCGTCTCCAGAGTCTGTTCCGGGCCGGTGGGCGGATAGTCGGCCATGACGCCGGCGAACAGGGCCGGGCGGATATAGGTGAGGAAGAAGCTCGGCGTGCCGATGTTTTCGAACCGCACCGGCGGCAGGTTCCATTCCCCAAGGGTCTTGACGAAGCCCCGAGCCGAGATCGCGTCGATGTCGAAGCCCGGGAAACTGTCGAAGTCGCGGTAGCGCTTCACGTTGCCGTCGTCGACATAGTTGTTGCCGAACGCGCCCATGTAGTAGGCGCCCAGCGGGTTGTTGCGGTCGCCGCCGGAGAGGCCGGCCGCGCTGTACAGCCAGACCGACGAGTGCGCCCAACCGATCGGCATGCCGAAGCCGACCCCGCCGCGGATGCGCGGGTAGAGGCCGCCATCGGAGTAGTCGGTGTCGACCGCGACATTGGCCAGGATTCCGCTCTCCTGGTCCACCGCGCCCAGGGAGCGGTTGGTGTTGGTGTAGTTGAGCGCCAGTCGCACCGAGCCGATGTTGCGGTCCTGGCCGGTGGCGATGTTCTGCGCTCCGGGGACCGTATCCAGCCCGAAATAGCCGGCCACCTTGGCGGAGAAATCCAGCTGCCGCGGCGGGTCGTAGATCGGTGAGGTCTTGTAGCCGAGGATCACCGCGTCGCCCCGCAGCGAATTGTCGGTGGGGCCGAACAGGTCGTAGAAGCCGGCTTGGTTGTGGGCGTATTCCAGGTTCCAGTAGATGCTGTGGAAATCGACGTCCGCGTGCCAACGCTGGTCCTCCGACAGGCCGGGCGCCGGCGAATAGCTGAGCGTGCCGGTCAGCTGGTCGAACTGCATCGGGTCTTCGATGATGGCGTGCCAACCGAAGGCGACGTTGCCCTTGTAGCCCTCGACGATCGGATATTCGGAATCGAGCCGCATTTCCCCCAGCGGCGAATACTTGCCCTCGGAGGTGATCATCGAATCCAGCGGCACCTTGGCCGGCGAGCCCACTGCCCAGGTCTTCACGATCGGCTGCTGCTCGGCGACCTGGGCGCCCAGGAACTTGATCGCCCCCAGGTCGTCCAGCGGCTTCGGGTCCAGGCTGACCGGGGTGAACCCGTCGCCGGTGTATTCGAAGGCGATCAGCGAGCCGTCGGGGCGCGGGATCGGCCGGAACAGGCCGGTGGAGGCGTTGCTCACCGCCTCGACCTTCTGGGTGGCGATCTCGAAGCGGTAGACGTTGGAGACGCCGGTGTAATAGGCGGTGCCGTAGAGATATTTGCCGTCCGGTGAGAACACGAAGCTCTCCGGCGTCGACGAACCCAGCTTCAGCTCCGCCACCGGCTGCGGATCGTCCTGATCCATGTCGTCCAGCTTGTAGACCTTCACCGACTGGTCGCCGTTGATCTCGCCGACCGAGGCCGCCAGCAACGTGCCATCGGGGGAAATGTCCAGGTCGAAGGGGATGCGGCCGTAAGGGAAGGTGTGGACCTGGCTCCAGTCGGTATAGGGCGCCGGGATCTTCACCAGGGTGACCAGGCCGTTCAGATGACGCAGGCCCCAGATCGTCTTGTCCTTGGGGTTGACCACGATGTCGCCGATGCGCCCGTCGCGGATCAGCATGCTCGACTTGCCGGTTGCCAGGTCGACCTGCATCAGGTCGCGGAAAGCGTAGTTGTCAGCGCTGTAGAAGATCTTGCCCGCGTCCGGGTCATAGGCCAGCGAGGTGACCCGGTAGAGCATCGGGCCCTTGACGTCGTCCAGGTGGCGGATCTGGCCTGTGGCCATGTTCAGCTCGCCGACGCTGGCGATCGCGCCCGGATAGCGGAAGGCGGCAATCATCTGGCCGTTGGCCGGATCGATGAACGCCCGCGAGACCGAGCCAAGGGCGCGCGGCGACAGGCGGGTGAGCGGGGTCAGCGGGTATTGGCTCACCGAGGCCAGGTTGGCCTTCTGGAAATCGTGCTCCCAGGCGATCCAGTCGTCCCAGGCCTTGTCCAACGACTCGCCGAACACCTGCTGGAACTGAGCCGAATAGTAGGGCTGGCTGCCGTTGTCGCGCCGCCACCACTGGATCAGCTTCTCCGGCGAGCGGGTCAGCGCCAGGTAGCTCATGAACCGGGTGCCGTAGAGGTATTCGTTCACCCCCACCTGGAAGGTGACGGCGTTGCCCTCCGATTCCAGGCCGAGCGGCGAGTAGAAGTGGGCGTTGTCGCGGACCATCGCCCGGAACACCATCTCGTCGTAGGCGCCCTGGGCCCGGCCGAAGCCGCCGGCCATCCAGGTCTCCATGAATACGGCGCTGCCCTCAAGGTACCAGCGCGGCACGGTCACCCGCGGGGTGGCGAGGTAGTTGTAGAGGATCGATTCCGGATGATCCTGAAGCGGCAGCGGCTTGCCGTGGAATACGTGTCGCCAGAAAGCGTCGGTGTC
>Ga0182012_10005474_pt1 | contig 13145 bp, 9 predicted proteins | sample 612S2SmetaG_FD_120486 | JGI IMG/M metagenome (GOLD analysis project Ga0182012, IMG submission 120486) | Permafrost microbial communities from Stordalen Mire, Sweden - 612S2S metaG | ecosystem: Environmental > Terrestrial > Soil > Wetlands > Permafrost | place: Sweden: Stordalen | collected...
CAAGGCCGTCCGAGAGATACCGGTCGAAGAGGACAACCCATTCAGCGCCGAACCGGCAAGCGGGAAACAACCCGCTGGGTTCGTTCCACACACCCCGGAAAATCGCCCCGCAAGCCCCGCGACGCCCCCAGATCCGCCCTCCGAAGTAACAAAAAAGCCCGTCGAAAGCGAGAAAAAGCCCGCCGCGTAGCCCAAACGCTGGCTCGCGACAGCTTGAGATCGTCCAATCCCGTGTGGGGATCGGCCACGGTAACCCGAAAACCGTCTTCGCCATAATAGAGATTGGCTCATCCCATCTCCCGGCGCGGCTTCGTTCGCTCTCTCTGCGCCACACTCCCGGTCTTTTCATTCGACCAGTTGATTGCCGCGGCTCCCCTCGGCATCCAGTTCGTCAACGTCGCGCGCGAAGCCGGCCTGCGCGCCAAAACTGTCTTCGGCGGCATCAATAAGAATAAGTTCCTGCTGGAAACTACCGGCTGCGGCTGCGCCTTCTTCGACTACGATAACGATGGCTGGCTCGATATCTTCCTGGTAAATGGCACCCGTTTTGACACCGTGTGGCCTGCCGGGCACGCGCCCGTGAGCCGCCTCTACAAGAACAACCGCGACGGCACATTCACCGATGTCACCATCCGCGCGGGAGTCGCCCGCACCGGTTGGGGACAGGGCGTCTGCGCCGGCGACTACGATAACGATGGTTTCGACGATCTTTATGTCACCTACTGGGGCGATTGCGCGCTCTGGCATAACAACGGCAATGGAAAGTTCACCGACGTCGCCCAAAAGGCCGGAGTCACTACCGACCCCGGCGGCGGCCAGCATCGCTGGAATACCGGCTGCGCCTTCGTCGATTACGACAAAGATGGCCACCTCGATCTATTCGTCGCCAATTACATCGACTTCGATCCCAAGACCGCGCCGCTGCCGGAATCCGGTCCCTGCCTCTACAAAGGAATCATGGTTCCTTGCGGCCCCCCTGGCCTCAAAGGTGGCCGCAATATTCTCTTCCACAACAGTGGAGACGGTACCTTCACCGACGTAAGTGAAAAATCCGGTATGTGGAAAACGCCCGGCACTTATGGGCTCGGCGTCCTGGTTTCCGACTTGGACAATGATACATGGCCGGATATCTATGTCGCCAATGACTCCACCTCGTCCACGCTTTATCGGAATAATCACGATGGCACCTTCACCGACATAGCCATTGAAGCGGGAATCGCCTACAGCGCGGATGGAAAGCCTCAGGCCGGCATGGGCGTATCCGCGGCGGATTACGATTGCGATGGTTTCTTCGATGTCGCTAAGACCAACTTTGCTGGCGACACGTCCAGCCTCTATCGCAACCTCGGCAAGTTTGTCTTTGAGGAAGAAACGTTTCAAGCCGGCCTGGGAAAGAACACCAGGTTCCTCGGTTGGGGCATCAGCTTCATGGATTTTGATAATGACGGCTGGCCCGATATCTTCGTGAATAACGGTCACGTCTATGCCGAAGTGTCCGATACCAGCATCGAATCGGGTTACCGCGAAAGGAAGGTGCTCTATCGAAACCTGGGCAATGGCCATTTCGCCGATGTATCCGCGGAGGGCGGCCCAGGCATAACCGAAACCGTTCCTGGCCGCGGCTGCGCGATAGGCGACTTCAATAACGATGGAACGATCGACGTGCTCGTGAATTGTATAAATGATGTTCCTCAGTTACTCCGCTGCGATAGTAAGCTGAAGAATAACTGGATCAAAATCAGGACCGTCGGAGTGAAGTCCAACCGCTCCGGAATCGGCGCCCGCATTTACTGCGTTACCGGAGATCACCGGCAGATGGACGAAGTGCGTAGTGGCTCATCCTATATCTCCCAAAGTGACTTACGCGTTCATTTCGGATTGGGAACCGCCACGAAAGCCGACATAGAAGTCCACTGGCCCAGCGGCGCAGTAGACAAACGGCAGGACGTAACCGTCAACCAGGTACTCACCATCAAAGAAAGCGCGACTTAGCTAGACACCCATCCGCGTTCATCTGCGTTTATCAGCGGCTAATTATGAAATCCGCCCTACAGATTCTCCCCCTATCTCTCCCAAAGTGACTTACGCGTTCACGTCGAACCGCAAGCCGCGTTCATCCGTGGCCATTTCCGGACACTACACGAGTCTCACTGATCCCCCTTCAACTCCTTGTATCGATCCATCTCCTTCTGCGCCGCCTCAGTCTTCCCCAGTTGCATCAGCGTCTGTCCCAGCAAATAATGCGCCGAAACATTCTGCGGATCCAGTTGCAGTGCGTGCCTCAACACACCATCCGCGTTAGCCAGTTCTTTCTTTTTCAGATAACCCTTGCCAAGTAGAATAAATGGCGCGCTATAGTTCGGGTTCAGCCACACGGAACGCTCCAGCGGTCCCATGGCCTCATCCCACATCTCGCGCCGGCTGTAAGCGTCCCCCAGCCGGTAATAGGCCATTGCATAACCTGGATTGATCTCCAACTCCTTCTTCAATTCCACAATCGCGTCGTCGATTTGCGCATGCAGAATCGCCACTTCGCCTAGCAGGAAATGCGCTTCCGGAATCCTCGGATCAATCTCCAGCGCGAGCTTGGCCTGCCTCGCTGCTTCCGCATCCACATCCTGGTGCAATAACATCTGCGCAGTCGTCAAATGCGCCGCCGCCGATTTCGGGCTCACCTGAAACAGCGTCGCGAAAGCGCGCACGGCGTCCTCCGGCTGCTGCGTCAGGATGCAGGCGTTGCCCAGCATATACGCCGCTTCCGGCGTCGAGGACTTACCGGCCACCGATTTTTCCAGCCATGGGATCGAGTCTTTGTACTTCGATTCCAGATAAAGGCTCTGTCCCAGAAGCAGCACGGATTCCTCATACTCCAGGCTTCCCGTGCTTTCCGTCTTCAGCGCCTCGGTGAAGCCACTAACCGCCTCGGCGAACTGATGCCTCTTATAAGACGCCAGCGCTTTCTCGTGCTCGCTGGCCTGCATCAACATCAGAAGCACCGGCAACATAAATACCAACATATGTACAATGATAACGAGCCGCTATGTTCCGCGCGTTCTTCCTCATTACTCTCGTCTCCGCCTCTCTGGCCGCCGCGGACCTCAACGAAATTGAGTCCCGCGCTGCCGCGCTGAAGTCCAAGGGAGACGCCGCGGGAGCCCTGGCCGCATACCAGGAAGCCGCCGAGCAAGATCCGAAATCCGCCCGTTACCAGGATGAAATCGGGTTCCTTCTCGCCGTGTTGAAGCGCAGCGACGAATCCATTGAGCACTTCCGGCGCGCCATCCAACTCGACCCTCAGTTCGCGCCCGCGCAGTTTCACTGGGGTGTGGCCCTCTGCCTGACGCAGGATACCGCCGGCGGCGCGCCGCATCTGAAAGCCGCCGTTGAACTCGATCCGAATAATGAGATCTACCGCATGAAGCTGGGCGCCGCTCTCCAGGATACGGGCGATTTCCCCGGAGCGCTTGATGCCTACCGCCATGCCGTCGATCTCGCTCCCGGCGATCCGAACGCTCGTATGGGTCTCGGAATGATGCTGGTCAGCACGCGGCGGGCCGATGAAGGCATTGCCCAGTTTGAAAAGGTGCTGGCCGCCGATCCGTCCAATAACATCGCGCGCATGAACATCGGCTTTGCGCACCTGCAGAAACTGGAGCTCGATCAGGCCGTCGCTCTGTTCCACGACGTCCTTGCGAGAGACCCCGGCAATGCCCCCGCTCATTACAACCTGGGAGTTGCGCTGAAAGACCAGGACAAAGTCGAAGCCGCTCAGGCCGAGTTCCTCAAAGCCCTCGAAGCCGATCCGAAACTCGCCGAAGCACGCTATATGCTGGGTACCACCTACTGGCAATCCGGCGACTTCGATGCCGCCGCGCAGCAGATGCGCGCCGCCATTGCGCTGCGCCCTGATTACTCCGAAGCTTATTTCATGCTGGGTACCGCTCTAAAGCAGAAAGGCGAAGTCGCCCCTGCCGAAGAGGCGCTCCGCACCGCCATTCGTCTCGACCCGGAGAACCCCGGCGCCTTCAATACCCTCGGGCAGATCTTGCGTCAGAAGGGCGATATTGAAGGCAGCCGGAAAATGTTCGCCGAGGGTGCCCGCGTGAAGAAAGAAAAGGAAGACGAGCTCGGCGTCATGCTCGAGCGGAAGTGAATTTCACTTTCTTTACCACCCCGGAACCCTCCTCGATCACCACCAGTTGGTTTGCCGCCACGCCGGCGGCGTGTTCGATGCCGCCGTTCGTCCAGCGGATCGTCAAATCCGCCGTCTCCGCCGGCCCCAATCCGAAGTGCAGCCGACGGTCGTTCACCGAATAAAAGCTCGATTGCGCGGTCACTTCCTGTGCCTGTACTCTGCCTCCATAGGAAGCTGTCACTCGCGAACCAATCGCACTCCGGTTGGATTTCGTTCCGATCAGCAGCACTTTCAACCAATGGTCAGAACCAGTAACATCATTCCGCAATAAAGAAGGCGGTTCATTCATATTCATCAGCAGCACGTCCATGTCGCCATCGTTATCAAAATCGCCAAATGCGCAGCCCCGGCTCGATCGCGCTGTCGAAATTCCCGGTCCTGCCTCTTTTCCTAACTCCTCAAACTTCACCTCGCCGTTGAACAATCCTAAATTGCGGAAGATCACGCACGGAGTCTTATAGGGATACTCCGGCAGTACACGGCTCACTTCCGGATATACGCTCCCCGTGCCTGCGAATAGGTCCGGCCAGCCGTCATTATCCAGATCCACCATACCCGCGCCCCACCCGATGTAGCGCGTCTCAACGCCCAGCCCCGCGCGTAGCGTGACATCTTCAAACGTGCCCTTTCCATTGCCCTCATAGAGCACGCTCGTATCGTCGGCAAAGTGCGTGACAAACAAGTCGAGGTTACCGTCCAGGTTATAGTCGCCAATCGCCACGCCCATGCCGGCCTGCTCCTGGCCATCCTCATTCACCGCAATGCCGCGAATAAGGGCGTCCTCGGTGAATGTGCCGTCGTGGTTGTTGCGGAACAGAAAGCTGGGCGTGGAATCGCAGGCCACATAAATGTCCGGCCAGCCGTCATTATCAAGATCGGCCGCCACCGCCGTCATCGCATATCCGCCTGTTGCTTTACTTACACCCGATAACTTGCTAACATCTGTAAAGGTGCCGTTGCCGTTGTTGTGGTACAGGCGCTGCAAGCTGGTCTTGAGTCCGCGTGGACCGCAATTCACCGGCACTCCCTTCCAGTTACAACTGGAATTCTCACCGGGCTTCGGCGCGGTCTTTAAGTCAAAATCCAGATAGTTCGCGACAAACAGATCCAGATGGCCGTCGCGATCGTAATCCACCCAGGTACAACCGGAACCCCATGCCGTACCGGATATGCTGAGTCCCGCATCGGCGGTCACGTCCGTGAACGTTCCGTCGCCGTTGTTGCGGTACAGCGTCTGGCCGCCGTAGTAAGTAATAAATAGATCTTCAAATCCGTCGTTGTTGTAATCGCCGGCGGTAACGGAACTGGCCCACCCGGTATGCGTCAGGCCGGCGCGTTCGGTCACATCCGTAAATGTTCCGTCGCGATTGTTCTTATATAGGCGATTCGTGGCTCCCTTTGGCGCGCCTCCCAGTCGAGTGCCCGAAAGTAAGAAGATATCGAGCCAGCCGTCGTTGTCATAGTCCAGGAATGCCACGCCGCATCCTACCGTCTCGATGATGTATTCCTTCTTGTCCACGCCTCCGTAAATGATGGGCGCAGTCAGGCCCGCATGCGCTGCCACGTCGGTAAAGTAGGCATGAAACGGTAGCCCGGATGGCTTGGGGCGGGGAAGCGGTTTTACGCCGCGTGTGGCCACACCCTGTCCCAAAAGCGGAGTCGTCAATAGGGCCATCAGTTGCCTGCGCGTCATCTTTACTGATGATATGCTGGACTCAGTGAGGGTCTGCCTTCTCGCGGGATTGCTCATCACCGCACTTCAAGCCGCACCGACGTTCTATAAAGACATCGCGCCCATCACGAACCAATACTGCGTCTCCTGTCATCGCCCCGGTGAATCGGGTCCCTTTCCGCTTCTCACCTATGACGACATCAGGAAGCGTGGACCGCAGATTGCCGCCGTCACTCGCAGCCGCTTTATGCCCCCCTGGCTTCCGGAACACGGCTACGGACATTTCGCGGATGAGCGCCGCCTCACCGAGGCGCAGTTGAGAACCATCGAGCAATGGGTGCTGGCCGGGATGCCCGCGGGTGCGCCTTCCGGTGCGCCGCCCGCTCCGGAATTCACGCCGGGATGGCAGCTCGGCAAGCCCGACATGATCGTCACGGCTGCCCAGCCGTACACCCTTCAAGCCGGCGGTCCAGATCAATTCTGGAACTTCGTGCTTCGCCCGCCGCTTGAGAAAACGCGCTACCTGCGTGCGGTCGAGATCCGTCCCGGCAATCAAAGAGTGGTCCATCATGCGAACCTGTTGATCGATCGCTCGCGCAGTTCGCGCCTTCGCGAAGCCACCCCCGGCTCTGGTTTTGAAGGGATGGACTTGACCATCGAGTCGGATACGTTCGAGCCCGACAGCCACTTTCTTTTCTGGAAGCCGGGCGCTCCGCCGGTAGTCGAGCCGGATGGCATGGCGCTCCGCCTCGATCCCGGAACCGACCTCGTCCTCAACGTTCACCTGCAACCCACCGGCAAAGCGGAGCAGGTGCAGCCGTCCGTCGGCCTGTTCTTCACGGACAAACCGCAAACCCGGTTTCCCATGCTGCTACAGCTTGAGAACGACGGCGCGCTCAAGATTCCGGCGGGGGATAAAGACTTCGAAGTGAGCGATAGCTTCCGCGTCCCCGTGGACCTGGAGGTACTCGCCGTCTACCCGCACGCGCACTATCTCGGGAAGCTGCTCGAAGGCTGGGCCATCTTACCGAACGGCACGCGTAAGTGGCTCGTCCGAATTCCCGATTGGAATCAGGGCTGGCAGGCTGTCTATCCTTATGCGGAGCCCGTCTTTCTGCCCAAAGGCTCCGTGATCCACATGAGTTATCACTATGACAACTCTGCCGCAAATCCGCGGAATCCCTTTCATCCCCCCAGGTTAGTCGTTGGTGGCAACCAATCCACGGACGAGATGAGTCATCTCTGGCTGCAGGTGCTGGCGCGCGGAGAGAAGGACCAGCGTCCGGCGATTCAGGAAGCGGTCATGCGGCGCAGGCTGGAGAAGTACCCGGCGGATTTCTCCGCGCACCTGAACATGGGCTCGCTCTTAATGGTGGCCGGTAAGGTGGATGCCGCGCTGCCCTTTCTCCGCGACGCGGTTCGCATTGAGCCGGAGCAGCCTGTTGCATTGAACACTCTCGGCTCAGCGCTTCTCGCTGGCGGCAAGGAAGAGGAAGCCATCGGTTACTTCCAGCATGCGCTCCGGGTGCAGCCTGGTTACTCGAATGCCCGCTATAACCTGGCGAATGCGCTTGCGGATCAAGGCCGCCTAGCTGCCGCGGCGGATGACTTCGATGAAGTTCTGAAGGACAACCCGGATGACTCGAAAGCGCGTGAGCACTTATTCGAAGTACTGAAGAGCCTCGGTAACGAACTCGCCAGGGATGGCCAGTTAGCGGAAGCGGCCAGCCGGATGCGCCAGGCGCTTGCCATTCATGACCAGGACGCCGAGCTTCACAATAACCTGGGAATCATGCTGGCGCGTACCGGCGATCGCGCCGGCGCGGCGGCGGAGTTTCAAGCGGCGCTCAAAGCAGACCCGTCCAATGAGGCGGCCAGGAGAAATCTCGCCCTCGCTAGCGGGGTGTCGCGATAGTAATGTTGCGGTACTTCATGCCGCCCGTGTGATCGCCTTGAATATAGATCGGGCCGGGTGCGCCCTCGTCGCTATCGAGAGCGCCGCCGGTTATCCCGGGGATCTCCTGGTTGTCGATGGTGGTCACTCCATCGCGAACCACGGTCAAGCGCCGTCCTACCAGCGTAATGTCGAATGATTCCCACTGGCCCGGTTTCTCAGGCAGCGCCACGCTGGGCGCGATAAAACCATAGAGGGAGCCCATGCCGTGCTTGGCGTCGTTACTCTTCTCGTAAGCCACCTGAATTTCGTCGCGGCCCCGCAGATAGATGCCGCTGTTGCCGTCGTCCGGGCAGTTGAACTCGATGTGCAGTTTGAAGTCCGTGAACTTGCGCAGGGTGCGGATATTCGCCCCGGGCGCCTCATTGATGAGCTCGCCGTCCCGCGCCACGTAGTGGTTCTCCGGGCTCTTCCCTGGTTCCGTCGTAAAAGGTTCCCAGCCCTTCAGGTCTTTGCCGTCGAATAGAGGCACCGGCTTCGACCAGTTCTTCACTTCACGCTTCAGTTCCGGCGCGGGCACTCCCGTCACACGGTCTTCCTTGCCATCCTCGCGTTTCGCTTCTCCGCTGATCCTGCCGGCTTTTACGTCGAGCGCCCACCTCACCTTCGTGGTCTTTCCATACCACTCGGACGAGGTAAATTCCAGATGAGAACCCTCGCGTTTGACATCCACTCCATCCTTGGCGCTGGCCACGCGGCCCACCAGTCGCACCTTGTCGCCCGTCACTTCGAGCCAGGAAGGGAAGGTGGCATCCGAGGCCTTTACAATCAGATCCCATCGACCGGTGAACGGGTTTGTTTGGGCGCTGGCGATCACGGCCAGCGAGAGCAGAAAACAGAGTCGTCGCATTACGGTGGATAGTCTATCGCAGTGAAACTACGGGGAAGTACAAGCCCTTCTCTTCGCGTTTCCACCAGTCCCCGGTTTTCTTGCGCGTCTCCCAATCCGTAAATTGGAAATCGGACGCGGTAGCCCGCAAATAACGGGGCGGCTTGCCATGGAAAGGATCGCTTTCCAGCAGAGCCAGCACCGGCGGCGAGGCTTCGAGCAGACGCACCGCGAAGTGCTGGAACCAGGGATTATCCTGGTAGCTCCCGAGAGCCGCGAACCACATCTGCCAGTCCAGCCGCGGCTGATACGGCGCAGCCCAGCGAGGCAGCCGCTTCGGATCGTCCGGCTTGAATCGGAACACATAGGGTTTCCAGTTTTCCCCGTCGTCCGAGCCTTCCACGGTGATCTCTAACCGCGTCGTGGTCATGTTGGCGAAAAGCCCGTATTCATTGACGATGCCGAATGGCGCGATGCGCCGCTGCAAGTTGGAAACCGGAGCCGGAATCTTGCTATGGAACATCCCGGCGAGCCCCGCGCAACTGAGCGTCATTATGCACAGGAACAACGCGGCGGTGACGAACCGGTTGGCGCGCGGCTGATCACCCTCCGGTACGTGCCGGAGAAAACGATCGTCCACCAGCAGCAGGCAAAGCGCGATCGTCAGGAAGTTGAAGAAGGTGTAGTTGCCGGTCAGCAGAATGAGGATCTGCAAGCCCGCCATGCCCATCGCGCTGATCAGCTTCACCCAGCGCGGACCGAAGATGCCGAACGGCAGAATCAACTCCGTGAAGAGTACACACAGAGTCGAGATCTTTTGGAATGCCAGCGGCGCTTGCGCAAGGAACCATGCGGGCGGAGTCGGCAGGGGTTGGGTCCAGTAATGATAGGTGAGCGCCGTTAAGTTGCGCCAGGTTTCATCCTGACTCTGCATTTTCACCGCGCCCGATTCGAACATCAGCCGGAACAGAAGCCATTGGAGCAGCCAGACTCGCGCCGCGTCGGGAGTCAGGAAGATGGCGAGGAAGCCGGTTTCCAGCAGAAGATAATCCCACTGGTATCCCATGAAGATCTGGCCCGCGCTTACCACCGAAAGATAGCCCAGGAAAAGAAGTCCGAATAGCGCGCGCTGTGTCAGGCTGTTCGCGCGAACCAGAGAGGCCGCGATCGCAATGGCCGCGCAGAACCAGCACGTCCCGGCCACAGCCCCGTCGCTGCGCAGCCACCAGAATATGGTTGGCACGCGCCAGAACGACCCCGCGCCCAGTTGGCCCCAAACGCCGTCGAGGAAAATGCCCACCGGCAGAATGCCCTGCTGGCCGACGAGCCCTCTTGCCTGCAACGCGAACGACACGAAGGCCGTCAAATAAATGATGGCGAGTGCTTTCGAGAAAAGGGCCGCCGCGCTTCGATAGGTGTTCACGCCGATTTGAAGATAACAGTTCGATAGAATTGCGGGCATCCATGTCTTCCGAATCGTCTTCCGAATTTGGGTTTCCGAACCGCCGGATCTTCATCGGCGCGGCGCTGGCCACGGCCAGTTCCTATAAGAAAATTCTCGGCGCGAATGACCGTATTCGAGTCGGCGCCATCGGCACGGGCGACCGCTGCCAGTATCTGCTCACCGTTCTGAACAAGCTCCAGGGCAATGAGATTGTCGCGGTCTGCGACGTGTTTGAACCGCATCGCTTGAAAGCCAAATCGGTGAGCGCCACTCCGGACGCTCAGGACTACGTGGAGTATCGCGAAATTCTGGACCGCAAGGATATCGACGCGGTGGTGATCGGCACGCCCGATCACTGGCACGTGCCGATTACCATCGCCGCCGTGCACGCCGGCAAGGATGTCTACTGCGAGAAGCCCGTCACGCACAAACTGGAAGAAGGCGCGCCGCTGATCGCCGCCGTAAAGGAAACCCAGCGCGTCGTTCAAACCGGTACGCAGCAGCGCAGTTGGGCGCATTACCTTCAGGCGAAGGATCTGATCGCCTCAGGCAAACTCGGCCAGGTGACTCTCATCCGGACATACTGGTATCAGAACCACATAGCCAATCAAGCCAAGGCTAAGGATATCGATACCAGCCTTCTCGATTGGAAGCGGTTTCTGGGACCTGTGGCTTACCGCCCCTTCGATGCGGATCAATACGCGCATTGGCGCTGGTATTGGGATTTCGGCGGCGGTGCGATGACGGATCTGTTCATTCACTGGGCCGATGTGGCGCAATGGTTCATGGGAGAGGATATGCCGGTTCGGGCCACCGCCTGCGGCACCAAGGCCATTCTGAAGCAGAGGCAGACGCCCGACACTATGAGTGCCGCGCTGCTCTATCCGAATTGCCTGGTGGAATTTGATTGCGCGCTGCTCGGTTACATCGAAGGCGGCGGCTTGATGTTCCGCGGCACCGAGGCAAGCATGCGCCTGCACCGGCGAGGTTTTGCCATCTATCGAGAGTTAGGGCACTATAGCGAAACGTTCGAACCGGAGGACCCGATTCTTGAAGTAAAGTCCGAGCATGACGGCGCGTTGGAACATATGCAGAATTTTCTGGACTGCATCCGGTCCCGCAAGACGCCTAATGCCGGTGTTGAAATTGGAGTGGCCGCGGCGCGCGCCGGTCATGTTGCGAATTTTGCTTTGCGGGGGAATGGCGTATGGCACAGCTAAGAACGAGTAAGGCCTATGATGTGGTGATCGTCGGAAGCGGCGCGGGCGGCGGTATCGCGGCCCATGTGCTGGCTCTTTCCGGCGCGAAGATCTGCATGCTCGAAGCGGGCGAATGGTATGACTGCACCAAACAATCGTCCATGCTCCAGTGGCCGTACAACGCTCCGCACCGTGCGGCCGGCAGCCGGGCCAAGCCGTTCGGTTACTTCGACGCAACGCTGGAAGGCGGCTGGCAGGTTCCGGGCGAGCCTTATACAACCGCGCCCGGCTCGGAGTTCCGCTGGTGGCGCGGCCGCATGCTGGGCGGTCGCACCAATCACTATGGCCGCATCTCCCTTCGCATGGGACCTTATGATTTCAAACCTTATAGCCGCGATGGCAAAGGCTTCGACTGGCCCATCACTTATGACGACCTGGCGCCTTACTATGACAAAGCCGAAGGATTGATCGGCGTCTTCGGCACGCACGAGGGAATTGAGAATACGCCCGACGGGAACTTCCAGCCCGCGCCCGCGCCGCGCGGTTATGAGCGCATCGTCAAGCGTGCCTGCGACAAGTTGAAGATTCCCTGTATTCCGTCACGCCTGGCGATTCTGACGCGGCCTTTGAACGGCCGCGCGGCCTGCCATTACTGCGCGCAGTGCGGGCGAGGGTGCGGAGTGAATGCCAACTTTAACTCACCCGGCGTGCATATCTTTCCGGCCATGAAGACGGGCAACCTGGAAGTTCGCACGGGCGCGATGGCTCGCGAAGTGGTGGTTGGTCCCGACGGCCTCGCGCGAGGCATCTCCTATGTGGATAAGAAGACCCGCACGGAACAGACGGTCTATGCGAAGATCGTGGTGCTGGCGGCCAGTTGTTGCGAGACGGCGCGCATTCTGCTCAACTCGAAGAGTAGCCAGTTTCCGAACGGTGTGGCTAACTCAACGGGACTAGTCGGCCGTTACTTAATGGATACCGTAGGTTCTTCGGTGGATGGTTATCTTCCGATCATGGAAGATCTGCCACCGCGCAACGAGGATGGCGTGGGCGGCATGCATATGTACATGCCCTGGTGGAACTATCAGGAACAGAAGGCGGGTAAGATGCCGTTTGCCCGCGGCTATCATATTGAGTTCGGCGGCGGCCGCGGGCTTCCCGAATCCGGCGAGATGAACGATTCCGAAGAAGTTCTCGGGGGCGGTTACGGGGCAGGTTTCAAGAAGAATCTTCGTAAGATCTACGGCGCAGGCATCGGCTTCGCGGGCCGCGGCGAGATGATTCCGAACGCGGATAGTTACTGCGAGATCGATCCGGTGACGGTCGATCAGTGGGGTATCCCGGTTCTGCGCTTCCACTTCAAGTGGAGCCAGGACGAGATTCTGCAGGCGAGGCACATGCAGGAGACTTTCCAGCAGATCATTGAAGGCTGCGGCGGAAAGGTAACTGGGAAGTCAGGTCCGGAAACGAATTGGGGGATTGCGCGAGGCGGCGAGATCATTCATGAAGTAGGCGCAACCCGCATGGGCGACGATGCGAAGACCTCGGTGTTGAATCAGCACTCCCAGGCATGGGATTGTAAGAACCTGTTTATCACCGACGCGGCGCCGTTTGTCAGCAACGCGGATAAGAACCCCACGCTGACCATTACCGCGCTCGGGTGGCGCACGTCGGATTACATCGCCGACGAAGTAAAGAAGCGCAACCTTAGTGTTTAGGGCGAGTGTCCAGGAGGATGACTCACATGAAAAAGGACGACGTTAGTAGGCGCGAGATCTTCCACATTCTGGGAACGGCGGCGGTTACCGCCGGGGTGGCTTCCGGCCAGACGCATGACCATGCCGCGATGGCG
>Ga0182012_10005475_pt1 | contig 13143 bp, 11 predicted proteins | sample 612S2SmetaG_FD_120486 | JGI IMG/M metagenome (GOLD analysis project Ga0182012, IMG submission 120486) | Permafrost microbial communities from Stordalen Mire, Sweden - 612S2S metaG | ecosystem: Environmental > Terrestrial > Soil > Wetlands > Permafrost | place: Sweden: Stordalen | collected...
ACCAGCTTGGCCAGCCGCTCCTGCAGCTTCTCCTTGTCGTAGTCCGAGGTGGTCTTCTCGATCTGCGCGCGGATCTCCTTCACACGGCCTTCAATCTCGGACGACTTGCCGCCGCCGTCGACAATAGTCGTATTGTCCTTGTCGATGGTGATCCTCTTGGCCTTGCCCAGATCCTCGAGCTTCACGCCTTCCAGCTTGATGCCCAGGTCCTCGGTAATGGCCTTGCCGCCGGTCAGGATGGCAATATCGCCCAGGATGGACTTGCGGCGATCGCCGAAGCCAGGAGCCTTGACGGCAGCCACGTTGAGCGTGCCACGCAGCTTGTTGACAACGAGAGTAGCCAGAGCCTCACCCTCGACATCTTCAGCAATAATCAAGAGCGGCTTGCCGCCACGGGCAACCTGCTCCAGAAGGGGCAGCAGATCCTTCATTGCGCTGATCTTCTTCTCGTAGATCAGGATGTACGGATCTTCGAGAACCACTTCGAGGCGCTCTGCGTCCGTAACGAAATACGGGCTCAGGTAGCCGCGATCGAACTGCATGCCGTCCACGGTCTCGAGACCGGTGTGCATGGTCTTCGACTCTTCGATGGTGATCACGCCGTCCTTGCCGACAACCTTCACGGCATGGGCGATGATGTCACCGATCTCCTGGTCGCCGTTGGCCGAGATGGCGCCGACCTGGGCAACCGAGCCTTCGTCAACCGGTTTCGACAGCTTGCCGAGAGCGCCGCCCTCGGTCCACTTGCCGTCCTTGTCGCGGGTACCGATGATGACCGTGACGGCCTTGTCGATGCCGCGCTTCAGAGCGGTCGGGTTGGCTCCGGCGGCAACAGTCTTGACGCCTTCCTTGAAGATGGACTGGGCCAGAACGGTTGCGGTCGTTGTGCCGTCGCCGGCCACGTCGGAGGTCTTGGAGGCGACTTCACGAACCAACTGGGCGCCGACATTCTCAAGCGGATCCTTGAGATCGATTTCCTTGGCGACAGTGACGCCGTCCTTGGTGATGGTCGGGGAACCGAACTTCTTCTCGATTACAACGTTGCGGCCCTTGGGGCCGAGGGTTGCCTTGACGGCGTCCGCGAGAATGTTAACTCCGCGCAGGATCGCCTGACGGGATTCTTCACCGTGCAGAATTTGTTTTGCCATTTTTGAATTCTCCGAATTCAGCTTCTAGCTGCTAGCTTCTAGCCTTCAGCCCAAAGCCTGGGTTTTGAAATGTCAATTTCGTTTGTCAGCAGTCCGTAAAGCTAGAAGCTAAGAGCTAGTAGCTAGAAGCTGCTCGCAACTACTTCTTAACGATTCCGAGGACTTCTTCCTCGCGCATGATCAGGAACTCTTCGCCGTCGAGCTTGATTTCGGTACCGGAATACTTGCCGAAGAGCACATTGTCGCCAGCCTTGACGTCGAGAGGGAAGACCTTGCCTTCGTCGTTCGACTTGCCCTTACCGACGGCGATCACTTCGCCTTCCTGGGGCTTTTCCTTGGCGCTGTCGGGGATGATGATCCCCCCACGGACGGTTTCGCCCTCTTCCAGACGGCGGACGAGGATGCGGTCATGGAGCGGTGTGAAAGTGGTTTTTACATGTGTTGATGCCATTGCTTCGCTTCTCCTTCAGGCCCCGGCAGGGTTGAGCCCCGGCCGCGGGATGTGAGTGGTTTTCCTGCAATAAAGACCTCGGAAGCTGCCGAAGCGTACCCACATATTGGAAGAGCGGGCGGGCCTAAGCAGTTCTACCAGCGATGCGCTAGCAGTCGAGCCTTCCAATTGCTAACGATAGGGAAGCGGTGCAGTAAATGTCAAGCGCTTACTTGTTTAAATATGAGTGAATTTCGCTCATATAACTATGATTGCCTTGGCGGAACTGCACCCCGGCTCAGCGCGGAATGGCGGACCGAAAGGAATAATCCCGACAATCCCCCAAAAGCTGTAAAGGAAGCTGACCGTTCGGTAACCTAAGATGTATGTACTTTGGTTCGTGTTGGAGGTTACCTTCCAGATAAGGCGTCAAGGCGGGAATTCACAAAGCGGCAGATGGGGCAGCGCTAGTTCTTCCCTTTCAATGTAAACATTTTCTGTTTCGCAGCCGACAAGCGATTGAGAGAGGTTCATGGAGATCTCGAGGGAAACGCCGTGCGCGTTTGGGGGTGCTCGATGAAAATCCTCAAGGAAGAACGGGGACAGGCCACGGTGCTGATGGCCGTGTTCATGGGACTGCTCGCATTGGGCTTCATGGCTCTGGCCATCGACACAGGTTACTTTTTCCACGAGAAACGCATGGCTCAGGCGGCAGCGGATGCGGCTGCAGTTGCGGCTGCGGAAGAGAATATATCGGGCAATCAGGGGAACGAACAGGCCGTGGCCTACGCAATGGCCAAGATGAATGGGTTCGACAATTCGCTGGCTGTCAATCCGGCGGTTGTGACGGTCAATCCCGTGCCCACGTCGGGCAATTACGCAGGCGCTTCCGGTTACGTTGAAGTCATCGTATCGAGGCAGATTCCTACGCTGCTGATGGCGGCATTCAACCCCTCGCGCACCGGCATGACGGTGGCGGCGCGTGCGGTTGCCGGCGGTGGCCAGGCGGCTCCGACCTGCATTTGCCTCGAACAGCCGACCGGCATGGGGCTGAATATGAGCAACAACGCGCAAATCACAGCCACACACTGCGGAATTACAGTTGACTCCAGCAGCAATAATGCGGTGGGGGTCACAGGCAGCGCGGGGATTAATGCTCTGTCTTTGGGCACGGTTTCGACGAATTGGGACAACTCCAGCAACATCAACAACAGCGGAACCATCTCGTCGACGACTAAGGTGGTCACCGGAGTTTCGGCGTGCAGCCCGACGATCACACCGCCCGCACTTCCCCCAGGCATCACTTGCTACAACAATCCAATCAACGGCTACATTCTTTCCCCTGGCTACAACGGGAATTACACATTGCCTTTGGAGGGCGCTTCGCAGATGGTGAATGGCAGTCCGCAGCCATTGCCAAATGAAGTGGCGACAAATAATGTGATCTGCTACAACAGCCTGGACACCAGCGCGTCCAGCTCGGTCACGTTCTCGCCCGGCTACACCTACTACATCAAGGGAGACTTCACGACGGGCGGTGGCGCGCCCATCTCCGGCACCGGTGTGAATTTTTACGTTGGCGGCAACGTGAACTTTGCCAACGGAGTCACGGCCACACTGGCGGCGCCGACGGTCAGCGGTGTGCCGCAGACCCTGTTCTACGCAATGGGCAGCACGGTGACAATTCAGGGCGGAGATGTATCGAACTTCTCCGGGTTGCTCGATGCTCCGAATGCGGCGGTGACGCTGAACAACGGCACCGGCACCTCGTTGAACATGGACGTTGTCGCGCAGTCGCTCACCATGGCGGGCGGCGCCACGCTGGACAGTTATGCAACAACCAACCTGGGAACAATGAATACCTCGGTTGCAAAGGTCGCGGAGTGAAATGATGAAAAGAATGTTTGAGGCTCGGATAGGTTTTCTTCGGGCAGGGGTCTCGATGCTGGATGCATGCCGCAGGCTGTTGAGGGACGAGCATGGCAACGCGATTGTCGAGGGGGCGCTCTGCATCTCCCTCATGGGCATGCCTCTGCTGGCAGGGACCGTCGAGATGGGGATCATGACATACAACTCGATCGAGGTGTCGAATGCGGCGCACGCCGGGGCCATGTACGGGATGATCAGCTCGACATTTGCCGGCGACACCGCGGGAATTACCTCGGCAGCGCAGGCGGAGGCGACGGACGTGGGCGCGAGCCTGGTGGTGACGCCAAACATCTATTTCGCCTGCTCGGGCTCAGTGGCGGGCACGCAGTATGCAACGCAGTCGGCGGCCAACGCGGCATGCACGGGGTCCGTGAATCATACTCTGGAGTTCGTACAGGTCTCAACCAGCACGACCGTGACCCCACCCATTCACGCCCCCGGGCTGCCCGCCTCATACACCCTGACAGGCAATTCGGTCATGGAAGTTCAGGAGTAACCATGAGGAGGAAAAATTCGCGCGCCGAAAGACTTCCGGATCGGATGTCTCGGGCTGGGCGCAGGCGGCCGCGCTGGAAAAGGGCATGTGGCGAAGAGGGCAGCGCGCTGGTCGAGTTTGCGTTGATGCTGTCGGTGCTGATGACCTTCATTTTTGGCTTGATCGAAGTATCCATGGCGTTGTTCATGCATCAAGTGATCGCCGAGGAGGCGCGGGAAGGCACGCGCTACGCAATTGTGCGCGGGGCAACCTGCCAGACTCCTGCCGGAGCGTCCTGCACGACGACCGTGGCAGCCGTGGAGAGCTATGTTGCATCGACAGGTTGGCCCACCATAGGGGGCGGGCACCTGGCCGTGAACGCCAGTTTCCCAGGCGGCCTGGCATCGAACTGCGCGGCCGGAAGCCAGAATCAGGGCTGCCCGGTGCAGGTAACGGTGACTTACGGATTCCCGCTTTCAATTCCGATGATTCCCAAGAGCACGCTCACCATGTCGAGCAATTCGGTGATGTACATCGTCCAATAGCGATCTTAGTTTTTCCGCAGCCTGGGTAGCGGATGCAGGCGATAGAATTCTATTGACCTTATCCACTTTGACTTCGTTCATATCTGAACCGGAAGGCGCGCGTATTGACTACTGAACAGGAACTGCGCCAAAAATTGCGCAAAATTTCAGCGCTCTTTGAAGGCGCGACTACGCCGGGAGAGCGGGATGCCGCAGCAGCCGCAATCGAGAGGGTTCGTTCGGCGCTCATCGCAGCAGAGCGAACCGAAAAAGCGATTGAAATGAATTTTCGACTTCCGGATCGCTGGAATCGACAGCTTTTCACCGCTCTTTGCCGTCGGTACGGGCTGAAGCCATATCGATACCCTCGGCAACGGTACTCTACGGTGGTTTTGCGAGCACCGGCCTCGTTCATCAACGGCACGCTATGGCCGGAATTTCTCCAAATCAAGAGGGCCTTGGATGAGTATCTTCACGAGGCCACCGAACGCATCATCAGAGAAGAAGTCTTCGGGAATTCAGAGGAGGCGGAAGAGCGGGAAGGAACGCCCACAGACGCCTCGTCAACAATGGACCCACCGCTCTCGATCTGAGCTTTATGCGAACAACGCAAGGCCTGTCTTTGTGAGCGCGCATTCTGCGCAATCGGACTGCTCAGACGCCGTCCCTACGTCAGCATCCGGTTCTTCCGTTTCCATGGCAGCATATGCAACAGCCCTACAATCCCGGACGGAATCGTCAGAAGCCCCGGCAGGCTTGTCGGAATGGCCGTAAGCAGGCCCACGATGAGGCCCTTGAGCATGGCGGACTCGCGATCGTCTCCGTACCAGTGCCGCTGTGCTCTGTAAGTAATCAGGCCAAGCACAATGCCGGCCGGCACTGAGACAACTGTGCTCGCACCGAGGGTCGCTACTGTTCCGCCGAAGAGCATCGTATCGACGACGACCGTCAGCAGGGCAATACGCGGGTCAAGGCCGAAGACCTGGGCAAAGCCCGAATGCTGGTGAGCGGGGTTCGCAGGAATGGCCTGTGCGGGCGCCGCGTAGGCGGAAACCTGCCGTCCCGTAACCCCGGTCATCTGCGGAAGCGAGCCAACCGGCACGCCGCATTCTGAACAGAACTTGCTTGATTGGTGAATAACGCTGTGACAATGAGCGCACGCAGCCATCGACCCCTCCGATTCGTCCCGACCTGTTGCCATAGTATCCCTCTTCCAGAAAACGTCAAAGAGCATTATTGACCTCACTGCACGTCCACGGTATGGAATCCAAGTCCATACAGCAGGGCACTAACGCTGGTCCGGGCGTTCTGCTTAGCCTTGTCGAGGATGCCGTCAGAGAGCGCTGCCTGGGTAATCTGCTGCTCGGCAGTCAATCGAACCTGGGACTCAAGGTTCGGATCGGCATTGGCGAAAAGGCCCGTGGTCCGCGAATAGATACGCGTGCGGTCGTTGTCGATCCGGGTGGTAAGCAACTCCGGCGGGGGCAAAATAACTTTCACGGCATCGCCCTTGACGTATACGTCGCTGGGTTTGAGCTGGCCCAGGTCGACGCCGGCAATCACTTCGCCGTGAGCCACGAGAAGCAGCTTGTCGCCCACTAGAAAGTCTGGCAGGTAGGCGCTCTGGCGTTCGCCCCCGACAATCTTGTCCATGGAATAATCAACCGTTTCCAAACGCGAGAGCTGGCGTATCTTGTCGACAACGGCGGGGGACGAAATATCAAAACTGGCCCTGCTTCCCGCGAGGAATGCGGCAAACCGGCCCAACAGGCCGGTTCGCGCTATAACGGCGATACCGGTCAGCAACAGGCAGCCCAGCAGAATGCCGACTACAAGCGTGCCAAGCGGGAAGCGTCGGGTACTTGAGCTCACCTGGCTGGTTCGATTGTCGGGGACTGTGCCCATATACATTTGGATGCCGCTCCGAAGCGATGCGGCCACGGATATCCAGATCGGCTACAATGGAGGGTATGTTGCGCCGCTCCCTGTTTCCTCTCATTGTCGTCGTGGCCGGGTTCGGCCTGGTCGCATCTTCGCTCGTCGCCAGTGGTCAGGACGACACCTCCAAGCGTGGCCGCAAGTACAAATCGCCACCGCCGACCGCGCGCATCGAAGTGACTATTCTCAAGGACATCAACGGCAAGCCGATCGAGAATGCCGCAGTAGTCTTTCATCCCATGGAAGGGGAGAAAGACAAAGGCAACATGGAACTGAAGACCAACGAAGACGGCAAGACCATCATCGATGTTTTGCCAATCGGCGATGTGGTGCGGTTACAGGTCATCGCCCGCGGTTTTCAGACATACGGCGAGGACTACAAGATCGACAAGGCGGATCTGGCAATCGAGATCCGCATGAAGCGCCCCGGAGAGCAGTATTCCATTTACAAAGGTCACGACACGGCGGCCAAGAGCACCGATGCAACCCCTGCCAAGGATGCGGCTCCTGCAGCGCCATCGAACGCAGCTCCGCAAGCGACACCGCCCGACAGCAAGCCGCAATCGAACTAGGACATACTCATCGGGCGCGGCATAGGCTTCTATGTTTTTTAAAAGGCAGTATTTGAGCCGCTATGCCTGATCGCCTACTTCAAGGAAAATCCGCACTGGTAACCGGAGGCGCTCGGCGCATCGGCCGGGAGATTGCCTTGGCTTTGGCCCGGGCCGGCGCAGATGTCGCCATCACCTATCGGAATTCACACACAGACGCCTCCCAGACGCTTGAGCAGATTCGATCTCTCAACTGCCGGGCGCTGGCTGTGGAATGTGACGTGCGTTCCGAGGATTCCGTCCGCTCGGTTATTCATGCGGTCACAGCGATATTCGGGCGGCTTGATCTGCTGGTGAACAACGCCGCAGTCTTTGAGTCCTCTCCGCTGGAACAGATCAGCCTGGAAGCCTGGGACAAAGTCTTCGAGACCAATGCACGCGGACCGTTCCTGGTTGCGCGAGAAGCGTTGTCCCATCTGCGCGCCGCTCAAGGACGGATCGTGAATATAGGTTCTCTGGGAGGAATCCACGCCTGGGCAGGCCATGCCCACTACTGCGGATCGAAGGCGGCTTTGCACATGATAACGCAAACCATGGCCAAAGCCTTCGCGCCGGAGGTTACCGTCAACTGCGTCGCGCCGGGGTTTATCGAGGTGGAAGACTCAGAAGCAGACGTCGGCGCACGATTTGCAGCGAAGACTCCCATGCGCCGCAACGGCACCGCCGACGATGTTGCGCAGGCAGTGCTCTTTTTCGCCACCGGCCCGCGTTTCGTGACCGGCCAGATTTTAGCTGTGGATGGCGGCCTGGGGCTGGTCTAGGAAATGTCTTGAAATCCCCATGATTTGTTGCGGGAACCTGAGGAGGCTCCCGCAGTCTGTGGACCTCAGTATGCCACCTGCAGTTCGAGTCCCTTGCCATCATCCGGGAGGATCGCGGTGATGCGGTGGTGTTCAGGATCGAAGCCGGGCATTACGGGTGTCGGAGGCGCTTTGTCCAGAACAGCGCTCGCTCCAGTCGCGGGCCGGGAAGCGCCATACACTTCGATCGAGACCAGATTCCACCACGGTGCGAACGTGCCGCGATGGGGTTCCACGGTGACGGTCAGGCCCTGCGCTGTGGTATGGCAAGTAAAGCCGACGCGCAGGAAATCGCCCTTTTTGAAGGCGTAGCTGGTTCCATCGTCCAGATAGAGGCTGCCGCCGCAGTCCTTTCCGGGCAGGGCTGACGGGTAGACGCGCAGGGTCAGCGGGCCTTGCGGCTTCTCGTCGGTGCTCTGCACCAACGGCTGTTCGGGCACGATAGACCCGGCGCGAACGAACACCGGAAGCGTGTCCAGGCTGCGCTGAATCCTGACTTCCGGCTGAATCACGTGAGTGTTATCGATGGCTTTTCTGCCTGCAGCACCCTCAACCAGCGAGCCGGTCCAGTAGTCGTACCAGCCCACCGGCGGCAACGCCACCGAGTAGTTGTCCACCTCGTCCGGATAGGGGCTTTGAGCCACAAGCAAGTCCGGCCCGAGCATGAAGACGTTGCCGTTGGCCAGGTCGATGGGGCTGCCATCCGCGGTCGGGGAGGGGAATTCAAGGAACAGAGGCCGCATAATCGGCAATCCCGTCCGGCTCATTTCTTCCGCCGTAGTGTAGATGTATGGCAGCAGGTGGTAACGCTCTTCAATGTAGCGGCGGCGGAGGTCCACATCCTCCTGTGTGCCGTTTTCCCATGGTTCCTGGGGATTGGTTTCGATGGCCGTATGGTCGCGGTCGATGGGATGGAATGCGGCCACCTCAAGCCAGCGAGTAAGCAACTCGGCTTGCGGGGAGCCGGCAAATCCACCCACGTCCGCACCGCTCATGGCAAACCCGCTCAGCCCCAGGTTGATAAGTTGCGGAGTGGTCTGGCGCAGGTGGTTCCAGGTGCTGGAATTATCGCCGCTCCACGTAGCCGCATAGCGCTGTCCGCCGGCATAGCTGGCGCGCGTCATCACGAAAGGCCGGGAATCGGGAGCAAGCTTGAGCAGGCCTTCAAAAGTCCCGCGGCTGTTCTCCATGCCGAAGACATTGTGGATCTCCAGATGGTTGGCCATGCGCGGTGCGAATCCCGGCTCGTCGATGCGATGCTGCGTGTCGTCCGGCATGGTTTTCGACGGCACTTCGAAGATGGCCGGCTCGTTCATGTCATTCCAGAAGCCGGCAACGCCTTTGGAGACGAAATCGGCATAGAGTGTGCCCCACCAGTCGCGCGACGCTTTCTGCGTGAAGTCCGGGAAGACAGCCTTCCCCGGCCAAACGATGCCAACATAATTTGAGCCGTCTGGATTCTTCACAAAACGATCACCCTTCGCGCCCTCGTCGAATGGTTTGTAGCCTGCATTGGGCAGGTCGGCGATGTGCAGATCGGTAATTACCACGGTGTGCAGATGCTCGGCTTTAAGATCCTGAATCATCTGATCGAAATGCGGAAAACGTTCAGGATCAACCGTGAATGGCCGATTCTTCAACTGGTAGTCGATATCGAGCCAGATCACATCGGCAGGAATCCGTTCCGATCGCAAGCGGGCGGCAATCCGGCGCACTTCCGACTCCGGGTAGTAGCTGTATCGGGACTGCTGGTAACCCAGCGCCCAGAGCGGAGGCAGCGGCGTTGTGCCCACCAGCCATGCCCAGTCTTCAACCACTGCCTTGGGTTCCGGCCCATACAAAATGTAGTAATCAAGCGGCCCGCCCTCCGAGCCGAACGAGTAGCCGTCGCGGTATTCCTTGTTGAACTCGAAGCTGGCGCGCCACGTGTTGTCGACGAACGTGGCTGCGGCGATGCCCTTGCGATAGGTGATGAAGAACGGAATCGACTTGTAGATGGGATCGGTCGACTCTTGCCAGCCGAATGAGTCCGTATTCCAGTCGACGAAAGCTTCATTGCGGCGGTCGAGCGGGCCAGGCTTGTCTCCCAAGCCAAAATAGTGTTCGTCGCCCGGTGATTTACGGAACACGCGGAAAGCAGCGCCGTGATACTCGACGGGCCTTCCCGGCAGATCCTCCGCTAGTACGTGGCCTTCCAGATCGGTCACCGTCAGCTCAAGGGGATCCTTGCGGACGGAGACCTGAAGCTTGGCCGTCTTGAAGCCTACCGTTGTGGCGCTCGACTCCGGTTTCACCGGAACCGACGCGCCACGGGACTCTGCCAGCACAGCCCAGGAAGCGTCTTCAGGCAACTGGCCGTTGGCGCCCACGCGGACCCGCAGAACGTCGTCGCGCAAAGCAGTGATCTGCAGGATGGCCGCGCCTGCGCGGATTTCAATTCCATTCGGGGTTGCCCGGGAAGCGGTAACCCGGTCCAGCCGGACGAAGCCTGGTTTCTGTTGGGCTTCGGCGGTGTTATTCGCTTGTGACGTTGCGGCTAAGAACAGAACAACAGGTAAAACAGACAAGAAACGTACTGCCCTTTGCACTCAGCACCTCATGGGAGCCAATTTGTGGGTCGTCAAGAAGCATAATTCACAAGAGCGGCGATGGGAAACGAAGCGCCCCGCAACGCACGGCCTTGTTCTCGGGTTCTGATGCTAATCCGCGGCTGAAGTTTCGACCGCCTCGCCCGAGCTCTCGCACTCCGAGTCTTCCAGCTTCTCCTTGACCAGGCTGATGAATGCAGCCATTGCGGGCGAGATCCACTTGTCCTTGTGCCACAATACATGCGTCGATATGTCCAGCGATGGCCCCGCCCAATGAAGAGCCTTGAACTGCCGCTGGCGCAGTTCGCGTGCAACAACAATCGCAGGGAGCAATCCCAGACCCATGCCGACGGCGACGCACTGCTTGATTGCCTCCACGCTCGAAAACTCCGTCACGTTGCCGGGGCGAATATTCTTGAGCGCAAGTGCCTTGTCGAGTTTCTCGCGGTATCCGCATCCAGCTTCGGTAAGCAGCAGGCTCTGTCCGGCAAGGTCGGCGGGCTTGACCGTGGCGCGGCTTGCTAAGGGGTGATTGGCCTCGGCTAACAGGAAGACCCGCTCCGTGCGCAGGCGCATGGACTGGACGGAGCTCGCGGGCAAGATGTCCGACATGTGAATTGCCATATCGAACTTGCCTGCTTCGAGTTTCAGCGCGAGTGTCGCGTCCGAATAAGGGCGGAAAGTGAGCTCGACATGAGGAAATCGGCGGCGGTAGGCACGCAGCACCGGCGGCAGGCGATACGTAAGGACACTCTCCGGGGCTCCGATGCGTAGCGGCCCGCTTGGTTCTGCACCTGATCGGACAGCACGCTGTCCCTGCTCCATGGCCGCGAGGGCCTGGTTGGCGAAGGGCAGGAAGTTGCGGCCGGCGTCGGTGAGCGCCACGCGGCGGCCCAGACGGTCGAAAAGCGGAGAACCAAGCTCCTCTTCGAGTGCCTTGATCTGCGCGGTCACGTTTGACTGAACGGTATGAACCTTCTCAGCCGTGCGCGTGAAGTTGAGCTCCTCGGCGAGGGTGCGGAATATCTGCAGCTGGCGAACTTCCATTGAGCCATCTCCAATTCAGATGGTATTCATCCTATCAATCTATTGGACGGATGAAAAGAACTGGCACAGACTCGGGCCATGAGAACCACGTTGCCGACGCCCAAACTTACGTACTCAGGCAGGAGAACTTCCTGTGATGCGGAGCATAGCCAGACGGATCGACATGGGTTCACCATGCTTGGCGTGAATTTGGAAACTCATCCTCCGAATGCGCTCCGATGGTTCGACATTTGCGGCGTCACCGGCATCCTGCTGCTCCTGCTGCTTTCCACGCCGGGCTTCAACATGGTTGCCAACGCCCAGCTTCTTCAGGCATCGATTCCGCACACCACGGTCGTGGTATTCGCCGATCGTCCTCTGCGACAAGGTCAATGGAACGCCCTGTTCGCCGCTTTGCAAACGAACCTGGCAAAAGGCGAGGACGAGGCGCAGACATTGGATGGAGCTGCGGATTTCATCCGTGGCGATACCGTCGAAGCAGGGTTGAAGGTGGATTCGGCAATTGTGGTCTATTTGCATGGCAATTGCGAGTTGGAGCCACTGATGCGGAGAACTGAATTTGGAGTCCCGCTGGGTTGGGTGTATATGCACCAAGGGCACATCGAGCCATTTGCGCACGTGGATTGCACGCGCATCGGAGAGGTTCTTGGGGTCCAGGCGCTGGGGGTCAACAAGGGCCGGCGTGCCTCGATGATGGCCGATGCGATGGCGCGCGTCATTCTGCACGAATGGATACATATAGCCACGCAGTGCCCGGCCCATGCCGAACAGGGAATTGAAAAAGCGCAGTTTGGCGCCGCCGACCTGCTCTACAGCGATAGCCATCCGGCGCTGAGTGTGCGGAACCGCTAGCGGAAGGTGCCTTTGGTGTGCGCTTGACAGGCCGCCCCGGTGGTATAATCACAAGGTCAGGCGCGTGTCAGCGCCCAATCTTCATCACTCGCTGAGGTTCCCATGTCCGGCCATTCAAAGTGGGCCACAATCAAGCACAAGAAGGGCGCGCTCGATGCCAAGCGCGGCAAGATATTCACCCGCCTGCTCAAGGAAATCGCCGTTGCCGCAAAGGGCGGCGGCAACCCTGACACCAATGCCCGGCTGCGCACCGCCGTTTTGGCGGCAAAGTCGGAAAACATGCCGCAGGATAACATCAAACGCGCCATTCAGCGCGGCACAGGCGAGCTCGAAGGCCTCAGCTACGAAGAGATCACGTTTGAAGGCTACGGCCCCGGCGGCGTGGCCATTATTGTCGACGTGACGACGGATAACCGCAATCGCGCGGTCAGCGAAATCCGTCATGCATTCTCAAAGAACGGCGGCAACCTGGGTGAGTCCGGCTCGGTGCGCTTCATGTTCTCGAAAAAGGGAATCATTGCCGTAGAAAAAACTGCCGCGACAGAAGACCAGTTGATGGACATCGTTCTTGAGCACGGTGGCGACGACCTCAACGACGAAGGCGATACCTGGGAGATCCTAACCGACCCCGGTGCCTACGAAGCGGTGTTGGGAGCCGTCAAGGCGGCCAAAATTCCGACCGTCATGAGCGAAGTCACCATGGTCGCTTCTACCTATACGAAGCTCGAGGGGAACACGGCCGCCCAGATGATTCGATTGCTTGAAGCGCTGGAAGATTGCGACGACACACAGAATGTGTAC
>Ga0182012_10005476_pt1 | contig 13142 bp, 22 predicted proteins | sample 612S2SmetaG_FD_120486 | JGI IMG/M metagenome (GOLD analysis project Ga0182012, IMG submission 120486) | Permafrost microbial communities from Stordalen Mire, Sweden - 612S2S metaG | ecosystem: Environmental > Terrestrial > Soil > Wetlands > Permafrost | place: Sweden: Stordalen | collected...
ATGAAGACATTACCAGGTTTTCCTTCCGCGTATGCGACCGGAGCGCGGGGAAAAGCCGTCATAATGCCGCATGATCAGCTGCGATTCGATCTGGTTGACGGTGTCCATGGCCACACCCACCACGATCAACAGTGAGGTGCCGCCAAAGTAGAACGTGACCCCCATACCATGCGTAACCCAAGTGGGCAAGCTCTCAAAAAAGCGCCCAACAAGGAAAAGCTTGTCGAATCGGATGCCGGAGATGAGGAAGGTAGGCACCAGCGAAATGACGATCAGATACAGCGCTCCCACCAGCGTCATGCGGGTGAGAATATCGTTGATAAAGTCCGATGTGCGCTTGCCGGGGCGGATTCCAGGAATGAATGAGCCCGATTTGCGGAAGTTGTCGGCGATGTCGTCCGGCTTCATCACAATGGAAATATAAAAATAGGCAAAGAAGATGATGCCGAGGATGTACAGGGTCTCGTACCAGGGATATCCCGGCTGCAGGGCCTGAATGATCGGCTGCAGGAAGCGGCTGTTCTGCACCCACTCCACCTGCGCAAAGAGCATCGGCGCGGAAAGAATAGAGCTCGCGAAGATCACGGGCATGACGCCGCCCGCATTGACTTTCAGGGGCAGGTGACTGGATTGGCCGCCCATCATGCGCCGGCCTACGATGCGGCGCGCGCTCTGGATGGGGATACGGCGCTCGCTGCGCTCGACAAAGACAATGAACGCTACAATCGCGATCATGGCAATGAGCAGCGCGATAACCGCAAAGATGGTGAAGGAGCCCCAGGCGTCGGTACGGACCTTTTGGTAGAGTTCGTTCACTCCACGAGGCAGGCCGGCAACGATTCCAGTGAAGATGAGGAGGCTCATGCCGTTGCCAATGCCGCGATCGGTGATCTGTTCGCCGAGCCACATGATGAAAGCGGTACCGGTGGTGAGTGTCAGCACGGTCATCAGGCTGAAGCCGATGCCCGGATGGAGTACGAGGCCCTGACGTGTAAGGATTGCCGCAATGCCGATCGACTGAAGTGCAGCCAGCACCACGGTCATATAGCGGGTCCACTGGGTAATCTTGCGGCGCCCGAGCTCGCCTTCCTTCTGGATCCGCGCCAATGGCTCATATACAACAGTGAGCAACTGAAAAATGATCGAGGCCGTGATGTAGGGCATGATGCCCAGCGCAAACACCGTCATGCGACGCAGGTTGCCGCCGCCGAACAGGTCCATCAGGCCAAGCGCGGAGCCGCCCTGGGAGTTGAATAGCAGTTCCAACTGGTGGCCGTTCACACCTGGGGTAGGGATATGCGCGCCGAGACGGTAGACGGCAAGAATTGCAAGGGTGAAGAGGACACGCTTGCGCAAGTCGGGAATCCGGAAAATATTGAGAAACTTCTCAAGCATGTTTAGTCATCCGCTTCAGGGCGTTTTTCGCCCCTGGAATCACTCACCGAATTATTTTAGTCGATTCCCGATTGCGCATGATCGTAGCCGAACCGGGAGGACGCGTATATGCGTTCCGTCACACCTCGTGAGAAACCGCCCTCTGGCGTCCAACTCATTTGTTCTGAGCGTTTGGAGCTGGAAAGCCAAGAACCACGTGGCGCTACCGGTTTAAGTTGTTGCCGGAGTTGCAGGTCCACCGAGCACGACAGCCTTGCCGCCGGCCTTTTCGATCTTCTCAACAGCCGACTTGGAGAACTTGTGAGCGTGAATGGTGATTGCCGAAACCAACTCGCCGGAGCCCAGGATCTTGATCAACGCCTTCTTGCTTGAGGCGAGACCGAGCTTCTTGTAGTCCTCCAGAGCGATCTCGGTAACTGACAGGCCTTCTACATGCTCGGCGATGCGGTCGAGATTCACAACCGTGTATTCGGTGCGGAAGATGTTGGTGAAGCCGCGCTTGGGCAAGCGACGATGAAGCGGCATCTGGCCGCCCTCAAAACCGCGCATAAGGCTGAAGCCGGAACGCGAACCCTGGCCCTTGTGGCCACGGGCTGAGGTTTTTCCCATGCCTGAGCCCATACCGCGGCCGACACGCTTGCGCGAAGTGTTCGCCTTCTTGGGCGCGCGCAGGTTTGATAGATTCTTTGCCATGTTTTCCTCGCTGTAGCGCCGACTGGGTTGATCCCGGCCGACTCGCGTAAATGCAGCCTTTAGCTGCTAGCTCTTAGCTTCTAGCTCATGTCGAGGGAACCAACGGAGTTTGGGCCTCGAATGAAAAGCTAGGAGCTAGCGGCTAGTCTTCGATTATCCGCACCAGATGCGGAACTGCCTTGACCATGCCGCGGATGGACTCGTTATCGACACGCTCTACGACCTGGTTGAGGCGCGTGAATCCGAGCCCTTTCACCACTGCCTTATGCTTGGCGGGGGTGGAGTTCTTCGAGCGGTAGTACTGAATGCGAATCGTCTTAGTTTCAGCCATGATTTAGAGCTCCTCCACGGCCTTGCCGCGCATGGTGGCCACTTCGCCCTTGTCGCGCAGTTGCACGAGCGCGTCGAAGGTAGCCTTGATGACGTTGTGGGGGTTCGCCGAACCAAGGCTCTTGGTGAGCACGTTCTGCACGCCGGCCGAGGTCATGACCGCGCGCACAGCGCCGCCGGCGATAACGCCGGTGCCCTCAGGGGCGGGCTTCAGCAGCACCTGGCCCGATCCGTAACGGCCCAGAACCTGGTGAGGAATGCTGGTCTCGGTGAGGTTGACGTGGAAAAGGTTCTTCTTGGCTGATTCGATTCCCTTGCGGATCGCCTGGGGAACTTCCTTTGCCTTTCCGGAACCGTATCCGACCACGCCGGAAGCGGCGTCGCCCACTACCACGAGTGCTGCAAAGGACATGTTCTTGCCGCCCTTGACAACCTTGGTCACACGGTTGATCGCCACCACCTGGTCCTTCAGGTTGTACTGGTTGGCATCGAGTTTCTTCTTCAACATCGTCATTGCTTCGTCCCTTTTTTGAGCTGCTAGCTCTTGGCTGCCAGCCTTTAGCTCACCCTGCTGATTTGAAGCTCATCGAGTTACCACGCTGAGCTAGCAGCTAAAAGCTAGCGGCTAGAAGCTGCTTCTAGAATTCCAACCCGGCTTCGCGCGCCGCGTCGGCCAGAGCCTTGATGCGGCCGTGATAAAGAAAGCCTCCGCGATCGAATACCACCTTCTTGATGCCTTTCTCGACGGCGAGTTCGGCGACTTTCTTGCCGATTTCCTTGGCTGCGGCCACATTGCCGCCGGTCTTCATCTTGATGGTCGAAGCCGACACCAAGGTCACGCCATTCTGGTCGTCGATCACCTGGGCATAGATGTGGTTGAGGGAGCGGTAAACGTTCAGCCGAGGACGCTCTCCAGTTCCCGACAGCTTGGCTCGGATGCGCGCGTGAATGCGCTGGCGGATTGCGTTTCTCTTGGTTTGCGTAATCATAGGTCACTTTCCTATCAGCGGAGCCGCCCGGCGGCCCCGTTCGGTTGAATTTCAGATCTCTACTTGGAGCCTGTCTTGCCGGCCTTCTTCTTCAGCTTCTCATTCATGTACCGGACTCCCTTGTTCTTGTAGGGATCCGGCTTGCGCAGCGCGCGCATGTCTGCGGCCACCTGGCCAACCTTCTGCCGGTCGATGCCGGAGATGGTCACGTGCGTCTGCTTGGGATCAACAGTCACTTCAATACCCGTGGGCAGCGGCACCTCAATCGGGTGCGAATAGCCCAGCGTAAGAACGACCGTTCCCTTGCCCTTCATCTCTGCGCGATAGCCGATGCCGACGATATCCAGTTCCTTGGTCCAGCCCTTGGTCACGCCCTCGACCGCGTTGAAAACGAGCGCGCGGGTGAGTCCGTGAAACGCGGCGTATTTGTCGGACTCGCGGTTAACGTGAAGCAAACCATCCTTAGTCTCGAGGGAAATGCCTTCAGCGATCATTGCCGAGGTCTTCCCCTTGGGGCCTTCGACCAGAACAGTCTTGCCTTCGACCTTGTACTTGACGCCCGCTGGAAGCGGGATCGGCTTTTTTCCAATTCGCGACATCGATTCAATCCTTCGTATGGCTTGCGAGTCCCAAAAAACAGCTTTCGGCTATCAGAGTTCAGTTCTCAGTTGATAGCTTCTATATGTTTCGTTCCACTGCAGCCGTGAAAACAGTTCTTAGTTCGTAGTTCTTGGTTCGTAGTGGAAAAACTCATTGGTGAGAAGATCACACCGTGAACTAAGAACTGTCCTTACCAAACTTCGCATAACAACTCGCCGCCAACGCCCTCACGGCGTGCCTGGCGACCGGTCATGACACCCTTGGGGGTGGTCATGATGGAAATGCCGAGGCCACCCTGCACGCGCTTAATCTCGTCGCGGCCAATGTAGACACGGCAACCGGGGCGCGAGATGCGCGCCAGGTCACGAATGGCAGCTTCCGTTCCGCCGTACTTCAGGTACACGCGGAGGATCATCTTGCCTTCCTCTTCCTGGGTCTTGTAATTCGAGATGTAGCCCTCTTCCTTGAGAATGCGGGCGATCTCAGTCTTAAGCTTGGAAGCTGGGACATCGAGCTTCTGATGGCGTGCCCGGATTGCGTTCCGGATGCGTGCCAGAAAATCTGCTACTGGGTCGGTCAGACTCATTCCTTCTCCTTCATTCCCCGTTCGTCCGCCGCGGCGGAAACCTGCGGAAATGTAAAAACAGCTACTAGCTTCCAGCTCTCAGCTTCTAGCTCTTCCCGCTCAAACCAGACTCATCGAATTAGCACGATGAGCCAGCAGCTGGAAGCTAGCGGCTGAAAGCTGCTCATTACCAGCTTGACTTGACGACGCCGGGGATCTCGCCTTTCAGCGCTAGCGCCCGGAAACACAGGCGGCACATGCCGAATTTGCGCAGAAACCCGCGTGGCCTGCCGCACAGCTGGCACCGGTTATGCTTGCGGCAGCTAAACTTCGGCTTCCGCGCGTCCTTGACTCGTTTTGCAGTCGTTGCCATAAACCCTCTTAAAACTAGTTCCCAGTTCTTCGTTCACAGTTCTCAATGTTCGGCCCAAGCGCCTGCTGTGAACTACGAACTGCTACGCCCCTTGCCGGAAAGGCATGCCGAAGTGCTTCAACAGGGCTCGCGCCTCGTTGTCATCCTTGGCCGTGGTGACGATTGTGATGTTCATACCCTTCAGTTTTTCTACCTTCGAGTAATCGATCTCGGGGAAGATAAGCTGATCGCGCAGACCGAGCGTGTAGTTGCCGCGCCCGTCAAAACTCTTGGTCGAAACCCCGCGAAAGTCGCGCACGCGCGGCAACGCAGTGGAAATGAGCCTGTCAAGAAACTCGTAGGCCTTGTCGGAGCGCAGTGTCACCATCGCACCTATCGACATGCCGGCGCGAACTTTGAATGCCGCAATCGACTTCTTCGACTTGGTAGTCACCGGCTTCTGACCGGCAATGGCTGCAAGATCGGCAACCAGCGGGTCGAGCAGCTTGGTGTTCTGCGTCGCTTCGCCGAGTCCCATGTTGATGACGATCTTCTCCAGCTCCGGCACTGCCATCGGATTCTCCAGGCCAAGTTCCTTCTGAAGCGCCTGCTTGATCTCCGCGTGATACTTTTCTTTCAGTCTTGCTGCCATGATGCTTTGCTCTCTTTCTTCCGGCGCCCGGAGTGGTTCGCCTTGGCGACCCGTTTACCGTTGCGGAAGGGTTCTAAAACTGCTTTTAGCTGTCAGCCATCAGCATCTTTGCTTTTCCCTGCTTGCGCTCGCCGTCCCGGCTAAACCCGTCGATACCCAAGCTGAAAGCTGAAGGCTAAAAGCTGCCTTACTACTTCTTGGTCGGAAGCGTCTGTCCGCACTTCTTGCAAACGCGAACCTTGGTAGTGCCTTCAACCTTGTAGCCCACGCGGACCGGCCCGCAATTGGGGCAGATCAGCATGATGTTCGAGACGTTGATCGGCGATTCCTGCTCGGCAATTCCGCCTTTAGTGCGCTGTCCTTGCTTGCTCGAGACAGTCTTCTTGACGACGCGGACGTGCTCAACCAGCACCGTGCCCTTGTCAGGGAAGACGCGCAGAACGCGGCCCGTCTTGCCGCGGTCAGAGCCGGTCAGGACCTTGACGGTATCGTTGCGATGAATATTCAAACTCGGCATTTCTTCTCCGAAAAAGAGCTACTAGCTTCTAGCTACTAGCCTTTAGCTTCTCACTGCTACTTCCAAATTCTTCAACTCTGCCGCCTCGCCGCTATACCAGCTAGAAGCTAAGAGCTAGAGGCTGTTCTTAAACCACTTCCGGCGCCAGGGAAACAATCTTTAAAAACTTCTTCTCGCGCAGCTCGCGGGCAACCGGTCCGAAAACACGTGTGCCAACCGGCTCGTGCGCGTCGTCGATTACCACGGCCGCATTTTCGTCGAACCGAATATAGGTTCCGTCGCGCCGCCGGTACTCCTTGCGGGTACGGACGATGACCGCCTTCACCACTTTGCCCTTCTTCACCGTTCCATCGGGCGAAGCTTCCTTGACCGCCGCGGTAACAATATCGCCGAGGCTGGCTTTCTTGCCCAGACCGCCGCCCAGCGGCAGAATCACTTGTAGCTTGCGGGCGCCGGAGTTGTCGGCCACCGCGAGCATGGTTCTCATTTGCACTGCCATGGGTTCTTCTCCTAATCCTTCGCGCTACTTCGCTGCAGCGATATCCGCGGCCGCTGCCGCGTCTTCAATCTGCCCAAGCGACGAGCGCCGGACAATCTCTTCCAAAGCCCACCGCTTGAGTTTGCTCAGCGGACGGGTCTCACGGATACGGACCACATCGCCCAGCCGCGCTGAGCTCAGCTCGTCATGGGCATAAAACTTCTTGGTAGAACGTACGATCCGCTTGTACTTGGGGTGCGCCTTGCGCATCTCAACTTCGACCACAATGGTCTTCTCCATTTTGGTGGAGACAACCTGGCCAACCTTCTCGTTGCGCCGCGCGCCCGTTGTCGGCGCCTGCACTGCTTCTGTTGTCGCCGTCATCTATCGGGCTCCCTTCTTCTTCGCGGCCGCGACAGGCTTGGCTTCAGCGGCAGCATCTTTCGCTGCTCCGACGATGCCCAGTTCGCGCTCTTTAGCCACGGTCTTGATCTGTGCTATCTCCCGGCGCAGCTCGCGGATCTTCTTGACTCCGTCGTTCTGCCCCAGCGAAACCTGAAAGCGAAGCCTGAACAGCTGCTCGGAGGTGGTCTTCTCCTGATGCATCAGCTCGTCGTCGCTCAAACTACGAATCTTTGCGAGTTCCATTGCTTCCTAGCTCCTAGCTTCTAGCTTCTAGCTTCTAGCCTCATCCTGCCTGACCATAAACCTTCAAACTGACATGAAGACTTAGGGGCCGATAGCCAGCAACCAAAGGCTGCAATCCTACTTAACGGCAGTCTTCTCGGGCCGGACAGCGCCCGGCCGCATGACAAACTTGGTGCGAAGGGGCAGCTTGTTCGACGCCAGCCGCATCGCCTCTTCGGCGACATCCGGCGCAACGCCTTCCATCTCGAAGAGAATCTTGCCCGGCTTGACCACTGCAACCCAATGGTCGAGAGCGCCTTTACCTGATCCCATTCGAACTTCGGCCGGCTTCTTGGTGATTGGCTTGTCAGGGAACAGGCGCAGCCAGATCTTGCCGCCGCGCTTGATAAAGCGAGTCATCGCGATTCGGCTGGCTTCAATCTGCCGGTCGGTGATAAAACCACACTCCAGCACCTTCAACCCGTATTCACCGAAAGAGAGAGAAGACCCGCGCCAGGCCTTGCCGCGGCGCTTGCCCTTCTGCTGCTTCCGAAACTTCACCTTCTTTGGCATCAACATAACGAAACCCTCGAAAACCAGTGGTCAGTGATCAGTGGCCAGTGGTCAGTTAGTCTCTAGCCCAACCAGCAGCTCGACCACTCACGACTGAAACCGACAACCAACCTTCTAAGAACTCAGAACCAAAAACTGATCACTGATCACTGACCACTGATCACTGCTTCTAAAACACGCTCGTGCCCACGGTAGGCGTCTTGCGACGCTTCTGTTCGTAGATGTCACCACGATAGATCCAGGTCTTGACGCCGATGACACCGTAGGTCGTGTGCGCCTCAGTGAAACCGTAGTCGATGTCAGCGCGCAGGGTGTGCAGCGGAAGCTGCCCATCCAGATACCACTCCGAACGCGCGATTTCGTTGCCGTTGAGACGGCCCGAGACGCGCACCTTGATGCCCTTGCAGCCGAAGCGCTTCGCCGAGTCAACGCTCTTGCGCATGGCGCGGCGGAAGCTGACGCGCTTTTCAAGCTGCAGCGCAATGTTTTCCGAGACCAGTTGCGCATCAAGCTCCGGCTTGTTCACTTCGATAATGTCGATGAACACGTCGCGGCTGGTGCGCTTGCCGAGCTCTGTCTTGAGCTTCTCGATCTCTGCGCCTTTGCGGCCAATGACGATGCCCGGACGCGCGGTGCGGATCAAAAAGCGCAGCTTGTTACCCGGGCGCTCAATTTCGACCGAGCTCACGCCGGCAGCCTTCAGCTTCTCGCGGAGCTCAGCCTTCAGCTTGACGTCCTCGACCAACAGCTTCGCGTAATCACGCTCGGAGAACCAGCGCGAACGCCAGGGCTTATTCACTCCAAGCCGAAATCCGTAAGGATGGACTTTCTGTCCCATATGCTTCCTCTCAAAAAACTCTAGGCCTTGCTAGCGGCCTTCTTCTTGGGTGCCGCGGCCTTCTTTGCCGTGCCCTTTGCTGCCCTCTTTGCCTCGGAAGCCTTTGCGGCTGCCTTTGGCTCAACTGTCTTCGCTGCCGGCTCATCTACCTTGGTCGCCAACCCTGCGTTGCCTTCGCGCTCGGCCACCGACAATATGATGTGCGTCAGTCTGCGCTGGTAGCGGAAGGCGCGGCCCATGGGAGCTGGCCGAATGCGCTTCATACGCGGCCCATCGTTGGCGATAGCGTTCTTGACGTAGAGGTTATCCACGTCCAGATCCAGACCCTGCTCGCCCGCGAAGTACTTGGCGTTGTCAACCGCCGAGGTCAACAACTTGTGAATCACCGGGGCGATCCGCTTCTTCGTGAAAGCCGCCGTTGTCAGCGCCTCTTCAACCCCACGGCCTTTGATCAATTCCAGTACAAGCCGCGCCTTTTGCGGCGATACCCGCTGGAACCTTGCCTCGGCCCGGAATTCCTTTGTCTCGACTGCCATCTCGTCTGTCCTCAAATACGAGCTCTCGGCTATCAGCTTTGAGCTTCCAACAATACCCTCTGGAATTTAGCCTCAATCGGCCATACCCCAGAACACTCGCCTTTCAACCGCTGCCAGTTTCAACTCGATAAAGATGAAGGCTGACAGATGATGACTGAAAGCTGTATCTCCTAGCGCGGCTTGGCGCCAGCCTCAGCCTTACCGCCGGCGCTGTGACCCTTGAATGTACGCGTCGGCGCGAACTCGCCCAGCTTATGGCCGACCATGTTTTCGGTCACATAGACCGGAACAAACTTCTTTCCGTTGTGCACGGCGATCGTGTGCCCGACAAACTCGGGGAAGATCGTCGAACGCCGCGACCAAGTCTTCACTACCTTCTTGTCGTTCGCCTGGTTGAGCACCTCAATCTTCACCGTGAGGTGCGCATCCACGAACGGACCCTTCTTTGTGGAACGTGCCATAAAACTTAGCTCCTAGCTCTCAGCCTTCAGCTCAATCGAACTGCTCTATTACTTGGCTCTGCGGCTGACAATAAAGCTGTCGGTCCGCTTGTTGTTTCTCGTCTTGTAGCCACGCGTTGGCTGGCCCCACGGGGTCACAGGGTGACGTCCGCCAGAGGTCTTGCCTTCGCCGCCGCCGTGCGGGTGATCTACCGGATTCATGGTCACACCGCGGTTGGTGGGGCGGATGCCCAGCCAGCGATTGCGGCCTGCTTTTCCGATCGAAATGTTTTCGTGATCGGTGTTACCAACCTGCCCGATAGTCGCCATGCACTCAACGAGCACCTTGCGGGTCTCGCCGGAAGGCAGCTTGAGGAGAGCATAGTCGCCTTCCTTAGCCACCAGTTGTGCCTGCGTTCCCGCCGAACGGGCCATCTGCGCGCCCTTGCCGGGGCGAAGCTCGATGGCATGTACAGTGGTGCCGGCAGGAATGTTCTTGAGCGGCAACGCGTTACCGACAAGAATGTCGGCTTCAGGGCCTGAGCTCACCATCTGGCCAACCTTGAGGCCAATCGGCTGCAGGATATAGCGCTTATCGCCGTCGGCGTAGTGCACCAGGGCGATGCGAGCCGAACGGTTCGGATCGTACTCAATGGTGGCCACGCGGCCGGGGATGCCAAATTTTTCGCGCTTGAAATCGATGAGGCGCAGTTTCTGCTTGTGCCCGCCGCCGTGGTGGCGCATGGTCAGGTCGCCCGAGTTGCGGCGGCCGCCGGTGCGCTGCTTGACCACGAGAAGCGGCTTGTGCGGCTTATCGGTAGTCAGATCGTCGTTCACCTGCGTGGTCTTGAACCGCAGGGTCGGCGTTACCGGTCTGTATGTCTTGATTGCCATCGTCGTTGTCCTTGGATCAGCTACTAGCTACCAGCTTTTAGCTCATCCCGCTTAAACCAAACCTCTTTGACTTACTTCAAACTCCCGACTTTCCTCTGAGAATTGCCAGGCGGAAAGCTGGAAGCTGGCAGCTGCTTTACAGGTTGCTCACGTACTCGGGCATCTTCTCGCCGGCCTTGAGCCGGACGTATGCCTTCTTCCAATCCGGACGGAAGCCTGCATACTTTCCTCGGCGACGCTCCTTGCCGAGCACGTTCGAGGTCCGGACCGCAGAGACTTTCACCTTGAACAGTGTCTCAACTGCGTGCTTAACCTCAGTCTTGGTGGCCGCGGGGGCAACTGCGAAAACCAGCGTCCCTTCGGTCTCTTTTACGCTCAGGCCCTTTTCGGTGATGAGCGGCTTTTGAATCACGGTGTACAGGGTAGGCATTACACAGCCTCCGTTTCAGCAAGCTTGCGCTTTGAAGCCGTCTTGACCAGCACTTCGACCAGTTGCTCAAGAGCAGACTTGGAGAAGATGGCCCGCTCGTAGCGCAGCAGATCGTAAGGATGCACTTCGTTGTTGAGCACCAGCTCAACACCCTTCAAGTTCCTCGCGCCCAAAAGCAGCGACTGCGTGAGCGTCTTGCCGTTCTCAACCAGCAGTGCCGTGCGCGTCACATCCAGCTTGTCCAGCGCGGCGCGGTAAAGCTTGGTCTTAGGTTCCTTGAGCTCGAGCGTGTCCACAACCGTCAGCTTCCCATCGGCCAGTTTCGAAGCCAGAGCCGAGCGCAATGCGCCGAGGAGCTTCTTGCGGGGGAAAGCGTAGTCGTAGCTGCGCGGCTGTGGTCCGTGAACCGTGTAACCGTGACGCCACAATGGCGAGCGCACAGAACCGATGCGGGCGCGGCCTGTGCCCTTCTGCTTCCACAGCTTCTTGCCGGATCCGGCAACTTCGGTACGGCTCTTGGTCTTGTGCGTACCCTGGCGCAAGCCGGCACGATAGTGCTTCACCGACTCCCACAGCAGAGCTTCGTTGATCTGGTCGGGCGCAAACAGCGCGTCGGCCAGCTCCATCGAGCCTACCTTTTCTCCATTCAGATTCAGTACATCCACTTTTGCCATCGCCTTCTTCTTCTGCCGGATTCGCTCTCCGACTCTCAATCTCAATTCGTGCGACTCGGGCCATTTGTTCAGCTTTGGTGCTAACCCGATCGCAGTTTTTAAAACCGTCGCGCGCCGCAAGGCGCCTTTGCCGCACGCAGTGCTTACTTGCGCTTGCCGCCCGCCTTCTTTGAAGCCTTCAGCGGATCGACTGTTCCGGATCCGGCAAAACCACGGCGCTCGCGCGGCGGAGCCTTTGCCTTCGAAATCAATACATAACCTTCACGCGGCCCAGGCACTGCGCCTTCAACCATCAACAGATTCTCTTCGATGTCGATGCCGCGGATGCGCAGGTTGCGCACCGTTACGTTGTCAGTTCCCATGTGACCGGGCATGCGCTGGCCAGGAAAAACGCGTGACGGGAAACTCGAAGCCCCGATCGAACCCTGCACCTGGAACATGTGACCGTGTGACTTGGGTCCGCCGGCAAAACCATGACGGCGAACAACGCCGGCAAAACCGCGTCCCTTGGAACTGCCAATCACATCGACGAACTTGGCGTCGGCAAAGATGTCGACCAGAACGCGATCCCCCGCCTTGGTCTCCGCTGCGCCTTCTTCAGCCGCAAGAACCGGGACCTCCTTGATCACCTTGACCGGAGGAGCATCCGTCTTTGCGAAGTGACCGGCCTGCGGCTTGGTCACGTTCTTCGACTTGATCTTCGGCTCAACAAATCCGATCTGCGCTGCATCGTAGCCATCACGAGCAAGCGTCTTCAGCTGCGTGATCACGCACGGGCCCGCTTGCAGCACCGTAATCGGGTGCACATCGCCCTTCTCGTCGAAGACCTGTGTCATGCCGATCTTTTTACCAACAATTCCCGTAACTGCCATCTCGTCCTCACCTCATCATGCGATGTTGAACTCACCGCACTGCCGGGGTCCTCGCGGACCTTATCTGCTCGCTTCGCGGCTCTTTTCGCTCTGCGCTATTCTTGCCAGGCTCTCAAGCGCCGCGGGGCGCTCTTGCCTGAACGGCTCGTGCTACTTTTCGAAGGCCTTGATCTCTACGTCGACGCCGGCAGGAAGATCGAGCTTCATCAGCGCGTCCACCGTCTGCTGCGTGGGTTCGAGAATGTCGATCAATCGCTTGTGTGTACGAATCTCGAACGCCTCGCGCGATTTCTTGTCCACGTGCGGCGAACGCAAAACGCAGTACTTGTTCTTCATCGTCGGCAGTGGAATCGGGCCGGCTACCGATGCTCCCGTGCGCTTTGCCGTCTCCACAATTTCGCCGGTCGATGTATCCAGCACACGATAGTCGTAGGCCTTCAACCGAATACGAATTCTCTGTCCAACCATTTCAAGCCTCTTCAACTTCTTCAATTCGCTGTTGCCGCGTCCGGCTTTGTGGCCGACGCGGCAAGCGTCTACTTCGTAATCTCTGCCACCGTGCCTGCGCCCACCGTGCGGCCGCCTTCGCGGATCGCGAACCGAAGACCCTTTTCCAGAGCCACCGGCGTGATCAGCTCAACTGCAAGCTCAACGTTGTCGCCAGGCATCACCATCTCAACACCCTCA
>Ga0182012_10005477_pt1 | contig 13142 bp, 8 predicted proteins | sample 612S2SmetaG_FD_120486 | JGI IMG/M metagenome (GOLD analysis project Ga0182012, IMG submission 120486) | Permafrost microbial communities from Stordalen Mire, Sweden - 612S2S metaG | ecosystem: Environmental > Terrestrial > Soil > Wetlands > Permafrost | place: Sweden: Stordalen | collected...
AAAGGGGCGGGCCAGGCGATCCAGGTCCTCCGGCGAGATGCCGATGCCGGTGTCGCGCACGGTCAGCCGCACCCGCTCGTCGGCGCCGTCGCGGCGCAGCTCCGCGCCGACCTGGACCTTGCCGCCGGCCGGGGTGAACTTCAGCGCGTTGGAGAGCAGGTTCAAGATCACCTGCTTGATGGCGCGGTAGTCGGCCTCGATCTCCGGCAGCACCGGCAGATCGAACTCCAGCGTCAGGCCGCCGGCGTCGGCGCGGTTGCGCATCAGCCGCACGCAGTCCTCGACCACATCGGCCAGCTGCATGGGCTCGAAGCGCAGGTTCATCTTGCCGGCCTCGATCTTCGACATGTCGAGCACGTCGTTGATCAGCGCCAGCAGGTGCTGTCCGGAGCCCAGGATGTCCTGCGCATAGGCACGGTAGCGCGCGTCGCCGAGCGGGCCGAACATCTCCGCGACCATGATCTCGGAGAAACCGTTGATGGCGTTCAGCGGGGTGCGCAGCTCGTGGCTCATATTGGCCAGGAACTCGCTCTTGGCCTGGTTGGCGGCCTCGGCGCGGACCTTCTCGGCGGCGTATTTGCGGGCCAGTTCGGCGGCTTCCTCGCGGCTGCGCTCCAGCCCGACCACGGCCCGCTGCAGCTGCTCTTCGTTGAGCCGACGGGCCTCTTCCTGGTGCTTCAGGGCAGTGACGTCGGCGCAGGTGACCACCCGGCCGCCGTCAGCGGTGCGCCGCTCGGCGATGGTGATCCAGCGGCCGTCCTTCAGCTCGATCTCACCGCCGGAGGCGCCTATCTCGGCGGGCGGGTCTTCCTTCATCGCCAGCCGCATCACCCGTTCGGCCAGATCGCGCGAGGCGCCCGGCTTGATCATCTTCGGTTCGAGGTTGAAGAAGTCGCGGAAGTTCTGGTTGCACAGCACCAGCCGTCCGTGACGGTCCCAGAGCACGAAGGCTTCCGAGACGCTTTCGATGCCCGCCTGCAGCCGCGCCTCGGCGGCCTGGGCGCGGACCTGGGCGACCCGCTCCTCGGTGACGTCCAGGGCCACGCCGACCAGCCGGGAATAGCCGTCCGCCGCCAGTTCGCCGACCGCCTGGCCGCGGGCGTCGACCCACACCGTCGCGCCCTCGCGGCCGGCGGCGCGGAAGGAGACGTCGAAGGCGCCGTGCACCGCCGCCGCCGCCAGCGCCTGGCGCACCCGCTCGCGGTGTTCCGGCGCGATCCGCTCCAGCACTTGCTCGCTGGAGGCGACGCCGCCGCCGCCCCAGCCGAGCATCACCCCGGTGACCTCGGACATGAACAGTTCGCCCGAGCGCAGGTCCCACTCCCAAATGCCGCAGCGGGCAGCCTCGACGGCCAGGCGGAAACGCTCCTCGGAATCGGCGAAGGCGCGGGCGGCCGCGTCGGCCTGCCGTCCCTGGAGCAGCAGCAAGAGGGCGAGGATGGCGGCGATGGCCACGGGGGCGAACAGGGCCGTGGCCGAGAGGCTGGGCGACTGGCGAAACCGCATGGCGGCCAGGCCGGTGTAGAGCGCCAGCAGGATCAGCGCCGTCAGGATGGCGATGCCCGTCGCGCGCCGGCCCTGGGGCGCGGGCGCGCTAAAACCGGGCCCCACGCCGCGCGTGGACCCGGGCGCCGCCCCGCCGCCCCTGGCCTTGGCCAACCCGGTAATGCTCCTGCTAGGACCCGAGCCTTAAGTGCGCGAGTCACTTTCCGCGCGAATGCTACCGTTCGGGGCGCCTGCCGTCACCCGCCGACGGCGCGCGCCTTGGCGCGGCGCTCGGGTCCGGCATAGTTCGGATCGTCCCGCCGCCTGCGATCGGGCCCGACATAGCCGTCGCAACGGACAAAAGGCCGCGGCTGGTCGATCACCGCCCCGACCTTGCGATACAGTTCCGCGGCGGTCACCGGCTTGGCGCAGAACTCCGACGCCCCGGCGTCGCGGGCCGCTTCCACCCGCGGCTGGTCGGCGTGGGCGGTGAGCATGATCACCGGCACATAGGGCGCGGGGCTGTCGGGATCCTGGCGAATCCGGCGCAGGAATTCCACCCCGTCTTCGTCGCCGATCACATAGTCGAGGACGACGATATCGATGCTGTCGTGCTTCAGGCGCGCCTGGGCCTCGGTCAGCCCTTGGGCCTCGAGCACCTGCACGGCCCCAAAGCCGCGCAGGATGGTCTTGACGATGTCCAGCATGTGGACGTTGTCGTCCACCACCAGGAACCGAACCTTCTCCAGGGACGCGGCCAAACCGCCTCGCCTTTCATGAACGTTGATAACGACTCAGGCCAGAGCCTTCGAGGCTAGCTCATAGACGTTCTTGGACAACCCTGGCGACAGTGTAATCCGCTCAAGTTCGCTTCTCATTAACGCGCCGAGTTCTGGCGCGTAGCGCGCCCACTGCCCGAGGGGCTCGATCAGCCGCGCGGCGACGTTGGGGTTGAAGCTATCGACCATCAGGATCTGGTCGGCGAGGAACCGGTAGCCGGCGCCGCTCGGATCGTGGAAACGCGCGGGATTGTAGTGAGCGAAACTCGAGACCAGGGCGCGCAGGCGGTTGGGGGTCCGGGCGTCGAAGGCCGGATGGGCGGTCAGGCCGATGACACGGCCGAGGGCGCCCTCGTCGGGATCCCGGGCCTGCAGGGCGAACCATTTGTCGACCACCAGCGGCTCGTCCTGCCAGCGTTCGTAGAAGTCGGCCACGCATTCTTCGAACGGCTCGCCGCCGATCAGCATCAGGGCGTTCAGGGCCCCGATGGCGTCGGTCATATTGCTGGCGGTGCGGTAGTGGCCGATGGCGCGCTGGATGTCAGCGTCGCTGGGGTCGGCGGCCAGCAGCTCCAAGGTAGCGTTGCGCAGCGCCCGGCGTCCGGCCTGCTCGGCGTCGGGGGAGAAGTCGGCGGCGTTCTGCAGCCGCACATGCAGGTCGCGCAACTGCGGACCCAGGTGGGTGGCCATGCGGGCGCGCAGTTCCTCGCGCGCCGCGTGGATCGCCGCAGGATCGGCGGGAGTGGCCTGCAGCGCCAGGTCCGACTCGCTGGGCAGCATCAGCATCAGCGCCTTGAACGCCGGTTCCGACGACTGGTCGTTCAGCGCCGGCGCCAGGGCCTCGGCGAAGCGCTGCTCGCCGACTTCGTCCGCCCGCCCGTCCGCGCGCGCCAGGATCAGGTTCCGCGCCAGGGTCTGGCCGGCTTCCCAGCGGTTGAACAGGTCCGGGTCGGCCGCCATCAGCACGTAGGCGTCCTTGGCGGGCGCGTCGGAGGTCAGGTTCACCGGAGCGGTAAAGCCGCGCAGGGCTGAGATCACCGGCGTGCGGGCGACGTTCTCGATCCGCACCCGCCGCGAGGGGGAATCCAGCACGAACACCTCGCTCTCGCGCAGCACCCGGCCGTCTTCGTCCAGCAGGCCGATCTCGATCGGGATCGGCAAGGCCCGCTTGTCCGGCTGTCCGGGGGTGGGCTGGGTGAGCTGTTGCAGGTTCAGCTCCAGCACCTTGGTTTCGGCGTCATAGGCCGCTTCGAGGCTGACGCCCGGGGTCCCGGCCTGTTCGTACCAGGCGAAGAAGGCGCTGAGGTCGCGGCCGGACGCCTCGGCGAAACACTGGATCAGCGCCTCGACGGTGGTCGCCTGGCCGTCCCAGCGCTCGAAATAGAGATCGGCGCCGGCCCGGTAGGCTTCAGGACCGATCATGGTCTTCAGCATGCGGATGACTTCCGCGCCTTTTTCGTAGATGGTCGCGGTGTAGAAGTTGTCGATCTTGATGTAGCTCGACGGCCGCACCGGATGGGCGAGTGGGCCGGCGTCCTCGGAGAACTGCCGCGCCCTGAGCGTCTTGACCTCCTTGATCCGCTGCACCGCGTGTCCGCGCATGTCGGCGGAGAAGCTCTGGTCGCGGAAGACGGTCAGGCCCTCCTTCAGGCACAGCTGGAACCAGTCGCGGCAGGTGATCCGATCGCCGGTCCAGTTGTGGAAATACTCGTGAGCGACCACGCCTTCGATCCGTTCGTAGTCGAAGTCGGTGGCCGTGGCCTCGTCGGCCAGCAGCAGCGAGGAGTTGAAGATGTTCAGCCCCTTGTTCTCCATCGCCCCGAAATTGAAGTCGCGCACGGCGACAATCATGAACAGGTCGAGGTCGTACTCGCGGCCGTAGGTCTCCTCGTCCCAGCGCATGGCGCGCTTGAGGCTATCCATGGCGTAGGCGGCGCGGGCGGCCTGGCCCGGGTCGACATAGATGCGCAAGGCGACGGTGCGCCCGCTCATGGTGACGAAGCTGTCCTCCAGCACGTCCAGTTCGCCGGCGACCAGCGCGAACAGGTAGCAGGGCTTGGGGAAGGGATCGTTCCAGATCGCGAAGTGGCGCTCGCCGGGCAGCTCGCCCGCCTCGATCAGGTTGCCGTTGGACAGCAGCCGCGGATAGGCCTTGGGCCCTTCGATGCGGACGGTGAACCGCGAGAGGACATCGGGCCGATCCGGGAACCAGGTGATCTTGCGAAAGCCCTCGGCCTCGCACTGGGTGCAGAAGCGGCCGGCGGAGATGTAGAGGCCCTCCAGCGCCTTGTTGCCCTCCGGATCGATCTCGACCTCGGTCTCCAGCAGGAACGCCTCCGGTGGCGCGGCGATGGTCAGGAACTCATCGTCGATTTCGTATTCGCCGGCCTCCAGCGTTCGGCCGTCGATGGCCACCGAGATCGGTCGCAGCCGCTCACCGTTGAACCTCAGCGGCTCGGCGTGCTCGCCGCTGCGGCGGACCGATAGCTTCGCCTTCACCCGGGTGGCGTTCGGGGCGAGGCTGAAGTCGAGGGTGACCTCGTCGACCAGATAGGCCGGCGGTGAATAGTCGGAGAGTTTGATCGGCTGGGGGGTGTCTGTGCGCATAGCCAGCCTTTAGTCCCGGGCGGGCCGTCGCGCCACCATCGCCAGGGGGTCGAGGCCCTCGGCGGGCCGGGCCGAGACTATTCGGCGGCGTGCGTCGCCGCGTCGGCGGCGTCCGCGGCCGGGACCTCCATCAGGAAGCGTTCGATCGCCAGGGTCTTGCGGGCCAGTTCCTGCATCGCCGGCGGCGCATCGTCCGGGGCTTCGCCGACCAGGTCGATCACCTCGTGCAGCAGCGCCCGTAGCGCCGGGGCGGAGGCGATCAGACGCGCCTGGAACTCGATCCGGCGCGGGTCACGGTCGTATTCGGCCCCCGGCACCCGCCAGCCGCCCCAGTCGGTGGCGTCGGTGACCACCACCGGGAAGGTGCCCGGATAGGGGTGATGGGCGCAGTCCTCGGGCGTCTGCCACTTGTTGCGCGCCCGCATCAGCCGCCAGTTCTGGCCCTCGCCCAGTGTCTCGTCGCCGGTGGGATCCTCGATGCGCAGCTCGTGGGCCAGGAACGGTCGTCCGAGGCCGACGTCATAGGTGACGCGGACCGGCTCCTCGAAGCCCTTGGCCCAGACCGGCTCGATCTTCTCGATCAGCGCCCAGGCGCCGACGCTCTCGACCCAGACTCTCTGGTTGCGCTGGAAGACCGCCTTGGCCATGCCGTCGATCCGACTTTCTCGTGGTGAACGGCCGCCATAGAAACCTGAAATCATTGACGCTCGGTCAATCTTTCACCGGCGCGAAAGGGGGGTATGGTGGCGCCGTCCGGGAGGAACGCCGCATGAACTTCGACTTTTCCGACGACCAGAAATTCCTCAAATCCGAGGCGCGCAAGTTCCTGGAGGGGCGCTGCCCGACCTCCAAGGTCCGCGCCGTGCTCGACGATCCGGCCAAATCCTACGATGCGGATCTGTGGAAGGAAGTCGCCGCCCAGGGCTGGCTGGGTACGGCCATCGCCGAGGAATACGGCGGGCTTGGGCTAGGCCACCTAGAGCTGTGCGTGATCGCCGAGGAGCTCGGCCGCTCGCTGGCCCCGATCCCGTTCGCCTCGACGGTCTATTTCGTCGCCGAGGCGCTGATGCTGGCCGGTTCCGAGGCGCAGAAGCAGGCCTGGCTGCCGAAGATCGCCGCCGGCGAGGTGATCGGCGCCTTCGCCACTTCCGAACGGCCCGGCGCTCCGACCGAGGCGTCGATCCAGGCGCAGGTGCAGAACGGCAGGCTCACCGGAACCAAGCTGCCGGTCACCGACGGCGATATCGCCACCCTGTCGGTGGTGCTGGCCAAGGACGGCGGCCGGCTCGGCCTCTATCTGGTCGACCTGACAGGTCAGGGCGTCGCCCGCGAGACTTTGCAGACCCTCGATCCCACGCGCGGCGTCGCCAAGCTGACCTTCAACGGCGCTTCCGCCGAACGTCTGGGCGAGGCCGGCGAGGGCCACGCCCTGGCCGAGGCGGTGCTCTCCCGCGCCGCCGTGCTGCTGGCCTTCGAACAGGTGGGCGGCGCCGACCGGGCGCTGGAAATGGCCAAGGACTATGCCTTGAACCGCTACGCCTTCGGCCGGCCGATCGGCAGCTACCAGGCGATCAAGCACAAGCTGGCCGACATGTACGTCAAGAACGAGCTGGCCCGCTCCAACGCCTACTACGGCGCCTGGGCCCTCGACACCGGCGCCTCGGAGCTGCCGCTGGCGGCCGCCGCGGCCCGGGTCTCCGCCTGCGACGCCTACTGGTACGCCGCCAAGGAGAACCTGCAGACCCACGGGGGCATCGGCTACACCTGGGAGATGGACTGCCACCTGTTCTATCGCCGAGCCCAACAGCTGGGCCTGGTCGCAGGCGCCGCCAAGTCGTGGAAAGAGCGCCTGGTCTCGCAACTCGAACGTCGCAACGCGGCCTGAGCGGAGGCTCAAACCATGGACTTCAACGACACAGCCGAAGAAGCCGCCTATCGCACCGAGGTTCGCGCCTGGCTGGAGGCCAACGCCCCCAAGCCCGGCCAGCGCGACCACAATCGCGACGAGCCGAGCATGAAGCAGTCGAAGGCCTGGCAGGCCAGGAAGGCCGCGGCCGGCTATTCCTGCATAACCTGGCCGAAGGAATGGGGCGGCGGCGGCGGCCACGGCTGGCAGGCGCAGATCTTCAATCAGGAAGAGGCTAGGTACGACACGCCGGGCAACCCGTTCACCATCGGGCTGGGCATGTGCGTGCCGACCATCATGACCGCCGGCAATGAGGTCGACAAACAGCGCTTCGTCGGCCCGGCGGTGCGCGGCGAGGAGATCTGGTGCCAGCTGTTCTCCGAACCCTCCGGCGGCTCGGACGCGGCGGCGGCCCGCACCCGGGCGGTGCAGACGACGGACGGCTCCGGCGACTGGGTCATCAACGGCCAGAAGGTCTGGACCAGCGGCGCGCAATATTCCGACTTCGGCATCCTCTTGACCCGCACCGACCCCGACGTGCCCAAGCACAAGGGGCTGACGATGTTCTGGGTGGACATGAAGGACCCGGCCATCGACGTGCGGCCTATCCACCAGATGTCTGGCGGCTCGGGCTTCAACGAGGTCTATTTCACCGACCTGAGGGTAAAGGACGCCCAGCGGATCGGCCCGGTGGGCGATGGCTGGCGGGTGTCGATCGTCACCCTGATGAATGAGCGCAACGCCATCGGCGGCGGGAGCAGCTATCACCGTCAGGTCATGGACCTCGCGAGCAGCCTGGCGACCCTGGCCGGCTCGGGGATCAAGGACGCGGCCCTGCGTGAGAAGATCGCCGACTGGTACGTGCAGGCCGAGGGGCTGAAATACACCCGTCTGCGCACCCAGACCGCCCTGTCGCGCGGCCAGACGCCCGGTCCGGAGGCCTCGATCGGCAAGGTGGTCACCGCGCCGCTGATGCAGGACGTGGCCAATACGGCGCTGGAGCTGGAGGATCAGTTCGGCATCATCTCCGACCCGGCCGTGGCCCCGCTCGGCGCGATGTTCCAGAGCGTGCTGATGAGCGCGCCGGGGATGCGGATCGCCGGCGGCACCGACGAAATCCTGCGCAACATCATCGCCGAGCGGGTCCTCGGCCTGCCGCAGGACGTGCGGCTGGACAAGGATGTGGCCTTCAAGGACATCCCCCGCGGCCGCTGATCGCTGCTGACAGGACCGGATTGACCGGGGCGCTCGCTTGAGGCTGCCTTTGCCGGCCTGAGCGGGAGAGATGGTCATGGTGGAATTCGAGGGCGGCTGCGCCTGCGGCCAGGTGCGTTATCGGCTGACCTCGGCGCCGATGATTGTGCACTGCTGCCACTGCACCGAGTGCCAGCGCCAGAATGGCAGCGCCTTCGCGGTCAACGCCCTGATCGAGGCGGGCCGTGTGCGTCTGTTGCGCGGCGAGCCCCAGCCCGCGCCGGTCCCGACCGAGAGCGGCCAGCCGCATCCGATCTTCCGCTGCCCGATCTGCCGCACGCCGGTGTGGAGCGAGTATGGCGGCCGCTCGCAGTTCCGCTTCGTCTGCGTCGGCTCCCTGGACGATCCGGCCGCCCTGCCGCCCGACGTGCACATCTTCACCCGCAGCAAGCAGCCCTGGGTGACCCTGCCGACCGGCGCCCCTGCGTTCGAGATATACTATGACACCGACACGCTTTGGTCGCCGGAAGCCCTCGAAAGGCGTCGCGCCGCGCTCGATTGAACGTCGTTTCGCGGACAATCGCAAAAATTGTCCCCCTTTTTCGGTACAACGTCCGTGTGTTTAACGTCTTCGCAAGTGGCGTCGGTCATGGTGTGCGCTGAGTTAGGTATCTCGCGGCGTACATGGACACTCTCGGCCAACTGATCGACCGTCGCCCAGCTGTGCCCGCGGAAAGCCTCTGCGAGACGGCGCTGGCCGCCTTCATCCACGACAATGACTGCCGGGTGCTGGCGGTGGTCGAGGGTGACGAGCCGGTGGGCGTGGTCTGCCGCGACAGCTTCCTCGCCCGCATGGAAATCCCCGGCGCCGCCGAGCGGCCGATCCGCGAAAGCATGGATGTCGACCTGCTGATCGCCGACGAGGGCGAGACCGCGCCCGACTTCGTCGCGCGCGTGCGCCGGACCCAGCCGATGGCGCTGCAAAGCGGTTTCGTGGTCACCCAGGGCGGCGTCTACGCGGGCGTCTGCGATCTGCTGCGCCTGCTGGACCCGCTGGTGCGGCTCCGGCCCGACGCCGGTCTGATTGACGGTATCTGCGCCGAGGTGCGCGAGCCGGTCGCCCACGCCCTGGCGGCCGTCGAGGGGCTGCGCCGCATGCGCCTGCCCGACGGCGCGGCCAGCCACCTGGACACGATCGCCGACGCCGGCCGCGCCACCCTGTCGCTGCTCGATGTCGCCGCCGAGCTGCAGCACGCCGCCGCCGGCCGGCTGCAAGTGGTGCTCGAGCCACGCCGGCTGCAGGAACTGATGGACGACCTGGAAGCGCGCTGGCGCGAACAGGCCGAGGCCGCCGGCGCCACCCTGCTGGTGTCTTACGATGGCCAGCCCGATTGCGCGGCGATGATCGACCACGGCCGTCTGCTGCAGGTGTTCGACGCCACGATCGGCCATGCCCTGGCCCAGTCCGGCCGGGGCGTGATCGAGGCCAGCCTGCAGGCGCGCACCGGCGAGGCCGGCGTCGCCCTGACCGCCCGGGTGCGCGACAACGGCGCCTTCTATGCGCCAGGCTATCTGGCGGCGATGTTCAAGGGCGGTCCAGAGGCCAGGATCGCCGGCGGCATCGGTATTCAGCTCGGCCTGATGCTGGCCGAGCGCTCCATCGCCGCCATGGGTGGCAGCCTGGAAGTGCAGGCCAACACCGGGCCCGGCGCCACCATGTCGTTCGGGTTCAACGCCGACCTCGCCGACCGGGCCGAGGCGGACGGCGACCGGGCCCAGTCGAACGGCCCCGGCCGTCCGGCGCATGTGCTGGTGGTCGACGACAACGCCACCAACCGCATGGTGGTCGAGGCGCTGTGCGAGATGTTCGACTGCTCCACCGAGTCGGTGGTCGACGGCGTCGAGGCGGTCGAGGCCGCCAGGGCCGGGCGCTTCGATGTGATCCTGATGGACATCAAGATGCCGCGGATGGACGGGGTCACCGCCGCGCGCGAGATACGCAAGCTGCCGGCGCCCGCCGGGCGGGTGCCGATCATCGCCTTGACCGCCAATGCCGACCCTGACGAAGTGGCGGAATATCTCGCCGCCGGCATGCGCGCGGTGGTCGAAAAGCCGATCAAGCCGGAGCGCCTGATGGAGGCCCTGGAAGCCGCCCTGGCCGAGGCCGCGCAACAGGAAACCATGCTGCCTGGCGCGGCGGCGGCCTAGAACGCGTGGACGGCGCCAGATTGATGTCGGGGGGCGAATGGCGGCGTTAGCCGGCGGGTTGGGGTCGGCGCAGGTTCGGGCCAGTTGGCGGCGCGCCGCGCTGGCCGTCGGCAACGCCGTGGCGCTGGGGATCTCCCTGTTCGCGCTCGCCTGGCTGAGCATCGAGCTGACCCGCCAGTCCGGCCGGGTGGCGGCGATCTGGCCGGTGAACGCCGCCGCCGTCGTGTGGCTGCTGCGCGCCAAGATCGGCCACTGGCCGGGCCTGTTGCTCGGGGGGCTGCTCGGGGTCCTGACCGCCGACCTGGCGTGGGGCAACCCGCTGGCGACCGCCCTGGAACTCAGCCTTTGCAACAGCCTGGAGATCGCCGCCTGCGCGGCGGTGCTTCGCCGTTTCGGCGCGCCGCGCCTGGATTTGCAGCGCTGTGGCCATCTGGGTTTGTTCGCCGCCGTGTGCGTCGTCGGGCCGACGCTCTTCGCGCTGCCCAATCTGCACGTAATCCTGGCCAACGCCCACACGGCGCCGGTGCGCGCCGTGGTGACCTGGATCCTGGCCGACTCGCTGGGAATGCTGGTGCTGATTCCGCCGCTGCTGCTGCTGCGCTCCGCCAGCATGGCGAGGGCCATCTCCTCCCGGCGCATCGCCAACGTCGCCGGCCTTTTGCTGCTCGCCGGCGTGGTCGCAGGCGTCTTCCTGCAATCCCGTCCGCCGCTGCTGTTCCTGGTGTCGCCCGCCCTGGTGCTGGTGACCTTCCAGATGGAGATCACCGGCGCCGCCCTGGGCGTTCTGCTCACCGCCGCCATTGCCGGATCCCTGGCCTCGATGGGTTACGGGCCGCAGGTGGTGGTCGGCGGCGACCTGACCGAGCAGATGGTCGCGGTGCAGGTGTTCCTGCTGGTCTGCGCGACCACCACCCTGCCGATCGGGGCCACGCTGGCCGAGCGTCGGCGGGTCAAGGCGTCGCTGGGCGCCAGCGAGGCGCGCTACCGGTTGCTGGCCGACAACACCACCGACATCATCATCCTGATGAATGACCAGGGCGTGGTCAGCTACGCCTCGCCCTCGGTCAGCCGATACGGCTACGAGCCGCAGGACATCATCGGCCACAACACCCTCGAATTCGTCCACCCCGACGACGTCGCGGTCGCCGCAGAGATTCGCGGCGGTCTGTTCTCCGGCGGCCAGGTCGATCTGTCGGTGCGGCGCGAGTACCGCACCCGGACGAAGGCCGGCGACTACGTCTGGCTGGAGGGAAATCCGACCATCCTGCGCGACGCGGCAGGCCGGCCGACCCAGGTGGTCACCAGCTATCGGGACGTCACCCTGCGTCACCAGTTGGAGGACGATCTGGTGGCCGCCAAGTCGCTGGCGGAAGCGGCCGCCGAGGCCAAGAGCGAATTCCTGGCCAACATGAGCCACGAGATCCGCACGCCGTTGACCGGGGTGATCGGTTTCGCCGAACTGCTGGACGCCATGCCCGGCCTGCCGGCCGAGGCTGAGCTGTGCGTGCGACGAATCGCGGTGGCCAGTCAGTCGCTGCTGGCGGTGGTCAACGACGTGCTCGATTTTTCCAAGCTGGAGGCCGGCCAGGTCGAGCTCTCGCCGCACGCCTTCGATCCGGCTCGGCTGGCGCGGGACGCGGTGGAGATTGTCGCCGGCCGGGCCCGCGAGAAGGGCCTCGCCCTCGACCTCAGCCTCGATCCCGCCTTGCCGGCCTTCGTACTCGCCGACAGCGGCCGCCTGCGCCAGGTGCTGCTGAATCTGGTCGGCAACGCGGTGAAGTTCACCGAAGCCGGATCCGTTCGGGTCACCGTCTCACATGAGACCGCGCCCACGCCGCGGCTGGTGGTCGCCGTCTCGGACACCGGCCCGGGCATCCCCGCCGACCGCCGCGACCGCCTGTTTCAGCGCTTCTCGCAGGTCGACGGCTCCATCGGCCGCCAGTTCGGCGGCACGGGCCTGGGCCTGGCCATCTGCCACGAGCTGACCCGGCTGATGGGCGGCGGCATTTCTGTCGACAGCAAAGTCGGCCACGGCTCGACCTTCCGCTTCGAGATCGCCGCACCACCGGCCGAGGCGCCGGCGGTCCGCGCCATCGCCGAGCCGCTTGAGATCGCCGACGGTCGCGAGGCCAATATCCTGGTGGTCGACGACGTGGCGGTGAACCGCGAACTGGTGCGCGCCATGCTGACCCCGCTCGGCTTCAAGATCGCCGAGGCCGCCTCCGGCCTGGAGGCCCTCGAACTCTGCGCAGGCGCCGATTTCGACCTGATCCTGATGGACCTGCAGATGCCGGTGATGGACGGTCTGACCACCACCCGCGCGGTCCGCGCGCTCGGGCCGCAATTCCAGGCCGTCCCGATCCTGGCGATCAGCGCCAATGTGCTCGACAAGCACCTGGCGGCCTGCGAGGCGGCCGGCATGGACGACCACATCGCCAAGCCGATCCGCGCCGCCGAACTGGTGACCAAGGTTTGCCAGTGGCTGCAGAGCGGCCGCGCGTCGCCGCAGGCCGCCGTCGACGCGGCCTGAGGCGGGGCCGCACGGGCCCAAACATTCGCGGAATTTGGTAGCTGGGGGCGGGCTCGAACCGCCGACCTGTGGGTTATGAATCCACCGCTCTAACCAACTGAGCTACCCAGCCAAAAGTGAGCGCCGGGTTATAGGGACGGCCGCGCGCGCTATCAACCCGGATGCGACGTATCGCCGGTGAGCCTATCGGCGACCGCCTCGCCGATGGCCAGCGACGAGGTCAGGCCGGGGCTCTCGATGCCGAACAGCGCCACCAGACCCTCCAGGCCATGGACCTCGGGGCCGTCCAGCTGGAAGTCCGGCTGCGGCTCGTTCGGCCCATGCAGCTTCGGCCGGATGCCGGCGTAGTCGGGGGTTAGCGCGCCGTCGGGCAGGCCCGGCCAGAACTTGCGCACATAGTCGTAGAAGCCGGGGGCGCGGGCGGGATCGACCG